>Ga0136846_1208242_pt1 | contig 390099 bp, 315 predicted proteins | sample HopSoiMetagenom2_FD_96841 | JGI IMG/M metagenome (GOLD analysis project Ga0136846, IMG submission 96841) | Grasslands soil microbial communities from Hopland, California, USA - 2 Assembly 2016 (version 4) | ecosystem: Environmental > Terrestrial > Soil > Grasslands | place: USA: Hopland... | reverse complement strand
TTCATTTCTGTATAGAACATGATTTCCTCGTTGAAAATAGGAAATGGATTGTTGGTGGTTACCGGCAAATTATTGAAATCCATCAATGTATTTTTGACGCGTAACGCCATATCAGCATATCTGCCGGCACTATCATACTCACGCATGGAAAGATAAGTGCGTGCCAGTAATCCATAAGCGGACCATTTGGATGGCCTGTAAACGTGCGAAGGTGTAAGCGGAAGGTAATGGATAGCTGTTTTAGCATCTTCTATAACCTGTTCGTAACATTTTGCGGCATCAGATCGTACAGATACTACATTAAAGTCTGATCCTAATCTGAGAACTATACCTAGGTCTGACTTCGATGCCTGTTCATCGTATGCCTGTGCATGGGTCCAGAGCATGTTAAGAAAATTATAGGCCCGGTGAAAATGGGCAGATCCTTTAATATTATTCCAGGCATCTGCATTCTTTTGGGTAACTGGAAACTTTGCCAGGTCTTCTATGCAATAGTTAGCATTAAATATAGCCGTATAGGCCCTAGCCCAATCATTCGGGAACTGGTAGGCTGTCGGTCTCCAGTTATAGATATCCTGCTCATGCGTCTTTAGGATATTGTAAATGTTCGGGAGAATAAAATAGTCATCAGAACTTGTCTCTCCCATGCATGGAGTTAATAATTGGTTCATATTATACGCATCATCCAATAAACCCTGAAGATCCTCTAAAATGGTAGGTGTTTTGAGGCTCGTATTGGTTTTTGCATCCAGGTATCTTTTACAGGATGTAAAAAGGAAGCTCATTATTATGACAACGATTACTATCCTAGGAAGTGAATTTTTCATTATTTAAGTTGAATTTAATTGTCAATTGATTTAAAAATCGGCTTTAACACCAAACGTCAAAAGTTTGGGTGCCGTTTGAGTATAGACAAAATCAGGGTCTAATTCTTCTTTGTTCTTTCGCCAGAGAATGCCCAAATTGGCAATATTGGCGGTAAGCATCAGATTTTTCAGTGTTCCTTTTCTGCGTGGGCGGAAATAGTAGCCTAGGTTAATGTACTCTAGTCTAACATGGTCGCCCCTTAGAATATTAATGTCCGCGTACCTGTAAAATGACGACCTGTTTACAAATTGCAGATAGTTGGTATATACCATAGAGGGTACATTGGTCAGTTTTTCATCTCCGGGGTTTTGCCAACGATCCTGGTATTCATTATGACCCGCACCAGTAGTATATAAAAGGTTATAGCTTAATGAAGGTCTCATAAAATAGTAATCCAAACGATAGGAAATATTTACGCTTAAGGAAAATGATTTGTATGCAAATCGGTTAATAATAGATCCAAAATACTTGGGGTCAGCAGTTCCTTTAAAAACGACGGTACTATTCGGTCCATCAGTAAGGCCACTTTCAAATATTTTAGCATAGTCAGTGCTCAGTTCACCGTTTAGATATCCTTGGGGGTCTCCTTTTTCATTCAGGCCACCCCATCGATAAGCAGCAAAACCATAGAGTGGCATTCCTACAACCGGGGTGATATTTCGTCCTTCCCATGCAATGAAGGCAGCCGCGGTTTGATTGGTTGTCAAATAATACTCTGTGACTTTATTGCTATTGTAATTAAACAGGAAGTTGGTTTCCCAAGTAAAGGGTGACAGTATATTTTTAGTATTTAAAGATATTTCGAAACCTTTGCCTTTCATAGCGGCAACGTTTTTTGTTATCTGGTTAGCCAGGCCCCAGGCTGTATAATCAAATTGAGCAGGACCATATAAGTCTGTTCCCTTCTTAAAATAATAATCCACCGATCCACCAATACGATCATTCAAACTTGAGAAGTCTAATGCAATATTGGTCTGCTTGGACTTTTCCCATCTTAGTGATGGATTGTTCAGGCTGTTCACCCTTCTTCGCGGATAATTGGTGGCTGGTTCAGTTCCCGAAAGCAAAATAAGTAAGGCCGTTTTACTGGGATCAACATTACCACCGATACCAACAGTCGCTCTCAATCTTAAATTCGCGAACAGGTTCTTTGGGAAGAAATTTTCATTAACAATGTTCCAGGCACCGCCCACAGACCAAAATGGATTCCATTTATCATTGGTGCTTAATCCGAAGGTGTTAGCAGCATCCTGTCTTAAACTGTAATTGAAAGTATATCTTTTGTCATAAGTTAACGCCCCGTTCATAAAACCACTCACATATCTATTAATGACTTTGTTACCCGGTGTGGGAGCACCTGATATATACATTGAACTTGCATTCACATAGCTTGGGTAAGGAATGCCAAAATTAACGTTGCCATAAGTTAAAGGGTCTTCTACATAACCGTATAATGTCATACTACTACCACCATACATTTTTCTTTCTCTCAGCTCTCCTCCTAAAAGTGAATTAAAAGCAAAGCTGTTCCAGGTTTTTGCATAATTTAATTGAGCTCTTACGTTGTAGGATGTTTGTTTGGCTTGCTGGGTGGAATAAATATCCCCTATAGGCAGATTATTAACCCAGGTACCGGTACTGTTGGATGGTCTGCTGGTAAACCTGTTAATGACGTCGCGGGTAAAAAAGCTATTGAGTGAGTTATTTTTAATTAACTCCGTTTGTTGCTGCTCCTGCTGGTAACTTACCTGCGCATTAAAATTTTTAATAAACCTGTACGATATGCTCGCATTCCAAAGCAGGCTGGTTAGTGAACTCTTATTAGCCTGGTACTGATAATCCTCAGCGGGATAGTACTTCCAGTCCAACAATCTCCCGTTACCAGCGGTATCGGTATATAGGCCCCGGTAATCACGATCTATTGCTATTGGATTGCCATCCGTATCCCTAAACCGAAGGTAAGGTACAGTCTTGCTACCTACCTTAACAGAATTATAAGTTGGCGTAGGGCTTGTGTTTTCAGAACTATTGGTATAGTATAAACTAACGCTGATATCCAAGTTGTCTACCGGCGTGTACCTGTTTACCATGCGAAAATTTTTCCTCTGGCTATGGTTTGCAAGGAGCATATTAGACAGATGGTTGTAAGACCCCGACATCAGCCAGGTGAACTTATTACCTCCCCCATTTAAGGATAAATTATATTGTTGGGTGAACGCCTTTCTATAAAAATTATCCAGGTACTCTTTTTCAGGGTTTACACTAAGCAGTTCTGATATAAATCCGGCAGAATCCGTCGCTGAAATGCTACCGTTTTTTCTTTTCAGAAGCATTTCATACAAAGGAGTAAGTGGGGGTCTTAACAGACTTGCCGTGTCAGAAAGCCGATAGTTTTTACCAAAAAGATAGCTCTCAATTTCTATGTAATCTTTCACGGACATTTGTGGATAGGTTAGCAGGATGGGTAATTCGCTCATGGAAATATTCGAGGAGAAGCCGATGGAAACCGGCTGATTAAATTTGCTTTTTTTTGTGGTAATAACAATTACGCCATTGGCTGATTTGGCGCCCCAAATAGATGCAGCTGTCGCATCTTTAAGTATAGATATGGACTCGATATCATCAGGATTGATATTGTTGATTTCTCCTTCGTATGGGAAATTATCCAGAACGATTAAAGGGTCGGTCGTACCATTTATTGAGCTAAGACCCCGTAATGATATGGGGTTGCCACTTCTGGTATAAATTAAATTTTTGGGATCAAAATAGATATTTGATACATTCTTTAACCTGTCGAGTATATTAGGGCTAAATTGTTCGTTTAATAGTTTATTATCTATAACTGCAAATGCCCCGGCAGAACGATCTTTAGGAATGTTCTCGTAGCCGCTGGAAACAATCACCGAATCTTCCACAACCGTACCCCCGCTTTTTAGTCTGATCATCGCAAAATCATCCATTCCAGAAACAATATGGGTTACCGGTGTATATGACATATGAGTTACTAAAAGCGTATCACCTTTTTTTGCCTCTATTATGAAACTTCCATTCTTATCGGATCTGGTATTTTGTCCAGTATTTACATTTTTAATGTTGCAGCCAACTACAGGTTCATCTCTATCATCCGTAATTCTTCCTTTTATTTGGCTCATGCTATATTGGTCTACACCGTAGCATATGTCTGCTGCATATAAAATGCCTGAACTACTTCCTATTATAAAATAACAAACTAAAAAGTTCAGCATATATTTTAATCGCGTGTATAAAAGCATAGTAATTAGTTTTGAGATGAGCGTTTTTTTATAACCATCACCGGAAGCCGTAGATTGACTTCTTTGACTTGAAGGTTATTTTGCCTAAGTATGTCATCAATGTTGTAGTGACTTCGGTTACTAGGTAACCATGCAATAATGGTAGACTTATACGTTAAACCGGTGCTATCAATAACAGGTAATAAAGGATCTAATAGTTGCCTTATGGCAGACTTAAGCGAAGTGAGGGATTTGACTTGTTGAAGCAGCGGATAGCTCTTTTTTAATGCATCGCCAGACTTAACTTCTCGAGTGGCGTCAACACGGCTAAGCACCAGGCATTTTGTGAGCGTATCGGTGATTCTGGTAATAAAATCAGATTTCAAATTTAGCTCTTCCAGCAGCTTTCCGTATAGTTGTTTTATGTCTGCTGCGCCAGCATCAATTAATCCTATTGTATATTCATTTTGATTCTGCCATTCAATTCGCTCTTCTCTGGTCTTTCCTGTAAAAAAAAGGTCAGCGGCATCTTTTTTACTATACATAATCCGGGCGCCGTCATTGTCAAAGCCTGGAAGCAACCTTCCGGCAATATGGATATATATATCCATCAATGAATAGTTGCCCAATAACACGGCCAATCCTTTTCTTTCAGACTCTTGTATAATTTGATAGGTTCCTGTGCTACCTCCATAATCATACAACTTGCCTTTTATAAATATGCTGTAGTGCTTCAATTGTTTCAGCAGGGTAGTGTCATCTAAAAAGACAAGATTTTTCATTGGTACTTCCCGGCGGAGGGCCAGATTTAACGGCTTTCCCTCTAATGCTTTTGCTATGTTTTCTTTCGTAACTTCAAGCGATCCTGTTATAGCTAATACTTTTCCGTCCTCGTTTATCCATGCATAGTGTGGTACAGACTGTCTGGGGAATAGCTCAGAAGTGTAATCATCTATAGCAATGGGCAGATGTAAAGCTCTGTTCTTGTTTCTAAGCTTTTGAAGCAGTGCGTTTACTTTATTTTCGTCGTCGCCATGTAGTGTTGAGGTTACTAGAAGGATTTGTAGCTGTTCATTAAACTCTTTTTGCAATTCCTGCACCTTTGGAAAGGAAGCAATACAACTGGTACACCAGGTAGCCCAAAAATCCAGTATCACCAGCTTCCCTTTAAAATCCGATAGTTTAGCTGAATTGCCAGGATAGTTAATCAGGTTTGAAAATGTTATATCAGGCACAATATCACCGACGGTTAGCGGTTTAACAATATTGGCGCTGCCTTCGGAAATCAAAGCCGATTGATTAGGTTTAACTAAATTGTACTGTTGTTTACCTGGTACAGTGTCTTCCGTTTCTAAAAAAGTAGGTGCAAGGTCATTTAGTGTAGGTTGAGGTGCTTTTCTTGATGCCAGGTATAGCCCACCCCATAGCATACCGAATAAAATGACTAGTTTCATTGCGCAAAGATTTTTGGGTTAAAAAATGGAGAAGATTCAGGGGGAGCTAGCTATGTTGGGCTGGGGACAGGCAATAAAATACCCACCCGCCAGCTACTACAAGATTTTTGTAGAAATGGACAGAATAAATTGAGCAGATTTAATGCCCTGGAATGTACACACGGGGAACGCTGTAAAAGCGTAAATGTCCGGCCAGCACAGTGTAAGCGCAAATGGCACTACACAGGATTTTTCGGTTTGCAGGCAAACCTGAAGTTGCTTTGGTCAGCGCGATCTAATGTATAGAAGGCCCTAACTGTAAATGGGTTGTTCTTTATATATACAAAAAAAAGGCTCATCAGTTTTGTTGTTGATGAGTCTTGTATGGCACAGTAAGTAGAAAAAAACGTGAGACTCCACTTACCGTCTTGAGGCCCTCGGAGGCCCGTACACAAATAAGGGAGCTCACGCGTAACGTGAGCCCTTGCTTATCATCCTGTGTACGTGAAATTTCCGAGGTTTCAAGACAAGACTCAAAGCGAAAGCTTCAATTTTTTTATATGAAGAATCGCAAATTTAATTACTATCCTCTCAAAGATAGGAAATAAATTAATGACTACAAATATATTTTAAAACAATATTTTGTAGCTAAATATTGAGGTCATTTTGTTCCAATGGCCAAGTATCACAATATAGAATTCACTAAAAAGGTAGGAGCAAAAATTAAAAAAGAAAGAGAGGCTCTTAAACTAGAGATCGAAGATATCGCAGAAATGACAGGCTTCCACCGTAATGTAATAATATCTATAGAGAAGGGGACAAATACAGATATTAGCCACATTGCAGCGATAGCATTCTCTCTAAACCTACATCCGAAAGAGCTTCTGAATGTTGAAATTTCGATTAAACCCCGCTTCAAACTATCCGCAGTCAGAAAAGAGAAGAGTAAACTGACTACACGGATTAGGGAATTATTGACAATTGGATTTTTTAACTCAAATAAATCAAGCAAAGAAGTGCAAGGTGAGTTGCAAAGCCGCTATCCTGATTCTAATAAATTTACAACCAAAAATATTTCAGTAATTCTAAGCCGACTTACAAGTAATGGAATGCTAATGGTGTCCAAGAAAGAGAATGGCAGGTATAACTATTATAAAAAGAAGAAGAATGGCTAAAGTAGTTCTATAAGTCTCCTAACCGTAAATACTAGACTTCGAATTACTTTGCCCAAGAAAAAGATATTCATCAAGCATCTTTAACCGTTAGGTAACCACCACCTATACTTCTAAAAAAAACTGGACTCAAGCCTTACTGATACTGTACAACAATTTTTGGCAATTTACTATCTTTGAATATTAGCCTAATAGTAATGCCGACAGCACTAAAAGAAAACGAACATACAGAATTTAAAAGCAGCTTTGGCGACGCCGCTATTGAAACGCTTTCTGCCTTTGCTAATGCAAAAGGTGGAAAGGTTTATATTGGTCTCAATGATAAAGGCAAGCCTGTAAAAGGCTTTGTTGTTGGCCACGAAACATTTCAAAAATGGATCAATGAGGTTAAACTAAAAACACAGCCCAGCATTATACCTGATGCAGAATTAGTATTGATTGAAGGTATACAGATAGCCGTTTTATCTGTCAAAGAATTTCCGGTAAAACCGGTAGCATTTAAAGGCCGTTACCTAAAGCGCGTTAACAATGCCAACCACCAGCTATCTCTTTCTGAAATAGCTGACATGCACCTTCAATCTTTCAATACAAGCTGGGATAGTTATATTAATCCCGAAAGAAATATTGATACCCTTTCACTCGAAAAAGTGAACCGGTTTATTACTAACTGCAACGAGGGAAAACAATATGTTATTACAGACGACCCCTTAACGGTTTTGACTAAATATGAGTTGATCAAAGGCACACAAGTAACCAACGGTGGCTTTCTTATGTTTGCCCAAGGCGATGTATTTCAGGCCGCAATAGAATTAGGACGTTTTTCTACACCTACCAGTATTAAGGACGGACTAACTGTAAGATCAGATTTGTTTGGGGAGGTAGATGAAGTGTTGGATTTTATTCGTAAGCACATCAATAAAAGTTATATTATAACTGGCGATCCCCGACGGGAAGAACGGTGGCAATACCCTTTGGATGCACTGAGAGAAATTGTTATCAATATGATTGTTCACAGGGATTATATGGACTCTGGAGATTCTTCTATAAAGATATATGATGACTTTATTGAGTTTTTTAACCCCGGCAAATTGTCAGATAATATTAGCGTGGAGCAACTGTTGAGCGGAGATTATTCGTCCTGGGCCCGTAACAAAAAAATTGCTGCAACCTTTAAAGAAGCGCAGTTAATAGAAAAATATGGGTCCGGTATTAAAAGAATTAAAGAAGGTTTCGCCTCCTATGGTTTAAAAGCACCTGTATTTGAGAATTTTCAACATGGTTTTAGGGTTATAGCGTACTCTACACCAGGAAGTGAGGGTGTAAATGAGGGTGTAAATGAGGGTGTAAATGAGGGTGTAAATGAACTTCTTCAATTAATTCTTTCAGAGCCAGGAAAAAGAATGCCATACTATTCTGAAAAACTAAGTGTTCCTGCCAAAACAATGGAACGATGGCTAAAAGAGCTGCGCAAAGACAACAAAATAGAGTTTAGAGGCTCGTCCAAAACAGGTGGGTACTGGGCAAAAGAAGACTAACCAATTTATAAACAATACAACTCATAAATGGACTATTGATTTCCTAAACCGAGTCAATTTCTACGTAAACTGAATTTCTCAAAAAGCACTAACTCTGTTAAATGGAAAAGGATTTAGCACCAGGACACTTAGGGACTACCGTCAATTTTACCAGACTTTCCCTGTCTGGGAAGATTTGGCACACATGTGTGCCAATTTAAACTGGTCGCACATTAGGCTGATTATGAGGGTATCTGACCCAATGGCCCGGAATTATTACATAAAAGAAGCGGCGGAAAATACCTGGGCGGCACGCACCCTGGAGAGAAATATAAATACACTCTATTATCAACGTTTATTGTCTTCACAGGTACAACAGCCCGTAGAAGATGAAATGAAGGCAAAATCAGCCCCGTTCCAGCAAGATAAGAACGAATTTATACGCAACCCGGCATAAGCTTTGATGTTGGTCACAACGATTAAAATGTTCAACTTAATCATATTGCGATTTTTTAGTGATACAAAGTTCGGGATGAAAGGCGACGAAAAGGTAACCTTACCAAGGAAAGATGCAAAAAATCTTGATGGCTAATACTTTAATTAATACCATTTAACCAAACACTGCCACCTGTTACAGTATTTTTATAGGCAATCGTATGCCCCTTAATAGAATTTCCGCTTTTATTCGATTGACAACTATCTTCGCTATTCAATTTTTTTAAACCTCTCAAAGACGGATAATCTCTTACAACAGCAACAATGGAATCCTTGTTGTTTGTGCATAATTGGGCTGTTGATCCTTCATCGCTGGACTTCAGCAGTTCGGAGTTTCCCATATCCACCAAAACGCTTTCATAGAGTTTCTAGGAAGGATTTAAATCTGTTCTATCATATATCAACAACTTCAAATCGCTGTTGCTGCTATTTTTTACATATACTTTATATGATTAAATTGGATCACAACTTGCAAAAACAGATGCGATGAAAAAGAGCACTATCAGGTATTGGGAATATCGTTTCATTTCCTTTTAACATTGAGAACTCAATCTGGATCAGGTCTTACTTTGCGACAATATCTGCATCTGCTATAGTTGTTATACACCTTGCCTTGTGCCCCTTCCACCCATCTTTTGTTTTTGAATAAGTCCAATTGTTCATATCCGCTAAGTTTATATTTATTTTCAAATCGGTACGAGATGTAACTTCAGCTGAAATCACCCCATCTCCTAGAGGAAGCTCACATTTGCTATTTGACCCCGGTCCGCCTACACCTAAATACTCATAAATCGCAGCTTCATTACCAGATGCTATTTTGTATTTCTGATTAACCGTTATTTCATGAGAAGATTTATTTTGTACGATCATCTTGTAATCGGTTTGAGGATCACAAGAAACAAGATAAAAAGACATAATAACAAATAAATAAGTAAGCGATTTTTTCATTAGTTTATTATTTAAAGAAGATTAGTATCCATAAGCATTTCGTAGTGCATTATAGTTTGCCGTTGTGTTATTTGCACCTGAAGGTAGTAAGTTGCCCAATTTATTTATCAATGAAGCAGCACTGGTCGTGCTTCCATCCAGTTGGTTAAAAATTGTTGTTATTGAATAACCCTGAATATTATCGCCGGGTGCTGGTATATTATCAAACAAGTTATTTGCTCCATTATACACATTATTATCGCAAATATCATGCAAAAAGCCCGCAGGAATATGCTCACTTTCAAATTGAATTAGCTCATTTCTCGCATACCAGCTATTTCTAAACACTGTATTTGTTTCTGCTGGAGTATAATTAAACCAGCTCAAAATACTATGTCTTGTCGGCCCATATCTTCTATGTGCATACTCCCTGCCCATAAAATACCCCCACATTTCAACAAGGTCTGTTTTCTCTACACCAGGATCTCCAGCGTGGCCGTAGCTGGTCGAACTAAGGATACCGTAGTCCACCACAAACTTGATGTTATCCGTCCAGAAGTCAGCACTTGTTTTCCTGTAATGGCTGGCATGGGAAAACTCATGGTAAGCCGTTTCTTTTATCCTGTCGGTTGAAAAGGTTTCGCCGTTGTTCCAACTATAGCCAAATAAAACATCCGGCAATGCCGTCAATAGCGGCGCTCCGAAAGCTCCTGTTTTTGCAAGTAAAAAGTATTGCATTTCCACATTGCTCAACGGATTTCTGTCGGCCAATGCCGCGAACATGGGTGCACTTGCAGAGCTATGAAAATTATGCACCAGGATCTTTATTCCATCTGGTGGGGGCATTATCCCGTCTTGAGCGGCGTATTCGTCAAATTCATAAAGCGCATTATTTACTGTAGCAGCAACGTAGTATTTTGCATCATCACTATTGACGCTCGTATTTCTTTCGTACGAAAGATCGGCGTTATTCATCCTATCGGAAATATCATCATAAATATGTAGTAAAGGTTCTCCATATTGTGATGGCGCAGTCGGCATTACATTGTTAATACCTCTAATTTCTTTTCTGTCACTTACAAATTGCACATTCATAATTACAGGCAATACCGGCTCACCAAAGAGCCTAAATCCCCTAATAGCCCCTGTAGCTTTAAAACAGCCATACCTGTTAGTTTGCGCCACAACTCGTTGTCCATTAGGCCCCAATATCACTACCTTAACGTCGGAAACACCTTCATAGGCGATACCGCCGTTGCCCCACTGTGTTTCCTCCACGGTTATCCGTCCGCTCGGGTAGTTGTCGTCAGTGTTCATACTGCAACTATTATAGGTAACCGTAAAGGGAGTGGAGCGACTGTCCGCAGGATCGGATGGTGCTGGCGGATTTGAAGGTGGGTTTGGCGGCGGAACATAAGTGCCGCCACAATCACCACATTCAAAGCATTCTTCCTCTTCTTCTGTTTGAGGTCCATCGTTTTCGTCCCACTGATCACATTCCGACGGTTCAAAACCATCATCATTAACTGTTCGTGATACTGTTCCGCTGCCAGAGCTTCCAATAATATTGTATTTTCTACCTGCGGCTGCATAGGCTTGCGCCACACCGGCTGTCTCAGGCTTCAACATCATTACCGTGTCCAAAACATCGTAAGGACAGTCCGGCAATGTCTTCCTTATGGGCAGAAAGGTATACAACTTACTATAGTCCGGGTTACTTACATCTAATGAATCCGTAGCTAATGGGTAGGGGTACGTGGGAATGTTATTCTTCTCGATAGCATCGATGTGCTGTTGAGTTACTGGCTTAAACCTTACGTAAAGGTGTGATGGGACCAATTGACGTCCACTCCCAGTTATTGACCTGGCAATGGTCGTTTTTCTTAAGTTGGCAAGACTAAAAACAAAATCTCCTCGTTTATAATCTCCTTTAGAAATATTAGGAACCGTTTGAGGTTGAGCGGTGTCCGGTTTTTTACATGATACGGCACCAATTAAAATTGTAGCGCATGTTAGGATAACGATTGGTTTTTTCATGAGTTCTAAAAGGTTTGGTTTTAAAATTTGTAAAAAATAATTTCAGTTGAATAGAATATTTACGCATGGTAAAAACTTTTCAATTATTTGACAATAGTCATTCAGACAATTTAATTTTAAATTGTTTACAATAAAAGTTAAAGCTTCTAAAAACAAGTTGGAGCCTTACTAACTCATCGCAATTGTTTGCTACACAAAAGAAACATCTTGATCAAATTATGGTTTGTAATTGTTAGGAAACTCAGTAAAAACAGCACATTTATGCAAATGCAATTAGCTGAGGCTATGGTTGTTTTTGTGGTTTCATAGTATTTTTTTTCACACTAAAATTAATGATATTTTGCAACAACTGAATTTAGAGACTGACCTTGTGTCCTTTATATCCCATTTTTTGTCCCACAATTAAATTTTGCTCTTAAACAAGATTAGGATATTAGTAATGTATAAGATAAACACTGGAGTATTTAACCTGGGACTTCTCAATACATAATGAGTAAGATGCCTATTAATGAAACCACAAGTTAAAAACTAGTTTATTAAAATAAATCTTACGACAAACAACAAAAGAACACCTACTTCTACTGTTTCATTAAAACGTTTCCGCACAAACTAAATAACTATGAAGTCTTCGTCAATATGTCTATTTTCAAATTTCGTATATTTAATATGCATATTAGGGCACCAGTAAATAAAGTTCCAAAACACCTATTTAAAATCGCAAAATCTAAATACCTGTGTCGTATAATCTACTTTCCCCAATTGCCCCATTTAATAAATACCTAGTCAAAGGTGAGTATGATGGAACATTTGAGATCAACAGCAATACCTACATTTTAGATTTTGATAAAGGTTCTGTAGAAAAAAAAGACATTTATTATAACCAAAATAGTTATAACGGGCATATTTGGTTAAACGGAAACGAAATAAGCCCCAAACACGCAGCTAAACTCCGTCCTTCACTTGCTTCAAAAGAGACCGATTTTTGTTGGGGTAATAAAGGAGCTGGAAGCAAAATCGTTGCTCTTGCGATATGTGCTCATATATTTAAATACAGAGAGTGGGCCATCAATATGTATCAGCCCTTTGCTGAAAAATACATCTATCCTTTAAGACGGGAAAATTTTGAAATTGAAATAGATTTAAAAGATTTCCTGATTGATAACAGAGAAAAACTGACATTCGATTATTTTACCCGTTATTTTGATTTCTCCGGTGGAACGAGAGAAATCGCTTTAGTCAGAAATGATTTAACGAAAAAGTATTCAGTAAATCTTTTGGATGAGGTAGCCTGGGCTTATGTTGAAAGGAAAGAATTTTTTTACAACTGGAAAGTGCCTTCACTGCCATCTGTCTTTGGAATGAAAGAAAAAGAGCCGGAAATTGAAAAGCCATGTTTCGATAAGCATGCAGTATTTAAAACTATCCGCAGAAGTTTGCAACGACAATTTTTCACAAAGCAGTATGCACGGTTAGAAGATAGCAGTTCTTATATGCTGGAATCTAAAATTCAAAAAACACTCTATCTATTCTCTTCTAAACAGCAAGAGTATTTAAATGTAAGAGCCGAAAAAAGGCGAAAGGCATATATCAAAGACCGTAGTAAATTCTTACAGAAAATAATAAGAGATGAGCTTAAAGAAAACAAGTATGACGAAAACATCGAAAACAATGCTGAACAATAAGCGAAACGGGAAAAATCCCGTTCTTCATTATACGCTATTTTGTAAGTTTGTATTTCATTAGTTTTTAGAATAATGATTAGTGAAATTACCTATTACCCCAACTTTGAATTTCATTCCGGGGAATTGACTAAGTACATTGAAGCAGCAGGAGTGTTCACAATTTTACTCAGAAATCGCAACACGGTGCACTTTTTTCCGGAAAGGCCGGAAGATTTTAGAAAATGGCTACAGAAGTATAAAATCCAAAATATTCGAGATTATTAAGATTGGATCGAAGTGTTTTTCATAGGTTAGCAACGGCCAGCTCTTTCCAGGGCAGGCCTTTTTTATGCAAGCTTTTTGCACACTCTCCTTTTTTATTTACTATTAAACTCTGATATATGAATCACTGAATCGGTAACGCGCCAGGCGACAACTCCTAGTCTCTTCAAGTTCTTCAAGGGTAAAGACTTTAATAATATTTTCACCAACCCAAACTGCAATGTCTTTATCTACTGTAGTGCTGGCACCTTCATATTGCACCGATCACCATTGCTTAAAATTGCTTGTGAGTTCCTGGCAAACTGTTGTGCATCTGTATGAACGAAACAGTTTTATATTATTTTTTGTTGATTTTTTGTAGTACGATCAATACCAGCCTGTACACCTGCCCGTATCATATTACCATAGCCATCATAAGGTAAATAGCGAACGAATGAGTGAGCAGCTTCGTAGCTCGCTAAGGCAGCATCAGTATTAGTCAAGTCCTCATAACATTTGCCAATGTTTAGATATAACGATGGCAAAATAGCTTTTACTGAATCTTCTGTAATCTGTAGCGCATGGTTCAAGGCTGTTTCATCCCATTTCAATTTATCATTTACAGAATCTTGATGTCTTGCTATATAGTGTGCAGCTGTAAATTTTTCAACATCGTTTGCCGCAATTCCCCATGCCTCGTTGAATAAAGCCAACGCTTCCATGGGCGTTGCTTCCAGTTCCATGCCTCTAGCGCATAGTTTCACAACAGGATTATTTTGATCAAAGTTCATAGTATTATTATTAGGCCTTAGACGGTTTTTTTTCAAAAATTGGCGTCGCAATTCCCTCTGATGATAGGTATAATCTTATGTTTAGAGAAGGGCAATATCTTAAACACCTGAGTTGGGAAATTAATCAGGAAGTTTAACCTTCCAGTTGCTCGTATTCAACTCCATGTAATCTTGTCTGGTGTCCCGAAGGATATTGTTGTCCTCAAAGCTACGAGTACGAAAAGGAGAATATATTTTGACTTCTTTATCTGGAAATGCCTCCTGGAGCTTAATCGCCGCAGCCATCGCCGTTCTTCCGAGAGTCAGGACATCATCTATTAAGACAATCTTTTTTTCAGGAATTAATACCGGCTCAACAGCTAGACTGTCCAAATGGGTTTGTACAGTGTTTCTTGTTTCAGCACTATATTGACTGCTTGATTTAGGAATAGCTTTAATCCTCTTTAGGCATACCGATACTGAATTGCCGAGACCATTTCTTAAAAACACATCTGCTATTACTTTTGCTGGTAAAAAGGAATCTTGTAGCGTAAGTGTACTTCTCGGAATTGGGATTAAAACTGCATCCGTAAAATAATCATGCAGCTCGGCTTCAACAATTGTTTTAACAAGGGTTTCGCTAAAAGCTTCTCTCCCACTCTTACAAGCACCCAAAAGTAATCTTGACTGTTTGGCACTCTCAGAAACACCCCTGGGGCTATAAATCAAAGAAGTTAGATAGTTAAAACGCATACTCAACTTTAGCAGTCAAATACGGAGTATCTTCTATAACTTCAGCATAGTTTTCGCGGGTAAGTACCTGGGCACCATAATCCAACATCTCTTTTGCCCAAGTCACACTTTTATCTTGGATTATGTTCTCCATAATGTAAAGACTTCTTCCGAGCCTTAGCGCCTCCCATCCTTGGTGCCTGGTACCGCTATTCTGGGCAGCTTCAATTATGATGGTAGCGTCGCTGATTAAGGCCATCGTCCTGTTCCTTATCGGAAAATTTTTAGGAGTAACGGGATAGTTCTCATTGAATTGTGAAATTAGCAGATGATGCTCTCCTATTTCTCGTTGCAAATCCCTGTTACTGGCAGGAAAGGCATTACTTAATGGCGTTCCCAGCACAGCAATCGTCCTTCCACCATATTTTATAGCTGTTGTATGTGCGACAGTATCTATTCCTTCTGCTAATCCGCTTGTAACTACAATCCCCTTTTCTACTAAGAACTTGGTTACAAATTCCGCCCTTTTTATGCCATATTCAGAGACCTTCCTCGACCCGACAACAGCAATCCTACGCTCACTTTCAAGGAGTGAGAAGTCACCTTTGTAGAAAATTTCTTTAGGGCTGTGCCTTTTCTCTACATCTGTCAATTTATTATAATACTCTTGAAAAAAGCTCATTTTTGAAAGGATTGTAAATCAAATATACAAAACTTTAAAATAGGGCAAATTTAGCCTGGCACCATGATCCAACTGAAGAAAAGGGCTGGTGGAGGTCGAAATACTGCGGCGGGTTAGTCCGGCAAAAGGTGGTTATTGGAGAGGTACTTTAATAAATACCAAAGCCAACTTTTCAGAATACCCAAACCCTTAAGAAAGCCGTAAAGAAAAGCAAGTCTGAGCTGCAACCTTTGCAGGCTAAAATGAGAGGAAAAAGTAATGGCACAATTTAGTAAGATTTGGCACACATGCGTGCCATTTTAACTTAACCCAATGGAGAACCCTCAATTGATCGTAGTTTCGCTTTTTGATTATTTTGTTTTAATTCTATCAAGTTATATTAAATAAAGATAATATAAAGTTTAATGAAATATCCCAAAGCGGCTTTGAAAACCTTTGCTATGACTTATTGATAAAAAGCAATTTTAAAAACCTCAGCTGCTATGAATAGAATTAATAAGAAACACTTTTGCTTATTTTTGAAGTATTAAACCACCAAGTTTGTTTTGAAGCTTCATTTCAGTTTTATTGGTTCAAAGGGATTATCCTTGTCTTTCTATGCTCATTTAAGATAATGAGTGCTTTTTGTAATTTACGCGTAAAATGATTCAAAATGCCTCTTAAGAAGCTTCGAACAAAAGACATTTAACTAAGCACATAAAACCAAAAATATGATTGACTCCTTGTTGACAATGCTAAACAATGTTACCCCTTTAACTAATGGACTGGAGACACATTTAAAATCGGTTCTTCAGCTCAAGGAACTATCTAAAAAGTCTGTTTTACTTTCACGCGGCCATGTATGTGAATATATTTATTTTGTTGCCAAAGGCATGCTCCGCTGCTATTATGAAAAATATGACAGCCAGATTACATCCTGGTTTATGAAGGAGGGCGATATTATTATATCAGTAAAGAGCTTCTACACCCAAAAACCAAGCGAAGAAAGCATTGTGGCACTGGAAGACACTACACTATTAGGCATTCATTTTAACGATCTACAGGATATTTATGCCCGGTTTTCAGAATTTAATATTGTTGGCCGGTTATTAACTACAAAGTATTATATCCAGAGCGAGGAAAGACTTTACTCTTTACGAAAGGAAAGGGCTAAAGACCGCTATATCTCCCTATTGGAAACTCAACCGGAAATACTCAACAGAGTTCCATTAAAACATGTGGCTTCTTATTTGGGAATCAGTCTCGAAACCTTAAGTAGGATTCGCTCTGAACGGTAAAGCCTTTTTTTAATACCAGACTTGCTGTCCATTAGTATAAGCAAATATTCTTTCCAACTCTCCAGGTCCCCTAGTTTTCACTAAGCGATATAAGCCTCCGACCGGAACATTATCAAAAACAATAGAAGAGTCTCTTGTACAAACTTGCACCGAAACTTTGTCCCATTCATTTTGTGCACTCAAAAGGTAAAGAGTATAAGCCGTATTTTTTTTAACCCACATCTCGTTGCCTGTGTTCAATTTAGAGAGCGTCATAGTTTGCTTACGCTGGAGGTCAGGATTAAAAACTTGCACCTTTCCAGAAGAATCCAGTAAGAAGATTTCGCCGGCATAGTCAAATCCGCTGAATGTAGGTACTGCAATCCTATATAGGATGTTTCGTCCCATATTCTTAAAAATAGCATCCCCCTTATCAACTCTCCCCCAGAACAAGGGCACCCAATTATTAAAATTATAGACGCAAATGTAGGCGAAAGCAGGAGCTTGTAAAGGTACAAATACAGGTACATGGATATCGCTGGTTACATTATGTTCCCCAGTAACATCCTTCCAATAATCATTTCTCAAATCGTTCAACAAAAAATCATTTTCATTAACAAAAGGCTTTATGCCTTTTGTCCAACTAAATTGATTATTAAAAGTCAGCCGGAACACTTTTGCCGCCGGATGAAATTTCCGCCCCGGGCCAGGAGTCATTCTCCTTTCTTGACTATTCCAGTACACTTCTGAAGCATGTGTACCATTTTGGCTACCCCAGTAAGGGACAATGTCCACTGTAGCCGGTATGCCCGCGCTTCTTAATACGTAAGCACAAAAAAAAGAACCCTTTTTGCAACCGCCAACTGGGGAAAGTAATAGCTCACTAAAAGAAGGAGAACCTGCAATTTTTAGAGCATCGGGACCATAGCCAAACCACCTTGAGGCTGTATTAACAATCAAATCAAAATAGAATTCATTGCTATTGGTAAACTTCGAATCATCCGGATGATTCCTATATTCGGCCTGCCACCGGTTTATAAAAGTATCTGTAGCTTTTGTCAAATGCTCGCGCCAATTATCCGGATATTCTGCATGTACTTTATACGGTAACAGGTATTCCAGGAAAATATCTTTGGGAACACCTTTGCTCCAGGGATATTTGTTCCACAGCGATACCGCACTTATCATTTCCTGTTCCAGCCTATACGTATCTATAATGTCCCGATCATTTACCCATTGGGTACCGGATACCAGGTTAAGTCGGCTTATTGCCGCTAAAGAATTGGGTAGCTTAGTTAAGCTGTCTATGATTATTTCAAAAGTATCAATTCCATTTATCTTCCACAAAAATGGCTGTTCAGAAGTCTGATCTGAGATTTCATTTACCAGAAAATGTAATGCGTCACGTCGGATAGAATCAGCTGGATCAGATTGATATTTTTTTAGCAGTGCATCATATTTTCCCGGGACAGAAGTGGTACAGGAAATTATCGCAAACAACACTAATAAAAAAGTATAGTACTTGTACATAGGTATTATTTATAACAATAATAACAGATTTTCGCATTACAAAACTTTGATAAATATCAAAGTTTTTAATTCAGAAGCACACCTACTTTTGTTTTACAAAATTATATTTTATGAAAAAACAACTGTTACTGATGTTGCTGGCCCTACCGTTAATAGGTTACCTGGCCTGCCGAAAAACTGACCAGCAAATTCCTGTAGAACAAATCAAAGACTCATTTGCCCGTGAATCTGCTTTATTCCTTGAAAAACAACTGTCTTCAGAAGATTATGCTTCACTTGACTTTACCGACTATGGCCTGATGAAAAAAAACGAGAATGAAGCTATAGGCGTGCGATTTAATGTAAAAGGAACAGGGGGCAAAAAATTTGCAGTTGTTGGAAAAACGGATAAAGGCCTGATCGGAAACTGGGTTGATCTATCTGGAATGAGTTCAGGGGAACTGACCGATGGCATTTTAAAAACGAGCAACTTCACTAATGACACCAGGAACGAGGTTTCCTTTGTGAAAAACCGGGTTGTTAAAATTAGTTCTGTAGCCAATAATAAAACGATAGTAAGAAGTGTACGTTATAATGCAAAAGGAGAGCAGTTAGTGAGTACCCAAATGTCTGCCATTACCAAACCTGATAGTGAAGAAGACTGGCAGTGGTTACCGCCTGTAACTGTAGTAGGTTATAAAAACAACTATTCAAGCCCCACTTTTTACAGTCTTTATTATTATTTTAATCAGGCAGCCAGTTATTTAAATGCCTTTTCTACACAAAACCCTTATGTTGGTGGAGGAGGGCTTGTATTTTTTGATGTTCCTGCCATTAAAAAAGTCGGAGAAAACACTGTGGTCTTAGAAGACATGCTAAACTGCTTCACTACCATTTCTGATTTAGGTGCTAATTATCAAATCGTACTTTCTGCAGATATTCCTAACAATTCTAATCCCGACGATTTAATTGTCGGTGATGATCCCGGCCATGCATTCATAACGATGATTAAATCAAATAATGGTCTGTCAGTTACCAAATCCTTTGGATTCTATCCTACTCAGGGAGAAAGATGGATGAGTATTTTTGATCAACCTATTATGAGTAGAATAGTTGATGACGGTTTACACGAATCCAATGCCTCCTTTACTATAAATGTTTCTTCAGCTAATTTTTTAGCCGCGCAGCAAGACGCTGTTAACTACTCCATGACTAGGATGTACGATCTCAACGACTTTAATTGCACTGATTTTGCAATTGGCGTATTTAATACGGGATTTTTTGGAGGGCCGGGTGACTACATAAATGTCGCAGATAAATTAACAGGCAGTCCAGTCACATTAAATTGGGGTACTACTCCTGGAGAATTGTATAAGCATTTACAAGGACGAAGTGCAAATGACAGTCGAATACAAATATCTAATACTACTGCACCAGCAAGATCGGGTGTTTGTCCATAATCCAAAAACATGAAAAATAATTTTTATTTTCGCTTACTCATCCATTTTATTATTGCGATATCCTATCAGGTATTTATTTCTGTAAAATTTATCTATACAGATCAATATCACCCTTTTGGCGGCGTATTTCAATTTGCTATTTGGGCCTTTTGGCATGCAGTAGGAACTTTGCTCTATTGTATTGTAAGAAAGTTGTTAGATAAAAAATTTGCGTTGACAAAGGAGCTTCTTTACCAGTTTTCGGCTTACTTTATTGTATTGGTTTTAAATTTTGCTATTGGGAATCTTGCAGATCCTTGGCTGGAGCATTTGTGGCATGAAAAACATCCAAATCGGTAGATACTTCCTTTCGACTGCGCACCTGCTGCAGAGTCCAGAAGACTGTAATTTAATCGAGTTTGGGCCAATGGGCTATTGTCTTCCAACACCGATTGTGAATAAATAGCCGTTAGATGGATGTAAACTCAAATCAATAATTATTATATAAATGGAATTTGCCAATGCATAGCCTTATTAAAAGGTAAACTATGCTTTAAAACTGGTCAAGCTAAAGTGATAAACGGATAATTGCGTTTATTTCAAGACTTGCCAGGGTTCCCCTATGTTTTGCTAGTTGCCTTGAAAAATCTGGGGTGGGAGCCTTCAGTAATGTATAAAATCTAATTAAATGAAAAGATTTCTATTCTTGTTAACAGTTGTCTTTCTATTAGGCTGTAAAGCGCAAATCCAATTTTCAGACACGGGAACCAGATATAAAGAATCGTTATTGGGCTTATATAACCACTTCAAGGAAAAACCAACAGATACCGCTGCGCTGAAGGATACCTCGGGCAGATTGTTTAGGTTTTATGATGAGGCAGTAAGCGAATATTTTAATAAAACAGAACTGTCAAAGGCATTTGAAAGATTTGGATATAGTCCCCTGCTACAATATGAAGTATTAAGAGGTATTGATATTCGGATCGACTCCTTAAAATCTGACTCCATATTTGTGATGAGTGGGAAACAATTCCAGTCTAAATATGGTGGCGATATAGGGCAGAATATGGAAAAGCCGGGGCGGTTCATCGCAGGCACTTTGCAGGCAAAGGGACCACCTCGAGCCTTGCTCGACATTTCATTTGATGGTAATGGGAAGTTTATTTATATAGCGCCCATCATTCATTTTCAATAAAGCTTAATCTACCATTTATTGCCTAGTTTGCTTAATAGTAAAAACCCTTATTTATTTTCTACAGGAGTATGTGTACTGTGCTTTGTTTACGCACTGTTAGAGTATACATACTCCTTTAACTATTTACAGATACCAGGAAGCGGACATTATCTGATGTTACCCGCTGCTACGGGAATCGCAATTGTTACACTGTTTATTGCATTCTGGCAAAAGCATCACTCTTTTACTATAATTGATTTACTTGTATGGTTAGCAATTTGCTGTTGCCTTTTGCTAATTCTTTTAAACACAGAACAATATAATTTGCACCAGGAGGCGTTTTGTAATTTAGTCGCATTCTTATGCCTATTCCTGGTTTTGCGCCATATAGAAAATGACCTTATTCAAAAAATTATAATTCCCGCTATTTTATGCTTCTTTGTTTTGGAACTTTATATAGGCTATAGGGATTTTTTTCAAAATTTAAGCTCACCTGGTTTATTCCTACTTATTAAAGGACATTTGCATAATTCAGGCGTATACGCTATCTATCTTGTTTTGCATTTACCACTGGTTAGATTTTTTCTCTTACAATACACAGGTAAAAAATGGTGCTTCCCATTGCTGATATTTGTCTTTGCTGCTGTGGTTTTTTTAGTTATCATTACTACCTCTAGGGCTGCCATTTTAGGCGCAATATCTTATGTAATTATATTGGTTTTCCGTATTGAGCTCTTTAAGGCTTATAGAAAGCCGTTGTTGATGCTGTTTACCCTTCCCTTTATAGGTCTGATCATTGGATTGCTTTACCTTAAACCAGCCTCCGCCTTTGGACGGTTCTTAATCTGGAAAATTACGCTATTACGATTACCAGAATATAAGTGGACTGGTGTGGGATATGGAGAGTTTTCTCGCCACTATCCAAGTTGGCAGATTAATTACTTTGAGCATTTGCCTGCTGGCAGCTTGGATGAAATGCTGTCTGCTGATGAAGTTTTTGCTGCCTACAACGAACCGTTGCAGTTGATGGTTGAACTGGGGATTTTCGGCACTTTGGTTATCAGTATAATTTTCGCCCTGTATCTTTTCAAAAGACCAAAAAAGAATGACCACTTGTTAGAAGCGATTCGCAGCTTGTTGGTTCTTCTTTTTATTACTAGCTTATTTTCTTACCCTATTCATGTAAATGCAATTTCAATAATTGTTGTTGTATGCATGACCTACGCAACACCTCTTCTATTTCAAAGATTAATATTCCGAGGTTCTATAGCCGTTTATATAATTGCATTGATCTTGCTTTTCCCGATTACCATAAAGTCAATAACAATGTATAAGACACAATACAAGTGGCATTTAATACAGGACAATGTTTTTCTACCAGAAGAAGAACGCTTAACAGTATACAGAGAGCTTTATAAGGATCTGAAATACAATTCCAAATTTTTGTTGGACTACGGATCGCTCTTATATACCGTGCAGGACACTTCTAATATCAAGATATTAGAAGAATGTAAAGCACAGCTCATCACAGTAAATGTGTTAGCTCTGTTAGCCCGGACCTGTGAAGATGAGGGAAGTTTAAATAAAGCCATTTCGACTCAGCAAGACTTAAGCAACTATATTCCATTTAAGTTCTCCTATAAAGATCAACTGATTGACATGTATTTAAAAAATAAGGATACCACGAATGCGAATAGAATTGCAAATCTTATATTGAATATGCCCGTCAAAAAAAATGACTCGAAAGTGCAAAGTATAAAAAAGAGGGCTTTGCAAATTTTAAACCTCTAAATCGAATTATTGGTTAGCTTACAACATGAGGACTGACACATGATCAATAAAATGATTACGTAGTATTTCACTGTTTGAAAATTGATTGCCAGTTTTTAACTAGCAAATTGTAAACTTTTTAAATCAATAACTCTTTAAGTATTCTATCGCCCTATAAATATCCTTAGTAGAATTGGAATCCGGGAGTAATTCAAGACGACTTTGAAGATAGCTTACACAGCAGTTTTTATTGGAACTGTTATTCAGGTTATAGTAGTGAATCAGTCAAAAAGTTCTTTTAGAAGAAAAACCGAAAACAACAAAAAAGTAATTTTTATCAATTTTTACAATCTTCCAATGGTCGTGATTGAAGATAACTTGCTGGGAATTCGCAACTATAAAATTTGAAATATCCTTAATTTTAAACAATACCGTATCTATGTTGTCATTCTTGGTTTTAATGTAGAAATGTTTAGAAAAGAAACCAGCATCCTGATTGAACTCACGGATACTCTCAGACGTATCTGCATTAGTTTTATAATAAAATCCTTTTTCACTGTCATATTTATAGCCATTCTTCTTAAAGTCCGTTTTGGATTTCGGAAAAAATAAGAACATTGATTTTTCATCTGATCTTTTACAAGAAAACACCAGAATAGAAAGGCCCAAAAAAATAAAAAAACACTTCATTCTCATAAATCATAGTTATAGAGCGTTAGAGCTAAACCCGTACAACCATGTATTTAAAAGACCTTCTGAACTTTCCAGGCCAACTATGTCCATTAAATTTTCATAACAAGTGTAGCCTTCCGTGTTTTTGTAGCCTTCCGTGTTCCACCTGCGCATCTGGGTTTAGAAAAGAAACCGGCATCCTGATTGAACTCACGGATACTCTCAGACATATCGGCATTAGTTTTTTAATAAAAGCCTTTTTCACTGTCGTATCTATAATCATTTTATTAAGATCCATTTTAGACTTCGGGAAGAATAAGAACAGCGAGACTGTGCTGAATTTTTTACATCAGAATACTAATAATAAAAATAGAAAGCTAAAAACAAATCTCATACACAATAATTAGCCTGTTTAGTTTTTTAACGATGTGTATTAATAAAACTGATCGACTTCTCAATTTTTTTAACGCTTGCGGAGTCGCTATTGTCAATCAAATTGGTCTTCAAATAATTAATACTAGCATCCCTTTGACGCTTGCTATTCAAATTGTTGTAGCTAACCAGACAAAACGTCTTTAAACTTGATAACCCGTAGAAAACAAAAAAATGAAAATCTCCCATTCTAACAAGTTTCCAGTTATCCTCCTCTTCTATAATTTCTGTAGACCTAATCTTAATAAAATCTGCGATTTGGTTCATGTCTGCTGTTGCAGAGTCTGGATTCTGATTTTGTAGCTTAATTTGAAAACTTTTGGAAAAAGCTTTCATTTCTGGAGTAGTATCACCAATTCTTTCCAGTGTATCCTGTACACTTTTGTGGTAAAACGAGAAATCTTTGTTTAGTTCATATCCGTTTTCTCTCAAATCATTCTTTGATTTTGGAAAATATAAAAACATTGAATCAGAGCTTAAGTTTTTACACCCCAACATTAATAATATCGTTAAAAAGATTAAAAAAGTTCTCATATACAAATACTAATAATTAAAAAAATATTCAGCTGAATTAAAAAGTTGTTGAATTCTCCTTACATCTTTTCCTGTTTGAGACTGTATATCCCAAATATAACTTTCGAAATTATATTGGCTTGACATATAAATTCTTTGGCCGTTTTGATTAAAAAATTCAGAGGAAAAGTCAGTTTGAATATTAAACCCATGTTTTAATATAGCAGAAAGCTCACCTGATAAAGGAATTCTATCTAACAATAGTCCTAACCCTGTATTCGCAGACTCAGCCTCTTTTTCAAACACCATATAGTCAAAGGTTGTCTTTTTCTCTTTATTGTGTTTAATAGCATCCGCCTTCAATTTTCCATATGTATTTGAGCTTGGAACAAAGAGAGAATGGCCATTTTGGTACTTATATCTAGTGCCTTCATTTGTCAACTCTACCTCTAAAGTACCGTCAGCTTCACTAAATGTTTCCGAAACTGTGCTCTCGACCCAATTAAAGTTATCATCCAACGTGTTTACGGTTCTTTTCAAGGTCAATGCTGAGCTGGTACTATTACCGTCTTTTGAAATCTCAGTCGTTAAATGGTAATTATTTATTTCATAAGCAGCATCTTCATTAAGTTTTGGCATACCGCCAGTTTTCGAGTCATCAAAGAAACCTGCAACAAAAGTAATGTATGACCCAACGACTGTTGCTGTTCCTTCACCACTTGTTACATAGCTTGACTGTGTAGCGGTTGTAAAATCATAATTTGGTGGAACAGGCCTCATGCCATCCGGATCAATAAACTTAATAGGATTATTAAATGCGTACGCATAAGTTGAAAATCTCCTCATATCACCCGCCAATGGATCAATCACATGCCACCTGCCAATCTGGTTATCATACATCCGGGCGCCATAGTCCAGCCATTCCAGGCCGCTGCCATCGGTAAATTCTTCCCTTTGTTCTTCCTTACCATTGTATTTGTACCGGTTGGATGCAAGGCCGTTCAGCGCTTTGCTGCTAATACCAGTCATGCCCAAGCCAAAAGGATAATAATGACTTTCTTCCAGCACCGGCCCGCGGGTATGGGTTACCTGCAGGTTATCAAAGAACACAGCAATATTGGGTGTTTCATTGCTTACGTATACATAAAGATAGCCGTTTTTAGTTATGGGTAGATCGATCAAACCGCTGTTATGTATCTTCAATTCTTCGTTAGCGCCTACCTGTTCTGCCCCGCTGCTAGCCGCTACATAATTAAACTGTTCGTCCAGTAATACCCAGTTAACATAGGCTTTGGGCTTACCACTGGTATAAGGCTGGTCATCCAAAAAAGCGGTAGCGCTGCCGGGAAGCAGGCCGCTGTTTTCCAGCTGTGTAACACCCGCCGCCCCATGGCTGCCGGTAATGATACCGCCTACTCCGTTTAGCAAAGCGGTGGCCAGTTCCGTGAACGGGTTGACGACCGGATCAGGACTTGCTCCGCCCGTTTTGTACCAGCTGCTCACCCGAATATTGAATTTATCGCCGGCCATTACCTTTAACGTGATGGCGGGCCCTATTTTATTACCACTGCCGATAACCTTCGCTACTTTTTCATTAGGATCGGTATAGGTATCAGTTGGATATCCCACCGGCTTATCCTCCCGGGTATGCAGGTTAGCATATAACTGTTCTTCAGCAGTGGCTACTGCTGTTTCCATGGTCGCCGGGCTATAGGTATCTGTCCGCCGCTCGTCGGTTAATACCATGCGCACATTACCCAGGTGATCCTTTAACATATAATCATAGGTAAACTGATCATTGGCAGTATCTGTCCTGGCCCGGCCCTCCTCTGTGCCAATAAAGAGTAAACGGTTCTCATAGCCTAAAGCCGTATCGAGCGTGATATTGCTGTACACCTTACTTTCAAAAACAGCCCCGCCAAGGTAGCTGGTAACGGTAGTGATACTGCCCGTATAGCCGCTGCCATTATAATTTATCGTGGTGTTATTTTCAACCGTGGTTTTCTTTAGTTTATTACCCACCGCATCATAGGTATAGGTTACTATTCCTTTAATGGTATCGCTGTTATAAGCCGTTCTGACGGTGACAGCCTGGGGCAGGTTCAGGTGATTGTAGGTAATGCCGTCTGTTCCGGTCGTACCTATGTTTTTGTTATGGTCTTTGACCATATTGCCATTGGCATCATACGCGTAATCCTCGCTGTTAGCACTACCACCATTATAGAAGTCCCCAAGTTTATTATTGGTTCCGATGGAATCCGTTACTTTCAACAGCCGGTTGCTGCCTTCCTGGTAAACATAGTTCAGGTTGTCAATTTGTACACTGCTGCCCACCTGTAGCCCCCATTGCTGTAGCTTTTTAATATTTCCATTGGCATCATAGGCCGTAAGCGGATCGGTGCCGTTGCCCATAACCAGGTTATAGTTCACACCTGCATCCTGGTTAAAAGCACTTTCTGTATACTGGCTGAAGCCGGCTTTTAACAGGCGGTTCGATGCGTCATAACTAAAGTCGTACCGGCGTTTTTCCGCATCGCCCTTGCTTTTCCATACCATTCCCGCTACATTGCCATTGTATTGTGCCGTTGTATAAGCGGCATTGCCCACCAGGTTATTGGCCTGCTTGTCGTACCCTAAATCAAAGCCAAAATAATTATCGCTGTTGCTATCATCCCTGGCATATTTACGGTTGATCCCGAGTAACCAGCCACGTATATTATACTGGTATTCCAGGTTTTCAAGGCCGTCTTCATTATCCATATCATCATCGTCATAATCCGGGGCCAGCACTTTTTTTTGAAGCATGCCCAGGGCATCATATTGCAGCCGCGACAAAGTAGTATAAGCTGTAGGTAAGTTTCCGCTATTTACCAGGGAACTGCCCGTTTTTTTATCCGTTTGTATTAACCTGCCCAGCTCATCATAAGTAAGCTTTGTTACGGCGGTAAGTGTCTGATCCGTGGTTCCTTTTAATGTTTGTTGTTGTACGGTTATCAGTGGGCTGCCAGTCCATCCGTATTGTGTAGTCACCACATCAATTCCCCCACTTTCATTGATGGTTTTTAACTGGATGGTACGGCCTTTATTGTCATAAAAAATGATGCTGCTGAGGTATTTTACCGGGCTGCTGTTCAAGACCCGGGTTCTGCTTCCGGTGATCATTCCTTTTGTCGCCGTATTGTTGGTATCGGGTACTGCCTGGGGATAGGGATGTTGACTATTGGAAGTTGTTAGCCAGTGACCACCCAAGCCAGTGGTATTATAGCTCTTAAAGCCGGCGGCATAACTACCTGCCCAGTCGTAATTATCATAGTAAGTGCTGGTTAATAGTTCGTAATTACTACTGATATCCGGATAATCTTCTCCGCTGTCCGCAGCATTGCTTAAATGGGTAGTAAACGCGGCACTGTTGGTCCATAGCCCCGTCTCATGTGGCCGGTTCAGGGCATCATAGCGGGTAATCAGCCATCGCACTGTGCCGGTACGCATATTGGCATCCTGGCTCATTACCAACCTGTTTTTCTTATCGTAAACCATGTATAATGCCCCTGCACCAGGCACTTTTTTCATGATCATACGACTGCGCCGGTCATATTCATAGCGAAAAGTTTGTTCTGCCAATAGAGTGCTGGTCAGGCTCCAGTTGGCGCCGCTTAGTGTTTTAATCCCTTCAGGCTGAATAACTGCCCGCAACCGGTTTACATTGTCATAAATATAGTAAGTACATAACCATCCGTTATGTCCACTGCCTGTACCGGTATCCTTAACTGCCGTAAGCTGCACTTTTTTAAGAATGACAAGTCCTTGTTTATCTTTAAATTCTATTACCTGCTTTCCATGTTCATCCTCGGTAATGTTTTTATACAACTGCCCGGCGGGATACCTGCCCGGTGTGGTGTAAGTACCAAAACTACCTATAGCAGCATTGGTCACTTTCCATATCCTTACGCTGTCCGTAGCTGTGTTGAAACGGCTTTTGATTTTTATCGACCGATTATCAGCAGGGTTATTAGTTTCTGAACCCACCCAGCTAACCCCGGGTGCAAAGCTTTCCAGGGGACGGTTTAAAGGAGAAGCCTCAAAGTTTGTCTGGCTGTATGCCCAGTTGGTATTACTGCCGGTTACTTCCCCTGGCTGCCCCGTTAAATGCGTATTATAAAAAGCTTGTTGCTGCTGAAAAGGATCTCTTTTAAAAAGACCATTGTTCAGCACCGTCGTAAGGACCGTTTCACCGGCAGGTGTGGACAGGTATTTGTGCGCCTGCCTCCCATATTCATCATATACGACCATATCAATCATATCCGTTGCCGCTGCACTAGCTGCGGGATCAGCGGGGTTTGTCACCAATGAACCTTGTTTTATCACCGTTTGTAATGGCCTGCCCAAACCATCAACATACTGGGTAGTAATCCTGGCATCTTTTACCAGTGTAGCCATGGTCAGGGAATCTGGATTGATAACGGGTTTCATTACATCCCAGGTGCGGATATAGTTAAGCGGTTTGTTCACCGGGTATGCAGAAGGCAGTTGCCTGGGTTGGGCAAAACAAACCAGCGTTAACACCGAGCATACGCCTGTCAGCAGTAAAGGCTTATTATTAAGTATTAATCTCATGATACTCCGTTTATGGATGTTGGCTGTTGTTGGTTTCTCTTTTTTCAAATGCTGTTACCATTTTTTTTCTTTTTGCATCCTCCAGTTTGCGGTATAGTGTATACTGGCTGTTGGTTAAAATGGCGGCAACCTTTGTATAATGATCATCATTCAACTGGCTAATTTTTGCCGGCAGATCAGTACCGGCCCCAGTGTTTTCTATGATCATTTTTTTAAAGCTCGAATCTCTGGCCCGCTCCAGTAAAAAGAAAACGTCCGCCTGTACATTATTTAACTGTAAACTTTGCTTAATTGCTGATTCAGCCGGTGTTAATGCCAGGGTATCGGCACCTGTTTGTGCTGCTGCTGTTATTGTTACCAACATCATCAGGAATGCCTGTATAATTATTTTTTTCATGATCGTTTAATTAATGATGATATAACCTGTACCTGGTAATAAGGCATACCCGCTTTGACAGGGCACACTCTCGCATATCTCCACCCAGGTCCCTTCTTCCGGGGGGCAGGAAGGACAGTTTTCCGGCGGTATCAATACCCACCCGCAGTTATCATTTACCATAGTGGCTAATACCGTTTGTGTAGCCAGTACATAACTACTTCCGCTGACCATCCGGGGCAGATCAATTGTCGGTAACGGAAAGTCACAGGGCGGAGGCGATGACATAATTTCATAATTGAGTGGAAGATTAATTACATTATACGGTATCGTACCTGCCGAATCAAGGTAGAAACGTACCACCACATCACCCAGTGTAGCCATCGGACTATAATTCAGGTTCTCGTAATACAGTTTCGCATAAATTCTGTCCGGTTTGCAACTATAGGGATCAAGGATACGGTTAGTTTGCAGCTGACCAAATGTTGGGCTACAAATATTAATATCGCGCTGTTGCTGCAACAAAAACCCGGTTTTATAAATACCGTCCATTTCACAAAGACCAACACTATCCGTATTCACCCATAACGGGGTGGTGCCTGTGCAGGCAATCGTACAATCTTCCTCCTGGCCGGTATAATTATAACATATCTTTTTTACGATCGCGCCATTTTCATCTCTTACCAGGCTCAACCGGTTAAAATGATCATAGTCGTAATACAGGGTTCGACCATTGCCGTCTGTCTGGCTGGCTATACCAATGCCATTTCGATAAGTATAGGTAGTTACAGATACCATCGGCTTATCCGAAAAATATCCCCTAAGGTTATCCAACTGGGTTTTGATCTGGGCAGAAGTGCCATTGTTTAACACGCCGGTATCCACCACCAGTTTAACCGTATCCCAACTGCTTCCCAGTACCTGCGCTACGGGGTACTGCCCTTTATACCCCCAGAGGTAAACCTGTTTAATCCCATCCTCCTTTTCTGCTTCAATAATGTTACCGGTATTGTCATATATAGTAAACCGGGTTGTCTCCCCTAAGGCATCGTCATATAAACTGGTGGTGGTAGAGGCAGGCATCTGCAAGCTGCCTGTGATGGGCTGGTAGCTTGTTTTTATTGTATTGGTAAGTTCTTCGTTAACCAGTCTTTTTTCACTCAGCACAGGTGAAATATAATGCCGGGCTACCATGCTATCATATACTGCTACACCCGTAGAATCCGCAGGATAGGTATATCTTTTAACAATCGTATCGCCTAAACTATTATAAGAAGTATGTTCCATTAATAGTTTTTGCGGCGTATAGGCATAGAGTTGAGTGGTAACAGAGGAATCTGCACCGTCATACATAATCTGGGTAGTCTTTTTTAAATAGTGATGATAATTATAGATCAGTTTCGCTACGTAACGGATAGAAGGCGTGCGGATGGCATAATTGGGATTACTACGCAGGATCATAGACCGGCTATGATCTAACAGCCGGCCGGGATCATCGTTATATTCATGAATGGTTTTCGCCAGTATGTTGCCTGCGCTGTCATAAACCGCCTGTTGTAATACTTTCCCCCGTTCAAGTGCCAGGTTATTTTCCTCGTCATTTTTCCAAACTTGGGATACCTGCCGGTCATCCATGATCTGGTTCTCAACCGGAAGATCAAGATACCCGTTATCGTAGTTACTGAATTGATAGGTGGTAAAGCCGCCATGATCCCCGTTTTGCTCCGTTACTTCTGAATAGGTAATAAAGTCTCCGTGATAATAATCCATGGGATTGATGCTGCTGGTACTCCAGTACTTATAGACCACGTCATTTTTATCATAACTGTGTAATGCATTGTTACGCATTGTATCTTTTACATCCCCATAATATTCTTCATAATATACCGGCCTGTGAGAAAGTACCCCGCTGGAACGGGTACCGCCGCTAATAAAATTCTTTTGATAGAGGAACCCCTTCTTATCAGCCAGGGTACTATCATCAGCATATCGCTCAATCTTTTTCACCCGGAGACCTCCGGTTATTTTTGTCAGCGTATCACCGATATAGGTATTAGGCCAATGGGTGGTATACCCGCCATAGCTATTAGGTTCATAGGTATACTTAACATACCCGCCTGTAGGCAATGTTATTTTTTCCAGGATTTCAGCATCGGCAAAATCCGGGTCTGGCTCCCTCGATTGCGTATACAGCGCCCTGTTTACAGGGTTAGAGAAATAACCAATATAAGTGCCGGTATCCAACGAAAACGGGAAGGCAGCAGTACCATTGTAATAACCGAAATGATCCGACTGCATACTAAGATATGACGGCAAAGCTTTACTGTTATAACCGAATTTATAGTGAATGGTATCTAAAAAGTTCCGGCCATATATATCCAGCTTTAATAATTTTAACCGGGTAGTGGTATCATTGGTATAATTAAAACAAACCGTTTGGTTAACCTGGTTCTCTATATCATAAACAATGATAGAATCCAGCTTATCGGGTGACCTGTCTTTAAGAGAGGCATTCCATATGGAAGGATATTTACAAAAATAGATGGAGCTCGCCAGGTGGTTCAGTTCAATGGAATCGTTTAATGTTATTTCTTCGGTTCCGGATGGCGGATTAGGTATATTAAATTTATACTGTAATTGGTTTTTTGAATTACTCCATTTAAAACTGATTTTTTGTACAGGAGTAATAATTTCTTTAAGGTAACAGGGATTGGTAAGGGTACTGGATATACTTACCGCCGGTTGTGGTATACTTAGGTCTAAGGGGTCTAAGGTGCCGTCAATATTATAATACCTGAATTTTTGCTCGATCTGGCTGGTGATAAAAAATTTTCTCCGTTCATAATTTAGCAAGATGCTATCGCCCTGCGGAAATATAACTTTTGTCAGCATCCATTTTTTGGCTGATGTCAAATATTGTCCTGCATCGCTCTTTGTCGGTTGTAGCCCCGGCCTTACAAAATCTATGGAATTTGGCGTTCCGCCAAACTCATATTTTATCCCACGGGAATCTACAATGACAAACCAATAAATAAACTTGGCTATATAGATATTATTTCCGGGATCAGGGCCCCCACTCACCAAAGAATATTGCCCCTGGAGCGAAGTATCCTGCGCTTCAAAAGGGATCATGTTAGGAATATAAGAGGTTATTGGCCCGCCTGTTACTTTTAATTCTTCCCCGTCACTGGTCTTGATTTTAAAGTTCCCCAAAGGATCTTTATATATTACACCTGACCTGCCTAAAAAGGAAAAAGCATACCTGTCATTCACATCTTTACTGGAAACCAGGGTGGTCATATCTTTTATTAAGGCCTCCATCTTCGACGAACCAGACCAGTCACCTTCGTTCAAAAAGTCATTGTCAATGGGAATAGGAGTACCTGCCCCCACAATGGATAAGTAAGACTCCGAGGAAAGCGAGTTTTCAATTTTTGTAATTTCCCCGCCCAGGCTGATGTCCCAGCCGTTCCCTACAATACCGGGGAAAACATCCGGTTTTACACCTTTTCCAGAAGTATAATTTAACGTTACAGGAATAGTTACATTTCTATAAGAAACCGACGTGACCGGAATAGAAATATTGGGGGCTCCGGTGTAACGGCCTACCGATAACATAGAATTATCACCGAATGAAGCGATTGAAGGGTTGGCAAAAACAGGAAGCCCCGTTCCTCCACCGGGAGAAGGGCCCTCCTGTGCGTTCACCATACAGGCAAAATGAACGAGCATACAACACAACAACAAATAGTACTTACAACTGCTGTTCTTCATCTTTTGCATAATTATCTTTTTCGTAAAACTTAGAAAAACTGTCCCACCATCAATGCCAGATATGAGATAGCCGGTTTTCGTTTATTATTACAATCCATACCCGATCCTGAATAATACAGGTTGTGTCCTGGGTACCTGCTGGTAACTCAGAAAATCCCATAATAACTTCACGGATGTGTTTTTGAATATCTTTGATTTCAGGGAAATTTGTTTGCTTAGTCCGATCAGGCCACTCTGTTGCCAGGTCCTCAGGTCCTTTAAGGCCGCGATGTTGTTGAACTCGTTACGGTAGTTCTGCTCGTATCCGCCCGTTAACCAAAACCCACCCTTGATCTTCCAGTCCACATAACTTCTCAGGCCAATGCCCTGGTGGGTGATTTTGATATTCTGGATGTTCTTGCCCCAGCCTAGTTTGTAGCTGGCCCCGATTCCGATCACACTTTTGTCGTTCAGTTTGTAGCCTACAGACAGGCCAATATCACTGGTGGTAGGGAAGTAGCCGTTGCTTCTTTGGCTCTGGAAGTCTGTATTATATTCTATCCGATCCTTAAATTTTTTAACCCGTTGTTGATTTGGGCGAAAACCTTCCGGCATATCGATGTCCGAGCCGCCGGTATTGCCTACCTGGTTGCCTATTCGGTTTCTCAGGCTGTTTACCTGTGACTGGGCGTCCTGCATATTACTGCGGAACTGATCCATCGCTCCGGGAGCGGAGAGTTGTTGTTGTAATAAGCTGTTTACCTGGGCCCTGGTCTGTAGTCCGGCCAGGGAGGCGTTCAGGGCTGCCGGGTCCGTAGGGTTATTACCCGGTAAACGGAACAAACTGGCCAGCTGGCTGTTCTTTTGCATGAACTCTTTGAACAGTTTGGTCTGGCTTAAGAGTTCGATCGCTTTCCTTTCTATCTTTTTGTGGTCTTTTAATATCTCCTTATACTCATTTACCCGGGCCTGGTAATAGTATACCTGTTTGTTTAGCTGTTTGAGTTCTTTCAACAGGCCTAAGCTTTGTAACTGGGTGCCCAGTGTTTGCTTCTTTTCTTTTAAAAACTTCTTTACCAGTTCGGCTTTGTTGAACTGTTGTTGCAGGCCCTGTACTTTGTCCAAGGCACCGCTTAACTGGCCGGCATTGTCTTTTAGTTTGAGTAGTCCCGGGTTCTCTTTTAAAAACTTCAGGCTGCTGGTCAGGGTATCTAAGGAAGGGATATAGGTATTGCCTTTTTTTGATAGTTTCTGGATACCCTGTTCCAGTTTTTTATACTGGGCCTGGTTTTGTTCAAGAAACGCCAGGGCCTTTAAACTGTCTTTTCCTTGTAGTTTTTTGTAGATGCGGTTCTCCTGTTGTTGCAGATTGCGTAGTAGCTTCTCGGTCTTTTTATCCAGCTGGTCTTCCAGCTTGCCGGCTGTCTTATTAATAGAAGAAAGATATTTATCGGAAACCAGGTTATTCGTGGTATCAAGTAATTGCAGGTCCTGGGCATAAATTACCTGCCAGGCAAATACAAATAACACAAGTAAGGTAAACCGTATAATAATGGTTCGTAGCAATTAGTGAATGGTTTTTTGTTAATGCTATATATAACCTTCATACCAGGCATAGAAATAACGATCCTTAAATAAAGGGCCTTTATTAATCAACCTAAACCTTTTCGGCTATATTGGTGGTTATTCAAAAGGAATATAATGATGTTTCACTTGCGTGAAAACAATTTGTTTCTCTTTAGATGCTCAAGGCAAAAATTTACATACCACAACTTGAAACTTTTAAAAAATAAGTTTCAACAGAACCCATTCCACATTTTCGAAAGCTGTATTTGAGCCATTACAATCAGTTAGCTCCCCTGGAAATTCTCACGTGTCCTTAAGTAGTGGGGATTAAAATAGATGTATAACAGTTAGCTATCGACAAGATAAACATTGTTTTTAATATTTGAGACTGATTTTTTTATTTTTTAAAATTTTAACAACGGTTAGCTGTTTACTCATAAATGCAATTTGATATTTATCATGAGAAAATAGAATATATTCTAAGAGTGCTTGCCAGTAAATATGCCGGGCTAATAGGTCTGCCAACCCATCATCAATGACGAGCATTAAGTCAAATTGAATTCACCAACGCTGCCCGATAATGCCAGGGTGCAATGAATAAGCTAATATCCCAAGGTTACCTACTCAGCCTATTCTTCTAACTATATATATTTGATCTATGAGTAATCACCCCCTACCTACAGTATTATCCAACGCCACCGATAAAATGTTGGAAAAGGCTGTAGCCGATAATCACCAGCAGTTGTTCACATTTGCAGCAATTGCAAAAGGTGGTAGCGTAAAGACTGCAGAGGGAATTACCTGGACCTTCATCGGTTATGCTGATGATGGTATTATTTCATTTCCGGCACTCAATCCAGTAACTGCCGGCGTACAGCTAGATGAAGTAATGGATTATTTCCGGAGCCACGGGAGTCAGGCGCCCCATACTGTGGCATGCTGGAGCCTGGACCCGCCACAGCCCGCTGACTTAGGGATCAGACTCCTGGCAAGAGGATTTCAACCGGGCTGGCAACCTTGCTGGATGGCACTCGATTTAAATGAACTAAACATTACCAAACAAACTGATAGTATAATAATTAATCAGGATAACCATACGAGCATAACCGATATAGATGACCTGCCTTATAAAGAAGATGGTGCATACATGTCACAATCCCTTCTTACAAAATATCCCGAGGTGGCATATCGATTCCTCGCGTTTTCAGGTGAAGAAATAGTAGGACAGATTTGCATATTTCTTACAACGGGAGAAATGGGGGTCGCTGGAATTTACAATGTCGGGGTGTTACCCACCTACAGGAATAAGGGATTTGGTAAAGCCCTTGTAATTGCAGCGTGCACATTTGCCAAAGAGAAGGGTTATATGTATGCGGTACTCAATGCCAATCATATCGGCAGGCCCCTTTACGAGCGGGTAGGATTTCGTTTTTTAAGTTATGGTATGACCTGGTGGCTGATGGAACAAACCTACGTTACAAACCCACCACCACATGAATTGATAGTATTTGCAGAAGCCGTTGGTAGTGGTGATATTGAATCGCTCAATATACTTTCGGAACAGGGAATTTCTATTGATTTGAATACGCCGCTTACCAATAAAATGACACTGCTTCAACTGGCAATCCATTACAAACAATCTGCAGCGACAAAATGGTTAATTGATCATGGTGCTACATATACTGTTCTCGATGCCTGGGATCTGGGGTGGAAGGAGAAAGCCGCAATAATACTCAACAGTGCTCCAGAGGAACTCGGCCGCCGATATTTTGAATGGCAAGGAACGCTTCTACATGTTGCCATAGAAAGAAATGACATACCATTGGCAGAGCTAGCGCTGGAGGCCGGCGTGGATCCGCTGGTCCGGGATACACAGCATAACGGCAATGCAATGGGGTGGGCTTTGCATTTTAACAGGCCGGAGATAATAAAGCTAATTCGCGCTCAGGCAGGTTATGCTGATGACTACCCGGAAGACCTTTGAACTATTAAACTCATGTATCTTATGTAGATGGTTTTGAAGGCTGAGCCCGTTAATATCAATGGTAGGCTCAATAGACTTCAACAATAGGAAAAAACCTGAAAAAATTAGGACGTTTTTCCTGTAGGTCAAAGCTTATCAATCTTATAAGTTCACAAATGATAAAAGGTCTAAAACAAGTTTTAAAGCCTACGACCAGGGTATCATATTTTTCACTCTATCTGAATCCCAACCGAAATATTTCCAAATGGATAACACCCGTAATGGATTACTCTTATACTTTTGAAAAGTCGCTATTCAATTAACCATTAACCCGGTAATCTTGAGATAATAATAGTGGCTACTTGTCGTAGAAAACTGCCAATCAGCTGGGAAGCGACAACACCAGAAAATCTTAAGGTATGAACACTAATCAGCATCTTTTCCCTTCATTGCAAAAACTTCCAAAAATCAATCCTGCTGATTCAAAGGAGCTGAAAAGTTATATTCGTGCTATTGATGCATTCTCCAGAACCGGTCATCATTGCATTTATCTACTTGATCTTTGGAAGACAGCCTGTTTATATGTCTCCGACAACCCTATGTTTCTTTGTGGAAAAAAGACCAGGGAGGTAATCAAAATGGGTCATGCCTTCTATGAAACATTTGTACATCCCGAAGATCTGGATTTATTACGAAAGACCTATAAGGCAGCAATCATCTTTTACCACAACCTTCCTATTTACGAAAGACTTCAATACACCTTTTCGCACAACATCCGTTTAAAACAACAGGATGGAAGTCACATTTTGGTAAATCACAAACTTACGCCGTTGGCCCTTGATAGCAGGTTTAATCCTTGGCTGGCCTTATGTGTAATTAGCCATTCCCCGTTAGCCGAACCAGGTCGGGCGACCATGCAGAAAGAAAACTGCTCAAAACTGTTCGTGTATGATTTTAGTCAAAAGGATTGGAAGCCTCAAAAAGCAGTAGGTCTTAGTAAAAAGGAAAAAGAAATTCTTGGCTTGTCAATAAAAGGGTTTACCATAACCCAAATTGCAGAAGAACTTTCAATTACTGAAGCAACTGTTAAATTTCACAAGGGAAACATTTTTAAAAAGTTCGGTGTCAGAAATATGTCACAAGCCATTGCGTGGTCCATCAATAATAACCTCTTTAAATGATACAAACCTGTACCTGGTATGGACAACAATTCCAAGCTTTTTACTTTACATTATCCTTTCGTTCAATCTTAAGAAGGTCGTCATTCTCAACTGATTTTTCAGTTCGTTCTACCCTTTCTTTCAATTTCCCAAATCTATAAGACAAACTTAATCTTATCTCGCGTTGCAATACGGTTTGAGAACTCCATTGTGTTAGACCATCCGTTTTAAAATCCGAGCGAACAATTAAGTATTTTGGGAAAAAATTTCGGAAAGACAAGTCAACCGAAACTTTTCGCTTAAACAAATCCTGCCCAATCAGGAGGAAGCTATAAAAGCGCCCTTCTGTTTTACCAAAAGTTGTAGGCATGTAAGAAAGATACCCCACATTCAAGGTCCCTTTAAAATTCTTCTTGCCCCTATAATTGAATGCGTAATCAGCAGAGGTATTCCATCCGTCATTCAGCCGGCTGTCGGCATCTCCAAAATACCGGTACGCTACATTCCATTTTAGAACATGTGAGGCCACCGAATTTATTTTATGATTAATGTAGTACTGAAAACTAGTCAAGCGGAAATGGCCTATATTCAAATAGGTAGCCTTTACCACCGAGTCCGGCAATTGCAAATAAGCAACCTGGATGGTATTACTGGAGATTGTTTGAGACAAACTGATCCGTTGATTTACTTTTTTGGTGTTTTGCGATGCAGTGAACTCTATAATATTAAATTTCTCCGGCTTCAAAAATGCATTACCTTCTCTGATAAAGCGGTTATTAATGATATCTGTAAAAGGATTTAGATAGGAAATTCCTGGCCGCTGGATTCTTTTGGAATAAGCAAGCTTCAACACTGGACCAGTCTTCAGTTTATAACTGATGGCCACGCCGGGAACAGAGGTAAAATAATCACTATTAGAAATGGACTTTAATGATACTGTTGTATACTCACCCCTGTAACCCGCTTGTACTGATAAATATTTACCGCGCCAACCATAGGAAACATAACCTGCAAAGACATTCTGATTAAACTTAAGGCTTCCGTTTTGAAGAGAGGGATTATCATAGGCTTGCATAACGAAAAGGTAATCACTATTATTCTCCCTGAAAATAGCCTTGGCACCCATTTCTACATTATTGTCAAAAAGCGGCTGAGTATAGTCAAACTGAATAGTATGCTCCTGCTCCGTTTCATCATTGGAAAAAAAATTTGTACCAGAAGGGGCAACTAACAATCCCGTTATTTCTTGATGATTTTTTTCCCGATAGTGTGATTTCTCATAATAATAAGATAAGGAAAGTAATTGCTCCGCTTCTTCATCAAACCTCCGCTGGTAATCAACATTAATAGCTGGGACCGAGGTGGTACCCTTTTGTAAACTGGCATTTCGAAACCGCTCGGCCGGTTGTCCGAAAGCATCATAGAGAACAGATGAAATACCATAAGTCAACCTCCGGTTATCTAAAGAGTTAGAATAACCTATATTCAACAAACTCATTGAATCTATCTCCCAGGAGACCTCATTGTTATAAGTCAGGTTACGGTACTTATTTCGTACGGTTGAAATTTGTGATACTGAATACTCCGAAGTGTTTGAATAATTTAGTTCCTGCTTTGTTGATGTAGTCGGACGATGTGAGAATACTGGCGCATAGTAGCCATTAAAACCCACCCGTCCTTGTTTTAGCGTAATCAACCCGACAAGGGAATTATTTTGTAGCGTACTGCTGTTAGCGGTGAGGGAAGCATTATAACCCTCAAACTTTTTTCTACGTAAAACGATATTGATGATTGCCCCTACACCCTCAGCGTCATATTTTGCAGAAGGTGAGGTAATAACCTCTACGGATTTAACCAGCTTTGCTGGAAATGTTCGCATTACCTGAACCGGGCTCTGCTTGAATATACCAGCTTTCCGTCCATTTACAATTACCAGAAAACCCTGTCCATTTACATCCATTGCATCATCTCCAACGACATTTAATGAAGGAATTTTTCGCATGATATCCAACAGGGGGGCGCTTTCTGAATCCGTGTCCCCTTCAACATTGTAGACAAGTTTATCCGGGAATTCCTGTATGAGTGACTTTTGGGCGCGAACAATAACTTCTGACAAATTTGTGGCCTTTTCCGTCAACCTGATTGTATCCACCATAAGTGTACATCCTCCACATAACCGCTCTCCTTCAATATATACCGACGACGTATCAAATTTGCTGGAAAATACTAATACATGAATGCCCTGGCGAGCATTTATTGAAAGCACGAAACGCCCTGCAACCATCTTCCTTTCCAATATCAACTGGCTTTTATCGGCAGAAAGCACCTTAATACGCACAGAGTCCCTAGCCATAGGCTCCTGCGTTACAATAGTTCCTTCAAGGACGGTAGAGGAGTCGCTTTGAGCAAATAGGCCAACAGGAATCAAAAAAATAAAAAACAGCCATAACAAAGAAAATGATCTCATAAAATCAGCTGGTTATTTTCCATAGCTAAGTTCTAATAAATAAAAGTTTTTTACTAATTTATTATCTATGGTTTTAATGACAGCCTCAACCTTGCCTGCCTTCTTTAGTTGATCAGCGGTTGTCGATAATTTTATAAACCCTTCGTTTCCTGGCTTTACATATTCCTTAGAATAGCCAGGTGTTGTACAAGTGCAGGAAGGGCGTACTTCTTCAATTAAGACGCTCTGGCTGCTCTGATTTTTAAACTTAAAAACATGTTCAATCTTTTCTTTTGGATCACTGGTTTTCGGACGGGCGCTTACAGATTTTGCTTCAAACAAAAGTTGGTCTTTGATCGTGTTAAAGGATAACAGAACTGACAAAAACATAGTCGTCAGAATGTAAGTTATATGTGCTTTCATTTTTGATGTATTTTGAAACGATATATCTCAATCTTATTGTTGGTAATGAATCCGTCAGCATAGTAATAATCGCCGATACGTCCGATCACATTGAACCTTCTGGGCACCTTAAAATCTCCTATACAGTCTCTTTCTCTGTACACCTGGATACCTGAGTTATCTGCGTAGCCGGTCGTATACGAACGAAACAATAGTTCAGCTCTTTCATCGTAGAACAAATGGGTGTAGTAGCCAAAGTTCAATTCACAACTATCTGCAAACTTGGTATTATAAAAATCTTCATGATTACCGGTTAGGGGATAGTTGGTTTTCATGGAAGTTTGCCCTTTCAACCCAAAACCATAAACTGGCTTCATATCAGGGGAGTATACATAAATACCTTTATCTGCTTCGTAAGAGACAAGAATGCTGTCTTTCTTTACGGCGAGGTATAAGTTGGAGAACATCGTTAAATATTTGTTCTCCCTATAAGTCCCAGGAAAACTGCCCCCTATTTGCGTAATAGTACCATCCCCGGTATTTACACGGCCAAAGGTTCGGGCATTTCCAAAGTAAGCATCGGGATCAGTGAACTTGTTGACCTTTTTATTGGCCTTTCGCGTGATATTAAGAGGGATAAATAAGTCTGCTTTGGAATTTACAGGGAGCCACAATGTTGAAAGTCCTGAGCTTTCCCAATTAAAATCATACATTCCGATGATACTCAAATCATCTGTATCAAAGCCTCCTTTCTTACGCTTCCTTTTAAGTAAGTAGGGCGATGATAGTTTTTGCCACGTAGAATCATATCTCCTAAAATTGTAGTCGTTAGCAAAGAATAACCGTTGCCCATTTCCAGGCAGTATGCTACAGGTAATAAACTGCTCTATTTCCCTACTATCTTCACCCATTCCTAACCAGCTTTGTTCCGCTTTGCCTGCACTATCAAAACCAGTAACAAGAAAGAATTTTGTATCAAAGAAGTATATTTTGTCGTTAATGAGCCGAAAGAACCCTTGTCCCGAGTAGTTGCCAGGCTCCAGCGATAAAGTGTCCATAGATAGACTACTAGAAGGAATAAAAGTCGATTCTTCAAATACGGGAATAAGGGTTTCTTCATCCTTGCAAGAAGTAAAACAAAAAACTACTGGACAAACTATTAAAATCAGGAAGTCGTACTTTTTTAATCTTGTAAGTATTGTCATTCGGTTGATGTTGTAAAATAGGGAGTACCTCTTAATAATGGTTAAAAAAACAACTATGGAGAAAACCCATAGTTGTTTGCCGTTCTCACAATTATAAACTAATGATTAAAGCAGCCCCAGGGCCGTCACTTAGTTTTCAACCGGGTTGGATGTCCCGCGACAATTCAAATCGCTTTTCCAACATTTACTACCATTATGGCAGTCGCCGCCACCACCGCTGGCGACGCATTGGTTGCTCGAATTACATTCGCAATCTACTCCAAACTCATCCTCAATTACTGTTCCCGCCTGAACGCCGGAACCGAGGGCAGTAACCAGAGCAAAGGCGATAGCAAAGCTTCCGATAAACTTTTTCATTTTTTGTGATTTTGGTTAAGAAAATAACTAACTGTGCTTAATAAAAAGATCCATCACTGAGCCAGAGCATAGACTTCATTATCAATAGTGCACCATTAAAAATGAGCCTAATGCTAATACGCCATATGCAACAAATCCTTTAATAATCCTAATGTACTGATACCTGTTAACTCCTACTTATAAAAACTCTGTCCCCCCTATACTTTTGTATAGTTATGTATAATATTATTTTTCATTTTAACCCAAATACTTAGAAAAGCTAAATATCTAATCCAATATCCAGTTGATGAGTATGGCAAAGAGAGCCCAATTGAAATTGGAAGTAGGTACTAAGTGGTAGGCAGTTTTTTGCTATAGAAGACTTCTCACGCTAGCGGTGTTATTATAACAAAGACGGTCCGTTACCTGTGTGAAAAGTATTGTTGAACCGACCACCAAAAGCATTGCTTTCGGATTAACCGAATATGCCAATAACTGTGTACTGTTAACAAAAGAAGTGTTACGACATTTTACGCTGGAAGACAAGCTTTGAAAATTGTTATCACACTGTTGTCAACTTTTTTAATTAATATAAAAATTCAAGGGTAAAAAGTGCTGAAAAGTTAAATTCGCTTATGAAGGTTAATAGGATTAATTTGAATACCTAGTTTGAGATAGAGGCAATAAATTCAAGCCACAAGTAAATGTGAACAAGTGCTTAGGTAAAACTTTTTTTAATTTTATTTATTTACTTCCGTTCTAAACAAATTGGAGATGACTCTGGCAAGCAACCTGCTTTTGTCAACATTCCATATTTCGCATGTTGCATTGACAAACTGTTTTCCCTTTTTTATAATCTTTGCTTCGGCTATAATTCTTTCCCCCTCTTTAGCTGTCGAAAAATAATCAATAGCGTTATTGATTGTCATGTAGAAAGATTTTTCGTTCAATGAAAACATCGTTGCACCCAAAACATCATCAATAATAGCAGCAGTAACACCTCCGTGAAGTTTGCCAATGGGATTCAACCATTCCCACCTCACTATATATTCAAATTCCAAATGCCCTTGTTCTGCCGAGACAATTATTGGATTGAGCCACTGCATAAATGGTGATGGTGTGTCGGTAAACGCTTTACCCACTAAAGATTTCATACGGTCTAAATTATCCATCAATCGTGCTTTTTTCTAAAAACTCTCTTGTTTCTAATATTTCAATGATTTTTCGTTGTGTTTCAGTTAACGCCCGCAGTTGTGCAAGCTGATCATCCTTTGCTTCCAGCTCCCGAATAAGATAGCTAACTTGCGGCGCCAGATCCTTCACGTAATGCTCAAAAAGACTACCTATTACCTCATTATCGAGGTAATGAATAAAAAAGTTATGCTGTAACAATTTCGATAGCTTTAAAAGTTTTTCCATATCTATGGAACGACTTTGATAAATTTTTTCCAATTGATCTTCGCCCACCTCTAGATAGGTAGCTACCTCCTTGGAAGTAAATCCGCATTCGTTTACCAGCTCCCGTATTGAGTTGCCTAAATGACGTGACCTCATTGTATTATACTTTTCCAGTTTACTACTGTCCATATATGCAATAATTATTGATTCCTGAATATTTTTCTGCTGAGTGCCCGTGGCTATATCAAAGTAGTGCTGTCACTTATGTGCAACCGGTATGAGTGGAGCAATATATCCGTCCCTACCGCTGAAACAGCTTCTACAATTCCTATTTCCGCAAAAAAATGATAAATAATTCGGCTTGTGATCTCCGGGGTACACTGTTGTAACATTCATCCATTGTTTTAATATTAAAATAGGGCTCAAAAATGGATTTGTATATATCGGGGGAACCACCAAACGGGGGCAACGGTTGATCCATTTTTTTGTTAAACAAGACACCAATTAGTTTACCACCCTGATGGAGTATGGTAGCCATTTTTTTTGCGTACTCCTTTCTTCTGCTTGGAGGAATGGCACTAAAAAATGTTTGTTCAATGATCAGATCATAGTTTCCTACATGCTCAAAAAAGTCTTCGCATAAAATTTTCACCTGAGGCTTGTCGGAAAACTTTTCTTTTAAGGATTCAACGGCTTCGGCCGCAATATCTATTAAGGTGATGTTTGTAAACCCAGCTGCCACTAAAAATTCTGCTTCATGGGCGTTTCCACAACCTGGGATAAGTATGGCCTTGTTTTTATTTGGATACTGGCTCATGTATTGGATAATAGCAGGTGAAGCCTGGCCGATGTCCCAACCCGTTTCATTTTTTTGCCACAGTTGACTCCAAAAATTTCGATCCAAAATGTTTTCCGATTCACCGGCGCACTTCTTATTCATCTAGCAATTTTTTATTTTTTTGATCGTGGCAAATCCCAGTCCTATACGGAGAAAAAAATCAAGCCAGGAGACCCACGCTATAGCTTATAACAGTAACGATGATATTTTTCGCTTCAAGCATTCGTTTGTGAACTCCTTCACAACTTATCACGATGTCAAATAGATGTATGATGCCGCATTAATTATCATTTCAAGAAATCTTCTTCTAACAGGGCGTTATTTAAAAAAACTCCTGTATTATTCCCTGTAGATACTGCATATGATACTGCACGTAGAGGATTGGTATTATCTCCACAAGCGAATACATGATCTACTGATGTTTTCTGAAATGCATCTACTTTGATCAACCCCTGTTCTGTTAATTCACAGCCCAATGATTCGGGGATTTTACAATGTTGTTCAAAAGGAGGTCTTGAATAGATAGCTTTTAATGGAATAGTTGAATTATCTGAAAAAATGATTGCTTCAATTACTCCGTTTTTGTGTTTCAATGAGGTGATTTTCCGTTCATCTATTGAAATATGGTGCCTTTTAATTTCATCTGCTTGCGCTTGCGTCAATTCAGATTTTCCATTGGTAAATATCGTTAAATCCTTTGTCCAGTTATGAATAAGTCGGGACAGGTGAAATGCACCTTGTCCATTTGCTAAAATCCCTGTTTTTTCATTCTTTACTTCGTATCCGTGACAATAGGGACAATGAAGAACTGTAATTCCCCAACATTCAGAAAAACCCTTAATGTTTAGCATTTCATCTTTTAGTCCTGTTGCAAAAACTAGTTTCCTGGCTGAAAATATTTTTCCTGATTGCGTTGTAATCTCAAAACCTATATCAGTTTTTGTTGCATTGACGGCAAGGTCCGTTAAGAATTTTACCGTGTCGTATTTCGACACCTGGCCTTTTGCTTTTTGCGCAATAACGCTTGGTTTTTCTCCGTCTTGCGTAAGGAAGTTATGGGAATGAGGGGTTTGTCGGTTACAGGGCAAACCGCTGTCAATTACTAAAACGGTCCTCAGTGATCGTCCCAAAGTCATTGCCGCCGAAAGCCCTGCATAGCTTCCGCCAATGATGATTACCTCAAAATTTTTATTATCCGTCATTTCATTAAAATTTAAGAATGATGTTAATGGAAAAGGGAAAGCAAAAACCGATAAAGCAAGTCCCCCTTGTTTAATCAGTTCTCGTCTTGATACTTTTTTTCTTGTTTCAGGAGGCGCCCGCTGTTCGGCAACCGGATGATGATCATTTTCCAACTGGTCAATGAGGGAACTGGTTTCGGAGTTCAGGTCGTTTCCTGGTGGGGTAGTTTGCATACTTGTACTATTTACTGATGCTGAATATTAAAAGTCAGGTGCAGGAATTACAGGATGCTGCTGCCAGGCTACTTAATTCATAAAATTTCCAAGTCTTGCGTGTAACCTCTGAAAAAGGAGGGCAGCATCTCAGTTCCTCCCAAACCTTCTCATTCCCACTACCCTTTGCCACTTATTTAGTATTGCACCTTATCGAAAAAACCAAATCAAAGCACTAAACAGCGTTCAAAGATAATAAAAAATCTAGCTTTTTTCCAAAATAAATATTCATTATTTTAAACTCTTCAAGGTTAGCACTTAAATTTAGAAAATCCGAAAGTACCAGCTATTCGTGACACCAGACATCAAAATTTAGGAGTAAAGTATGACTATAAATTTAATAAAAACTATTTTAATTAAATGAAATACATATAATTATACATATAATAATTATTAACTTTCTTTTCATTTCAGTTAGACTTATGATCTCGAATTAATAAAAAATTCAACCGTTTCCTTGGGTTTAGAATAAAAAATCGAAACAAAACTTGAATATTGAACAGTGTTCAGTATATTTGCAGAATAAATACTTTAAATTACGAGTGATGAAAAAAGCATTGATTACTGGAGCAAGCGGCGGTATAGGCTATGAAATTGCCAAACGCCTTTCCGACCAACAGTACCAATTGACCCTGGTAGCCAGAAACGAACAAAAGCTAACCGCTGTCCAGCAGCAACTTGGAAGGGACAGACACCAAATCCTGGTGGCAGACTTGACCAAAAAAGAAGATATTGATAAATTAAGTCAGCACCTTCATGAAAACAATTATGACCTCCTTGTTAATAATGCAGGAACCGGCGCTTACGGAAGGTTTATCAATTTATCCCTGAAGGAGCAATTGAACACTATGACACTAAATATGGAGGCGGTGGTATCATTATCTCATGCTTTTTTAAGTAAAGCAGTATCAGGAAATGCGCTGATCAATATTGGCTCATTACTGGCGCATTCTTCTTTACCAGGTGGGGCTGTTTATGCGGGCACAAAAAGTTTTATTGCCAATTTCTCCGAGTCGCTCTGGTACGAATTTAAAGATAAGGGTATATTTGTAGCTGGCTTTAACCCCGGTGCTGCCGATTCTGATTTTCACGCAAATTCAGGCAGTTCCAGCAGTGCATTTCCCAAATTTGTGTTATCTACTGTTGGTGAAGTAGCCGACGAGTTCATGAAAACATTGTCCGCAAGAAGTAAACCAAGAGTGATACAGGGAATTAAAAACCGGATAATGTTATTCGGCTTTAAGTTTCTCAGCAGGAAATCAGCCATTAATATAATGGGAAAAATTAGTCCGGGTTTAAAGTAGCAAGGCGCTACTAAATAAAAGTATCTAATGAGTATAGCAGAAAGAAAACAGGAAGAAAAACAGGAAATGCACCAGCGCATCTTAAATGGGGCACGAAAAATATTTCTTGAAAAAGGATATGAAAAAACCAGTATGCGCAATATTGCAAATGAAATAAATTATAGTGCTGGTATCCTGTATTTTCATTTTAAAGATAAAACCGAAATTTTTCAGGAACTTCAAAAAGAGGGATTCACATTGCTTCTAAACCAGCTAAAAGTGCTGAACAGCGTAGTAGACCCCTTTGAACGACTTAAAGCATCGGGGCGTGTGTTTATTCAATTTGCGCAGGAAAATAAGGATTACTACAACCTTATGTTCCTGGTCGAAGAGGCCGTAAAAGACCCTACCGAAAACAGGTTTAAAATAGCACAGGAAGCCATTAACCATATGTGTTCTATGATAAGGGATTGCCAGCGACAGGGAAAATTCAAAGACATGGATACAGATTATTTTACATTTATGGTACTCTCTGCAATGCACGGGATATGTGCCTTGTTTTGTAAGGACCGCACAACAAGTTTTATAAACAAAACAAACGAAGAGCTGATGGAGAATGGCTATGATTGTTTTGTTGCTTTGCTCGAAAAGAGCTAAGCTTTTTTTTAACTATCAATTGAACAGTGTTTAAATTTATTACAGTGATTAATCAAAAACCCAAGTTACTATGGTCAATCGTATTGTCCATATCGTTAACCGCTGCGCAAACAGCCAGTGCACAAAGCCGACTTGATCTCTACCTGAAGGAGGGGCTGGAATCAAACCAAAGCATAAAACAGCAGCATTTTATGCTGGAAAAAAATGTCCATGCGCTCTCGGAGGCAAAGAGCATGTTTTTACCGAATGTCGCATTTTCCACGACCTACACCAAGGCTGATGGCGGACGTACCATTGATATCCCCGTGGGCGACATGATGAATAATGTATACAGTACGCTCAATCAGCTAACAAGTAGCAATGCGTTTCCACAGTTGCAAAATCAGCATGTTCTGATCAATCCCGACAACTTTTATGATGCAAAATTCCGTATTACCCAACCCATTCTGAATGCAGAGCTTAGTTACAACAAAAAGATTAAGACCAAACAAATTGACCTCCAAAAAAGTGAAATACTCCTGTATAAAAGGGAATTGGTAAAAGAAATTAAAACAGCTTATTATAATTATCTGAAGGCTGCTAATGCCGTAAAAATTTATCAGTCTTACCTGGTATTGGTTCGTGAAGGGGAAAGAGTGAACAAAAGGCTATTGGATAATGGAAAGATTAACCGGACCGCCCTCGTCCGAAGTCAAAATGAAGTGTCTAAAATCGAGGCTTCCATTGTGACGGCTACGAAAACGCAAGAGTCGGCCAGGTATTATTTTAATTTCCTTCTTAACCGCCCACAGACAGACAGCATTTTAACAGATGATATTGCGGCATTGCCGGAATACGCACATCATATGGATGAAAACATCAGTAACCGCGAAGAGCTGTCCAAACTCAACATCGCAAAGCAAATCAATGAGGACCTCACCGGACTTGCTAAATCCTACATTATACCAAAGTTAGGGGCCAGTTTAGACCTGGGGTCACAGGCATTTGATTGGAAGGTGAATAAGCAGAGCCGGTATTACCTGCTGGGTGTTTCTTTAGAATGGAACCTCCTTGGATTTGGCAGAAACAGTAGCCGCATTAAACAAACTATTGCAGAACAGCAGGCCATTGCATCCCAAACTGATTATGTGCAACAGCAATTACAGACTGAGCTCAAAGTACGCCAGGCCGGTATGGAAAGTGCGATTGCCCAATATCAGGCAACCCAGAGTCAGTTAACGACCAGCCAAACCTATTATAATGATATAGCTAAACAATACAGGGAAGGGATGGCGATCTATATCGAGCTGCTGGATGCCCAAAACCAATGGGTGGACGCCCAACTACAGGCCAATATCGCGCTGTTCGATACCTGGATTGCCTTTACAGCCATAGAGCGTGCCAATGCTAGTTTTAACATACAATAATTACAACAATGAAAACAATACTATTTACAATCTTTGCGACAACCCTGATATTTACATCGTGCAACGAAAAGCACCAAAATACTAACCCGCTAGGCGAACCGGATATTATTGCCGTGAAAGTATCACCTGTTTCGTCATTGAATGTTCCTCATGCTATACAGGTAACAGGTTTGGTCAGTACAGAAGACCAGGTAAACTATTCTTTTAAGATTGGCGGCATTATCAGTCGTATACTCGTAAATGAAGGAGACTTTTTTCGTAAAGGACAGTTACTGGCCACGCTGAATTCAACAGAAATTTCTGCCGGTCTCTCGCAATCCAGTTTAGGTGTGGACAAAGCACAACGTGACTATGACCGCGCCATGAACCTATACAAAGACAGTGTCTTCACATTGGAACAGCTGCAAAATACCAGAACGGCACTTGATGTTGCCAAAAAGGGAAATGAAGCTGTCGCGTTCAATGAGCATTATGCAAAGATCTATGCCGCATCGGACGGTTTTGTTTCAAAGAAAATGGCGAATCAAGGAGAAGTGGTTGGCGGAGGAATGCCGGTACTCCTCACCAATACCGTACAACAGCATGTCGGCTATCTGTTAAAAGTTGGCGTAACAGACCGGGAATGGACCACCATAAAAACAGGACAGGCCGCCAAAGTTACACTAGATGGTTTCCCAAACCAGGTATTCGAAGCAACCGTCTTCAGAAAGCTGCAATCGGCAGACCAGGAAATAGGTTCCTTCCAGATAGAATTAAAATTAAAACTCAACAACGTTGTACCTCCTGTCGGCATGTTTGGCAAAGCTGAAATTGAAATCGGTCAGACGGAAAATGCGATCGTGATACCTTATAACGCATTGGTGGAAGCAGACGGAAAAAAAGGCTATGTATTCACTCCGGTGGGAACAAATAAGGTTAAACGGATTCCCGTAAATATCATGAGGTTTGAGACAGATAAAGTATATCTAAGTGACAAACTGGATGGCATCAACCAGATTGTCATCTCCAACAGCGCCTACCTGAACGAACAATCCGTAGTAAAAATTATCAAGTAAACCCACCTAAAAATGAAAATAACAAATTTTGCCGTTAAGAACTATCAATTCACCCTGATCATATTCGTTCTTTTCGCCGTAGTGGGGCTGCTTACGCTATTCACTATGCCAAGATCAGAAGACCCGACAACGCATCCACCACAATATGTAATCACCGTCATTTATCCGGGAACCAGTCCAAAAGACATGGAGGAACAGGTGGTAAAACCTATTGAAAATAAAATATACGGACTTGAAAATATAGATAAGATACTTACCTCGGTGGAAGATGGCGTGGCCGTCATCCAGCCCAAATTCAAATATGGCGTCGATGTAGACAATAAATACCAGGAAATCTCCACTGAAATAAATGCCCTGAAGAACAGTGAGCTTCCAAAAGATATCTACCTGATCAAAACGGAAAAGATATCATCCTCGGATGTAAAGATTATCCAGGTGGCATTGGTTTCCAATACAGCAGCCAGTAAGGACCTAAGGGACAAGGCAGATCTATTGAAAAGCGGACTGGAAAAGATTACAAATCTTAAGGAAGTAAAGTATGCCGGTATACCCGAACAGGAGATACGTATAGACATGCGATTGGATAAGCTGGCTCAACTAAGGATACCACTTAACCTTGTGGTCGGTAGCCTGCAAAGCGAAGCGGCTGATATACCAGGGGGCAGTGTTAACCTGGACAGTAAGGTTTTTAATGTAAAAACGAGCGGCAAGTTCAAGAACGTAGAAGATGTTGCTAATACCGTTATATACAACGCTAATGGCAAAATTATTTACTTAAAGGATGTTGCAGACGTGAGTTACAAAGATGGTACCATCAACCATATTACCCGCCTGAACGGTAACCGTTGTGTATTGGTAACAGCTGCCATGAAGGACAACGTTAATATAAGTAAAGTCAAGGAAGAATATATGCCGATATTGGAAGCATTCGAAAAAGAGCTTCCGGAAAATATAAAAATGGTCAAGAATTTTGATCAGGCGGACATGGTTGCCCAACGCTTGGGACACCTGGGATTTGATTTTGCCCTCGCCATTGTGTTAGTCATTATCACTTTGTTGCCACTTGGATTTAGGGCATCATTGATTGTCATGATATCCATTCCTTTATCACTTGCCCTGGGCCTGATTGCCATGAACCTGTTAGGTCACTCACTCAACCAGCTAAGTATTGTCGGTCTGGTGGTGGCTTTAGGGTTACTGGTGGATGACAGTATTGTTGTTGTAGAAAATATAGAAAGATGGTTACGCGAAGGACATTCGATTAAGAACGCCGTGCTAAAAGGAACAAAGCAGATAGGTACTGCAGTGGTTGGATGTACGGCTACTCTGGTCATAGCGTTCCTGCCACTTGCATTTTTACCTGACGCGGCAGGCGAATTTCTCCGAAGCCTGCCAGTGGCTGTCATGACAAGTGTACTGGCATCCATGCTGGTGGCCCTTACATTGGTTCCTTTTCTGGGAAGTCGTTTACTAAAACCGCATAAGGATAGTGGTGGTAATTATTTCTTACAGAAACTACAAAAGCTGTTGACCTATTCCTACCGCCGGATCATGCCCATTGCCTTAAAATGGCCTAAAGTAACAGTGGCAATCTCTATTGCTTTAAGTGTTTTAGCCTTCGCACTTTTTCCATTGGCAGGCTTCAAGCTGTTCCCCACCTCGGAGAAGCCCATGTTCCTGATCAATATAAAATTGCCATTGCAGGCTAATATTCCGGAGAGTGACCGTGTCACCAAACTCGTGGAGCAGGAACTGAAAAGCCATAAAGAAATTGTGTTTTATACCTCCAATGTCGGCAAGGGTAACCCACAGATTTACTACAACGTACACCAACAGGACATCAAGCCTGATTTTGGGCAAATATTTGTACAATTAGGTGACGATACCAGCCCAAAAGTCAAACAGGAACTGATAAAGACCCTCAGAAAAAAATTCATCGATTTCCCCCATGCAAGAATTGAAGTAAAGGACTTTGAACAGGGAACGCCCATCGAGGCAAATATTGTAGTCAGGGTTTTCGGTGACAATCAGGATACGTTGCGTTCCCTTTCTTTTAAAGTAGAGGAAATTTTACAAAAGCATCCGGGAACTTTCTTTGTAAACAATGAATTGAATACTTATAAGTCGGATCTCAAGGTTTCCATCGACAAAGAAAAAGCGCGTACCCTTGGCGTATTAACCAGCGATGTGGACAAAGTGATCCGCATGGCGGTGGCCGGTTTGAATGTTGGGGATTATATAGATGACCGTGGTGATTCAAGAAATGTAGTCATTACTCTCCCAAGAGAAAAATTCTCCAATCTTGATGTACTTAAAGGGCTTTATGTAAACAATGTTCAGGGGACACCTATACAGGTTGACCAAATAGCTACAATAGGTTTCGAAACATCACCGACGGCTATCAACCATTTTAATAAATCGAGGTTTGTCAAAGTCACTTCGCTGACTAAAGACGGCGTTTATGCTAATGATATTTTGAAAGATATCGTCCCACAACTTGACAAATTAAAACTTCCACCGGGCTATTCTTTTAAATTGTCAGGTGAGGCTGAATCGGAAGGAGATGCGTTAGGAGGCAATTTTCTTTCAGTAATATTATTAAGCGGTTTCCTTTTTATAGGGGTGCTCCTTTTACAGTTCAAAACGTTCAAAGGGATCATTATTGTACTGTCCATTATTCCTTTAGGCATCTTAGGCGGTGTAATAGCGCTGCTCTTAACTGGAAATCCCATGTCATTGGTATCTATCATTGGCTTTATTGGTCTATCGGGAATACAGGTTAAGAATTCGCTGCTCCTGGTAGATTTCACCAACCAACTGAGAGCGAAGGGACAATCTTTAAATATAGCCATCCATATAGCCGGAGAAACACGCTTTTTACCGGTAGTACTCACCTCTATTACAGCTATCTGTGGATTGATTCCTATCGCATTAAACCCCAATCCGCTTATTGCGCCTTTGGCTATCGTATTGATCGGGGGGTTAATCAGTTCCACCATCCTGTCAAGAATTGTAACACCGGTAATGTATAAGCTCATTCCCCCACAGATCGACGTCGAGGAAGAAACAGCAGCTGACGAAAAGTTTTAACATCATTTGTCATGACAATCATTGATTGAGTATAAGGTATCCAGTACGATGTTTATCACAGTATTGGATACCCCTAAAAAATTTAAAAAAGTATATCATGGATATTAAAAATGTCACTGTATCTGGTTCTGGAGTATTAGGATCCCAGATTGCTTTTCATTCAGCCTATCATGGTTATGATGTCACTTTATATGACATCAACGATGAACTATTGGAGCATACAAAATTGAAGTTTGAACAGTTTAAAGAACTATATCAAAAGGATATTAATGCTACGCTCTCTGATTTGGAGGAAGCAATAAACCGAATAGCCGTCACATCCGATCTGGAGTTGTCAGTAAAAGATGCCGATCTATGCATAGAAGCAATCCCTGAAAATGTTCAGATAAAGAAAGACTTTTATACCCAACTCGGCGTATTGGCTCCTGCAAAAACGATCTTCTGTACTAATTCATCTACCCTCTTACCTAGGCAGTTTGCTACAGAAACGGGAAGGCCCGATCGGTTTTTAGCCCTTCACTTTGCCAATTATTTATGGAAGAATAATGTCGCTGAAATCATGGGCCACGCAGGTACTAATCTCGAAGTATTTAGTAAGGTCGTCGAATTTGCCAAAACAATTGGTATGGTCACCATCCCGATCTTTAAGGAACAACCGGGCTATGTTATGAACTCTCTTTTAGTGCCCTGGTTAATGGCGGGGCTGGACTTATATAGAAATGGAATTGCCGATGCTTCATCTATTGACAAAACTTGGATGAAAACATTGGGAGCGGACTTAGGACCTATGGCCATGGCAGACCTTGTAGGTATGAATACAGCCTACAATGTAACCAAATCTTTTGCGGAACAGACTGGCGAACAAGTATGGAAAGAAAGACAAGACTTTATAAAAGAAAACTTCATCGATAAAAATAAGCTCGGTGTATCAACTGGAGAAGGATTTTATGCATATCCCAATCCAGCGTATCAGAGCGTAGATTTTTTAAAATAAGCTGCAAATTTTGAATGAATGATAATTCATTGCCTATTGGAAAACCGAACAAGGAATATATGTTCAACTGCAGTGCCTTTGATATACTTTATCGAGGCACTGCATTATTGCAACCTGTTGACATGACTGAAACATTTGCTAATTGCACACACATCATTAAAGCGAAAATGAAAGCTTAATTATAAAAAATGAAAATAACAGAACGCTCGAATTCGGATACATTAATTGAAAAAAAATACTTTATTGTAGACAAAGCGGTCAAGCTTTTTTATAACGTCGGCATTCAATCCGTTTCGATGGATGATATTGCTACCGAATGTGGAATGTCAAAGAAAACTATATATGGCAACTTCAAAAATAAAGCGGAACTTATTAAAATGGCAGCCCAAATTACGCAGGAGGAATTTGAGCTATCACTGAAAAATATTAATTCGACTGCTTGCAATCCTATTGACGAGCTAACATTGCTTTTTAAATATATTCATCACTTCCTCAGAGGAGTAAGCCGTGCTACAATAAATGATTTGAAGAAGCAGCACATTGAAGTTTATAAGAAGCATATAGATTTAGGTAAATCATTGTTTTCAACGTTTCTAAAAAGAAACATTTCCTATGGAATTGAACATGAGTGGTATGTATCAATAGAAAATATCGATAGGATGATTAGCACATACATAGAATTCATTGCGTTCATCCTTTTAGAAAAAACCCCGCTTTTAATTAATGAAAATGAGACATTACAGTTCGAAAAACTAATGATAAATCTTTTAGCAGTAAACAATGGAAAGATAGGTGCTCAGCATTAGCATAACAAGAGAAATAAAGTTTCCCACTTTTAAATTAAAAATTAACCTTTGAACAGGTTTATCACACGAGTAATAAAATATGCAACATTATTTAACAAAACTAGAAGAACTTAGATTGATGCTATTAAGCACAACTACTCAACTGACAAACCAACAAATGAATCACAAACCAATTGGATTTAACAATAATATTATTTGGAACATGGGGCATTTAGTTGTTGTATCCGATGATATTCTCTACAGTAGCATTGAATCAAAGAGACCGCAACATCAGTTCGATGTACATAAATTCAGGAAAGGCACTAAACCTGAAGCCGACGTTGATGGTCAAACAATAGCTTCTATACGGAACTCTTTGAGCGTCACTGCGCCGTCGTTCCGTGAACTTCTCGACCAAGCGTCTTTAGCTCATCCGGAACTGCAATATGACAAAGTAGTCCGCTCTATAATCAGCAATGCCTCGATGAGTTTTTTAATTTTTCATGAGCAGATGCACATCCAGGCAATTGATAATATTAAATCGTACTTGTAATCTCGTCCAATACTTATATTTCAACAGAAAAGATTTTTTTCTCAATATGCTCATCGAACTCGTCCGCTACTACTTGTTAGGGATTTAGGCTGCTCAAAATCACTCTTAGTCTCCTGTTATCCAATGGTATGGTTTCAATTTTAAGATAGGATTAAATACTGATTTTTCATGTAACTGACAAAATTTTCATCTCAATATTGTTTCTTTTGGACTGGCACAGCTCTTGTGGGATTTAAAAATAACAGCTAAATATACAGGTAGTTTAATTGGACAATATGTATTCTCCCAATGCTTAAGACATTAAAGGGAGTATTTTTTAATTTAAACCTTGTTAGTTATGTGGAAAGAACTTTTGAAACCAATCATTACAAAATGGGAACAATATCTCAAAATAATTAAGCAATTTTTCAACCGGGATGACAACGATCCGTATGGAAGTAATCCCTATGTCATAATTTAAATACTGCGGCATTTTGCATGGTAAAGCAACTCTTTTAATGCTCTCTTTTTATTCTGAGTTTAAATTATTATTTCGATACCAAAGATATGTTCTACATACTTGTCCATATAAAGACACGGGACGGCTCTATTGAAATTGGAAGATATTTCCTCGGTAGGGATAAATCTTTTGCAATGGAAACCTTCTTCAGCTTGCAGGGCTATGACAACAAAGAAGACCTTTTATGCATCCGGTTAGACTTGGTGTACGAATCACCGGGAGCATTGCCTTTGTGGCTGAAAAGCATTGCCTGCAGGCTATCAGAATATACTCATAACTGCGCCCTGTTGACCAAAGAGATATTTCGTCATTTTATGCTGGAAGACGAAACTCCCTGATTGTGGGTTGAAGGTACAGGGAACCAGGGCGGGTGTCAATCTTTCAGTTAATTTAATCACCCCGACTGTTGAATCAATTACCCTTCATCAAATAATAACATTACATCAAAGTCAAAAGCATCTTTGCTTCCCGATAATGCTAGGGTACAATGTACGGGATAGTCAACCCTTTGTACGCCGGCATTACGAAGCAGGTCGGGAAAAACAATATTGGGTGCTATAGTTAATACCGGCTGGTAATCCATAGGTGTCGTATAACCAAAAACTGAAAATTCCTTTCTTACTACTATTCCGCTACCTGTTACCGCCTTTATTTCCAGGTAAAGTCCGTTTGTTGAAAGCTTTTTTGCCCACTCACTTGGATGACTCCATTCAAAATGAGGAGTCAGTATAATTTTCTTGATCCGGATAAAAGAACCAATCTGCGGAAGCGTAAGCTGTTTCTCTCTTTCACTGTTACTTAATAGCAAGCTTAAATCTCGTTGTACCAGGTCTGTTGCTGCAATGCTATAGGTTGTACCTCGCCCGGCGCCATGCACTATAAGGTTTCTATTTGCTACCATATTTGAAAGTATTCGTTTGACGGTTGGATTAGGGATTTTTAATCGCTCGGCAATTTCACCACTCCTGATGCCCGGATTATTTTCTACTACCGTATAGATTTCCTGTTCCCTAACTCCGATTGTTTCCCGTTGTTCTTTTTGTCTTATTTTTTCCAATAACTGTTGCTGTATGTTTTTAAGACAATCGAGGAAAAAATATACCCAATCCGTCACGTCCTCTCCGGGACGATTACGTTGCGTATCCATCAGGTTTTTATAATACTCCTTTTTTCTGTGCTCAATCTCATGCTCAAAACTGACGTACTCAATCCATACATAGCCGCTTTTCAATAGCAACAATGTACCCAGCAAACGACTTAACCGGCCATTTCCATCCTGGAAGGGATGTATACTTAAAAACTCATAAACAAAAATGGCCGCTTTTATCAATGCATGAGTTGATTGATCTGTGTGGTACCATTCAATTAATGCACTCATTGCATCTTCTGTTGCCATTCCTGGCGCTGCAGTTTCAAATATGGTAGTCCTGGCTCCATTCGGCCCGGTGCTTTCAACTCGATTGCTATTGATCTTATAGTTCCCCCGATGATAATCGTCTTTATAGCTGTAACGCATCAGCGTATTATGCAAGTGCTTAATATTATTTTCGGTGATGCTGATTTCACGGTAAGACTCTCCTATGAGGTTGAGCGCTTCGTAGTAACCAGCTACCTCCTGTTGATCCCGTTCTGTTAAATTCGTAATATCCAGGTGCTCAATCAAAACGCCGACCTCCTTGTCAGTCATGTTTGCGCCTTCAATACGCGTCGAGGCGCCAACGCTCCTCACAGTGGCTATCGACTTCAGTTCCTTTAACGTACTTTTTTCCCTGCGCTCTATTGCCTGCCAACGGGCATCAAATCGGTCAAGTTGGCTCAGCTCGTTCATCAATTGCATCCAATCCTGGGGATTAAACTCTAAAGTGTGTATGACCATGTTCTAAGATTGATACGATTTAGTACGCTAATATACGATAAATTTTAAACCAAAATGATACTATTTGATACGATGAGATACGCAAATCAATATGTTATTGCATAAGTGATACGTACTGAAACGGTTAGGGACGAAAATAGACCCTGGAAAATTAATTGGACCAACCTTCCAAAAAAATTTCCAGATGGATAACTCATTTAGAAAGCCAGGCTTGACTTATCAAGACCATGGCGTGTCCCCTGGCTGGGCCTGCTCCCCAGCGCTTCAGGGGTCGGGCTATACGCTGCAAGTCCTCATTACCCTGCGGGTACATTCCGGGCTATCCGCTACTATCCCTCACGCTTACAAAACCACATCGTCTGGTTATAGCTAATAGATCTAGCCCGGTAAGTACACTTTTTACAATACATGAGTGATACAACCTCCTTCCAAAATCAACCGGTAAAAAGGCAGCTAATTTATTGCATCCAAAGCTGGATCGAAAACCAAAAGACTGCTGCCTAAATCACCTGGGTCAACAACAATGCTGTCTTCACTCTCCCTGCTTTTGCCTTTCGGCTTTGCCTGCACTTTCATGCTGCTTTCTTTTTTCCGGTTTTTCTTTTGGAAAAATGATTTGCGAAACAAACACAACACATCAGGACGACCGGAATTAGTTAACAAATTTTTCAAATCAAAAAAGTACGATTATGAACATCATCGGAAGACTGACAGCAGACGCACTGGTTCGCAGCCTGTCAAATGACAAACAAGTAGTTAATTTTTCTGTAGCTGTTAACGACAGCTACCGTAACAAGCAGGGAGAACGGGTAGAACAAACTACCTTCTTTGATTGTGCCTTTTGGAACCGGCCTAAAGTTGCAGCTATCCTGAAAAAGGGGGCATTGGTTGAGCTGTCCGGATGGGTGAGCCCACGCGCCTGGATTAACAAAGACGGAGAAGCCAAAGCCGGGTTAAACTTCAACACATCTGTAATCAAGCTACACAGCAGCGGCAAAAAAAGCAGCACCCAACAAGACGCCGAAAAGTCAACTGCACCAGTTGAAGACCTCCCATTCTAAACACATTTCTTAAACATCTTTTCAAATCTTAATTATTTTATATGGCACACAATTTAAATTTCAATGAGAGAACCGGCCGTTATTCCTTTTTCAGCGTTCAGCAAAAAGCATGGCATAACCTCGGCCAAATAGTAGACCAATACCCTACCAGTGCGGAAGCAATGGTACATGCCGGTTTAGATTACGAGGTTATCAAATCCCCACTGTTTACAAAAGTTACTGACAATAACGAAAAAGAGGTTCCAAACTATTTTGCCAACGTTCGCTCCGATAACAACACCGTTTTAGGTATTGTGGGTAAAGATTACCAAATTGTACAAAACAAAGAAGCGTTTAGTTTTTTCGATTCCATTGTAGGCGGTGGTCACGGCATCCTATATGAAACAGCCGGCGCATTAGGTAACGGTGAACGCATTTTTATTACCGCCAAACTACCCGGCTATATCCGGGTTGGCAGTGGCGATGACGTAACAGAAAAATATATCTTTCTGACAACCTCCCACGATGGCAGAGGTAGTATTACTGCCGCATTTACGCCCATACGTATCGTTTGCCAAAACACCCTGAATGCCGCATTAGGTAGTATGAGCAATATAGTACGTATTAAACATACTGCCGGAGCCAAAGAACGTTTTGAAGATGCTCACCGTATCATGGGGGTCGCTAATGTCCTGAGCATTCAAATGGAAGAAATATTTAACCAGTGGACAAAAGTAAGCATTACCGACAAACAGGTAAAACGGCTGATAGAACACGCCCTTTGCCCCAACAAAGAAACTTTCGACCTGCTGAAAAAAAGCGCTATCGATGAACTGTCTTCTATGTTCAAAAACAGTGTCAATGATGCATTTGCCTATGCTATGACCAGCGACACCCAACAAATGGAAACCACAAAAGGTACTTTGTTTGGTGCCTATAACGCTGTTACCGGTTACTTCCAAAATGTAGCAAAATACAAAAGCGAGGAAAAGAAACTGGAATCCATCATGAACGGCAGCGCACAGAAAAGAGCACAAAAAGCCTTTGACCTGTGCAGCTCATTTTCTGAAATCGGTTCCGATATTTTTCTCATGAATTAATCAACACCGGCAGCCGTCAACTGGCGGCTGCCTTTTCAAATTCAAAAAGATGGGCAAACCATTTCACCCCGATAGACTGGCCACAATCCGCAGGATGCGCAAAGCCCGGCGGTTAAATAAGATGCAACCGCTATTTGCTTTTAACCTGCTTTGTACCTGCTATCCCGGTTATACCTACGAATTGTTCCTTGAAGACCTGCGCAGGCGCAGTAGACCAAAGAAGAAACGAAAAGGTAAATCGCCGCTGCTACGCTATGGCAGATACAGCCGGATGTTGAAAATGAAATCACATTTCCTAAGTACCGGCAATATACAATACGCCATGAAAGCCGAGCAGCTTCGCAGGAACCTGACAAAGCCCTACCGCTTGCAGGTGCAAGTCGCCGGTGAAAATTGGGAGTATACTTTTTCTGCCTTAATAGAAATCGAACAGATTGAACAACTCGCTATGGATGTTCGCCAGTATAACACAAGGGAGCAGGTAGAAGCCTGTATTGAACGCTTCCGCAGTTACGCCCACACAAAATAAAGAACATCACACGCTACAAGTAAAATTTAATGACTATGCTACACAGTAATAAAAACAAATACGATACCCTCAATAAAAAGATTCAATTCCTCAAAAAGAAAGGCAACCTCATCACATTCAAGAAGCCATTCTATCCTAACGGAACCGCTAACGAAAGCCGGACGCAAATCATTGTAGAAAAATTAAAGCGACACCGCACCGGTGAGGTAAAAATAACGGGCGTATTCTATGATAGTAATTGGTACAAAACCATAGACGAATTACTGGACGCTATCGACTGGAATTGGATGGAACAAATGCATCGCTCTTAACTACTAAAACAGATTCAATATGGCATACGAAACCTTAAACGATTTTACAGATTGGTGTTATAACCGCTTTGTAGAATGTAACAGAAAGAGCAAATTCAGTGAAGCAGGTATTTATCACGATATGCTTAAAAAACATTTTGAATGGAACCTGAAAGGCAGGCGGCTGGTTACCCAACGGCTACGGGCCAAAAACAGGCTGCTGGATATTTGGGAAGCCACGAAATCTGGAAAGCTAGACAAGCTGACTTACTCAGGTGCCGAAGGAAGGAAGGAGTTCAACGACGTGATGGCCGCCTACGAAAAGGAATTGCAAGCCTTCGGCTTTCCCGAAGAAATTATCACCGAATTAATCATTCAAAAAAAAGAAAATTATGGAAACTAATTTTTTCAACCAAATAGAAGCCCTTAACCTGACAGGCGATTTAACTATTACTATTGCCAAAGGAGCCGAATGCGGGTTAGTAGTTTCTGTTATCCTGCAAAATGACCAGTGCGGAGATAATGCAAAAAGACTAATCCCGCCTTACACCTTTAAAGGCACAGCAACCGAACTGGACAAAGGGTTTATTGAAACGGTAACCACGCCATTAAAAACAGCTTCCGGCCTAATGGTAGATATGGAAGCCTATATGAAACAACTGGAAGAAGTCAAAAAACAATCTGTGATTGAAAAAGACAAGGAAAGTAAAATCAAAAAGGAAAAAGAAGCGAAGGATAAGAAGTATAAAGACGCTATGCTAAAAGTGGATGAACTGGAAAAGGCCGGGAAATACCGTGATGCATGGATGAAAGTTCCCGACGCTGCCGAGTTCCCCGAACAAGCTGAAACCATCCGTAAGCGTAAAGCTACCCTTTCCGCCAAATTTTCACCGGATTTATTCGGTAGTCCAATGGACAATACACCAGCCGAAGAAATAGCCGAACCACAAGCCCAGGACAATGATTACCCGGAAGATTGGGAGGATGATAATGATATGGATGAGGAACCGGAGCAAGGCGATGAGGAACAATATTAATTACCAAAAAAAATACTACTATGCTATTAGCAACACAACTGGAAAGGGTCTTCATTTTTCAGGATAACGAAAAAGAAATCAGGCTGGCCGACCCGGAGGCAAAATGGAGTACCCAAGCCGTTTTAAACTTTTATTCAAATACATATCCTCAGCTAACAACCGCCAAAATTTCCGGGCCGGTAATTAAAGATGATACTGTACAATACCGTTTTGAAACTGTAATAGGAACCAAAGGATAATTAAATACTAAAGCAATGAACCATGCAACAACACATAATAAAACCGCCCGCAGAACTAAAGCAAAGACAACTCCACATCCAGTTGGCTTCCTTAGTAAGAAGGGTACAACGCAGACGGGACGCAGCAGAGCTGCAAAAAGACAAGCTAAAAGCAGTGCCTGTAACCATGCTACCAATGCTTTTTTAAGCACTTCTTTTTTACCAAAATTAGAGTTGCCGGAGACACCTCTAATTTTCAAGGATAACGAAAGAGCAGTTAGGGACTTTTATAAGTCCCTAACTATCCTAAGCGGTCAGGCACCCATAACACCGGCATTAACAAACCAGTATAGCTACCCTTTTAATATAGCAATGGCACTAGCAGACCTGAAAGATCAGTTAGGCCATAAAGAAAATAACCTTGTGTTGGTAGAGCATAGAAGCCGGGTATTTTTTGCCAGACAAGAACAGTATAATACCAGTCAGACCCTATTTTATATACCAGTTGAGCCGTTATACCTGATGCTGAAAAGCCGGGAGTATAAAAGAGGTGCTGCGCTACTATTATCTGTATGCACCTACCTGTATAGGGTTGCCGATATCCCCTACCACCGTCAGGAAAACTCATACCTGTACTGGATGTATGACAGAACAATGGAAATGCAAAGGGAAGCCATCGAAGAAGAAGGCGACGAAATAGACGACGTAATGGCGAGCGAACATAAAAAAGTGGAGTATATAGGTGACAGGATTGAACAAAAAATAAGAAGGCGGGAAAACCTTACATGGTTCGGCCATCGCCTGTCTTCATTTAAGAGCCGCAGCAAATTTGAAACGCAGTGCTTTGAACTGGCCAAAAAGTACTTTGAACTATACAAGCAATATCCCACTACACCAGTTCACACCAAAATACGTGGTATACCACAAAAAGATGACGAGGATATGCACTGCATTTCGTGGGAAAACTATATTTCTTTTTATGCAAAATCAACAGGAAGATTAGCAGATGAGGTCATTGAAATGGTAAACTATGATTTACAGGAGTACAGCTATATTGATGAGCCTGTTATCTACCTGCCTATTAATGGGCGCAGTCTGAAAGGAGAAAATTTTGATTTTGAAAAACGGCTGTTCCCACTATTTGATGAACTCACCTTTTTATTAGATAACTATAAATAATCAATTATGAAAGACATTACTGGTAGCTTCGGAACCCTCTATTTTCCCAAAGCGGCATTGATGATTTACCATACTAGGGATAGCAAAAGCAGTACCTATGTAGAATTTTTTGATATAGACAAAAACGGCAATCCTGTTAATGCGCACCCGCTTTCAGTCAACGAAGCCCGGCAACTCGCAAAGGCTTTGAATACGAAGGCTGAAAAAAAGGAATCAATTTTAAAGCCCGCTGGTATTATGGACACTTCTATATTATACACCAACCAGCAGCAGAGAAAAGTTATTTGGTACACGAAAGCACAACAAAAGAACCTATACTTTACGCCCTTATCGGGTATTGCTGACGGCACAGCCAACGTCCCTCCATTAGTATGGATAGCCGGGGACCAGGGACTACACATCTTTGCATTACCGGATAATAAAAGACCCTCCCTGACAACGAAACTCTATCATGCACCCTTTTTCAATGTTTATGAAAGCGGTGGGGTGTGTATGGGCACAGTAGATACCACCATCAAAAAAACTGCTTCGCTGGAAGAGTTTATCAGTGCCTGGGAAGCCTGCTTCTTTAACAGTAAGTTCAGTCACCTGATGCAGGCACATAACCCCATCAATGGCAACTGCGTACAGCTTTGGGATAGCCTTATTGGTACTGACAGGCCTTTCCCGATGGAAGTCTTAACCCCTTCTAAAAAAACACTTAAAAACTTTATTTCATGAAAACATCAAAAATAAAAGTCCATTTTACAGACAATGAATTGCTGCAACCTACTAACCCTGTAACGGTAAACTTGATAGGCGCAGGCGGCACCGGTTCCAAAGTACTAACCTGTTTGGTTGAAATGAACCATAGTTTAATCATGTTAGGCCACGCTGGCTTAGACGTGCGTCTATGGGATGACGATATTGTAACTAATGCCAATCTTGGACGGCAACGTTTTGCCCAGTCGGAAACCGGCCTTAATAAAGCCGTCGCACTCATCAACCGGGCAAACCGCTGGGCTGGCACTAATTGGAAAGCAGAAACAAGAAAATTTGAAAAGGCGAGTTTAAGCCAGTCAGCAGAAAACGCCGCAGCTAACATTTTCATTTCCTGCGTGGATAATGTTGCGACCCGCTTTGAAATCGCCGAAATTCTTAATAAAGCAAGAAAGGACTACCGGCAAGACCGTCCGCTATACTGGATGGACTACGGTAACAGCCGGTACACGGGACAGGTAATCTTATCCACCGTTGGAGACATCGAACAACCGAAGTCCCGAAAATATGAACCAGTTGCCAACCTCCCCTTTATCACAGATGAATACCCAGACCTCTTAAAGCATGCGGAAACAAAAGACGACACACCGAGCTGTAGCCTTGCGCAGGCATTGGAACAACAGGATTTATATATTAACGGTGCATTGGCACAATTAGGCAGCTCACTTTTATGGGGACTGTTCCGTAACGGACTAACGCAGCACAGGGGATTTTTTCTTAACCTCACCGAGTTCAGGACACAGCCTATCCTGGTTGGCTAACAGCCAGGTGCGCGCCGCCGGGAGGTCATCCCTTCCGGTGGTCGGGATCACCTCCCGGCGCTCAAGCGGTGCAACCACTTGACAAAACGTAAGAGCCAGGCGCCAGGGCTTGCTTACATTTTGACAACAGGTCGCGGGGTCGGTTTCTTCTTTTTTCCCATTGAAAAAAGATGCTGTTCCACGATTCAAATCCTTTTGTTAAAGGAAACTATCATTAAATATTTCAACCCTTCGTCAATTTGAATATTTTTTTGACATTTGTGTCAGAAAATAAAAACATGAGTTTCATTGATTTACCCAAAGTTGACAGGTCCGCGGAAAATAGTGAGAACAGTATTCTAAGATTAAAAAGCTTACTGAACCTGCAATCAGGTTTTATCCTCCGTGAAGACGTACCTGATTATGGATGTGATTTTGATGCAGAACTGATAATTGATCAGGGTAACGCTTCAAACCTTAGGTTTCCAATACAGTTAAAAAGTGTGGAGAAACTCAATACAATCAGTAACGGAGAATATATCTCCTACTCATTTGAGACATCAAGGCTTGGTTATCTAATGCGCAGAATACCTGCAGGAGGAATCATTGTGATATATTCTGTGGAGCAGGACCAATGCTACTTCGATTATTGTGACCGTATCTATGAGAATATAATGGAGGAAAAGCAATCAAAAGAATGGTTCAACAACGCAAAAGTTAATATACATATTCCGGTAGCAAATCTATTAGATCAAAGCGCCATAGAAACCTTACATCAAACATTTAAAAACAGGTTTGCCCAGGCAGCTTTCATGCAAAACTCCATGGGAAGAAAATATGGTCTACCTTCGGTTATTGCAGAGGAACGTCCCCAATATGATTTTAATAACCCTGAGCATGTAAAATCTTTCCTTAAGGATCATGGCATGCTACTCCTGAATGCTCATGATATTCACATTACATATAGCATGATCGAAAGATTACCAATAACTGAGTTGTATGGTAATACTGATTTAATGTTAATTGCTGCTGTATCCTATGCCGAAATGTCTATGCATGCAGAATCAAAGCTCTTTACCTCAAAGCTCTCCAAGCTCAACCTGCCAGAGGATACAAAGCATATTGTTCGATTTATTGAGACGAAAAACGATTTTGCTCTTGGCTATTTGGATACAGATAAATTTGTGCAGGAATTGGAGTTGTTGATCAAAACTGAAATTAACAGCGAAACCAAAATAACGCTTGAAATAAATATCATTAATTTTAAACTGGTAAAAAAACAGGCGCTGGGACCCTTTCCTCCCGACATACTGCCCAGAATAAATAAGGTTTTTGATGAAATAGAAAACTTGCCAGGTTCAAGTCGTCAAAAGAGTTTTTTACTATTATGGAATTGTGAAAACTTGTCTTTTTTTATTACAAGGCTGGATAGCGATTTCTTGGGCGACTTTGCTCTCCGGGAATCAGTGAATGCGAAAGTTGACAAAACTGAACGCATAGCCGCGGTTAAACAAAAATCGGAATTGGAAACAAAATATTTCAGTTTACTGAAAGACATCAATAAAATCGCTGTTGCCAAATCTGATAAAGTATTAAATGCACATGTATTTTGCCAGGATATTAAATACTATATTTTCTCCCAAATAAACTATGTCTCTTTTGAAATACCGGTTCATACATTACCTGGATTTCAAGAAAAATTATTAACGAAGATTACACTAGCGGCAAAGGCTCATAATATTTTTGTTGAACAGAATTTACCTAACCATGGATATGATGCACTGTGCAGCCTGATCGAACTTGTTGAACTGGCCGAAAGCCACCAGATAGTTACACCACATAATAAATTGGAACTTTATAAAGTCATGGAACAAATGGAAAACTTGCCCCAAGTTATTTCCCGTTCACTTATATTTCCAGGATTACTATCACTAAAAAAACTAGAGCGTGATAATCCCCCCTCTCCTGACAAAGACTATTTAAAAAACATGAATGATATCCAACTTGAAACACACGCCCGTAACACGTTGGACTCAATGAACCTTCCTGAAGATCGTCTTCCCAATATTTTGCATGAGATGAAAGCTTACCGGTTATTTTCCCAACGATGTACTAATCCCAATATTGATTTTGTACAGGACCAAAGCCCATTTCCAAATTACACCAGGAAAGTTCGATTTTTATTAAGAAACAAAAAAAGTAGACTCATTTCTGCGCCAAGCACTGACATGGATGCACTTCTTAGAGATTGGGGCTTATAAATACGAAAAATATAAAATAAATAACACGTGGAAGAAGAATTTCCTATCCTAAAACACACTGTACAGTTATATTATGCGCCCACAAGTACTAAAACAAGTCACCACCCAATTCCATTAGCATCAGGGGTATTGATAAAAGGAAAATCCAAACATTATTTAGTGACCTGCAAACATGTCTTCGATGAGATTAATGCAGAAGATGTAGTAACACTAACAAGCATGGGATTTGCTGTCAGATTGCCGGCCGAAGTCTATTTCCTGAACGAGGGAGATACATCGGTTGACATGGCGTTAATCGAATTAAAAAGTAATCGCTTGAGTGAACTTAAAAGCCATTATGCTTTTCTTCCCTACAAGTACATAGGCCTAACGCACGACTTTGATCCCGAACTTTTTTACATGATGTTTGGCTTCATTAGTAAACAGACAACATTATTTGAGACCGCTTTTAAGGTAGAAACTTTTGGATATCTAACAAATTGCAGAGAATATAAGAATTTTCAAAAGCTTGGCTTTGATTATACCAGAAATGTATCTCTTGAATATAATGTTCGGAAGCAGGGATCTTTCACAGATGAAAACCGGTATATCGGGTTTCGCAACCTAAAGGGCTTAAGCGGAGGAGGAATATGGTTATCCGTTGCTGGAAAGAAGCCAGATTCCTACAACTATATACTTGTCGGTATCATGATAGAAGAAAGGCAGGAAAGGGGTTTTGTTATTGGTACAAAAATTAATTTGCTTAAACCATTCATCACCTGATAGTAAAAAGCAGGAATAACTAAATGACAGTGTTCCCTTAATCATCTATTTACAAAATACCAATTGCGATTGACGGCATGCCGGATCACTTTCACCTGTTCCAATAAGGATAATTGTTGGGTCGCTTCCAATTCACGAAGGAGTTGGCGAATCGGAAAACCATTGCGATGATCTTTTAAAAAAATCCCTTTCTCAATAAATAGAGGCATCAAATCTTTGGCAGGTATCTCAGCGACAGAGGGATGCAAGCAAAAGTAATCTCGGACAACCTGGTCAATACGGCCTGCCCGATGCAATTTTTTTGGTGAAAGCGACATGATAAAAATGATTAATCTGAAAAATACCACTTTTATGATAGGGTAGCAGCATTAGTTGCTTTATTCCACCGCTTTATTTTGTTGCTCCAGGACTCCTTTTAATACCACTAGATCTTCGTATCTGGGATCAACCAGTACGTTTGCAGCATTTGCATCCTTGCAAAAATTAAGGTAGTTCTTCACAAATGAGGGAACATCTAATACAGTAATGGCCTTGTTCAACTTTACTTGAGGCGGCAACTCTACGCTTTTAAAAAAATCTTCTAGTTCTTTAACTTGCTGAGGTGAAGGGGATTGGCGCATATGCTGCAAATTAGTGAGTTACAATTAGATATGGTGTAAATTTAATCTAATTGCACCCAAAAGCTAAATTATTTAGTTTATTATACTAAAATATTTAGTGATATTTGGGCTGTGTATCTCAATTGTAAAACATATTTCTCCTTTACCTATGGCACTTTTTCAACGGAAGGCCTGGTAAAAACTGCGGCCGAAAAGGGTGTGACCGCCCTTGCGCTAACCAATATCAACAACACTTATGATGTCTGGCCATTTGTAAAACTTTGCCGCAAAGAAGGTATTAAGCCTGTTATAGGTGCCGAGATCCGCAATGCTAATAAACTGCTATACATTCTCATTGCCGCCAACAATAACGGGCTGACTTGGCTACATCAGTTTATTTCCCACCACCAGATGGCAAAGCTTCCCTTCCCCGAACCATCCGAATCATTAAAACTTTTTGAAGAAGCATGGGACGGATTTGTAATCTATCCTTTGGGGGGCAAACCGCTGGACCAGCTAATGCCAAATGAACGAATAGGTATAAGGCCTGCTGAAATTAATAAACTGTTCTCCGTAGACTGGAAACCCTTTGCTGACCGCCTGGTAGTACGCCAGCCGGTAACCGTTCAAAATAAGCTTTATTTTAACCTGCATCGCTTGCTCAGGGCCATAGACTGTAATGTCCTGTTATCAAACCTCCCCCCTGATCAGTGTTGTGATCCTGATGAAACATTTAGCTCGCCCGATGAACTGATCCGGGCATTTAAACAATATCCCTTTATTGTTACCAATAGTTATAAGCTGATGGATAGCTGTAACATTGAAATGGATTTTAAAACAGATAAGACTAAGCAGGTCTATGGGGGCTCACGGGAGGATGATCGTATCCTCTTACAGAAACTCGCCACGGATGGATTTGCCAGGCGTTACAGAAAAAGCAATAGGGTCGCATGGCAACGCCTGCAGACTGAACTGAAGATTATTAATGACCTGGGATTTAATGCGTACTTTTTAATCAACCTGGATATTGTGCGCTATGCACAGTTCAGAAAGTTTTACCATGTTGGCCGGGGCAGCGGCGCCAATTCCATTGTTGCCTACTGTTTGAATATTACTAATGTTGACCCGATCAAGTTAAACCTCTATTTTGAACGCTTCCTGAACCCGGAACGGACCAGCCCGCCGGACTTTGATATCGACTTTGCACACACCGATCGCGATGAAGTGATGGACTATATTTTTAAACGATTCGGGGCGCAGAATGTAGCGCTATTAGGCTCCTTTCCCACTTTCAAACGGGATAAAATTAACCTGGAACTGGGTAAAGTTTTCGGCCTGCCGGAGGACGAGATCAAGGCCATGCGTCATGCTAATGGCCCGGTAGATGAGTTCACCAAGCTGATTTACAAATATGGCCGGTTGATGTATGGGTTCCCCAGCAACCCCTCACTCCACCCATGCGGAATGCTCATCACTGAAAAGCCTATTCTCAACTACTGTTCGGTGTTTATGCCGCCCAAGGGATTCCCTACCACAATGATGGATATGTTTACGGCAGAAGATATCGGTATCAACAAATTTGACATTCTAAGCCAGCGAGGCCTGAGTCATATCCGCGAAGCGCAACGTTTGATCAAAGAACAACATAATGTTTCTATTGACATACACGACACGGATAGATTTATGACTGATCCTAATGTTGCTACACAAATCCGAAGCGCCAATTCCATCGGCTGCTTTTATATTGAATCACCGGCCATGCGGCAGCTGCTAAAGAAATTACGTTGTGATGACTATATAACCCTGGTAGCGGCCTCCAGCATTATACGGCCCGGCGTTGCCCAAAGCGGTATGATGAGAGAGTATATTTACCGCTATCATCACCGCGACAAGATCAAATACATCCATCCCCTATTTGAAGAACACCTAGCGGAAACCTTCGGAGTGATGGTATTCCAGGAAGACGTTATCAAGATTGCGCACTATTATGGTGGCCTGTCACTTGGCAAGTCAGATATACTGCGCCGCGCCATGTCCGGGAAATACCGGTCGAACAATCAGTTCATGTTGATTAAGGAAGAGTTTATGCGTTCAGCCACGGCGTTAGGACATAAGCCGGCTGACAGCGCAGAAGTATGGAGACAGATGGAGAGCTTTGGGGGTTACAGTTTTAACAAAGCGCATAGCGCCAGCTTCGCGGTGGAAAGTTACATGAGCCTTTACCTGAAGACCTATTACCCGAGGGAGTTTATGGTAGCGGTCATTAATAATTTCGGAGGCTTTTATTCAACAGAACTATATTTTATTGAACTGCTGAAAACCGGTGCAACGATCATTCCACCCTGTGTCAATAATAGTCAAACACTTACCGGTATCGTAAATGGCTTGGTGTATACAGGCCTTGTTCATGTTAAAGACCTGCGGGAACAACTACGGGAAAGCTTGATAGAGGAGCGTAACCTGAACGGCCCATATCTGGACCTACAGGATTTTATCCGGCGCGTCAGACCAGGCCTGGCGCAGCTGGAGGTCTTGATCAGCGTGGGCGCCTTTGCATTTACTGTCCGTTCAAAAAAACAAATGTTATGGGAGGCAAGCATACTTTTAGCAAAACCCAAAAACAGTAGTAAAGCGGCCATAGCTCTTTTTGATGAGGCCCCAATTCAATTTCAGGAGACGCAACAAACCGATCACCCCTTGGATGATCTTTATGACCAAATGGAAATCCTGGGTTTTCCATTGACTAACCCTTTTAACCTGGTAGATGCAGACCCTGCCCTTTTTATAAAAGCCGGCGACCTGGAGCACTACCATAAAAAGATTATTACCGTACTGGTTTACTATATCGCACGGAAAGTTGCAGTTACCAAAAATGACGATCAAATGTTCTTTGGGACATTCCTGGACGCTGAGCTAAATTGGCTGGATACAGTCCATTTCCCTGATGCAGCAAAAAAGTACCCGCTCCACACCGCTGGTTTCTATAAGATCACCGGTAAAGTGACAGATGACTTCGGTGTCTATAGCCTGGAAGTTCACCACATGGAAAAAGTCACCTACAAACAAAGAAGCTATGCTGAGCTATAACCGACATATTGCTCACTTTGATCTCGATACATTTTTTGTATCAGTGGAACAGCTGCACAACCCGAAGCTGATCGGGAAGCCCGTGCTAATCGGAGGCGACGGCAACCGTGGTGTGGTGGCATCTTGTTCCTATGAAGCGCGTAAGTTCGGCATTCACAGCGCTATGCCAATGGCTGTAGCAAGACGGCTTTGCAAAGAAGCCATCATTATACGCGGTGATTATGAAAATTATACAAAATACTCCAAGCTTATTACCGATGTTATCGCGGACACTGTACCCAATTTCGAAAAGGCATCCATTGACGAATTCTACATTGACCTCAGCGGCATGGACAAGTTTTTCGGCTGCCTGAAATTTACCGGCGAACTGAAGACAAAAGTGGTTAAGGAAAGCGGCCTGCCGATTTCCTGGGGATTGGCCAGTAATAAACTGATCAGCAAAGTAGCCACCAATGAAGTTAAACCGAATGGTCAGCTGGAGATATCCTTTGGAAATGAAAAAGGATTTATGGCCCCACTGGATATTTACAAAATACCTGGCGTAGGGGAAAAAACCAGCATGAGGCTGATAAAGATGGGTTTTTACAAAGCAAAACATTTGGCTGCTAAAAACCCTGATGAGGTAATACGTGCACTTGGTAAAAGCGGGTTGGAGCTTTGGCGCAGGGCTAATGGTGAAGATGAATCGCCGGTGATTCCCTACCGGGAATCTAAATCTATTTCGACGGAGGAAACGTTTCAGACAGATACCATTGACATTGGCGCGCTGTTATCGAAAATGATACGGATGACTGAAGCTATCGCCTTTGAACTACGAAAAGGTCAACGGTTAACCGGTTGCGTGACCGTCAAAATCCGTTATAGCGATTTTGAGACCCACACGACGCAAAGGTCTATCCCATATACAAACAGTGACCATGTTCTTTTTGCCGTAGCAAAAGAATTACTCAAGGAACTCTATACACGCCGAGTATTAGTACGTTTAATTGGAGTGCGGTTCTCCAACCTTATACCAGGGACTTATCAGATCAACCTTTTTGAAGATACTCAAGAGAATATCAAGCTATACCAAGCCATTGATAGTGTAAAGAAACAGTTTGGCGAGAGGTTAATTACAAAAGCTGCGGGCTTATGAACCAAAGAGTCAATTTTCATACCTTTAGGAACTTAAATAGACAACCGCCTATGAGTAAGATTAATATACAAGGGACAATTGAAAATATAAGGAGTAAATCGAATGTTTATACGCCAATCATTGAGGCTATAGTCAATTCTATTGATTCTATTCAGAAAGCCAAGATCAAAAATGGAGAGGTTAAAATCGTAGTTAAACGTGACTCCCCTGGCCTTTTTATGGAAGCTGACCAATTACCACTCGTAAGGCATGTTGAGATTCATGATAACGGAAGTGGCTTCACGAAAGTGAATCGTGACTCATTTGACACATTTTACAGCGATAATAAAAAAGATATAGGCGGTAAAGGCTTCGGTAGGTTTTTATTCTTAAAATATTTTGCTGAAGTAAAAATTCATAGCAATTATAAGGAAGCGGATAATAAATTTCATCTCAGAACTTTTACTTTCGGAAGGAAAGATGAGATTATTATCAGCGAAAAGAACGTGCCCTCAGAAATAAAGAAGAATTCTACTGTTGTCTATTTAAACCGCCTTCAGGATGACAAACCGCTGGATAAAGAGCTATCAACTATTGCAAGAAAGCTTCTTGAAAAACTTTTAGTTTTCTTTGTCAATGATACTTTAACCTGTCCCAAAATTCTTATTGAGGATTTCGAATCAAAAGAAACAATTGTCCTTAACGACTACCTTAATCAGAATAAAGAAATCACTACTTTGTCCACCAAAAACTTTACGGTTGTAAATGATTCCCAAAAGACTTATTTCTTCACAGCTAAAGTTTTTAAGGTATACTATTCAAAAACCGACAGTAAGATTATTCTTACCGGTCATAGCCGGGAAGTAACTCAGACAGCACTACATACTTATGTTCCTGAGTTTGAGGATGAGTTTTATGATATATTTGGCGAGGGTGATAAGTCAACAAAGAAAAATTATTCTATTAAAGTTTATGTATTAGGAAAGTACTTAGATGATAATGTGTCGTTGGAAAGAGAGACATTTAATTTTGATAAGGACAAGCCAACTATAATGTATGATTTGTCTCAAACTGAAATAGAGAAAGAAGCGGCCAATTTAGCTAGAACTTTATTTAAAACAGAAGTTAAAGTTAGATCTGATAAGAAGGTAAAACGTATAAAAGATTATGTGAACAATAGTGCACCTTGGCATAAAACCTATATGAACAAAGTGGATTACTCTAATTTTTCTTATACAATGACTGACGAAAAGATTGAGTTGGAATTGCAGAAATACAAGTTTCAATCTGAGCAAAATAATCGAGCCGACCTTACTCAATTGTTGAAAAATGATTCAGAAGTTGAGTTCGATCAAAAGCTCAGCCAGCTAGCATCTAAAATCACAGATACTGCCAAGGCAGATTTAGCTCACTATGTATGCAGTCGCAAATTAATCCTGGAGACGCTTGATACACTTCGACAACGCAACGAAGAGGGAAAAGCAAAATTGGAAGACGAGGTACATTCACTTATCTATCCCATGAACGATGATTCAGAAAAAACATTGTATGAAAGCCATAATCTTTGGATTTTAGACGAACGACTTGTTTTTTCAGAATACATAGCTTCAGATAGAAAAATTTCGAAAAAGAAGGGCGCTAGTGATGAACCAGATCTGGTTGTTTTCCACAATAAGATGTTTGAAGAACGTCAGTCCTTTCGAATGGGAGATAATGAATTCAGTAACCCTCTAACAATTTTTGAATTTAAAAGACCTAAGCGGACTAATTACCAGGCAGACGAAGACCCTGTTTTACAAATAGGAAGGTATCTAGAGAAAATCCGTCAGGGAAAGTACGAAATGCCTAAAGGCACTGAACCTATAAAAGTAAACGGAGATACACCTGTTTATGCTTACGTTATTTGTGACATATCTGAGAAGGTAAAAGAGTTCGCTAGAAACCACTCCTTAACTATTAGTCCCGATAAAGAGGGATATTTTGGCTTTCACACGGGCTTTAATATGTATGTCGAAATACTTAGTTACAAAAAACTAATTAAGGATGCGTCCATGCGAAATAAAATATTTTTCAAAAAGCTTAATCTAGAGTAGCTGTAGACTTTGTTAATTAATCATTAATTTTCAGATATACCTTTTTGCAATGGATAATAGAGTTTATTACGGTGAATATTCACTAAAACATTGGATTGAATTAATTCTAAAAAAGAATATCATTCTCCCAGATTACCAAAGATTTTTTGTTTGGGACGAAACAAAAGTTGAAAAGCTAATTCAAACGCTTAAGAAAAAAGAATTTGTCCCGCCAGTAACAATTGGAGCATTTAAGAATGATAACCAGACCCAAAATCTTATCATAGATGGTCAACAAAGGCTAACTAGCCTGCTTCTGGCCTACTTAGGTATATACCCAGATAAAGTAGCGTACAAGAAAGAAATGGAATTATATGCAGATGAAAATGACAGTGATGTTGATGAGGCGAAGGAAGATTTGGACAATGTTTTAGAATGGAATTTTAATAAGTTGTTGAAAAAAGGTGGTAATAAGAAGGAAATAATTGAAAAAATATCTTTCAAAAGGTATAAAGAACTCAATTGCAATATTGATAATAATTTTATTAGTAACACCTTCTTGGGGTTCTCATACTTAGTGCCATATATTAGTGATGAAAAAGATCAACAAAGATATTATTCTTCAGTATTTAGAAATATAAATGCTCAGGGAGAGCCTTTGCTTGCTCAGGAAAGCAGGGCCTCATTATACTACTTAGACAAAAATTTAGCCGATTTTTTCAAGCCAGATTTTTTTTCTCATTTTGAAATAAGAAATTCAAGTAACGTAACTAAAGCTGACTTCGTCAGATATGTAGCCATGCTTTTCCAATATAAAAAAGATGGAAACACGAATCGCATAGCACGTGGGTTCAAGCAGAAAATGGAAAGCTATTATGAAGAATATATATACTCCGTCGTTGGTGAAAATCCTTCGCAAAGATTTGCAGACTTTTCAACTGTTTTCCCCAAAAATAAGTATCATGATCGTTTAAAGAGCCTAAGCGACACATTAGACTCACTAAGTATACCCAAACGGGTTCCCTCAATTATTGACCTCGATCTTTACATCTTTGGTTTAATTTACACAATCCTGTTTCAGAACAAAAAAATCAATGTAGATAAGAAGACTCAATTGTTAGCGAGATTAAAAGATAATATTCAAAATATTAAGAATGATGATTCTCATACCAGAGCTCCAGCATCTTTAAAATACTTAAAAACAAGAATTGACACTTCAATCGAAACTTTCTCCCACTATGCAGAATAATTCTCATACAGAGTTTATTTTAACCCCTATTTCTAATCTTTTAGAAGATATCGTTTCTGCAAATGCGGGAATTGGTGACGGAATAGAAACTTATCCCTTGTGCGACTACATCATGCAAGCCGTTTTTTTAAAAATGACGGGGTTTCAAGAACAGAAAATGAAATGCATTTGCTGGGAACTTGCAACTTACGATTACGAGTACAGGTATGATAGATTTACTAAAAATAGCTTAGGCGAGTGTTCATCATATTCTGATAAAAAGGATGTTTATAAAGATTTGATAAAACAGATAAAAAAAATAGATTCCTCTTTTGACGTTATGTCATTCTTTGATAGAGACGCTATGTTATTCGAGATTACGAAGAGAATACAAGACATTTTCTTAAATAGTAATTTAGTAAGTTGGTCACAATTCAATTTTGTAGAATTCGTTTCGGGATCAATTCAAATAAATAGCGCCGATTTTGCGACGAATAGAGATCTGTTCAATTCTTCTTTGCAAGAAAAATATCAACTGTTATATAACCACAGGAACAGGTGTGCTCATAATATACACTCTTATCAGCAGAATTTACCAACTCTAAAAATGCTAGTCGAAGAAAACCATCGTTTTGATAACTATTTTTACAGATTCTGTCTTTTAATTTTAATTGACGAAATAGTCTCCAGGTTATTTACCAAATACAAAATTGCTATTGGAAGCGAAATTTAATAAAGAAACTATTTACAGAGACCTCCTCCTCTTTAGTTTTTGAATAAGAATAAAGACCTGCCAACTACTTTTGATCGAAAAAAATTGGGCATATTTTTATTATGACTTCATTGAACCTCATCATCTTAATTTTCAATTATTCGTTAAGCTATTTATTTAAAATATATTAGCGAAAGCGTCGAAGTAAATATGGACGTTCAATTAACTGATGTCACTAATTTGTCTGAGATCGTGATAATGTATTTACGCTGAAATACTAAGGAAATAAGTCGCGTTTTGTAATAGCCAAAAAGAAACAGTATTAAACAAAACTGCAACTATTAATTCTTTAATATTGCTTCACATATATTGGCCGTTTTAATACCTAGTGCGTATTTATTTTCTCATTTTTATGCTCTGCGTCTGTCGTACATTTTTAAATAATCCTAGTTCTGATTTAATTGAATTTGCTAAAGCTATAAATTTCTCATCGATATCAGGAATGTGAACATATTGAAAGTCAAATGAAAAATTGTCCTCCTTTGATCGATACATTGAGATTCCGATTATTTTTTTTGCTTGTGGAAATTCTGCTCTTGCAACGATACAGCGTAACCCCAACTCAGAATCTTTAGATTCCCAGTTATTTTCCGTCACTCTCATATAAACATAAGTGTGTTCCGCATTTCCATTGGGTTGTAGCATCCTAGCTTTGACATTGTTTTTTGCGGCATTTTCTATAACTAACCCTAATTCTATTCTGTTAATCCTTGGTTCAAGGGCAATTATTCTTATAGCATTTTCAAGATCATTTCTTTTTTCCTTCGTTCTATACAAGTCTTTGTTGTTCAAGTAAAAACTATGAATCATTATATCCCAAATATAACTAACTTCCTTTTCTCTTTCCCAGTTTAAATATTCATCGCTTTTTATATATCCCTCCCATACATCTTCTCCAGTTAGTACTACATTCTCATCAACGTCAAACCTTAAACCTGTTTGTAAATAGAGAGCCAAAAAATCTGTCTCGAATGGAACAAGTATTGTATTTTTCTCTGTAAATTTTTGCTTCGCTACAAGGTAGTTTGTAAAATCCGTGATCGTATCTAATTCCTTTAAAATTGTCATCGTTGAATTTTCGTCAAAGACATTAACAAATCCCTTTTCGAAATGACCGGTCGGCAAAGGAAAATGAGGTTTGCTACCAAAGGCAATAGCTACTCTATAAATTATTCGTTCGCTCTTGGGTGGTAAATCAATAGAATAGCTAGCGTCTTTAAGCTGTATTGCATCTACAGTATTTATATATTTTTCAGCTCCGTATATCTGAGAAACTGATTCAGTAATTGCTTTTTTTACCCATCTCTCATATACAATAGATTCATCTTCGTGTATTGAAGGTGCTATATCCTTTACTGAAATTATGATTATATGATTGCCACAAACAACTAGTAAGTCACAAAGTTCATTCCCTTTTTTCCCAATCGGACTTGGAAAACTCCAAAATGGCAGAAATGACTTACTGCATAGGTCTGTTACAAATTTCTCTGATTTTGTCATTTGAGAAAATGGGGGTTATATTTCGTTGATGGATAATTAGTACGTAAATTCAGCTAAGAGGTTTTATAGAGGTTATTTCTTTTTGCTTTCAACTGCTTGTTTAACCAATAGTTCATACGGCTTTTTTAAAATCGCATCGTGCCAGAGTTCTTGGGAAAGTATCATCATTCTACAATCTCTCATTTGTAAATTGCTAAACCCCTTAAAGAAATCTTGTTTTATATCATCTGGTGATCTAAACAACATAAAACTAAATCTATCAACTAATATGCAATAAGGGTCGTAAGAAAAAGGAGCAAATAGCAAGTTAGCGGTTTCGTCTTTGAATGAGTCTGCAGTCATTGCTGTCCAAGGAAAGATTTTAAAACTGGGATTAGCTGAGACAGCATTGAGGTAGTCTGTCTTATTAGCATGCCGGTACAACATTAGTAATTGTCTCAATTCTTCCTCAAACTCATCTGCAATATTAACGTTCTTAAAAAACGGATCTAATGAAATGCTTACACGCCAGAAAATTGAATAAATAAATAAGTGAATTGTCTGATTGTGAACATTATTAACTTCAAGCATTTGTAACCCTTCAATAATTTTATTACGGGAGAATTCACCATCAGTTGCTTTTTGTTCCCAACTCCCGAATACTTGACTTGCTATTCCCTCCAAAACGCCGAAGTAGGCTTCACATTCTTCGCATAGAATATAATCCTCTTTAGGTGAATCTTGGATCACTCTTGGTTTATTTTCAGCTATTTTATCGCTGCTTAAGTCATATCCTCTTCGAGGTGCTCCTTTTGGCCCTAAAAAATTTGTTGATAAAAATTTAGGATAGATGTGCGAGTTTTTTTTTGTTGCTGAATTTGCTTTGCACAATAAGCAGGTGTCTGTCGGTTTACGCATGTATTTATAGTTTGTGGTTTAATGTCAACATGTGGTTTCGAAAATCGACACTTAATTGTCCTCTCAAAAAGTGCCTATTTACTAAATGCCTCCTAATATTACAATCGTCTTTATGACCTAGATCGGTGCATTACATAAATATACACAAGAAGTTCATTTGAATAGGTGTAAATGTAAAAGATTATCAAATTGGATTTGAAAGATTTGGAACTTTCGTAAGGTTTAGTTGCTTACATAAATACTATACCTTTTGGCCATAAACAATAAATCAGAATAAATGTCAAAATAACCCTAACTGTTGGTCACCAGTTGGCACCGCCGTATTCAAATCTCCTCCTGGCACTTCCAACGGTGGAAGGTTATGGTAATAGTGAGACTTTAGGGGATCGAAAGAATTTAGAAAATCTTTTGCCAGAGTATAATATCGCATTTGCTGATAAGGTAATTGAAATGATGCTATTTCCTGAATCCTTTTTTCTGTTCGCTCTCCAAACAGCCATTCATAAGCCAAATCATCTGTAAGTATTGTCGGTTGCCTCTTTTTTGAATTATGTATTTCACTTGCCACTTCATTACCTGCTGTGGTAAGCATTGAGCATGTTTCAACGACCTCCCCAGTTTCCGCATCCATCCACCCCTGCCAAACCCCAGCAATAAAAAAATACTCTCTGTCTGCCAGGAAAATTCGATACGGATATTTCTCAGCTATTTTCCTTGGCTGTCCTGTGCGCTTGTTCAACGGATAAATATGCCGCCATTCGTAATACCCGGAAGAAAGAAATAAACATGGTCTGCTCAAAGCCGCCTGCCGGTAAACTTTACCTTTTTTAAGAACCTCTTCTGAAATAGCATTTAAAAAGTTCAATCCGTCTACAAAGCGCCCATAATGATCTTTGTGCGGTACCCTTCCCTGGTTCACCTGGTCACGTGTTTCCCAAAAAGGCCAAACTAATGGGTCAGGAATAAAGCCCCATTCCATTTCCTTTAGCTCAAAATCATCATTCCCATTCCCATCCTTTGTAGGGACTAATACCGCAGTGTTTCCAAAATCAAAGCCAGAAATGACATCGCGATTTAGAAATGGATATCTCGAAACCATCTTCTCCAGAAGTCTTAAACGAATTAATTCATCCTTGGTAACCTTTTGTCCGTTATAATAACACATTTATGATTCAGTTTGATTCAAATATTCTTCAATTAACTTGCCAATTCCTTCTGCTTCCTTTTGTCGTCCCTCCGGAATAGAGGTCCAGAAAAATGGTCTGTTAACACCCTCGGCTCTTGCTACTACAATGGGCTTTCTGCTGCTACTAAACGTAACATGATATGCCAAATAGCCAGATAGCTTTAGCCTTTCACAGATAATAGTCACGTTATATGACTGAAATGAAAATGCTCTGTCATCTCTTCCAAATAATTCTGTACTCATAGTCCCTTAATGTAACTTTGAATTGCAGTATTTATTTTGTCCAAAATTATTGTATCGACTCCGATTACCTCTTCAGTAGGGTAATAGATATTAAAGTTTCTGTCATATCGAAGCGTAAACAAAATACTTCCCCTTAAAGGATGCAGTAGATATACATGCACAATTTCCAAATCCGGTTCAGGTCCGTGCGTATCAGGATTATAATGGAAATTTAAAGAAGCATAAAACTTTCCTCTGCTCTCTTCGAGCGGAACAATTAGACTCCCCTTTCTTGTCAGGTCAATTTTCATTCTTGAATTTAAACCTTTTTTTAATCTTTTTAAAATATCCAATAATAGCCATACTTTTATGGTCTTACTTACTAACCCCATTCATATTAAGGCAGCCTTAAGGCTGCTTTTTTTTCACAATTATTCTTACACAAATTTCGTTTTTTGGTATCTGGAGCGCCCAAGAATTTCCGGCATAAACCGCTGCGCTATTTATTCCGTGTGCTTCTTGGTCTTTATCCCCAAAAACACGGCGCTGGTTCCATAATAATTTTTAAACCTTTAAAAATGTCATTTATGGAAACAACGATGCTAGGAAACATCTGCGAAATTTCAATTAGTTACGAACCAAAAATAAAAAGGTCACTGCTGCCAACCTTAAAAACATCGCAGGAGTCTTATCAATTGCTTATGGAATCATGGAATATGAAGACAATTAACCTTATGGAAGAATTTAAAATTATATACATGAATCGCGCTTCAAGAGTGCTGGGAATACATCACCTGAGTTCAGGCTCTATAGTTGGAACTGTTGTTGATATCCGCCTAATCTTTGCGACTGCATTAAAATGCCTTGCAACAAAGATTATAATTTGTCATAACCATCCGAGTGGAAACTTATCTCCAAGTAAAGCGGATATTTCAATAACCCAAAATATTGCACATGCGGGAAAAATCTTGCAAATTGAACTTTTAGACCATTTAATTATATCAGAAGAAGGTTACTTTTCATTTTGCGATCAAGGGTATATATAAACCCTTTTTTTGCTCAAAACTTAATTTCAATTACCAGGAGGCAAAGAATGTCATTTTAATATTAGCACGAGCGCGAAAATGCACCCAGTTATAATAATGTAAAGGATATTTTTCCCAAGGCCATAGAAAAAATAATCCCACCGGCTACGAAATGTGATTCTTGGAATACTTTTAATTTCCTTCTTTAAATCTTTCTGCATCTCATTTACACGGATAAAAAAATACAATGTCACATCGTCTAACTCCACACCGTATTTCATCTTGTAGTGGTGGCGAAAATCCTCTACCTTTCTTTCAAACACATTCATCCTACATTACTTTTAAGAGTTCTTTATTGATGATGATCCTGGCGGCAAAAGATTTGTAAGCAGTTATCCCCTTGCCATCTTTTACGTTGGCGCTGATTTCAATTCCTGAAGCTCTATCAGTATTTATATCCCCAAAAGGTTTTACCTCCCGTATCAACCCTTTTGTGCTTTTTACAAATTGCCCCAATTCCGTTATCAACTGTCGGTTATTCTTAAAAGTAAATTCATTAGCATATATGTAAACTGGGAATAATCCCTTAACAGCCTCAGTCATCTTTTTCAAATAAAGAAAACTCGGACCGTAAGCAGCTCCCCCTGCAATAACTATGTTAAAAAAGAAATGCGCCTGCAATATTCTTTCAAATTCTGCAAAGTCATCAATTGTAAAATCAAGCGTAAGCAGGCGCAATAGCTGATCACTTTCTGACGAACCGAAATCTATATATATATCCTGGTACTCCGTTTCGTTCAAAGCTTCTAAAACCTTAAACAACTTCTCACGGTCTATTCGCTTAATATCATCCAGAATCTCAATTTCAAAAACTCTGTTCTTTAAGGATAGAAACGCCAGCTGAGTAGAACTTGTCCTGGACGCACTATCTAAATCCACAAAGGCAGCCGCTGCATTCCCTTCCTGTTTTAATGCTTGCAGATAAGTTAGCATTGACTTGCCCGCACCTCCTTTTGATTGGAGGTTAAAGTGATAATTTTTCATTGCTTTCGTCTTTTTTGACACTAATTTTGACACTAATGAGGATTTACTTTTTTTAATATAATACCATTACTTTCATGTGCATTGTTCCAGTTGAATTCCGATGGCTTAAAATCTTTCCAGTCAATGGTATTTGAACGATTGTTTTTACTAGCAACATAACCTTTCATACAGCGAATCCGGAAGAACCAGGAATTAAGTGAGTTAGTGTTAATCTTTTCAACCGGAATTTCCAGTACCTTAACCATCCACTCCTTAACCCTACGCGGCTTGCCAAGCTCCAGCAATTCTTTTGGAATAATGGACGCAATGCGGTCGAACTTACCATAAGTATTATTCAGGAAAGTGTCTCGTGCCTTTTGTAGTTCCGGACTCATCACAACATTTTAACAAAAATATGCACTAAACGCATACTTTTTACACAATCATGCACTGAAAAGAAAATGAATGCACGAAAATGCACGATTACAAAATAAAATGCACAATAAAGAAATGGCTAAATGCGCTATAAATCTGAACAGTAGCACACTTCAAAGATGTAAAAACACCCCAAAGTTTGTTGCAGGATGTACTTTTGTGCGTACCTGCAAAAGTGATCCTGCCGCCAGGGGGCGGGGTATACGGGTCGCAACTCCCCGTATAAATATGCACTATATGTATATTTATTATATTTGGGTTCTATGAAAAAAAGCCCTGAAAAATCAGCGCACCGGCTGTATATAAGAATAAGTGAAAATGATAAGTGTTTGTTGAAATCTCGGGCAAATGAGACGGGGCATAGTCTTTCTTCCTATGTACTCACTGCACTTAAACATGCCGAGGTTCCTGATCGCAAAAGCCACAGGGACCTTTTCCACGCCGTAAGGAGAATCCATATGGAAATGGCAGACACTGGCAGATTGATTGAATCTTTCTGGCAACTATTACCAGAACCATCTAAGGGCCTGGCTCCGTCAACTATACAGATCGAAAGATTTACCGGACTCGTTGAACGTTTTGTAAAACAGCGGGAACAACTAATCCAGGAAATACAAAAGGTCTTTTCATGAGCTTACTGGTTTTTAAAATACTAAAGCCCAGCTCAACATTTCATGGAGTTCAATATAACATGAAGAAGGAAAAACTGAAGCAGGCCACACTACTGCACGCTTCCGGGTTTGGCTTCCTATCAGAAAAAACAGCAGTAATGACCAGCAAGCAGGCGAAGCATTACCTGGACCTCCATAGCTCAACCAATACACGTATCAGAAACAAACAATTTCACGCCATTATGAGCTGCAGAGGCAAAAGCATTTCCCTAGATCAATTAAAATCTTACGGATTGGAAATGATACAACATTTGGGCTATGGAGAAAACCCGGTTTTAATTTACGGACACACCGATACCCACAATAATCACGTACATATTATTAGTTCAAGGGTAGATGTTAACGGCAAAAAGATTCCTCATCATTTTGAACGTAAAAGGTCTGCAGAGATCCTGAGCCAACTTATTGGAACAGACAGATCGGAGAATTTCAAGCAGGACCTTGCCGAAGTATGTAAGCATCGGGGCACTACCAGGAGTCAACTTCAACTATTATGGGAATTAAAAGGCTACCAGGCCAAGGCTTCGGAAAAGGGGCTAACGCTTTTTAAGTATGGAACCTTAGCAGGTGACATGACAGACAGCCAAGTACAATCCTTTTTAAAAGCCGCTAATTTACCTGCTGAAGTCAAAAAGATCAGGGCGCTGCTTTATAAATATAAAAACCACTATACTGCTAAACCCAAGCCTTTACCTGCCAGTTATTCAACAGCGTCATTTCAATATAAAACTGAATTAACCGATTTCTTCCATCAGAGATTCGGACTCCAATTCTTGTTTTTTAAACATAAGGATCACGAAGTGCCATATGGGTACACAATTATTGACCATAACCAGAAAATTTGTTATCAGGGTTCCCAGGTCATGAAAATAGCTGATCTACTCGCTGACACTGCAATCCAAACTCAACTCTTTCATTCAAAAGAGTCTCCAATAATACCCGCCAAATTCAATGCCATTGGACAGGAACCAAGTGTTACTCAGAACGACGCTAAGACAACTCAAGAGGGTAACCGTTCAAGTGGAATCTCTGAGGAATTGGATCAATTGATAGCCGAATCCCTTCAGGAAGGAGAACAAGAGCTCCAAAAGCAGAAAGGAAAACGAAAAGGTTCCAGAAGAAAATTTATTTAGAACGTATGCTTCTGAAAATCAAATAAATAATTTCATTCAACACAAAAAATATGCACAAGACGCATATTTTTTTACACAATTATGCATTAAAGTTATAATTTAGCATTCAATTATAACAAAAACGCATAACCGATGATGAGCTTTGGAAATTTTTTGTTGCTAGTGCTAATCGCCTATGCCATTTACTATACCCTACTTCTCGCTGTAGAATATTTATCGGCAAAAGGTCCGTCCACAACTGGAAAACCTTCAGACAAAATCCAGTTTGCCATTGCCCCAATCACGCCGGTTCAGTCATTAATTAAACCTAAAGCTGAATCCGACCAAAAAGCCCAGCCGATGGCGCCATTAGAAGAAGCTGATGCTAATGAAATAGAGGATAGTACAGATGAATATGAACAAGATGAAGGTGAGAACCTCTTTGTAGACCTCGGGCTTGAAACCATTACTGATAATACAGGCATGGAAGTGACTGAGGAAAATCTTGAAAAGTACTTAACAACCCCACAGTAAATAAAATTAAAACCTGAACTCTATGGTCAACACCTTACTTGATATTCTTCCGGCCGGGTCCTGGGGTGGAGTTGCAGGACAGATGAGGAGTAACGTTTATTTTCCCCTGACACTATTGTGTTGGGCCTTGGCCGGAATTTTTGGACTTGTCGCAGCGCTGCGCGTGTATGCACTATGGAACCTCAATGGCCGTAGCTACCTACAAGTGGACACTAAAGTGTATGCATGGATTGGCGCTGCGATTTTTTTTATCCTGGCAAAGGCTTTCATAAAAGCGCTACTGGGGTAAATGCATAGCGAGATTTCTAATATACTATTAGCCGGAGGCGCAATCCTGGCAGTAATAGGAGCACTGAGAATTTATTATAAATGGTCTCACGGAGCTGATAACATCGAACGGGAAATAATGGTTTGGGCAGGAGGCATTCTGTTCCTAGTCCTCATCCAGGTTTTCATTAAGGCAGTTTATTATTAACTCAACACATAATCTATGACTAAGAACACCAGGATAATGAAATCCTTTTTTGTATTGCTGCTACTTTTTGGCATCGCATCAATTAGCAAAGCGAATCCCTACCTCCTCGACATTACTACAGGGCTTGATGGCGCCGCTAACACGGTAAAAGGTGTATTCAGTAATGTATCCAACCTTGTGCTGATGGTGGGAGCCATTGTGGGCCTCGCCGGTGGAATCCGTGTTTATAATAAATGGAACAATGGCGACCAGGACGTTCAAAAGGAACTTATTGGCTGGGCAGGCGCCTGCGTATTTCTTTTACTGAGCGGAACGACCTTAAAGCTATTCTTTGGTATTTAAAGTGGGGGCAGGACAAATGGATACACCAGCATTTAAAATATACAAAGGCCTGCAGCGTCCGCTTGTATTTAAAATCTTTAAGGGAAAGTTTATTTATTGGGCACTCGGCAGTATTGTAACTGGCGTCATCGCCGGAGGGGCGGCAAGTATCATGATTTCATCCTTTGCTGGTGCGATTGTAATGGTGATGGTTGCCGTCCCTTTATTGTTTTTCACCATCCATAAACAAAAAAGTGGCCTGTATGCTAAAACTAAAGAGTCCTGTATTTACATGATTCCCGCCATGTATAAACCATCCAAGCAGCAACACAAACAAAAATCATGAAACAAAAAAAGCTATTCAAGGAGCCTTTCATTGGAACCAGTCTGATAAAAGAAATGACCCTGGTCCACAGTAATAATGGAAATTATTCAGCTATTATCGCTATTCAGAATAATGCGCAGCAATATGCCGGTGATCCGGAGGCTTATGAGATTTTTCATACATGCTTTGGACAAATCATCAAGCTGCTCGCTGACAATTACATTTTGCAAAAAACTGATATAGTTGCATTAAAAACCTATAAGGAGAATCACTCCACCGGAGATTATCTACAGGAAAAATACTTTCAACATTTTCAAGGAAGGAAATACCGGGATGTTTTAACCTACGTCACCATTACTAAACAAAACAAAAAACAGAAGTTTTTCAGTTACAGCGAAAAGGACACATCAGACTTTTATAATAATATCCTAAAGGTAATTGATACCCTTAATGGTTATGGATTACAAGCAACACTACAATCCAAGGAACAGATAGACCTCCTACATAGGGCATTTCTGGCGTTCAATTTCAGCGGTGAGAATTACGCACTTGGTAATATTGCCTGTGACGCAAATGGACTGGAGTTCGGTGATAACGCTGCCAGGGTCATTTCTATTGTAGATCCTGAATATATGAATCTGCCTAACCAGATGACAATATATAAAAATGATTCGAATACGCTCTCCAATCTGTTAACTGATAACTTTAGCTTCCTCCTAAACGTTCCAGATGCCGAAACAGTGATGTACAATCAGGTAGTGTTCATACCCGACCAATCCAAAATAAAAAAGGACATGGAATTAAAAAAGAAACGCCACTCCTCCATGCCTGATCCTGAGAACAAACTATCCGTTAACGATATCGAAGACATGTTTGTAGATGTTGCGCAAAACAACGAATTGGTAGTAAAAGCACATTTCAGCATCATTGTTTCCGCACCTGAATCTAAAATTGCAAAAGTTTGTAATAACATTGATACGCAACTTTTTGGACTGGGTATTATACCAGGACGAAACACCTATAATCAAATGGAACTTTTTAGGGCTGCCATCCCCGGTAATGCAGATGAACTGAAAGTGTGGGATAAGTTTACCGTTGGCAGGCCGGCAGCCCTTTGTTTTTTCTTTAAAGAAAGCCTTATCAAAACGGAGGATTCAGATTACCTGATCTACTTTACCGATCGCCAAGGTATCCCTTGCGGCATTGACACTTCTGAGAAAGTAATGCAAAATGGTAGGATAAATTCACGCAACCGATTTGTATTAGGACCCTCTGGCTCTGGTAAGAGTTTTCTAATGAATAGCTATTTGAAACAAACTTATGATTTAGGAGCTGACATTATAATCGTTGATACCGGTCACAGCTATTCGGGACTTTGCAACTACTTGGGAGGTAAATACATTACCTATAGAGAAGACAAGCCGATAACCATGAACCCTTTCAAAATCGAACCAGTAGAAAATACAGAAGAAAAAAGGGAAATGCTCAAATCACTTATGGGCCTGATATGGAAAGGAGCCGAAGGAAGTTTTACGCAGGTCGAAGATTCCGTTTTATCAAAATGCATTTCTGATTACTACGCTGATTACTTTGGCAAACGTGAAACCGTAATGGAACTTAATTTTAATTCATTTTTCGATTTTAGCTGTAAGCAAATTGAATTACTGGTAAATAATCTTGGAATTAAGTTTGACATCCATGAATATCAATTCATCTTACGAAAATTTTATAAGGGAGGCCAGTATGACACGATTCTGAATGATGACTTTGATAACACCTTATTTAACGAAAGATTCATAGTATTTGAAATTGATTCTATAAAGGAATCAAAACTTTTATTTCCGATCACGACCCTCATAATTATGGACGTTTACCTGCAAAAAATGAGGTATAAAAAGTGTAGGAAATTATTAGTAGTCGAAGAAGCATGGAAAGCAATCGCCACGAAACTTATGGCAGGGTACCTGGTGTACCAATATAAAACGGGTAGAAAGTTCAACGGGGAAACTATTGTCGTTACACAGGAACTAGATGACATAATCGGAAATGAAGTAGTAAAAAATTCAATCATCGCCAATAGCGATACCATATTTCTGCTAGACCAATCAAAATTTAAGGAATCATTTACAGGTATAGCCCAATTGTTATCAATCCCTGAAATTGAGCGAAGAAAAATATTTACGATTAACAAGCTGGATAACCGTGCTGATCGTGGCCGCTTTAAAGAGTTTTATGCCCGTCGGGGTATGGTAGGAGAAGTCTATGGCTTAGAAGTTAGCCTGGAAGAATACATGGCCTTTACAACGGAAAGGCCGGAAAAAGAAGCTTTTGAAATCTATTTACGCGAGTATGGCCAGTTCATTGCAGCAATGGATTTCTTCATTGCCGATTACAAACAACAAGGAGAAACACTACCAAAATTTATCAAGGCAATAAACGCCAGTGGTCAAGTACTTAATCTTCAAAAAGTAGCTATATGAAAATCGTTGGAACACTTATTTTTATTTTGCTGGTCCAGTCCTCAACCATCCATGGTCAAAAGGTGGTAATAGATCCTGTTATGGCAGGTATTACAACTGCTAATGCCATTATAGAAAACAATAGTTATGACAATATAAAAGACAAACAAAAGGCTATAGAACGTCTGCAATTAGCGACAGTAGCTACCACTGAGTTCATCAATAGCTGGCAGAAGAAAATCTATAATGGCCTGTTGTATGTCAGCTCAACAGTAAACAACGCCTTCCAGGTATGGGAAGCCGCCAAAGTGCTGGCCAACATATATGAACTGGAAGGTAAAATAATGGAGGAAGCAAAAGAAGAACCGCTAGCACTTGCTTTTGCTGTAAAGTATCAAAAGGAAATGGTAATTAAAGCCATTGAATATTACACCCAGATTCAACAGTTCATATTAAAAACCGGGGACGAAAAATTATTAATGGATGCCGGCGAGCGAACGCTGTTATTAAACCAGATATTGGAAAGTCTTCGCGTTATAGAGGGTTATGCAGTATCGTCCTACTACAAGGTCCGTTATGCACGTATGAATGGGATTATCAAAGCACTTAACCCTTTTGGAAATTTTGTCAATAGAGACGCGCAAATTGTCCGTGACATTCTTTCTCGTTGGAAACATTAAAGCCAAAACAATGAAAACACTGCTGTTATTTACATTCATTATTACATCTACTGGCATAAATGCGCAAACTGAATACGCCGACCCGGCAGTAACACAAATACTGGTTGAGCAAAACAAGGCAAATTTCAAGGATAACAAAGAAGCGCTCAGGAACCAGCTTTTATCACACGCCACTGTTGAAACCTGGAGGTCTGCTCAAAATGATTTCAAGAAAATAGTTGACAAGATTGACAAACACCTGACCCAAGCCTTTATCGTGGCAGCAGATATTACCACACTATATAACATTTACAATTCTCTTGATGAGATGGTAGGCTATCAACAAAAGTCATTTCAAATTCTCTATAAATATCCGTGGGCTGCCGGTTGGTTTTACGAGAAACAAAACCAGGTATATAAATCGGCCGTTGATCTGGTAGGCTTTATTACTGTAATTATTCTTTCTTATGGAGATATCAATAAAATGAAGGTCTCCTCCCGAAAGATGGTATTTTTTGAACTGAATACCCTTGTCGCAGTCCTTCGCGCGCAATGCTATAGCCTCTACCAGAAAATGCGGCAGGTCGAGTTTGCCCAATTATACAAAAACACATCGGGATACCAGTTTTTTAATAAAGACAAAGAATTGATAAAGGAGATACTAAAAGATCTCAAACTATAAAAAATACCTGATGAAATCACTAATCAATAACTCCGCAAGAACATGGCTCCTTGCCTTACTGACAACAGTAGCTACCTATAGTTCGAAAGCTCAATTTGTTACCTGGGTAATACATACCGATTTACCCGTTACCCAGATTGCGAACTCTGCGTACAAGATAGGATGGCTGGAGATGTACAGTTCCAAACTAAAAGAAATAAAGGAAAATCGCGATAACACGCTTCGCTACCTGGGAATTATTGAGGAGGTACAAAGAAAAGTCTTTAACACGCTATCCAATGTAAGCGGAGCCGTCAAAGACGGAAAGACGATGATAGCCATTACAAAAAAGGTTCCTATCATCTTTGAAAACCTGCAAAAATCTGTTGAATTGGCTGCGGGAAAACCTTATATGCTTGTCCTGGTAAAGGATATATACCAGGTCTTCTATTTAAGAATCCTCAAACTTACTGATTACCTAAAGGAGGTTGTTTTAAGCAATGATGAAAAGATACTGATTGACCCCGTTCGTAGGCATCGCTTTGTAACTGATGTTTACAATGAACTCAATGTTTTACAGCAGATGAGTAAATCCATTTGCAATCAATATGAACTGCACAACCTTCAGGATGCTATCGATTCCGTAGTTCCCTTATCTACCTTTTATAATATTGACCGAATGGTAATCAACGATATTTTAACCCGTATTAAACTATTTTAAAAAACACCACATATGTTAACCTCAAAAAAAATCTTAAAAGTCCTCCTCCTAATCATTGTTCTGGCATCGCACCGCGTCAGTTATAGCCAGTTCACTTTTGAAGTAGTCAGAGATAAAATGGTGAATGGTCAGCTAAAGCGGATGGTTTTTCAAAAATGGAATGATTGGCAACCCTCGCCAAAGGGCAATATCATGGGTATGCTTTTTTGGCAAATCGGAAATCGCAGGTATTACAGAGGCGAGGACCAGCGCCCCTTTAGGTTGCCAACCGGTCCTTTTATCCTTAATTATGCCGACCTGACCTTACAAGAAAGAACAGATAATAAAATCATGGACACAACAGAGAAGATTAGTAAAACACACCTGGCTACCCACCTCAACATGAGCGGAGAGGAAGCAGATATCGCCTACACCCTTTTCTTCAATAAAAAATTTCGCCAGATTTATGAACAGGTGGATGAGTTCATAAACGGAATGCGGCAAGAGGCGCCCCGTGCGCTGGAGGCCTGTCTTAATTCCAGCTATTTTAATGATTTCATGGAATACCTGGAAGTCACCAAAGATAGGGTTAAAGCCACCCACGAAGCTTTTGTGGATAAGGGAGTCAGACTGGAAGCATATTTAACGATTTACAAAGAGCTAAGTGAAAAATACAAAGTATTCAGCCACTATCTATCCGCCCAAGTATTGCTTTCGCGAATTCCCACGCCAAAGGATTTGGAACTCAAAGGAGAAGTCCCGGTATTAAACAATGACCGGGAAATTGTCAGATACATTTTATCGAACTACAAGTTTTAACCTCATGCATTTACTTGATACGCTGAACCCCTTTTGGGACGAAAATATTTTAGAGCTGATCTCAGGCATAAAAAATGCCTTGCCAGACTCGCCCATTGCCGGAGTAGCACGTTCAATTGCTGCTTTAATGTCATTGATATACTTATCTGTCCGAGCCTATGCGATGATCGTAGGGGAAGGAAAGTTGGAAGTAATGCAACTATTCCGTCCATTCATTATAACAATGGTAATTATAAATTTCGGTTTATATGCATCGTTGGTAAACGCCCCGGGAAAAGCCGCCGGAAATTCGGCCAAGTCACAGTTCCAGGCAAATGCCATTGCTACACAAGAGCTATATGAGCAGAAAGTAAAACTCGTGGACAACCTCTTCGACGTTGTTTTAGAGAATACAAATGAAATCAGGAAACTTTATTACGATGCTGATGGAGACAACTCTACCTGGTCGGATGTAAAAAACTTTGCCTCATTGGGTACCAGAGAAGCCCTATTAAACATGCAGGCTTCCATAACGGTATATGAAAAACTGTTTTGGATAAAAATATCTATTTGGCTACAAAACTTCATCATGTGGATAGTTATGGGAATATTCAAAGGAGTATGTTATTGTATCTTCTTTGTTGAACTCATTTTGCTTCACATTCTGCTCATTCTTGGCCCCATATCATTTGCCTTCAGTATTGCCGGAGCATTTAAGGATTCATGGGTTACGTGGACAGCCCGATATATTAGTGTGACCTTTTATACCTGTATTGGATTCATTGTATTAAATATTGCTATCGCTATAATTATGTATGGCTTGCACCAAGAGGTTAACCGATTGGAACAGATAATTGCCCTGAAAGACTATAAGGAAATGTTTATTCAGGCCGTTAACCGAACGGACAACTTCATCGGATTTCTGCTAATTGCCATTGTAGTTGCTATCGCCGGAATTGTATCTGTACCGGTTATCACCACCTGGATCATTCAAACAGCCGGTGCAGGATCAGCCTTCTTTGGTACTGCTGTAAATACCGCTAGAGCAGGCCTAAGAACTGGAACCTCACTGCTTAAATCATAAACTCTTATACACCAATAGCATGTTAATTAAAAACATTGAACAAAAAATAAAGTTAGCTTTTGCAGTAAGCCTGGGAAGCTTTATAATGGCCATTATAATTTGTTTACTAGCGCTTTCCTATGCATCAAAAATGATTGCCAAAGAACGCCAACAAATTTATGTCCTGGACAACAACATTCCCTTAATTGCTACCAAGTCACAAATCGAGGATAACCGGGAAGCCGAATACAGGGCGCACATTACGGCCTTTCATGACTTTTTTTTCAGTATGCCTCCTGATGATGAGTATATAAAACGGCAAATGAACAAAGCCATGTACCTGGTAGATGCATCAGGTATTGCGCAGTATAATACACTTAAAGAAAAGGGATATTACACCAACCTCGTATCAACCTCCTCTGTAGTCACATGTACGGTTGATAGTATTCGTCTTGATCTGAACACAAAGACCTGGGCGTTTTATGGCAAACAGAAAATTGAACGGCCATCCATGATCACCATACGATCCCTGGTCACCGAAGGCAGCCTGCAGGACATTCCCAGAACCATCAACAATTCCCACGGTGTGCTAATTACAAATTGGAGAACTATTGAAAATAAAGACCTGTTAAATGAAACTAAGAAGCTATTTTAAAAGGAAAACCCAGGAAGCGGTTCATCGTATATATCCAAATGCCAATGGCAAATGGGCACGCTTTCGGGCACTAGCCAATAGAAGGCCTAAAAGAACAGTTGCGATATTAATGAGTATAGTTTTCATAAACGTTATACTATTATTGTCGTTTACCAATCATTTCAAGCCCCTGTCGATTGTTGAACTTTCAACAAAAATGAGGTACCAGGAGCCCGATCAAATTCCCAGTATGGGTATTCCCTTCACTTTAGAAAATTATCGAATGATGAGTGCCATACAGGACACTCTTGCTTATCTCGCTTCTAAACCAGAGAGATCGGCAGCCGATACTCTCATCATGCTTCGCCTGTTTGAACGTATTGAAAAAATTGACCCGGACTTCTTTAAAGTGATTGATGAAAAACTAAAAAACCAGCAGGATTCGGCAAAAACGAAAGGTCGGGTTAAAAACAAAAAGGACAGTATCCATAACACAAAACCAGACAATCCAAACACCGGCAGGTTTCCGATCAATCAAGATAAACGATTGAAAGATTCTATTCTCCGGTCCTGGAAACACTAATCATATAACTTTTAAAACTTAGCATCACCTATGAAGAAGATTAATCTTAAAAAGCCCAGGTTTATAATTCCCCTTATACTATTACCCTTTATCATTTTATTCTATTACATCTTTAGTACCTGGGGGGGTAAAAACAAATCAACAGTAAGTCAAGTACAAGATACTACTGCTACCAACCAATTAAACCCCCGAATGCCAGGCGTTTCAAACGAGGTCACCGACGCAGCCTTAAAAGATAAGTTTGGTGCTTATCTGGAGGCATACAAACACAATAAGGACGCAAGTGCGCTGGATAATATATACAACTTTGAAAAAAACATCGGGGAAACGGATTTCTCCAGTGCATATTCTGCTGAAGACCTTAAACGAATTGGTACCCAAAATAGAATGGACAGCCTCCAGCAAGCTTTAAAGAATGGGCAGAAAGATATTGACCGACAAATGGCCCAGATATATGCCAATACGCGACCAGATAAACAGAAAAAATCGTCAACTAATAATACTGCCATTTCCACCGAACAGCTATTAAAAGAACTCGCTGGTCAACCCTACCAGGATGTTGAAAAAAGACAACCAGACAGCTACAGTGAACAAATGAAATTATTTCGTGATCAGATGATGGTGATGGATAGTATGCAGCGATCATACACCGAAAAAGGCGAAGCAGGCGATAAACAACACAGTAATCCAAAGGCCTTGACTAATAATTTTAATCCCGGTGCCTTTGATCCAGACACAGATAGCTCCCTTAAACCCCTCCCAGTAAGAAAAACGCGAAACAATAGTTCAACATTTAATACAATACACCAGTTTAAACCTGATCAGGCTATAAAAGCTATTATAGATCAGGATGGGAAAGCGACTGCCGCAGCAAGAATCAGGATCAGGTTACTCAGTGACATTTTTGTTTCCGATAAACTAATACCAAAAGGAACGTATTTGTATGGAATTGTAACCGGTTTTCAAACACAGCGTGTTAATATTTCTATTAACCAGGTCATGTACGAAAACGAACCTTTACCTATAAAACTGGACGTCTTTGACAATGACGGCTATTTAGGATTGTACGTACCAGGTTCTTCATTCAGAGAATTTACAAAAGCTGTCGGTACGCAAGGTACTCAAGGCCTCTCACAAGTTCGGACATCAGATAACTCAAATATAACCTCCGGCATCATTAACCAGCTATTCCAAACAACCTCCTCAACTGTAACTAAGTTGATTCAAAAAGAAAAGGCGTTTCTAAAATACAACTATATCATTTATTTAAAGCAAAACTCAAACTATGAAAAATAACCGTTTCATTCTAATGCTATCACTATGCACAAGCATCTTTAGTCTATCCTCAGTATTGTTTGCGCAGAACGCTACCAATCATTTAGACAGCATGAGGGTTAAACCTGCCCAACAAGCGCTGGTTTCAGAAGCTAGTATGGAAAAATACTACGTACCCTTAAACAGCAGTACGCATATTATCTCTCCTGAAACGATATTGTATGTTGATATCTCAAGTCCTCATGTTGAAGGCGATTTGCAAGAAAAGAGAATTTGCCGATTAAAACCACTACAGGGTATGATGAAAGAAGGTGACAGTTACACAATAACCATCGTTACGGCCCGCTTTTTAATTAGCTATCGCCTGATCTTTTCAGAACAGTCCGTCAATGGCCAAGAAACTTACATCATGGCAATTGATCCCACCAAAACCATTCCCATCCGGGCGTTAAACACCCTTACTGAACAGGATTTTGAAAAACTTGCAATACGTGCATTAGGAAAAAAAAGAACCATTCATAATTTAAGAGCGGACGCTTATGCCCTTAGCCTTATTACCAATAACATCTTTATTGTAGGGGACTTCGTATTATTAGATATTTCAGTATTTAATCGTAGTAAGCTAAAGTTTGATATTGATGAAATACGGTTTAAGGTCCTTGACAAAAAGCAGGTAAAATCAACTGTAAGCCAAGATATCGATCTGCTGCCAATATATCAGCTCTATGATGATGAAACGACCTCCTTCAAACGACGCTGGAGAAACTTTTACGCCTTTCAAAAGTTTACTTTTCCCAGTGACAAAGTACTAAGTATCGAGTTAACTGAAAAGCAGATTTCCGGAAGGAAAATAACCCTACATATCGATTATAATCAAGTGCTTGAGGCCACCCTACTCTATTAAATAATACCATTATGACTTGTAAAAAATTTATAGTCGCTCTTGCTGCAATTTTATTGTCTGTCGTTTGCGAGGCTCAATCACCGGAAACATATTTGGGAGCAGGCACCGGCTACTCTTTTATGAATTCCAAAACCACAGAGCTTTTCATTGAGAAAAAAGTTGGGAAGAAAGACATAGCAGGACTTTCCGCATTAGCATATTTCTACAGTCCTTACAAAAAACTTGATTTGAAAGCTCACCCCCCTTATTACTTTGGTGGTATTTCCTATAAAAGAATCATATATACATCAAGAAACTTTGGTCACCATTTTATGTTGGGCTTTGATGTAGGGTGGAGAAGGAAACAAATTATCTATTACCCCAGCCTTGGACTGGAGCAGGAATTTTACTTAGGCATAAACACCAAGTTCTTTTTTGCAGAAGAGGTCAACTATATACCGGCATTTGACAACAAATGGCAACCTCTGTTAAAGACTGGTATAAAACTAAGACTTTAGATTTATGGAAGAAAATCACCAACAACAGAAGCTTTACAGCTTCTTTCAAACAGCAGTTTATCTTTTCATCTTTTTAGATATTTACCTTCATCTCTTTTCACATTTATTCAAAAATGCTATCGCTACCCGGTTACATGACAAATTATACCAGGTACCCTTTTTGTATAATCCTATATGGAGCCATATTACCATTTTTTTTGTTATCGTAGTAATTTCTCTTGCAGCAAAAGCAAAGAAAAATCTACTGTTTAGTATCTATAAACACTTTGTTTACCCTTTTCTTGTAGGCGCTTCTTTATTTATCCTAAGTGCCATAGGTTTCTATTTTAATATGCCAAATGAAAAGGCTACAGAGAAAACCGGTTTTACTATGTACGTTTTCGCCGGTTGCTACGTAGTTGGGGCATTATTGATCCAGGTTAGTTTCAGTAACCTAACCAAACATTTTAGAAACAGACTAAAAAATGATATTTGGAATGAGCAGGAGGAGAGTTTTGAACAAAACAAGACTCTCATACAAAACGAATACATGTTTAATGTTCCTATTCAATTTTTTTATCAAAAGAAATTACAAAATGGCTGGATGAATATTCAGCCATTTAGGGGGTGCATGGTGCTTGGAGTTCCAGGCTCAGGTAAAACAGAGTCGATTATAATACCCTATATCAAACACTACCTATCCAAAGGATTTGCCATGTTGGTCTATGATTTTAAATATCCAACGCTGGCCAAGATCACCTATTACCACTATTTAAAGAACCAGGCCAATGGAGGACCACTGGCAAACTTTCGATTTCATACCATAAATATGGACCAATTAGAATATTCGCAGTGTATCAATCCTATTGATAGCAGATATATCAAGTCACTGGCAGATGCGGGGGAAACTGCTGAGGCATTTGTAATTGCATTAAAGAAAGGCGATAAGCCTTCAGGGAATGATCAGTTTTTTACACAAAGTGCAATAAACTTCCTGACTGCATGCATGTACTTTCTGGCTAAACATGAAAAAGGTAGGTACTCAACACTTGGCCACCTGATAGCCCTTGTAGGATTACCTTACAGTACTTTGTTTCAACACCTGTTTTCCAACATTGAACTCCACAGTTTATTGGCCCCATTTGCTTCCGCTTTTCAAAACAAAGCATTTGAACAGCTGGAAGGACAGATTGGTAGTTTGCGGATTCAATTGAGCAGGCTAGCAACAAAGGAAACATTCTGGGTTTTCGGTAAGAGTGATTTTGATTTGAAAATTTCTAACCCGCCCTCCATAGTGGTTTTGGCCAATAGTCCCGACAGCCAGAACGTAAATAGTGCATTTTTTGCTGCTATCCTTCAAAGAACAATCCGGTTGGTGAATAGTCCCGGGAATAACCCTTGTGCAATTGTAGTGGATGAGCAGCCAACCCTTTATATGCACAAATTGGACAATTTGATCGCAACTGCCAGGTCCAATAAGGTGGCGGTTATGATTGGATTGCAGGAGTTAGCGATGCTGCAACAGCAACAGGGCAAAGAAACTGCAGCTACTATTTCTGCAATCATGGGAACTGTTATTAGTGGGGCCGTTCGTTCCAAGGAAACGCTGGATTGGCTGGAAAGATTGTTTGGGAAAATTAAGCAAGTCTCTCAAGGCTTAAATGTTGACCGTTCCAGGACCGGCATAAATTTGAACGAAAGAATGGATACTCTAATACCAGCATCAAAAATTGCAAACCAAAACACAGGTGAGGTAGTAGCATTAGTTTCCAGGGATAACACACCCGATTTTCAACAATATCAATCTAACGCCTTTCGTTGCAAGGTTATAGTTGACCTGGAAGAACTGAAGGAAGAAGCAAAACATTATGTTGATATGCCCAGATACTATGATTTTGGCTCTGATGAAGAAAAGGAAGAATTTTTATTGGAGAACCTGAAGCGTATCTATAAAGAGATCGAAGACCTTTGATAATCAATCAACCATAAACAATCTTAAAAACGGTTCAGGATCAATGAACCGGTTTTTATGTTTTAATCCGAAATGCAAATGCGGACCACTGGTTACACCTGTGTTGCCCGATATTCCAATGGCCTCTCCGGCTCTTATCGCCTGTCCTGCTTTCACAAAGCTGGCATCTAAATGACAGTATATTGAATGAATTACTCCATGCGCAATGACCAGATAATTTCCCTCCAAAACACCAGTAGCTGATTGAATTACCACCCCATCCGCGATACTGAATACCGCGGCATAATGAGACCGCAAGTCCACTCCATTGTGATTTCTTCTGCCACCGATTACCGGGTGTTTTCTTAAGCCATACCCGGAAGTGATCTGTATCACATTCAGCGGTGGAGAAATTTTAGTACTACGTTTTGTATCTGTTTGCTTGTCACCAGTAAGGGAGATAGTATCATCAATTCGATCAATGTTGACGGAATCTCTTATAAACGTGGCGACACCGGAGCGCTGGGTCCCATACTGAGTTGTCGTATTTAACTGTCCCCAGCTGGGAAAGCTAAAGCTGGCCGCAATAAAAATATAAAAAATACGCATACTTTATGCAATATATGCATATTTTGAATTAATTTTATGCTTAAAGATTATAATCTATGGAATATCCAATAAGTAAACTTCCCCTGGAGGACTTCAAACGTCTTGGAATGGATAAGGATGCAGTAATGAGCCTGCCGCCATCTACATTAAAAGCTCTTTTATCGGGAAACAGAACCTCTCTCATAAGGTTCGAGAAAGTTCCTATTCGAGGTATGGGGGCCTTTTCGATGGATGCTAAACTCTCCCTCCAGGTAAACAAACTGGGAAAATTAAAGCTGTTTGTACATCCTGTGCAAACCCAACTTAAAAACTCATTCGATCTCACCGATACCGAACTGAAACATCTTCAGACTTCAGACGCAGGTTTTGTACCAAAGCTTGTATCTCTTAAGGATGGCTCATTGACTGATGCATTGATTACCTATGACAAATCCACTAATGAACTGGTAGCCATTAAAAGGGACAACCTTAAAGCTCCTGATCAAATCAACGGTATACGTTTATCTGAAGACCAGAAAAGGAATTTTATCGCTGGGAAACCAGTTGAAATTAAGAATAATCAATATCAATTAAATCCGAATAACGAACAAGGAATATCAGGGAAAAGTCTAAAAGATTTTAAGCTTGGCCATTCAACATACCGCTCCCAACATATGCTAATAGATCTCGGGCTGCTGGCCTGCGGGCTGGGTCACTTTGTTCTATTGTACCATCTTGCCAATGTGCTGCTGCACTCAAACATCGTCTTCTTTGACCCTGAAAAAAGTCTCCAGAATCAACAGTTCCGCAACGCCCTGGCCGCAGCGAAAACAGACATGTTAGCCCAAGGTTTGATCGAAAGAGTTCCACTTGAGGCAAAAACCTCAAATGATCAACAGGTAGCCAACGAAAACACAGAAAAAGTGATTGACACGATAAAACACCATGCCGGCAAACATGTCAGCAAAATCAATTTCCCGAACTCACATAACCCGTCACAACTCGATGTTAGGAGCAGTGACATACCGAAGTCTCGAAACAATGGCTCTGGCCTTGGATTATAACTTTTAAAAACTATACTATGAATCAAGAAAACACTGACCGCTTACTCAAAGTATTGCTTTACACCGGTTTTGGTGATGTTAACGTAAAGGACCTAAACAAAGCACTATCAACAGGAGCAACTAAAGTAGACTACCCCATTTCACTCGACTTTAAATCAAAAGGAGGTATTCAAACTGTCGATTACCTATTACATTTATATAAGGGGAAAACGGACAACTATTTTTTCAATGCTTTTAGTCTACGTGACACGCAGGGCGACTCAAAGTTCTACATTAATAAGGGACAGAAAAATATTACCGCCAAAGAAGCTTTTAATTTACTGGAGAATCGGCCGATATATAAGGAGTTGACGACAAAAGATAACAAAAAATACAATGCCTGGCTTGAGATAGATTTTAAAAAATCAGCTCCTGAAAAACTGGTTTTTAATCGCTATAGTGACAACTATGGCTTTGATGTAAAAAGTTCTCTAAAAGAACTCAATAGCAAAGGACTGATTTTTCCGACCTCATTGGAGAATGTCATGGAAAGACTTAAAAAAGGAGAAGCTGTTGAAGCCACTAACCTTGATAAGTCTGAAAAATATTTTGTAGAAGCTAGCCCGCAGTTAAAAACATGCGTACTCAAAACCGAAAACGGTGTTGAAATAAACATTTCGGATCAGCAGTCGCAATCTCAAAATAACACAAGATCAATGGGTAGATAATTTCAAGGTTTACAAATGTATAAAAGGCCACACTTAACCAAGGTGGCCTTATTCTTTAGAAGAAACTGAATCGTGGAGAATGGGAAAGAAAACAAAGGCGACCAGTAGTCTGCAATTAAATCTATTTGAACAATCAAATACAACAAATGAAAAAAGTAACATCAACGGAGGGGATAGTTTACCTCATGAAAATGGAGCAAGAGCAACTCCTGAAAATGAATCTGAAAAGTTACAAAGCCCGTCAACTATATCAATTAGTGAAGGAAGTGAACCCTTTATGGACCCAGAGGGTAAGTTCACCTCAAAACCTGGTTCGACTTCTCAACAGAATAGCGGACACATATTTGAAGGAAGTACAGAAATTAATAGAGGGGGGAATGACTCAGGTGGAAGCGGAAGAACTGCTTTGGCCGGGTATGATGAAACGAATAGGCGTTCAGTAACTATTGTAGAAAACTTTCATTATTCCAAGAGAACCGAAAACAAAAAGTCATTTAATAAAGCTCAAAGTCTCCGGGACAATATTGAGGCGCTATCGGTTCTACTCGATTTACAAAACAATAATAGACTTCCTACGATAAATGAAAAATACGTCTTAGCAAGCTACAAAGGCTTTGGTGGGATCAAAGAAATCCTATTAGACCCCTCTAAAGAACAGCAATGGAATACTAAAGATGAGATTGCCCTTCGCAACGACATACAGGAAATTCACCAGCTACTTAAATCCTTGGATACGGGGAACTCAGGTTATCTGCAGGCCGTCAGGAGATCCGTTTTAAGCGCACACTATACTCCGCATTTTATTATCGAAGCTGTTTACTCAGCCTTGCAAAAGGCTGGCCTTAATGGGGGCAGGGTTTTAGAACCTGCGGCCGGAATAGGAAATTTCCTTTCTTTTATGCCAAGGGAGATTGCAGCAAACTCCTCTATTACAGCTGTTGAAATGGACGAGTGTACTGGCAAAATATTGCAAAAACTCTATCCTTTAAGCGAAATCAGAATTTCTCCCTTTGAACAACTACGGTTACCGGAAGACCATTATGATCTGATTATCTCAAATGTTCCATTTGGCGAGGTCAGAGTCTTTGATCCACAACTTGAACAACGGGCCGACAAACGCTTTTCTCACAGCAGTACATCAATTCATAACTATTTCTTTGCGAAATCATTACTGTTAGCCAAACCGGGTGCTATTATCGCAATGGTTACCTCACGCTACACCCTGGACAGCAATGCCAGTGAAAATTTGAGATCATTAATTGCGGATGAGGCACTTTTTTTAGGTGCCATTAGGCTCCCTGATACAACATTTAAAGGACTGGCCGGAACGGAGGTTGTAGCAGATATTATTTTCCTGCAAAAATTTGGCGAAAACCAGGATCGAGTACAAACACAGCAGTTCCAGTCAATAAAATCCATTCCCTACACCGACCCAAAAGGTACCACTGGTATATTATCCTATAACGAATATTTTCATAACCATCCCGAACATATGCTTGGCGTTACTGAGTTTGGAGGCTTATATCGGAAAGATGAATTTAACTTATCTGGCGATCCGGAAAATCTGCCAACCCAGGTCCTCGAATGCTGCGAAAATCTATTTAAGAATATAATTATTGCTGCTACCCAGAAAGAAACTAAAATTACCCCAGGTGCTCTAATTCAACCTGGAGCCTTCGACTCCATCGGAAATCTTGTAGCCCTCCAAAAAAACGAATTTGCGGTTGTCGGTAATGATTTTTATATAAATGAAGACTTGGACAACAAAGCCAGGGAGCTGGGTATTAATCCTTACATTATTCGTAATAATAGGATCACCGACTTAGAAAGAGAAACCCTTCTAAACCACCAGATCAATCCTGATGAATTTACCTATAAGGTAGTAGAACCTGTCAGGATTAATAAATCTGACCAGCCAAAGGTAGAACCATTGGTAGAAATAAGATCGCTTCTAAAAGAACTTCTATTCAGAGAATCTAATGAACCCGATTCAGTTCAGCTTGAAAGTATCCGATCTAAGCTAAAAAGAGCGTATACCAATTTCACTATCCGTTTTGGTAATATAAATTCTCGCCATAATGAAAAACTATTGGCACTGGATTCTGATTGTTTTTTAATTAAAGCCCTTGAAATAAAAGACAATTTAACAGGAAAAATCAGCCCGGCTGATATTCTCGTAAAGCGGACGATTCACCCAAATCAAGAAGTCTCGTCAGTCGAAGACGTTTCCGACGCCATTTTGTTGAGCCTCGAAAAATATGGTCGCTTGCAGATGAGTTACGTTTGTAAACTATTAAATACTCCATATGAGGATTTAATGGCAACACAAACCGGGCCTGATACAAAAATTTTTATCAATGAAGAATATGACCATGTTATCAGGGATGAGTACTTGTCAGGAAACGTGGTCGAAAAATTGGACCACGCACGGGCTCTCTCAGAGAAAGACCCAAAGTTTAGAGTAAACGTCGAGTGCCTGGAAAAAGTGCAACCCGCACCAATTCCGATTGTAGACATTTATTGCCCTCTCCATGCCTCTTGGTTAGATAGCCGGCACATTAATGATTTTCTGAAATCACTTTTACAAACTGATCATATCCATTTAAAATACTCGAAAAGCCTCGGATTATACGATTTACAAATTCATTCAGATTCAGCCATCATAAATGCCTTTAAATCTGAAAGGCGATCAGCGGCATGGGTCATAGAACATGCTTTAAATGGAATTGAACCTGTGGTTACCTATACAATCAAAGAACAAAATGGAAACATCAAAACGCTGGTAGATATTTCTGACACGCACTACGCAAAAGAATTATTTAAAAAGGTAAAACAGGAATGGGACGATTTTAAAGTAGCTGATCCCGACAGGCGCCGATCCATTGAGGCATTTTACAACCAAAAATTTAATAATACCAGGTTACGTGAATTCAACGGAGCGCATTTAAAACTCCCAGGATTAACCGGGATTAACCCGCGCCCCCACCAAAAGGATGCAGTATTCAGAAACATTCAGCAGTTGGGAGGCATCAACGACCATATTGTAGGATCTGGAAAAACCCTGGTACAAATTTGCACGGCTATGGAACTTAGAAGACTTTCTATATGCCATAAACCCATGATAATCGGCCTCAAATCCCAAATCCCTCAGTTCTATGAAGCATTCAGGCGAGTTTATCCGTTTTCAAGAGTTCTATTTCCATCAGAAAAAGATTTTGAAAAAAAGAACAGGCCTAAGTTGCTCAATACAATTGCAACCAATGACTGGGACGCTATTATTATTACCCATGATCAGTTTAATATGATCAGGCAACCTATTTCGATCCAGGAAAAAATGATAGAAGCGTTAAAAAAAGAGATTGAAGAAGAAGCTATTCTGACCGATGATAAGAAAGAAAAGAAGAAACTGGAAAACAGGCTTTATTCCTATGAACAAAAATTAAACCGGCTTAAAGAGCAAAAAAAAGATGACAATGTTTTGGACTTCTCTATGTTAGGCGTCGATTTTTTAATGGTAGATGAGAGCCAGGAATTTAAAAACCTTGAATTTTTCACCCGTAAATCCAATATCAGGGGAATCGGTAACCCTATAGGGAGTAAACGGGCTTTCAATATGATGATCGCCTGCCGGTACTTGCAACAGTTCCATAAAGGGGACAAAGGTATTCTCTTTGCTTCGGGAACCCCTATTAGCAATACAATGGCTGAACTATACCTTCTATTTAAATACCTGCGTCCTCAAAAAATGCAATGGCTAGGGTTAGACACTTTTGATAAATGGGCAGCCAATTTTGCTAACGACTTCTCAGAGTTGGAATATTACATGGGAAAGTTTAAAGAAGTTCATAGGTTCCGGGAATTTGCAAACCTTCCGGAATTGATAGGGCTATATAGGGAAATTGCTGATGTACGCAATAATCATAACCTTGTCATAGATAAACCAAAGGCTGAGCACATTCTAGTTAAAGTGGCTCCCTCCAGTGTTCAACTTCAGCAGATTGAAATGCTTCAGGAGTTTATCGAATCAAAGGGAAATTCATATAGAGATGAGTTAGGGCTGACGGCGGGATATGATTATAAGAAAAGGGTCAATCCCTCTTACGCAGTGCTTGCCATTGGATATGCCAGAAAACTATCTATTGACCCCCGACTGATAGACCCATCACTTTCTCCCGGTTCTAAATTATCGGAAGCAGCTGAAAACATTGGAACAATTTACCATGAGTCTACCCCTTATAAGGCAACACAACTCATTTTTTGTGATATAGGAACTCCTAAAAGCTCCAATCCTGTGGACAATCTTTTCAACTACTTAGAAGGAGACATTAGTGAACAGGACCATGCGGCTATATTTTCCAGTAGCTATTGGGAGCTTGAAAAAAAACCTACTTTACAATACATTAAAGATCGACTTTCCGCAGTACTCTCCTTATCTGAACCAGAAATTTCAAATCTTATAGAATCAGCTAATGCCAAGGAAAACTTTAATGTTTATGCAGAAATGAAGCGCTTACTCATTATCCTCGGTGTTCCAGCACACCAAATTGTGTTTATTCATGACTATAATACCAGGAAGGCAAAATCAGACTTATACGAAGCAGTAAACAAAGGAAACATAAGATTGGTTATAGGAAGCACCAAAAAGCTAGGAACCGGCACAAATGTTCAGGTCCGCTGCATTGCAGGTCATCACCTGGACATTTCGTGGCGTCCCTCAGACCTTGAACAACGCAATGGCAGGTTTGAGAGACCAGGCAATGAACTAGCCAAAGACATATTTAACAACATTGTTAAAGCGTACTATTATGCCACTGAAAGAACATTGGATGCATCAATGTATAATACCGTAAGCCTTAAAGCGCACTTTATATCCCAAATGAAAACACTGGATGATCCATCTATCAGAATGATGAAAGATTTAGAAGAGGAGGTGGATATGGGTCAGATGGCGGCCGAACTTTCAGGAGACCCAGTGTTTAAAGAAAAGGCAACTTTGACAAAAAAGATAAATGAATTTGCTCAATTAAATCGGTCGTTTATTCATAAGCTCAATACCATTCAGGATGAACTAAAGTCTTCCAAAAGGCTTAAAGATTATTACCTGGATCAAGTTGCGATACTAAATCGTAATATTCCTATTTTGGATAATTTACCTCAAAAGAATGGAGAATTAATAGTTGCAGCCTCGGTAAAAGGCAAGACGTACCAAAAGGTTGGCGAGTTTGGAAAGGCGATGCTTGAACTCGGATTGGAAAGAATGAAGAACGCAGTTTCAACAGAAAATTTCTTACTCGGCGAACTTTGGGGCTTTAAAGTAATTGGTCGTATTGGCTTCATATTCGGTGTTCCAAGTGCCATTATAAGAACAGTTATTTCTCCAGCAGGCGAGACAATTTCTAAGGACGATGCTCTCCCTGATGGAGAGGTGGCAGCGGGGCTACAAATAAAAAATATTATTTGTGGGATGCCACAACAGCTTTCTATGCTTAATCAAAAAATCGAAAAACTAACCAAGGATATTGAAGAATATGACCGACAACTTTTGCTACCAAACCCCTATAAAAAAGAAATGAGGATTTTAGAAAAAAGATTGGCGGAGGTGGATAACATCATAGTAGAACGAAATACCCAGGAAAAATCGGAAAAACCAGCTACGCAAGAGAATATCGCTGACCAGGATAATTTCAAAATAAAACCTAGATTGTAGTGCAGCACCAATAGGATGAATCTCTGAATCATGGTATGATTTTTCAAAATCGACCTAGTAGAATTAATTTTCAGCAAATTGAAGTACTTTTATTTTAATTAAACTGATCAAAATGGACCGTTTCGAGTTTGGACAGCGGCTAAAAGCCGTACGCAGAGATGTTTTGAATTTGAGCCAGGGAGGATTTGCATATGAGCTGGGTGTAATTCAACCATTAGTATCTCGTCTCGAAAGTGGCATGGGCGGAACAATTGAGCTTTTATTTCAAATTGTTGAATATTTTTACAAGAAGGGATATCCTGCATATTGCCTTTTTTACAAGAATTTCGATATTGAAAACTTTAAGCCAGTGTCATATTCGGAATTATCTAAGACGACTGCAGCAAGTATAAATGAAGACGTGTCTCAACTAAAGGGTTTTCTTACTGCCGCATTAGAAAATACGAAAACTATTGAGGCCCTGATTAAGGCAGGAAAAAAATAATACAGTCTTACCCCTCTTTGGGCTGGCATATATTCTATTTTTTAACCTCAAATAAAAACTATGGGAAAATTTGTAATCACTAAAAGAACAAACGGAGATTTCCAATTCAATTTGAAAGCGGATAATGGTCAAGTAATCCTTTCAAGCGAAGGTTACTCTTCAAAATCAAATTGTGAAAATGGCATTGACTCTGTCCGTAGAAACTCTTCAGATGACAGCAAATACGACAGCAAGACCTCAGCTAATGGTAAATTTTATTTTAACCTAAAAGCAAGCAACGCTCAAATTATTGGTACAAGCGAAATGTATGAAAGTACTGCGTCCAGAGATGGTGGCATTTTATCAGTAAAGTCAAATGCTCCAAATGCAACAATTGAGGATACTACGCATTAGATTAATATTAACTAATACTGCCCGGTTAATCCAGGCAGTTGCTTTTTACATTTTCTACATCTAGCGAGCGGGAAGTAATACGCATAAAAATAGAGCAAACTTGTAAGCGCGTTTTGAAAATCATACAACAATTGATTGCGGAAACATACCAGCTTGGCCTCCGGTAACTACTTCAATTTCATCAGAATAATTTGCAATTCTTCATTTACCAAATTAAAAGAACCCTCTTCGTCACCTACTTTGTAGGTGACAACAAAATTTCTATATCCACCCTCACGTAACAAAACACAATACTTTCCATTGGTAACCAACTTTTTTTGTTAATCATAACCAATTTTGAAACATAATATTTATTACATTTGAAAGAAAGAAATAAAAAATATCATTTTGTTTGATACAACTTTTTTTGTGTAGTGGAAATCAGGTAGTCTTTTTGTTATTTTAGTTCTTTTAAAGTTAAAAAATGAAAGAAACCGAAAAGCATAACGACCGTATTGCAAAAATGATTTTCGCATCTGTGTATCCGCACTATATTACCAAGGTAGAAAGTAAAGGCAGAACCTTGCAGGAACTGCATCAGGTAATAGAATGGCTGACAGGTTTTGATAAAAATAAACTGCAGCAGCTCATCAAAGAAAAAGTTACATTTGAAACTTTTTTTGAAAAAGCCAAGCTGCACCCCAATGCAACACTGATAAAAGGTACCATTTGCGGATACAAAATCGAAGAAATCGAAAATCCATTAACCCAAAAGGCAAGGTATCTTGACAAGTTGATTGACGAATTGGCAAAAGGCAAAAAAATGGAAAAAATTTTGAGATAATTTCCTGAAATTATTGACCGGCTGAACTCAAACTACCAGCAACCATTACTATGAAAGCAACAGGAAACACAGTGGAAGCCATACTTTCAAACGTTCCGTCTGAACGTGCAGAAGCCTTCCAAAAATTGCACAACACCATTGTGGCAAACCTTCCGGAAGGTTTTGAGGCAGCTATCAGTTACGGCGGATTAGGCTATGTGGTGCCGCACAGCATTTATCCTTCGGGTTACCATTGTAAACCCATTGAGCCGCTGCCATTTGCAGGAATTGCTTCACAAAAAAACTCGGTCAATTTTTACCACATGGGTATTTATTCCGACCCGGAATTACTGGATTGGTTTGTAGCAGAATATCCCAAACATAGCAAGCAAAAACTCGATATGGGCAAAAGTTGCATCCGTTTTAAAAAGCTGGAAGAAATCCCCTACAGCCTCATTGGCGAACTGATGAAAAAAATGAGCGTCAAACAATGGGTGGATTTGTATGAAAGCCAATTAAAAAAATAATTTTATTGATAATCCCAATCAAAAAATGGCAAAAACGGATTTCAAAACCATAGACGAATACCACGCAACCTTTTCCGGCGAAGCGTTGGAGCGGATGAAAACCATCAGAAAAATGGTGCATCAGATAGCGCCTGAAGCAGAAGAAGTGATTAGCTATCAGATTCCGGCATTTAAAATCGGACCGAAATTCCACCTGATTTATTATTGCGCTTTTGCAAAGCACTTGAGTATTTCCAGCCCGTGGAGCGAAGCCTTCCTAAAAGAATTCGAAGATGATTTAAAAGGGATGAAAGTGTCAAAATCGGCTGTCCAACTGCCGCTGGACAAAGAATTGCCAACCAGTTTGATAGAAAGGATTTTGAAATTCAGGAAAGCTGAATTTGAACAAAAGAAATAATTGATAAAAATAACGATTATGCCAAACAAAGTAAGTTTACACAGGGTGCTAACAGCTAGCCCTGAAAAAGTATTCAAAGCCTTTGCAGATGCTGACGCATTGGCTTAATGGCTGCCACCGTATGGCTTTACGGCCAAAGTACACCAGATGGATTTCAAGGTTGGCGGTACGTACAAAATGTCGTTCACTAATTTTACCACAGGCAACAGCCATTCCTTCGGCGGCGCATATGTAGAGATAGTTCCGAACGAATTATTGAAATACACTGACCGTTTCGATGACCCGAATTTGCCGGGAGAAATGCTGACTACCATTGTATTTAAAAAAGTAATCTGTGGTACCGAAATTACCGCCACCCAGGAAGGAATCCCCGATGCTATCCCTGCAGAAATGTGCTATCTGGGGTGGCAGGAAAGCCTTGAAAAATTGAAGAAATTGGTTGAACCGGAAATTCCGGACGCATAAATTATAAAATTAAAAATATGGAAAACAAACAGGTTGCAAAAGCAGAAACGCTTATCAGAAAAGGAATTGATGGTGTTTTTGATGCATTTGTCAATCCTGAAATAACTACCAAGATTTGGTTTACCAAAAGTTCGGGAAGGCTCGAATCTGGAAAAGAGGTTGAATGGTTTGGGAAATGTACGGCCACAGCGTAAAAGTAAATGTGCTTGAAATCGTTCCAAATAAAAAAATAAAAATAGATTGGGGGAATTATGAAACCCCTTCTTTGGTCGAATGGACTTTCAGTGAAATGAAGGAGGGTACATTTGTGAGTATCATTAGTGAAATACCAGGAACTGATTCGGAAAAATTAATTGCAGGTGTGCGGGACAGCACTGAAGGTTTTACGCTTGTTTTGGCAAACCTGTAAGCCTATTTGAAACACAACACCCTACTCTATTTAGTAGCCGACCGTTTCCCAAAAGAATAGTATAACAATAATTTTAAAAACCTAAAAAACAGAAACATCAAACAGTTATAAAGAGATTGTTTAAAAATAAAATGTAAAAAAGAGTATGGGCATTGTTAAAATGCGATTTACCTATTTTCTTTGAGATACGAAGCTTAAAGACGATATGTATACAACAGATTTAACCGATGACCAATGGAACAATATTAGGGTATATTTTGAAAGTAAAGACAGAAAAAGGAAAATAACATTACGCTCTGTATGGAATGCGTTGATGTATATAGTGAAAACAGGATGCCAGTGGCGGATGTTGCCAAAAGATTTTCCCCGATGGCGGATATTGTGGCACTATTATTAATGAGGTTAAAGAGTGATTTGGTTATCTGTTACAAATTGTTATGCAAAAACAGCCTGGTGATAAATCTTTCAGACCTGTTCATAAAAGATGGATCGTGGAGAGAACATTCGCCTGGTTCGACAATGACCGAAGATTATGTCGTAACTATGTACTTTTGATGGAATCTGCTGAAGAAATGGTGAAACTGTCCGCCATAAGGCTTTTAATAAAAAATTTTTAAACAGGCTCTAAGATTACATAACCCTTTCCGGTATTAAAACTTCAGTATTTTGAAAAATTGTTTCATTTTCAAAGCTGTCCAAATAGTTTTGAGTTGTCTTAAGTGTTTCGTGACCTAGCAACTCTCTTATTAATTCTAAACCAGAACCAGTTCTTTTAAGAATGGTTGCAAAGCTATGCCTGGCAGACAATGAAGTAGGCTTAACTTTGATACCTGCCAGTTTTGCAATTGATCTTAGATTCTTGTTTATCCTGCGTGTTACATTATAAGCAATCCTTTTTTTATCCTCAGCTGTCATTCCCTTGTAAAAGAAGGGGAAAATATAATCGGTTGGATCATCTGATTTTTCAGAATGAGTATTTATTATTTCTGCCGCATCGGCTTTTAATGAGAAGACCACCCTCTTAACAACCTTTACAGTACGCTTAGTTTTTTCACGAACATAGCCACCAAATTCGCCATCAATATTTTCCCACTTAAGGTTTAGTATATCTGTAACATTCAACCCATTGCACAAATATGAGAACTTCCACATGTCAAGTGCGAAACGCTTATTGTCTCTATACCGATCATTCTCAGCAGGTGAGAAGAAATAAAGTTTAGCTATATCTTCTTTTGTCATTGCTTTTTTTACATTTACGCTGGAGGGAATTTCATACTTCCCATCTTGTCGCTTACCGAACGGATACAAATCCCGATGAACCAACTTTGCCCTAATAGCAATATTGAAAATTGCCCGTAAATTTCTCAGGTATATACCTATTGTTGAGTACGTGTTTTTTTGATCAAGCATCCAAGTTTCATACTCTGTCAAACACTTTGGAGTAACATCTGCAAACTGCATCTTAGGCCTAAATTTTTCTAAAGAGGTTTGGGCACATTCATATAATGTTGCAGTACCGATACGCTTTTCCTTCTTAAGTTCTTCGACCTTTTGCTCAAAAAGTCCAATAATACCTTTTGTAACGGCTGCGTTTTGATTATACGCTTCTTCAAAAAGGTAAAAGGTAAAGACATTCAAGCCGTCTATACATGTGTCTATTTTTCTATGTGCTTTCTCGATGATTTTATAAATTATCATCTCCTCCGCCGTCCTTTTTTTTCCATTTATTATGCGGTCAAACTGTTCAGGGCTGAGCTTCTTATTATAAGCGTCATAATATTTACTCTTTCTGTTAAACGACACCCTTATTTTCGCCCAGTACAGATTTTGATCGTTCGGCCTTCTTGTATCTAATATAGGTTTTGTGGTGACCATAATCTTGAATTATGCACCAAATGTATAACATTATGCATTAAACGCATAATCTCGTGTACAAACAATGTACAAACAAGATTAAGAATTGAAGGAAAAAAACAAAAAACAACAAAAAGATAGATTTTTACATCTATTACATTATCAACAAGTTGTGATGGATTTTTCTATTATTTTTTGGTTGATTTTAAATTTGCAAATGACTGTTAATCAGAGGGTCGCTGGTTCAAGTCCAGCAGGGGGAGCTAAGCGTGAGTTTTTAATACGACTCAAAACCGCTAAAAAGAGTAAAACCCGCGTCAGACGTACGTTTGAGGTGGGTTTTTCATTTTCTGAAAAGTTTTTAATTCCCGGAAACGCTCCCCATCTTTTACGAAAACTTTTATTATCTATTATTCTCAGCTCCCAGGAACTCGCGCCAGTCATGGCCTGTCGACTTATTTATCTATTCATCAGGCTCCCATCAGTTTTTTGTGCTTTTTGCCCCAGGTTTCCAGTTGCCGGATCAGCGGCTGCAGGTCTTTACCGATCTTAGTCAGTTCATATTCCACGCGCGGTGGCACTTCGGCAAATACAGTGCGTTTCACGATCTTCTGCTGTTCGAGCTCGCGCAGTTTCAAGGTCAGCATGCGTTCGGTAATACCCGGTATCTTTTTCCGGAGCTCACCAAACCGGTGTTTACCGAGTACGAGATAAGAACAAATGGCCAGCGTCCACTGGGTTCCCAATATGCTGGCGGCATACACTTCCGGACAGGCGTCGTTCATTATTTTCTTATTCTCGAAATTGGTCGAACTCTCTTTTATTCTTCCCATTACTTACTTTTTTTATAGTACCCTACAATTAGCTGCAAAGATACCGTATACAGGGTAACCGCTTTAATTTTGTAACATGAAAACGCTGATCATTGTCACTCACCCGGATATCGGCAATTCGGTTGTTAACAAAAGATGGATGGAAGAATTGAAGAAGTATCCCGACCAATTTGCCCTTCATCATCTCGATGCAATTTATCCCGACGGCATCATCGATGTCGCGGCTGAACAGGCATTGGTGGAAAAATACGAACGCATCATTTTCCAGTTTCCTTATTACTGGTTTTATGCACCGCCGCTATTGAAGAAATGGTTTGATGAAGTGCTGTTACACGGTTGGGCTTACGGCAGTAAAAGCGGTTACAAATTACAGGGGAAAAAGATTGCGCTGGCAATGAGCATTGGCGTGGACGAAGAAGAATATGCACCCGGCGCCCGTTACCGGTATGATATAAAAACACTGACCGCACCTTTTGAGTTGACATTTGAATATGTTAAAGCCGATTACCGCCCGCTTTTTGCCTTCTATGGCCTTGAATACCATCTGACCAATGAACGTCTGGAACAAAGCGTAACAGATTATCTCGATTATTTACGGAAATTCTGAGACAATTTCCCGTTACCGGTTCGTAATAACTAAAAGTCCGGCTCAAAGAAGGCAAAGCCCAATTATTCCATGATTTATCGGGCGGTCATTTTATATAGCACTTCTCCTTAAGGTATTTCACAAATGTTCCATTTGTCTGCCTCCAATAACGTATGCGCACCGGCAAAAGCAATACCCGAAGCACCGGTTAAATTGGCAGTTCCAAATCCGAAAGCAATCGCCTTACCCTGCATTTTTTCAAACTCTTTGGAAACAAAAGAAACATTTTCACTTTTCATTGACCATAACACAAATGTAGCAGGCGCGCAAATACATATTTCGGTATCCCAGTCTGCTACTGCTCCCGAAAAAGTGGAGGTTTTATAATAATAGGCAATAGAACAACCCAGAATTGAAGTAACATAAGCGCTGCCATCCCAGCCATATCCGGTTGACACCTGCAAATGCCGCGAATCGAGCGGAAACTTACCGGGAATGCTGAACGAATCCAAAGCAATCCCCGCTTCTAAACAGGAACCATAAGGAGACTGGGTATCGGTTTTGGTTTCGATAACATTGTGAGTACGCCCGGGTAACGGATTATACCGTATAAATTTGTGCCAGCCAGATCCCACGCCTGATCGGGAGGTATTAAAAGAACTAAAAGAAGAAGGGAGCGCATCGAAGCACAAAAAGGGATTCGGGGGCTCCGGCTTAGTATTGTCTCCGGTATTGCCGGAGCCGCCACTCCCTCCTGATGGCGGTGTATATGGCTCAACAGGTTTTGACAATTCGTACTCGAACCGTAGAAACTCACTGAATTTAATGCGGTCTTTTATATTACCGGGAAACACTTCTTTTATTTTTGATTGATAATAGGGCTCGTCGATTTTTGCAGCCTCCCACATCTTTTTGACAAAAGAATAGTACCTGTTTGAAACATATGCCGTTCTTTCTTTTTTTTCTTCCATCGTTTTGGCCGCAGCTATTGCCCTGATACCGTTTTGGTAGGCTTTATAATTATCCGGATCAGATTCCATCAGTTTGCCCAATTGCTCAATCACTGGCTTTACTATTTCAGCTATCTTTTGGGCAATTTCCTCTTTATCATTTCCCGTTACCTGTAATTGCTTTAACGACGTATTCGTAAACAATACCTGACCGGAAGAAGACATTGAACTAACGTTATCAAACATTGTTTTTCCAGTTGCTGAAAAGACATTAGCTGAACTTTTAGCCGTGTGATCCTGGTCATTAACCGTTTTTTTTTGACAGGAACTATGAACCAATACGACTGCTGCAGTTAAAAAGTGGTAAAATTTAATGTTCATTTGTATGTAGTTTGTGTTCATGCGGCTGAGCCGTTGAACGGGTTTAAAAGGTTGCGAGTCTGTTTTGTAAAAAAGGGTAAATGTCTTTTTATTACGACATAAAAATAGATGGCATAATGTCTTTTTTCAATCGTTAAAAAAGATGATTTTTTGAAAGGCAACTCACTTCTCTTCTAAGGAGCGGAAATACGTCTTCGATCACTTTTCGAGGCCTGCTTAAAACAAATGATCTTATGAGTAAAAAAAATTAATATAAGTGGCGGCAACTCTATGCTTGAAATGCGATGTATACGGCATAATATAATTCCTGAAGACATTATTAAAGCAGAGCAGCCTGCTGCTTATCCCCGGCATTACGGATATAAAGACGAAGTACTATTTCGGTGTCTTGTCTCCCTATAATAAAAAACAGGAGACAATCTGGTTGTCTCCCGGGTATAAAAACGCTTTATAGTTTTATAAATTACGCATATTATGCGTCAGGTATTTCGGGCTCTACCAGCTTAGCTAGTTTTTCGAGCGACTCCTGCCAGCCCAGGTAGCACATGGCTGCAGGTATCATCGCGGGAATATTTTCCTGGGTAATCCTGATATCGGTACCGGCAATGGTTGGCGTTAACCAAACGCTGGTAACCATTTCGCCCGGCAGGTTGGGGTCATCAAACTGGTCGGTATATTGTAAAAACTCGTTGGGCTTTACATCCAGGTATTTACCGCCAAAAGAATGACCATTGCCCGTTGTAAAATTGGTAAACGACATACGAAAAGTTCCGCCGGTTTCAGCGTTCATTTCATGAACGGTACAAAGAAATCCGTAAGGAGGCAGCCAGCTGGCAATAGCCAGGCTATTGGTAAAAGCACGGAATACTTTTTCAGGCGAGGCTTTCAAAACCCTGTGTAATGATACATTGTTGTCAGACATAATATTAGGTTTTATCCTACTCGTATGGCTTTTCGGTTCCGCCCGTTTGTGTGGTTGCTGCTCCACTCATTGACAACACAAAGATGGTATCTTAAATGAAGACCGGGGGAGTGTATCTGCGACAATTAAGGGGTGATATCCGCTTTAGCCGGACGTGTTACCCCAGACAAAAGGAGAACACAAAGGATACCCGAAGGTATAATCTGATTCTGATGAAATAAACCTCGAATATGTAATCCGACCTACGCTGCGTCATCTCCGCTTCTTTCGTTTTCTGCGGTAAATAAATAATATCATTTTTAAATCTTATGCCTTGTAAGCACATCATCTGCCATCAGGATCCATAAAATCACTATCTTTCTAGCTGCAGTTTGGATTATAACAGTCTGTAGTAACCAACCTGTCCCTAAAAGATAAAAATAATAACTATGGCTCCTGATAATACGCTTAGCACGAGATCCGGACATGCCGAAATAAACGGTATCAATATGTATTATGAAATATACGGCCAGGGCCAGCCACTGGTGCTGATTCACGGCGGCGGCTCCACTATTCAAACCAGCTTTGGCAGGATCATTCCACTGCTGGCGTCCCGTCGCCAGATCATCGCCGTAGAGCTCCAGGCTCATGGTCGCACCAGTGATCGTAACAGCGAGCTCTCTTTTGAGCAGGATGCTGATGATGTGGCTGCATTGCTTAAGAGTATGGGTATTACTAATGCTGAAATTTGGGGTTTTAGCAACGGCGCTAACACGGCTTTGCAAATAGCTATCAGGCATCCGCAGCTTTGCCGTAGCATCATTGCCGGCTCTCCCCTGCTGAAAAAAGATGGCGCTTTCCCCCGGTTCTGGGAGTTTATGAAACAAGGCACATTCGAGCAAATGCCCCAGGCCTATAAAGACGCCTTTTTAGCTGTTACACCCGATACCACTAAATTGATGACGATGTACCAGAAATGCGCTAATCGTATGATCCATTTTAAAGAATTCAGCGATGCTGAAATACAATCTATACAGGCTCCGGTATTATTGGTGAACGGTGACCAGGATGTAGCAACATCAGAACACATAGTGGCTATGTCGAAATTAATACCAAATTGCCGGCTTGCTATTATCCCCGGCGGGCATGGTGCTTATATGGGAGAAATCACTACTTTGAAACCTGGTTATAAAAGCAGTGATTTTATTGTGCCGCTGGTGGAGCGTTTTTTAGAGGAGGATTAGATGGATATGGAAGCTTAGATCGTTTGAGTAATCCTGCTCATATCAAAAGATACTAAACATGCTTTTACTGATGAAAAAATACATACTGCTCATGCTTGTCCTATTAACACAAACCGTACAAGCACAAATACAAACTTATTCAGGAAAAAAGATCAGTATTGCTACTTTCACCAGACAAATAACCGCGGCTATGGACTCCCTGAAGGTACCGGGCATGTCGGTAGCAGTGATCAACAAAGGAAAAGTCGTTTTTACAAAAGGATTAGGATGGGCAGATATTGAATTAAAGGACCCGGTGACCAATACTACTTTGTTTGAAGCGGCATCCTTATCCAAACCGGCCTTTGCTTTTTTCGTAGTAACACTGGCACGTAAAGGAGTGATTGATTTAGATAAACCTTTATTTGAATACCTGCCGGCAACTAATATTGCCGACGAACGATATAAAAAGATAACCGCGCGCATGGTATTGGCGCACACTACCGGCTTGCCCAATTGGAGCGAAGGGGCCCCCATGAAACTGGAAGCAGACCCTGGAACAAAATTCTCCTATTCAGGAGAAGCATATATGTACCTGGCTAAAGTGATCGCTCACATAAAAAGCCTGAATCTGGAAAACCTGGATGAGTTATACCAGAAAGAAGTGGCGCAGCAGGCGGGCCTGAAGGATTTTCATTTCGTTATAAAGCCTTCTATCAAAACCCGGCTGGCTACTGCTTACCAGGATAATAAAAAGGTATTCGATGATCGCAATCGCCACCTGTTTGACCCTGCAGGGGGATTGTATGCTAATGCGGGAGCGTATGCAAAACTCTTACTTTACATGATGCAACAGCAATCAGTTTTCAACGAAATGATGAAACCGGTAATTGAACTGGAAAAAGATCATATCATCCGGACTCTTTTTGGTGTTGATGCATGGTGTATGGGGCTGGCTATTGCGCCGCTTAACCATACCCTCAACTACTGGCATGGTGGCAACAACCTGGGTTACACGGCCTCTTTTATGATCAATCCGGATAAAAAGTTGGGATATGTTTTTCTTACCAATGCCGATCAATGCAATGGAATGAAGCAGGTTTTCGAAAATATCTTATGGCAATAAGACCCCGGCTCACCGAAAAAAGCAAAGGCTACATTCATTCCTATTTAAAACTTACTTATTTTGCTGCCCTATTCAATGCTTATCAAAAACTTGGAACGCTAAACATGGAAGAGCAAAAGAAAAACGGTAATACGAAAAAGAAAATACTACTAACCCTTGTAATAATACCGGTAGCTGTAATAGCCGGTTGGTTTATTTATCATGCAGGAAAGAAAAGCGGCGAAAGCGAAGCATTAGGCGATAATGTGGCTTACGCTACGGATGTTGCCATAGACGAGCATGGATTAGCAGCAATGGAAGATTATGAATACTGGAAAGGCGCCACCTTTCGTATCAGCGAATACGACAATATTCCCGTCAACTATAAAAGAGCGATCGTAAAAATATTTATGGATAATAAATACTACGAAAGGGACGGAAAGGATCAATACCACCTGACATCCATCAAGGACCGGGCACCGAAAATTTACGCCTTTGGCAATTTTACCGGTCGCAGCCAGGAAGGCAAGCCCGATATGGCATTCTTATTGGAGAAACAGGATTTTCAAAGCAGCGCGCTCTTTGTTATTTCGAGCCTGGGTGACATTTTATACTGGAAGGAGTATAGCTCAGACCTGCCTATTATCAACGCTTTCAAAAAAGGCAGCAAAATATTTATTGATACTCCTACCCTGGAGCCGTCGCCATTGGACGGCATCATTATACAATTCAAATACAATAAGGACGCCCTGGTATATAACAGCCAGCTTAAAACGTTCGAACCTTATCATCAATACACCAAAGAAGAACTGGAGGCAGATACCGAAGAAGGTGATGAGCCAGATGTAGAACCTGAAGAAGCAACCACGCAACAGCCCGACTCCTTAAAAACGGCCGAATAGTCTTTTAAGAGGAAACGCGGATAAGCTTTCCAACCCGAATACCAACTCAGTTCATGCCATAGCGTTACCGGCAATAATTTGACGTGGTGAGGTAAGTAACCAAAATACTGATCAATAATGTCTTTAACATCATACATTTCCGGTTTGCTGCCTGGGAAGCATTAACCGGCACTTTCGGTCAACTCCGGCATATTGGCATAGCTGGCGATGCTTATGTGCAGATGGAAATCTCTACGTTATTAATTACAAAACAAAAGGCATTACCCAAGCCGCCGAATAAAAAATCAATGCGGCAGCCTTTTATTGAGGCGCCTATCAATATCATCCCTTATGTATAAGATAACCCACCGCGTTTAATTCACACGGCGGATTTTTTTATCCTGCAGTTAAGTTTACTGGATACCGGCATTATAGGAAATACGGCATATCATTTGTCGTACATTAGCAGCACAAATACTGCAATCACGTTGGAAAACAGGCAACCTGAACATACTACTACCCTAAAGTTGGGATTTACAACCGCTCCGGCAGCATTAGGCGGGTGGATCCTGTGCCTTTGTGTAATGTTGAGTACTACTGCCTGTAAAAAAGAAAAGCTTCCTGAAGCAACCCCTTCTGCCGGCTATTCGATTACCCCTTCCAGCATAACCCTGAATGTGAATGAAGCCTTATTTAAAACGCTTCACCTGCTCAAAAACAAGGATACATTACATGCAACAGATGTAGTATGGAAATCCTCGAACGAAGAAATCGTGGCCTTCTTGTCGCCTGGTGTTATAGCAGCAAAATGGGCGGGACAGACAGATGTAATAGCCTACAGCAAAGACGGCAAAGAGTTGGCCCGCTGTGCGGTAACGGTTACCGACTCCAATGTTTATAAACTGCGCCTGGTGCTGAAGGATAAAGGCAGGCATACGACGCTGTCATTAAGCAACCCATCGGCGTTTCTTTCTGCCAAAGCGCTGCAACGCCGGCAGAAACAATCGATCAACGTAGATGAGAATGACCTGCCTATTGCAGATGAATACTTACAGGAAATCGCTAAGATCGGCGGTACTGTTGTGGCCAAAAGCAAATGGCTGAAAACGGTTAGCGTACATATTAATGACGCCACTTTGCTCCCCCGATACAAAGCACTTCCGTTCGTGGCCGATGTTAAAGTAGTATGGGCTAAAAGAAGCAACCTTTACAAGGAACCCTCAGGCGGCTGGAGCTTTCCCGGCAGCAATGCACCGGCTGTCCCCGATATTACTATAGCCACCGACAACAGCGTTTACGGGCCTGCCTATGAAAACATACGACAAAATAAAGGCGAAGCTTTACACCAATTGGGTTTTAAAGGCCGAAGCATCGCTATTGCCGTTATAGATGCAGGTTATAAAGATGTAGATAAAAACTCCATGTTCAGTAATATGCACCTGTTGGGAGCCAGATCTTTTATTTATGAACAGCCCAACCCGTTTTTCATGGATGAACACGGTGTTGCCGTATTATCGATCATTGGAGGCGCCCAACCGGGCCGGTATGTAGGCACAGCCCCCGAAGCGAGTTATTTATTACTTACTTCTGAAGATAATACCGATGAATTTCCCATTGAGGAAGATTATTATGTAAGCGCGCTTGAATATGCAGATAGCGCAGGTGCAGACATCATCAATACTTCGCTGGGCTACAAAGAATACCCATTGCCCGGCATGAGCAACACATTTGAACTACTGAATGGTGCAACCGCCCATGCTTCACGTGGGGTATCCATGGCTTTTTCCAGGGGTATACTGGTAGTAGTATCGGCAGGTAACGACGGCAGCTTTGTTGGCAGTCCGGCCGATTCGCCGGGAGCCCTGGCAATAGGCATGGTCAACACCTCGGGAACGGTAACAACCGCCAGCTCCAGGGGCATGACGGCTGACGGCAGGATTAAACCGGATATAATTGCTTTAGGCGCAGGCACTTACCGGATCACCAGTTTAGGCACTATTGCTACAGGAACAGGCACTTCATTCGCAGCACCGGTTGTCACCGGCATGGCCGCTTGTTTATGGCAGGCATTTCCTAACCTAACCAATCAGCAAATAAGAGACGTAATAAAGCAGTCGGCCGACCGATACTCCGCCCCGGCCCTCCCTTACGGTTACGGCCTACCGGACATGCAAAAAGCGTATCATCTTGCCCAAAGCCTACAGTAGCCCTGCAAATCATATTATTGATTGATTTTGGCTTATTTCCGGGTTACGTCTTAAGTTTTCCGCATTTCGTAACCTACCCGCCACCAACATTTTTTACCTTCGCAGTTTAATGGCTCCCTTGGGGGCAATCTTAAAAAAGACATTGATAATCAATATGAAGCAGATATTTTTAGGCATCTTCACGCTCCTCGCTATTATTTCAAATGCACAGCCAGGCGGCGATCGTCCCGGGGGCTCTTCGGGGGCGCAGCCCACTAATACGCTGATGAGCCCCGATTTCTGGAAAACCAAACCAACGGTTGACCAGGTAAAAGCAGAGATTGCAAAAGGCAACAGCCCTTCACAACCCGATGCGGCTTCATGGGACCCCACAGCAAGAGCGATCTTAAATGAAGCGCCCCTGGAAACCATTAAATTCATGGTGGAACAGGAAGGCAATGGTGTAACAAAAAAAACACACCACAGCGCTTCTTATTTACATTGGGCAGCATCCAGGGGCAATATAGACCTGATCAACTACCTGATCGAAAAAGGGTCGGATGTACATCTTAACGATAGCCACGGCACCTCTGTGGTTGCCAATGCGCTTACCGGAGGAAGTAAGAACATCCCTGTATTAGAAGCCTTATTTAAAGCCGGAGTAGACCCTAAAAAAAGATATGATGATGGCGCCACCTTATTACTAATGGGTGTTGCGAATGACAAAGATCTAAGCCTGTCTGATTACCTGGTAAAAAAAGGACTGTCCTTTAACGATAAAGACGAATATGGCAGCACCGCTGTTGATTATGCAGCCAGGCTGGGTAACCGCGACATTATGGAAAAGCTGATGGCGAAGGGTCTTAAGCCTACTAACCGTGCATTGTTCTTTGCTACACAGGGTTCAAGAATGTCTCAAAACGGTATCGATGTTTATCAGTACCTGGTGGAACAATTAAAGCTGGATCCCAAAGCTATCAATCCTAAAGATGGCGCTACCATTTTGCACAACCTGGTACGCCGTCCTAATAAAGAGCTGATTGACTATTTCCTGGCCAAAGGTGTTGATATCAACAAAAAAGACAATGAAGGCAATACCGTGCTGATTAATGCAGCAGGTGGCAGAGATGCAGCGCTGATCACCACCCTTCTTGCTAAAACAACTAATATCAATACAGTAAACGATAAAGGCGAATCTGCATTAACTAAGGCCGTTGCTAACGGATTAGCAGAAATAGTGAATTTGCTACTGCAGAAAGGCGCTGATGTTAAAGTGGTAGATAAAGATGGCCATAACCTGGCGTATCACTGGTTCAACTCTTTCAGCCCAATGGTCGGGCAGGCACAGCCGCAGGGTGATGAATTCGCCGAAAAGCTAGCCCTGTTAAAAGGCAAAGGCCTTGATATAACAGCTCCGCAGGGCGATGGCAGTTCACTGTTGCACCTGGCTGTAGCTAAAGAGAACGTAGCATTGATCAAAAAAGCAGCGGAGCTTGGTGCTGATATTAATGCACAGGACAAAGAAGGAGCCACAGCATTACATAAGGCGGCCTTAATTGCCAAAGATGACCAGATCTTAAAATCCCTAATCGCATTAGGGGTAAAAAAAGACCTGAAAACAGGGTTTGATGAAACAGCTTATGATCTGGCGAAGGAAAATGAGTTTCTAAAAAACAACAATGTATCTATTACCTTCTTACAATAAAACATCAACATGAAATTATTTATAAAAAGTGTAGTAGCTATTGGTTTATTTTTTATTAGTTATGCAGGAAGGGCGCAAACCAGCAACTACAAATGCATGATACAGATGAACAGTTACCAGGGCGAAAAAGCTTACGTCATTATATCATTAATCAACCCTAAAGGTGATTACGAGAAAACGCTCCGGGTAATGGGCCCGGATAAGCAATGGTTTAATACCCTGAAAGAATGGTATAAGTTCCAGGCCAAAAGCAAAGAAAAAATAAGTGCCGTAACCGGTGCTTCTATAGGAGGCGGTGACCGTGCAGTAGTAACTTTAGCAATTGACAGTAAAAAGATGAACGCCGGTTATACCCTGCGTTTTGAAACTGCTGTTGAAGAAAAGCAATATCACACCAAAGATGCAGAAGTGCCTTTGACTACCGCAGGCCTGGCGGCAAAAACGGATGGTAAAGGTTATATCAGGTATGTGAGGTTTAGTGGTAGTTAAAGGTTGGGGAAAAAAAGTTGACTGGTTTACTGGTTAACAAGTCAACAAATTAGCTAGTCAACCATTCATAAATAACGATGATCATTTCAATCTGGAGATATAGCCATTTAACACTGGCTATATCTTCTTTTTTATTATTAACAATAGCATCCATAACGGGTATTTTTTTAGCATTTGAACCGATTATTGAAAAATCGCGCGACTATAAAGGTGCTGGTTTTGATACGCTCACTTTAGCCCAAACCGTACCTTTATTAAAGGAAAAATTTCCCGGTATACAGGAGATCTCTGCAGATGATCACCATTTTGTTTTAATTAAATACGCTGCTGAAGAGGGCGGCGATAAGCAGGCATACGTAGATCCCGCAACAGGTAAGGTATTAGGCACACCCACTGAAAAACTACCACTATTTCAGTGGATGACCACTTTGCACCGCTCCCTGTTTATACACGAAACGGGAAGGATTCTAATGGGCATAACCGCTTTCTTACTGATACTGATCGCAGTGTCGGGTATCTTCCTGGTGGCGCAGCGACAGAACGGCTGGAAAAACTTTTTCTCCAACGTTGAAAAAACCGGCTTTGCCCAATATTACCATGTGGTATTCGGCCGCATGTCTTTATTCTTTATCCTGGCCATTGCGCTCACCGGCACCTACATAGCAGTTTACAGGTTGATGCCGCCGCCGGGAAAAGCCAGTGCCCTGGTTGACGAAACAAAGATCAAAGAAGAACCTTTAAAAGAACCGGCTGATTTTCCTGTTCTTCGCAAAATCCCGCTTAACAATCTTCAGAAATTACAATACCCGTTCTCCGATTTTCCTGAAGACTATTACAACTTGCAGCTAAAAGACCGGGAGCTCTGTATCAACCAGTTCACAGGCGATATACTGGCTCAACAGGACTACAGTAAAACCTACCAGCTGGCTCATTTCAGCCTGCGCTGGCATACCGGCCGGTCGGGCACTATCTGGGCATTGATACTCGCGTTGGCATCTGCTTATATCCTGTTCTTTATTTACTCCGGTTTTACCATCACCCTAAAACGCAGGCGCAGCCGGTCTAAAAACAAATTCAAAGCCCAAGAGGCTCGTATCATCATCCTGGTAGGCTCCGAAAACGGCGGTACTTTTAAATTTGCCGATGCCATTTACACACAGCTGATCAAGCACGGCGAGAAAGTATTTTTAACCGATCTTTCCAATTTTACAGCATTTCCGAACGCCGAACACCTCGTGGTTATGACCAGCACCTATGGCCAGGGTGATGCACCTTCCAATGCAAAAAGACTGGCAGAGCGTATAAAGCAATACCCCCAAAACCGAAACATTCAATATTCTGTTGTAGGTTTCGGTTCGAGAAGCTACAGCCAGTTTTGTCAATTTGCATTTGAAGTAGAAAAGCTACTGCAAAATGCAGGCTGGGCAAAAGCAGTATTGCCCGTTTACACGGTGAACGATAAATCGCCGCAGGACTTTAGTGACTGGATGACAAAGTGGACGCGCCAGGCAGGTTTTAGCTTAATAATGCCACGTGAATTACTCCAACCGAATACTGCTGAATTAAAAAAACTTTCAGTAGCCAGCCGCACCGGCCTGGATGAAGAAGCCAGCTTTATCATTCAATTTAAATCTACCCAACTAAAGCATGCAGTATCCGGTGATTTGCTGGCGGTTTATCCTAAAAATGATCACCGTGAACGGCTCTATTCTATCGGCAAGATAGAAGAAAACATTCAATTAAGTGTGAAGCTTCACGAGCACGGTTTAGGTTCTGGTTTCCTCAATAATTTACAGCATGGAGATATTATTAAAGCCAAACTGGTAAAAAACCAGCACTTCCGCTTCCCCGGGAAAGCAAAAAAAATCATCATGGTATCCAACGGAACGGGCATTGCGCCCTTCTTAGGTATGATTAATGAGAATCGCAGGAAGATTCCTATTGAGCTTTACTGCGGGTTTCGTAAACGATCGTCTTTTGTGTTGTACCAGCCATTTTTGGAGGAGCAATTGAAAAAAGGTAACCTCGCGCGTTTGCACCTGGTATTATCGCGTGAAGAGGAAAAGGAATATGTAAGCCATCGTTTACTGAGAGACAGTAATGCGGTTTTACACTATATAAAAGAAGGCGGTATCATCATGCTTTGCGGATCTTTGTCGATGCAGAACGATGTTATGAAAGTATTGGAAGATATTTGTACGGTTGAAAATAATATGCATCTTACCGAATTGATAGAGCAGGGTAAGATACTTACAGATTGTTATTAGGAACAAAACAGCTCCGGAAAATTAAAAAGCTTTTGGAGACCTGCGGAAAAAATATGCGAGCACAATATATAATACTGTCCCTCATTTTGCTGATAGCGAACACCGGCTTTGCGCAGGTAAAGCGTACCCGTGACGCTTTCCTGATGGGCGGGCGTTTCGACATTACGATAGTGGCGAAAGACTCGCTTACAGCCGAACAGAATATAGATACCGTTATTGCGGAAATATCCAGGATCGAATACTTGATTTCCGACTGGAAGCCCGAAACCCAGGTGTCGAGGGTAAACCAGAACGCCGGCATACGGCCGGTGAAAGTGGATAAGGAAGTGCTGGAACTTACGGAGCGCGCCTTGAAAATCTCTGAGCTTACTCATGGCGCTTTCGACATCAGCTTTGCGGCTATGGAAAAAATATGGAAATTCGATGGAACGATGACCGCCATGCCTTCACCGGAGGCAGTAAAGAAAGCCCGGCAAAAGGTCGGCTACAAAAATATCATCATCAATAAAGACAGTTCGACCATTTTTTTAAAGTTGCCCGGCATGAAAATAGGCTTTGGCGCACTGGGTGAGGGTTATGCAGCAGGCAAATGCAGGGATATGATGATAGCCAGGGGCATCACTGCCGGCCTGATCAATGCTACCGGCGACATACAGGCCTGGGGCATCCAGCCCAATGGCAAACCCTGGCGCATTGGCATTAATGATCCCTTTAAAAGTAATGACCTTGTAGGAACGATAGACATCAACGGAGCTATCACTACATCGGGCAGTTATGAAAAATATGCTCTCATTAATGGCAAACGATACACGCATATCATTAACCCTGCAACGGGGTATCCTGCAACGGGGCTGACGAGCGTAACCATCACGGGGCCTGATGCCGAAATGGCTAACGCCTTCAGCACTTCTATTATGGTATTGGGCAAAGATGCAGGACTGGAACTACTCAGGAAGTTTCCGGGTTACAAAGCATTTATAATTACCGACGCAGGTAAATATATAACCAGTCCCGGTTTTAAGATCAAAAAAATAAGCCGCTAATTAGCCTGGTGCTGCAACCTCGGTTAGTTGCCGGTAGCCGGGTATATTACTTCTTGATACAGGCACTTGCTGGTCCATCAGTTCAACCGAAAGCTTTAAACCCTGCGCATTGCCATCTACCCGCGCCACCCGTTGCACATTTACCAGCCAGCTGCGATGCGTACGATATATGTGAGCGGCATCACTCACCTGGTCGGCAATATTAGTGAGCGTATTACGCAACAACGTGCTTTGCAACTGGTCGTTGGCTTCCCAGAACACATTTACATAATTATCGAGGGCCTGAACCGCCAGCAGGTTTTCATGAAGCAGTTCCAGCTTTTCCCCCTGGTTTTCGCCTGTTAATACAATAGGACTATTGCTGCCGGGCAAAAGTTCGGTACAGCCGTCATGCGATCTATTCCCCGAACCGGAAGCAGGTTGCGAAACTTTATCAGGAAGCACCGGTTGTTGTACTAACTGCGACAGCCGGGTAGCCGTTTTAAGATGATGCCGCAAATGCTGGTTATAAGCAATAAGCTCAGCCACTGACACGGGCAACACGCCCAGCATCAGCACCCATTTCAACATTACAAACCACCACCATAGCGGCAAAACGGTTTGATGCATTAACTGGGTAACGTATACGTTCAGCAGGGTAATAAAAATCATCAGCAATACATTCCATACAATCTGCCTGCCCAATGTCCATTTTTCGTCATCTAACCGGGGCGCTATCCATTTACTAAATATCCATCCACCGCATAAAATAACGGCGCCGGTAACCGCACCATACACCAGGGTAACATATAATAACTTTTTAGTATCAAAAAGATTGAGACTAAAAGGCTGGAACAGGAAGAGAAACAGGAATACGAATAAGCCAAATCCGATCCCGCGCAACCGGTACCATTGCCAGGTGTTGATGGGGAACGGCTCTCTTAATATTTTCCAGTGCATGACTTTTCAGGGTTATAGAAACGAGAAGTTTTGATACAGCGCTCGCAAAGCTATTAATTATGAGGGATTGGGCCGTACCATTCATCCCAAAATGCCGTTTACCCCTTAGTATTTGCTATCCGCCCCAAAAAAAGATGCGCCGGTTATCTGAAAACTACTTTTACGAAAATCAAAAAATCAATCAAAAACAAACAATGATGTGGCCAGAAAAGCTAAAAAGAAAAACATATTTCCTGTTACTGCTATTTGTATCGATTGCTCTTGCAACCCATGGCCAGGAGCAATACCAAACCCTGAGAGGCCGGGTTATCGACCAGCAATCTAAAAAAGGATTGGCGCAGGTAAACCTCCAGGTTGATGGTACAACCCTCGGAGCTACCACCGACAGCCTGGGCTATTATTCTATACGCCGGGTGCCGCTCGGGCGGGTAAGCCTGGCCGCCACTCATGTAGGCTACGAGGCTGCGCAATTATCGAATATAGTAGTGGAATCGGGAAAAGAGGCGATCGTAAATATTGAATTACTCGAAAAAATAGGCCGGTCGGAAGAAGCGGTATGGGTTAGCGGCCGGCGTGAAAAGCTGGCGGCCCGGCAAATGGCTACTGTAAGCGCCATGGAATTTAATGCCGAGGATACGCGGCGCTTTGCCGGCAGCCGCAACGATGTAGCAAGGATGGCTTCAAATTTTGCAGGTGTCGGTAGCCTGAACGACGGCAGCAATGATATCATTATACGAGGGAACTCTCCTTTAGGGCTGCTTTGGCGTTTGGAAGGAGTAGATATTCCCAATCCCAACCACTTTGGCAGCCTGGGCGCCACCGGCGGCCCGGTAGGTATGCTCAATAATAATGTTATCGGGCAATCAACTTTTTACACAGGGGCGTTCCCGGCTCAGTTTGGTAATGCTACGGCCGGTGCTTTTGACCTGAGCCTGAGAAGCGGCAACAATAATAAAAGGGAATTTACAGGCCAGATTGGCTTTAACGGCCTCGAGCTGGGCGCCGAGGGACCCTTCAGTAAGACGAGCAAAGCCTCTTACCTGGTTTATTACCGGTACAGTATTCCCGGCCTCATCAGCTCATTAGGCGTTGATGTAGGAACCGGTGCTGCCGTTCCTGCTTACCAGGACATTAGTTTTAAAGCAGACCTGCCTGCAAAAAAAGCCGGGCAATTTACCCTGTTTGGCATGGGAGGCACCAGTAATATCAATTTCCTGGGAGAACTAAAAGACACGGCAAATTTTTACAATGATCCCTACAGTAATCTTTATAATGCTACCAAAATGGGCGTGGCAGGCATGAAACATACTTATTTTTTCAACAACACTACCTCCTATACCTTAACTATAGCAGCTACAGGCACCAACGTAACTACCCGGCAGGATTCACTGGATGCAGAGCGAATAGCCCATAAAAACTTCAGGCAAAATGGCAATGAATGGCGATACCTGGCCAGTTTGGTAGTTAATAAGAAGTTTTCTGCGAGCGACCGGCTTACGGCAGGCATTACGGCTGATCAGTTGCACTATAGCTATAGCGACAGTATAAGGAATGCCGACTACGGTTTCATTCCCTTTGCGGTAGAGAAAAACCACACCCGGTTGCTACGCGGCTTTGCGCAATGGCAGCACCGGTTTGGTCCGCGGCTCACGCTTAATTCCGGCGTCTATAGTCAATACCTGGCGCTCAACAGTAACACTTCAGTAGAAGGCCGGTTGGGTCTCCGGTACACGCTTCCTGCAGCCGGCGCACTTACCCTGGCGTATGGGAAGCACAGCCAGATGCAATCACTTATGAGCTATTTCCACGAAACCAGGGTGGGAGATGAATATATACAAACCAATCGCGACCTGGATTTTACCCAAAGCCATCATATGGTGGCAGGCTGGGAAAAAGCTTTAAAAAATAACTGGAAATACAAACTGGAAGCATACACCCAGCTGCTGCGTAAGGTACCGGTAGAACAAAGGTTATCCGACTGGTCTGCGCTCAACATAGGAGCCGGATATGGATCAGGGTTGGAAGACAGCCTAGTCAACAAGGGAACCGGCACCAATTACGGCCTGGAACTGACAGTGGAAAAACCCTTCGCTCACGGATATTATGCATTAGCTACTGTTTCGGTTTTTGAGTCGAAGTATAAAGGAAGCAATGGTGTAGCACACCATACAGTATTCAACGGTAATTATGTTGCCAACGCCCTGGCAGGAAAAGAGTGGCGGATTGCCGGGATACATACCATCGGCGCAGACCTGAAAGTAGTTACTGCGGGTGGCAGAAGATTTACACCCATTAACGAGGAGGCTTCCAAGGCGGCTGGCAGGGTTATTTACTACGAGTCCCGGTCATTTGAAGAAAAAACACCGGCCTATTTCCGCCTCGATTGTAAGCTTACTTACCGCATGAACAATAAAGGATTTATGCAGGAGTTTTTTGTAGACTTCCAGAATGTAACCAATCATAAAAATATATTTAATCAGTGGTACGACAGCCGCTCGGGTAAAATACGAACCCAGAACCAGCTGGGCTTCTGGCCTAATTTCAATTACCGCATACAGTTTTAACCAATAGCATACAAAATCCCGGAAGTTTTGTGCCTCCGGGGTTTTATTATTTTCCGGTAACCGATCTATTTGTTACCATTTCGCAACCTCTCCTGTATTTACCAGGGTTTGATCTACTTTAATATTGTTGCCGCCCGATACTTTGAGGAATAATTTGGTATCCGTTGGATAAACAGGTTTATTTATTTCAATATTCTTACTGTTATGCACCAACACTACCGGGTCTTTTTGTTTGCTTTCAAATTTCACATGGTCCAGAACTATTCCATCAGCTAAGATCAGTTCGGCACCAATGTCTGTAATCAATGTAGTATTCTTTATACGGATATTTTGTATGGCTGCTTCAGGTAGTCCTCGCACAAAAATGCCCTTCTTTGCCCCATCACAAACAATATTCTCAAACTCCATATCCCTGAAAACAGGCGTACCTTCTCCAAAAGTGGTATCTATTTTTCTCACACCGTCTGTTGCAAATGTTACTGCGTAATGCATGTCAAAGAAAATAGCTTCCTGGTCTATATTGCGCATCTGGATATTGCGGGCATAAATCTTTTCCACTACTCCACCCCTTCCACGGGCAGATTTAAAACGCAAGCCCTTATCCGTACCTATAAAAAGGCAGTTCTCAATGAAGATATTTTTAGTACCACCGCTCATTTCGCTGCCTACCACCACGCCACCATGGCCCTTATATACCAGGTTGTTCCTGATAATGCCATTTTGCGTAGGCATGCCACGTTTGCGTCCCTCCTCATCTTTACCTGATTTTATACAGATGGCATCATCACCTACGTCAAACACGCAATCTTCCACGATAAAGTTTTTGCACGACTCTATATCAAGCCCATCGCCATTATGCGAGTACTCAGGATTTTTCACCGTTACATTCCTGATGATCAGGTCCTCGCTCATCAGCGGATGCAGGTTCCACGCACCGGAATTCTGGAACGTAACGCCTTCCAGCAAAATACGTTTGCATTGTGTCAATACTAAAAGGTTGGGCCTTAAAAAATCCTTCATATCGGTATAATCGCTTAACAATTTTCCCGGCTCTAACAACATACTGCGCTTGGTTTCGCTGGCTACTTTAAATTGCTCCGATGGATACCATCTTTTACCGTCACTACTTAAAACGCCACCCGACTTTACCCGGGCGTTCCAGAAAGATTCCGTCACCGCAGATTTGGTCAGACCTCTCCATATATCGCCATTACCATCAATCACACCACCACCGGTAATAGCAATATTCTCGGCATTTTTGGCCCATATCGGCGACTGGTTACGCGCTGAGCTTCTGCCCTCATAACTACCTGCTACTATTTCATACTTTGTTTTGTCATTGGTAAACAGCAGCATCGCACCTTTTTGAACATACAGGTTTACATTGCTTTTCAGCTCCAGCGGCCCTGTAAGCCAAATACCAAACGGCACTACAACTACACCGCCTCCATTGGCATTGCAGGCCTTAATGGCTTTGGTTATACTCTCCGTGTTTAAAACCGTCCCGTTAGATACGGCTCCGTACTTTACAATATTAAAGCTGTCTTTTTTAAACGAGGTTTTCTTTACTTCCGGCAGCCTGTTCCAGCTAAACTGCGCATGAACGGTTGCAGAAAAAGCCGCAAGGGTAATAACAGCAACAATGCTTTTGATCATTTTTTACTTTGTTTATTAATAAGCCCCGGAATCGGTTTCAATTTATGACGTGTATGGCAACCAACCGGAATTGCGTCAAAAATAAATGATTCGTAAGCGGTAAATTGTATAAAAAACGCAATCGATTGCGAAATGAATCTTATGGCGGCTTTCCCCAGTCATAACCTGCTACCCAGGTAACAAGCTGGCTGCATACGCCAAAATACCATCTACCGGCTAAATAAGCTGATAGTTGTACCTGATTGATTATGAATATCCTTATCTTTCGGGCATACTTTTTGAAACGCTCATGTCTTAAAAAATAAACAAATGAAACAACTATTTATAATCGCATCTATAACTGCATTTTTGTTTACTGCCTGCAAGTCGAAATCAACAGATACCGGAGAAGCGCCGGCAACCGCCAGCCAGTACTATGAAAAGGTAGCCGAACTCGAAGAAACCATGTCGGAGCCCCTGTTAACTACCGAAGCTGCTATAAAAGCAAGGGGGGATAAAAAAGATTTTGAAGGAATTGCACGGTCTGCCAAAGCCATGGAAGACACCGTTGACCTGAGGATCAACGCATTGAAGAAACTGGAGCCTGTAGGCAAAGGAGGTGAAGATTTTAAACTGGTGGCTACCCGTTACTTTGAATACATTAAAAGTATTTATACCGCCTACAAAAAAATAGGAGAAGCTAAAACAGAAGAAGAGAGAATGAAAGGCGCTGATGAAATGACCAATATTATCAATGGCCAGGCTGCGGTAATGGCTAACCTGCAATCGGCACAGGCAAAATTTGCTGCTGATAACGGATTTACCATTAACCAGTAATTTTATTACAACCCGGGTAATAAATATATAAGCGGCATCAGCCGCTTTTTTTGTGCTGAAAATTTTCCGTTTTTCGTAAATACCTTCTTTGCCCGGGTGTATAATTTCGCTGTTCATTCTTCAAAAAACTCCCGGCGCAATGACAAACGGAAAAGCCCCGAACAAAAAGAAACAACGCAGCCTGTTTTATCGTGTATCAGCCTGGCTCCATCTTTGGCTGGGATTAATTACCGGCGCTATTATGGTAGTAGTGTGTCTTTGCGCCTGCATTTGGGTATTCAATGAAGAGATCACCGGTTTACTGGAGCCGGAAACAAGGATTGCTCATCGCAATGAAGCCGTGATACCTCCTTCGCGACTAATGGCCATCGCTGACTCTTTATACCCGGGTAAAAAAGCAGGGTACGCTACTTATAAACAAGGTAATGCCATTTATCTTTCTTTGGGTGAGGGCAGAAAAGGAAACACTATACTTAGGATTAACCCTTATACCGGCCAGGTGATCAGCACTAAAGAGCATAAAGAAGGAGAAACCGACTTCTTCAGGTTTATATTGAATGGCCATCGTTTTTTGTGGTTGCCTTATGAAATAGGGAGGCCTGTTGTTAATTACAGTACACTGATATTTGTTATTATACTGATCAGTGGTATTGTGCTTTGGTGGCCCCGCAAATGGACCAAAGCTGCCAAACAACAGGCTTTAACCATTAAAACCAAGGCTTCCTTTAAAAGAGTGAATTATGACCTGCATAATGTGTTGGGCTTCTATTCACTGATCGTGCTGGCTATTATGGCGCTTACGGGAATGGTGTATGGGATAAAATGGTATAGCAATGGCTTGTATTGGGTAACATCAGGCGGCGACAACCTGCCCGAATTCAAAGCAGCCACTTCCGACTCCCTACAAGCCGGCAAATTCTATACGCCGGCCGCTATCATGGATAAAACCTGGAAGGAAGTAGCGGCCGCACATCCCGAAGCAGAAGGCTTCTATTACAATTTTGCAGATACCGCCAAACCCAAAAGCGCTATCAATATCAGCATATATCCTACCGCCGGCAAATACTATAATCGTTACAGTTTTGTATTTGATCAACATACGGGTCAACCCCTGGAAGGCAATAACCCGGTTTATGACAAAAGCTATGACGAAGCATCCGGGGCGGCCAAACTGCGAAGAATGAATTATGATCTGCATGTAGGCTCTATACTCGGCTTGCCGGGAAAGATACTGGCATTCTTCGGCGCATTAATTGGCGCCAGCCTGCCTGTAACCGGCTTTTTGGTATGGTGGGGCAAGCGTAAAAAGAAAAAGAAACCAGTAGTGCAGAAGACTGCTCAACCCAAAGTAACCAGTATTAAAGTGGCGCATCAGGAAACCGTAACCTTGTAAATCAATAATCAACTATTCTACAGAAGGGCTGATAAATATTATCGGCCCTTTTTGTAATGATCCCTTTTTTATTTTTTCCCGATTGCAGTAATCTATTTCCGCATATCGTAAATGACTTACCCGGCTCACCTTCTAATTTCGCGCGCAAATTTATTCTCTTATGAAATATTTAGTTTCCCTCTTTCTGATGCTGGCATGCGCTATAAACGTATCGGCAGCCAATGAGCCCCTCTCTGTTATTAAAGGAACGGTTCGCAGTTCAGACAATAAGCCGGTAGCTAATGCTACTGTTCAGATAAAAAATACCGACCGCGCCACTGTTACGGATAAGAACGGTATATTTTATTTTCGAAAATTAGATGCCGGCACATACACCATTGTTGTATCTTTTATAGGCAGTGAACCCGTGGAACAAAGTGTAGAGGTAGGTCATGATGAAACAACCGATATATCTGTCACTATCAGCAGCAGCTTACAGGAACTGGAAGAAATCATCATCAAAAGTGCGCGAAACCGCTACAAGGTAGATGAGTTAAGCAGCTCTATGAGGCTTAAAACGCCGATCCTTAACTTACCACAAAACATACAGGTAGTAACATCAGACGTATTGATCGACCAGCAGGTATTTGATATTGTAGACGGCATTACCCGTAACGCCAGCGGTGTGATACGCCAGGGGCATTGGGATAACCAATATGCCAATATAAGAATGCGGGGCTCTAAGCTGCCTTCTTTCAGAAACGGCATGAACATCGAAGCGTCATGGGGACCAACAGCCGAAGATGCTATCATGATCGACAGGATTGAGTTTGTGAAAGGTCCCGGAAGTTTTATGCTGGCCAGCGGGGAGCCGGGAGGCTTTTATAACGTGGTAACTAAAAAACCAACCGGCCAGACAAAAGGCCTGGTTAATTTCTCCATGGGTAGTTTCAGTACTTATAGGGGAGGCTTAGACTTTGATGGCAAATTAAGTAAAGACGGCAAGCTATTATACCGCGTTGCCGCATCTGCCCAGCAAAAAGACTTTTTCACCAAGTACAATTACAGCAACCGCGTAGTGGTAGCGCCCTCGCTAAAATACCTGGTTAACGACAACACTTCTATAACACTGGAATATAATTTTCAGGGATCAAAATATCTTTCAAACGGCAACTATACGTTCTCTCCCAAACAATATGCTGATCCGGGTATCAGGAACGATTTCTTTTATGGCGATCCTTCGATGGAGCCGGGCAAACTCAGAGATCACAGCGCTTATGTTTATTTCGATCATAAGATCAATGACCGCTGGGAGGCGCATGCCCAAATTGCTTATTTCAATTTTAGGATGAAGGCAACCAGTACCTGGGCCAACTATTTAACGGCCGACGGGGGAATGAGCCGGTACTATAGCATGTCTGACGAAGCAGGAGAGAATAGGTTTGGGCAATTCTCCTTCTCGGGTGTAGAGCATACCGGTCCCGTTAAACATACGATTTTAATGGGCGCCGATTTTGGCAATAAGAAATTCTGGGGTGATTTCCCAACGCTTAAATCAGATTTATATTTTGCTGACAGCATACTGTTTAACGTATATAATCCGAGGTATGGTTTACCAGCCAGCCAGATACCCGTGGCGGACCGATCCAAAAGCATTTACACAAGGGCTGCCGCCGGTAACTATATGACGGTAACTACCTATTCATCGGCTTTTGTACATGATGAAATGTCATTCTTTAAAGAAAAACTACGCCTTTCACTGGGATTGAGATTTACCGATATGACAACCGTTGGAAAAACAGGCGCCGCCGATCAGAAGGACGAAGTATTTTCTCCAAGAGCAGGGCTGAGCTATTCCATCAATAAGTCTACCTCTGTGTACGCTCTGTTTGACCAAACCTTTGTACCTGTTGCAGGCACTGATTTTTTTGGCAATACCTTTAAGCCGGTACGTGGTAACGATATTGAAGGCGGCATTAAGAAAGAGTGGTTTGCAGGCCGGTGGATGTCTACCATATCTGTTTATAATATTAAGAGAAAGAATGCCCTTGTACCAGACCCGGATGCATCTCACGTAGTAGGTAACCAGTCGTTTAGCATACAGGCCGGAGAAACTACTTCAAAAGGTATTGAAGTAGATATTGTGGGTGAAATTCTCCCGGGCCTGAACCTTACGGCCAATTATGCTTATACTGATTCAAAAATAACCAAAGCCTCGTCTACCACTGCTTCAGCCGCTACTGTTGGCAACAGAACGGCTTATGTTCCCTATAACGTTACCAATTTTTGGTTACAGTACAGGGTTCAGCAAGGCTTTTTAGAAGGCTTTGGTTTATCGGGCGGTATCCAGTCTCAAACCGGCCGTGTAATAGGCAATTCTAAAACCACTAATTTCCCCGACTATTTCAGAGCTGATGGTGGCATTAGCTATCAGAAAGGCCGTTATGCCATTTCAATGCTGGTGAACAACCTGTTGAACCATCAGCGACTGATGACTGCAGGTTCTATGACTAACCCGGCAACCCATACAGTGAACGGAAAAATAGTACAGGTTATTCCAGAGGCAGTACCGTATTACTCATATATAGTGGAAGCGCGCAGAAATATGAGAATAGGTATTACCTACAGGTTTTAAGTGATTTTACTTCCAATCATAACTAAGAAAAAGAGGCGGGTTATCCGCCTCTTCTGTTTTTAAGTAAAATGGTCCGGTTCATTAAACAGTAACAAGCACCTCTTGTTCTCCTCCTTCATCATTCAATAAAATAAATGGGTCGCCGGTTTCGTTTCCGTTTACGCTGATCTGAACATGCCCGTCCTTTCGCTCATTTAAAACCCTGATCTTATAAAGTGTAGTACCAAAATTATAATTTACTTCAAATCCCGGCCAGCTATCCGGGATACAGGGATCAATATACAGCTCATTACCTTTTTTCTTTAGCCCTAATATATGTTCCAGGGCCAGCTGGTAAGTCCAGCCTGCGGAGCCGGTATACCAGGTCCAGCCGCCCCGGCCCTCATGCGGAGCTACTCCATAAACATCCGCCGCCATAACATATGGCTCTACCTTATATTTTTGAGATTCTGCATTATTCACCGCATGGTTAACCGGGTTGACCATGGAAAATAGTTCCCAAACTCTTTCCCTGTCTTTCTTGATCGCAAAAGCCATCATGGTCCAGATAGCAGCATGTGTATACTGCCCGCCGTTCTCTCTTACACCAGGCACATACCCCTTGATATAACCCGGATACAGATCTGACTTATCAAAAGCCGGTGTTAACAATTTGATGATACCGTTTTCGCGGTCTACCAGGTGCTCGTTTAAGGATGCCATTGCCTGCTCAATTCTTTCAGGCTCACCCGCGCCTGAAATCACCGACCAGCTTTGCGAAATAGAATCAATACGGCATTCCTCGTTTTGAGATGATCCCAGAGGAGTGCCGTCATCAAAGTAAGCACGGCGATACCATGCTCCATCCCAGGCGTTGCGGTTAATATTTTCCTTTAGTCGTTCGGCCTGGCTGATACATTTAATATAAAACTCTTTATCGCCATAATTATCGGCAATTACCGAAAATTTCATGAGTACATCATATAAGAAAAAGCCCAGCCATACACTTTCTCCTTTACCATGTTCGCCTACTTTATCCATTCCGTCATTCCAGTCCCCGGAGCCGATCAGCGGCAAACCATGCTCTCCAAATTTCAACCCGAAATCGATGGCTCTTTTACAGTGATTATAGACGGTTTCCCATTCGTTCAAAAATACCGGCAGATCATAATAACTTTCTTCATCGGGGCGTAAGGGCCGTCCTTCTATATACGACACGTATTCATCCAGCACAGCTACATCATTGGTTGCCTCAATATACCGGGCCGTTACATAAGGCAACCACAAATAATCGTCGGAGCAGGTAGTGCGTACCCCGCGGCCAGTGGGCGGATGCCACCAGTGCTGTACATCACCTTGTTTAAACTGCCTTGAAGCGGCTAACAATATCTGCCCTCTTGTAATATCCGGGCGCGTATGCATCAATGCCAGTGTATCCTGTAGTTGATCCCTGAAGCCAAAGGCACCGCCCGACTGATAGAAGCCGCTCCGGCCCCAGATCCGGCAGGCCAGGGTTTGGTACACCAGCCAGCCATTGGTTATTACATTAAACGCTTCATCGGGCGTTTTGATCAATACATTACCGAGGATATGATTCCAGGCATCGTGGATCCGCGATTGTGCCTCATGTACCGTTTCTGCATTTTTATATTTGGTAGCGAGTACCCTTGTATCATGTTCCGATTTGCCGCTGCCTAACCTGAAGATAACTTCCTTTTCTTCATCCGGCAACAACTCCACGCCTATTTGTATGGCAGTACAGGGATCTAATGCCGCACCATACTTATTGGAAAGCTTTTCCCTGAACAATCCTTCAGGATTAGCCAACGACCCGTTTCTGCCGATAAATTCCGTGCGGTCGCAGGTATAAGACCTGTTAATGCCATCTGCATCAAAGAAAGATACTCTTTCAGCAAATGTGCTGTTATAATGATTACGTGCAAACAAAACGCCTGTTTCCAGGTCTTTTTCAGTAACTACATGCATGCGTGTGCTGGTGGCAGTATCTCCCAATACCCATTCCACATATCCGGTAACAGAAAGCTTTCTTAGCTTGGGTGATATATTCTTCACTCTTACTACCGTAAATTTTACCGCGTCTTCGGCATCCACAAAAACCCACATTTCGGATCTTATGCCAAAAGCAATATGCTCATAAACTGTATAGCCAAAACCATTACGTGTTATATAGGGTTTACCGCTATTTGATGGTAATGGCGAGGGCGACCAGTATTTGCCGCTGATGTCGTCCCTGATATAATAAGCTTCTCCCGTTTTATCCGAAACCGGATCATTCTTCCAGGGCGAAAGCCTGTAAGAATGCGCATTTTCGGCCCAGGTATAACCCGATCCGCTCTCCGAGATCATCGTGCCGAATTCTGCATTGGCAATAATATTTACCCAGGGCGCCGGGGAGGTTTGCCCCCGCCGGGTTAATATAAAATATTCCTTACCGTCGGCAGTAAATCCTCCTGTGCCGTTATTAAATACAAGGTTATCCGGCAGGCTCACCTGCACATCAGACTCAAATGTATTATGCCCTGTAATCTTTAACGCGGGAGGCAGCGCTTTAACCGGCTTTTGCCTGGTCATCTGCTCCTGCAGGCTGCCTGCATTATCGTAAAATATCAGGCGGGCTACCGTTTGAAATAATATCCTGTCTTCTGTAGAAAGCTGATCGCCCTGGCGGATAAAGATACCTCCCGGCTGGTCTACCGTAGCGCCGCCAATAGCCGTTACAAAGCCCATGATCTGGTCGTGCAGTAACTGCCGGTAAGTGCCAAAATCATCGTTCCATATAATCAGATCCACTACGAGGCCTTTCATGCGCCAGTAAGAATGTGCTTTAATAAGCTGACGTACCAACGTTGTATTGTCGCTGTCCTGAACTCTTACCAAAACAATGGGCAGGTCCCCGGAAATTGAATAGCCCCAAAGGCCCGACTGCCCTTTCCTGTTCCCCGCGATAATATTGGCTTCTGCCCGGTGAATAGCATTTGCATATAATATATGACTGGCCATGGAATTAAACAACTGTGCTTCTGCCTCACTGGCATTGATCTGCCTGAGCAATACCTGGCTATGCGTCCAGGATAACTCGAAAGCACGGTTCTTCAAATACATATCGTCATATTTATCTATCAGGTGCTGGCAGGTATCCTGCGTTTCCGTTATACCAATAACAATCTCGAATGTAGCGGTCTGTCGCGGCTTCAGCGTGATTCTATATTTTATTGCTGCTACGGGATCCAGCACCGAACCACCAGTACCCGACATAGGACCATCATTAACCACTGACAGAGGTGCGGCCAATGAACGTGTTCGGCCGATAAAGCGCATCCGGTCACTTTCAAAAGACAGTTCTTCTTTTTCGGCTCCCGTTAAGCTCATCATAAAGAACATCCATGGTGGCTGCTCATTTTTGGACCTTGCCCTCCGGGTACAAAGAATCGCCTTATTATTTTCACTGATTTTTGTTTGAACAAAAAGATTGCTAAACGCAGGATGAGCCTCATCTGCGGCCTGTGGCGCTATTACCACCTCGGTATAGCCCGTTACTTCCAATGTTCTTGGAGTATTGCTTTTGTTGGTTATTTTGATACGCCTGATCGAAACATCATCTTCGGGCGAAACAACTATATCGGTTTTTGTTTCGAAGTCTTTATTTACCCGCCTGAACTCTACATGTCCCTGTGAAAAAATGGTTTCATCCACGTCCAGCTTTTTCCGGGTAGGCTGATAGGTGTTTGACCATAGGTCCTGGTTCGATATATCTTTAATATAACAAAAGGTTCCCCAGTTATCTTCAGTAACATCCTCACGCCAGCGTGATACGGCTAAGTTTTTCCAGCGGCTGTAGCTACCGCCGGAGTTGCTGATGGCCATGTGGTAACGGCCGTTTGAAAGCAATTGCACTTCTGGAATAGTGGTATTGGGGGTTCTAATGATCCTGATATGCGACTCGTGGCTGGCCACTGTTTTACTGGCAGCGCTATCGTCCTGGGTATAGTAGTTAGTAGCCTTGGGCGCCTTTTCTTTTAACAGTAATAATGCTGATTGAAACTGGGGATCGCGCTCAAATCTTTGCTGCATTTTTTCGCCCAGTAACAGGCGCGCTATCGATAAAAATCCCATTCCCTGGTGGTGCGCCATAAACGACCGGATGATAACATGCGTGGTACCACGCGGCATACGGGATGGTGTGTAATCTACCGCTTCATAAAACCCGTAGCGCCCCTCAAAACCATTCTTCGATAATAACAGCAGGTTTTTAAGCGCCGGCACTGGTTCTATCATCAGCGCAAGCATCGTTGCATAAGGGGCTATTACCAGGTCCTGCCCCAGGCCACGTTTCAGGCCGGTACCCGGAACGCCAAAAGCCTGGTATTGATAATTGAGGTGTGCATCTACCAGGTTGAAGCCGGATTCTGAGATACCCCAGGGGATATCCTTCTTCCGCCCGTAATCTATTTGGTTTTGTATCACACCCCTGGTAGTACGTTCCAGCAAGGTATTTTCATAAGATGGCATCACCAATTCGGGCATCAGGTATTCAAACATCGATCCGCTCCACGACAGTAATACCGGGGCAGTACCATCATTGGTTATCAGCCGGCCCAGTACAAACCAGCTATCCTGTGGCACTTTGCCCTGCGCAATGGCTGTAAAAATACCCAGCCGGGCTTCTGAAGCCAGAATATCATAGTAACTCTTATCCTTTATGTCTTCGCTCACATTATAGCCAATATGGAAAAGGTGTTTCTCTTCGTCGTATAAGAATCCATATTCTACTTCTGCAAAGCCCGCACATTCGTTGGTAAGTTTTTCAATCTTACTTAATTTCTCCAATGCATGGCTATGCGCTGACCGGATAGCCGCCTCCAGTTTTTGAAGCCATTCGCGATGTTCAACATGCTCCGTCATCAATTGGCCAATCAACGGTAACAGGTTGTGTTCGAAATCCCGGATATTTATTAGAGAAGGGATATTATCTAAGATATTGAGCTCGTCAAGGCCGGCGGGTACCGGCAGTAAATCAATCCAGGGCGTTAAAAGCGATGCCGAAAATTGTGCATCTGCAATCTGCTCCTCCAACTTTTTCAGCCAACGTAATGCTTCTGCGTGGTTACTGATAGCGGCATTGTCTTTTATCAGGTTAACCTGCTGCAGTAATTTATCAAAACTATGCTTATATGCCGTCAGCGTCTCCTCAGGAGTATTAGATAAGGCATGGAGGTAGGCATCCGTTTCCCTGAAAATGCCGGACGACTCAGGCGCAGCATCGATAGCTGCCTTCCAGGCATGATGCAGCCCTTCGTAACATTTAGGATTGATTATTTTATGATGTGGCAGCTCCAGTAAACCCTGCCTCAATACAAGCATATTGGCTACAAAGTTACCGCTGTCTACTGCCGAGATATAACGGGGATAAAGCGGTTGCAGGTTCGTGGTATCGTACCAATTGTAAAAATGCCCCCTGTAACGTTCCATATCGCTCAGGGCATTAAAAGTGTTTTGTGTACGCTCTACCAGTTTACATAACGATATGTACCCGAAATCATAAGCTGATAAATTTACCAGGGTAGATAAACCTATATTCGTGGGAGAAGTGCGATGGGCTGTTACCTCGATAGGCTTTTCCTGGTAGTTATCAGGGGGCAGGTAATTATCTTCTGCTACCACAAAGTCTTCAAAAAAAGACCATGTTTTACGACTGAGCACCTGTAAAAAAACGGCTTCGGAATCGGATAATGTAAAGTCTTTCCTGGTTCGCTGGCGGCTTACACTCCAGGCAATAACCGGCGAAAACAACCATAGCAACAAAAACGGAGCAGCTATAAAAAGAGACGAAGGACGAAAAACTATTACCAGGGCTGCCATAATTATCACCAGTAGTACTGCCTGCCACATATAACGGTATGCATCAGCAATCGTTTTTTTGCCTCCCGATTTTTGAGCCGCATAAGGTGTCCATTGCAGCAACCTTTTCTTGGTAAACAACAGGCGCCAGTTGGCTAAAAAAATGGCATCTGCATTTTTATAGGCTTCAAAAGGCAACACTACAATATTGTACAGCACCTGCGCTACGCTCTTTTTAAAAGAGTCTGCCACTTCAGTAATATGCGATCCTGTGTCAAGATCTTGAGGTTTTCTGAAGAGCTGTATAGCATTTGTAACCACGGGCATAAAAAACCAGAATATCACAAAGCCTATCATCCAGAAGCCCGGGTTAGGCAGCAAGAGCCATATAAGCGCTAATAAAACCAGCATGGCAGGTGTAAGCAGGCTTCGCTTAATATTGTCCCAGATTTTCCATTTTGACAGGGAAGAAATATAATTGCGCCTTAGCTTATTCTTGCCGTCAGGTGCAAAAGGCAAACCCCAGGTAGCTATTTGCCAGTCGCCCCTGATCCATCTATGCCTGCGGCTTACATCTGTCCAGTAGGTTTCAGGATAATCTTCAAATAACTGTACATCCGTTAACAAACCAGAACGCACATAAGAACCTTCCAGCAGGTCGTGACTGAGGATGCGGTTCTCGGGAAACGCTTTACCCAGTACCCGTTCAAACACATCGATATCATAAATACCTTTACCGATAAAAGAGCCTTCTTCAAAAAGATCCTGGTATACATCTGATACCAACTGAGTGTAGGGGTCGAGGCCCGAATCATTACTATGCATGCGCGCATAGATGGAGCTGGTTTTTGCCGGCAGGTTGATAGCAGTGCGGGGCTGCAGAATACCATAACCTTCCACTACCCTTCTCTTTCTCTCATTAATCACCGGCTGATTCAGCGGGTGCGCCATGGTGGCTATCATTTTCCAGGCCGACTCTCTCGGTAAAAGGGTGTCGGCATCGAGTGTAATCACATACTTTACATTGGTTAATGCAGATACGTCACCTACTATCACAGAAAAGTCGTCGTGGCCGGTATTTCTCAGCAAGCTATTCAGTTCGCCAAGCTTTCCCCGTTTACGTTCATAGCTCATCCATACCTTTTCTTTTTTATTCCACTTACGCGAGCGATGCATAAGAAAAAAACGGTCGGTATCATTTTCCCGCGCGTACTTTTTGTTAAGCAAATGAATCTCCTCCTGCACATAGGCCAGCAATTCATCATCCTGCGGCATTTTTTCCCGGGGCGCATCCGCAAAATCCGTTAGCAGGCAGTAGTATAAATTCTTTTGCGGATTAGAAAGATATCTTACTTCCAGGTCACTCACCAGTTCCTCAATCCCTGCTTTGCTGCTTATCAGGCATGGCACCGCTACTACAGCGCTATATATATCAGGTATCTTTCCGGAAAAATCAAGTTTAGGCAAGGGCTTGGGTTTTACCACCATTGTTGATATCCAGTTGATCACTACAGTAGCAAAGTGCCCCAGTATTACAAACAATAAAATGCCAGTAGCTATGCCCAACCAAAGTGTATCCGTTTCCCTATAAACGGTAGTCGCCAGCAATATGCTTATGGTCAATGCGAAGAGAAAGGTAGACCCGGCGTATACAGGCAGGCGATTCTTCCTGAAAAAAAATTTTGCCTGTTCTTTGAAATCAAGTTGGGTCCCGGCAGCTTTTACCAGTTCATCCCTTCCCTTATCTACTAAAAAATAACCTACATGATGCTGGCGCTCCGGGCCACCAGCCTCCTTTCTTTTTGCGGCCAGCTCAATAGCTAAAGCAGCTACCTCGTGCTCGGCCATTTTAGATTTCTTACCAATCCATTCTATTACATGACGGTAGCAGTCGCGCGTATCAAAATCCATTAAAGGATAGGTACCTGTAATATCCTGTTGCAATATTTTTTCTACGACGCTTACGCTTTCCACAAACTCTTTCCACTCGGTTGTTTTCAGCAATCTTATACTCTCAATGCTGTTGCGCATAGATACCTGGTCGGCTGCCTGGCTTTGATTGTGTATATTCACCAGCTCGGCCACAGAATGACCCGTATCTGAAAGTTGTTGCTCAATCCAGGATAAAGGCATTGCCAACCCCTGTCCCTTCCCCTGCATACGCCTTGTGAATTCAGCTACGAAAGCACTGTTCAGCGTGATATCGCTTTTAGCCATTTCAGCGGTGGCAATAATAATACTACGTGGCTCTGTTTGCGCAATCTTTATAAATTCATCCGACCAGTAAATAGCGTCATTCTTATCTAACCGGTCGATGGCTATCCTGGAAGCGATACGCCTTATGTTTTCGATTATTGCAAACCTCAGCATAATAGGGATGGCCCATAGCTCCCCTAAAGTGAGCACGTTTTTCGTTTGATAGCCGTTAATAAAAGCAGTAAGATTAGCTAAATCGATCCGGCCGTCGCTATGCGAAATAATTTCAAGCGCAATGTCGTACACACGGGGCATGCCTGCAGATTTTCCTTTAGCTAAAATGGGAAGCGTTTGACTATATCCCTTCGGCAGGTGTTTCCTTGATATATTAATCTGCTCCTTAATGAGGTAAAGGTTGTCCAAAAACCATTCGCTTGCAGGTGCGATGGCTTGTTTTTCCTTTATGGTTTCAGCGAGCATTTCCTGCACTTTTATGATCACGTCTTCGTTATCATTCAACCGCTTCAACACTTTATCAGGCTGTTTGGTAGTCAGCACTTCGTGCTGGGCAGCCACACGTACACCGTGAGACTCCATTTGTGCATTACTCAGCAGGTCTAACCGAAACGGGTCTTCATTTTTAAAAGGATAGGTTGACTCGGAGGTAAAATATTCTCTCATCCTCGTCACAAAATCATCAACGGGCCTTGCTATTTTCATCCGGCTATTGTTTAAAAAAGTTCTTAATAGTTGATGCTGTGGAAATTTTTACACACTATGCAGTTCCACCGCATTTATTTTCACGGATTACACAATTACAATTTTCAAGCCGAGATTATCCACCCTGCTATTAATCAATAAAATAGCCGCCCCAAACGGAGGCGGCCTGCAGGATATTGTTATTCTTATATTAAAACTATATTTTCCGGATGCTCACCGCTACACCGCCGCTCCTGGCCAGTTTAGCCTCGAGCCTGGTTTTGCTGTTTAGCTTCTTTTTGTAAATATGATAACGTTGCGGGTTGGTGATATAATCGGCATCCTTTCCATCTTCATAAATAGTAGCTTCATAATTACCGGCTGGCAAAAAGTCGAAGCTGATGGTTAATATACGCGCATTTTCGTCGGTAATGCCCCCAACAAACCACTCGTCTTTTCCCTTCGCTTTGCGGGCCATTAAAATATAATCGCCCGGCTCCGCGCTCAATATTTTGGTATCATCCCAGTCTACCGCTACGTCTTTTATAAATTGAAAAGCGTCCGGAAATCTATCGTAGTTATCTATGATGTCTGCCGCCATTTGCAGCGGGCTATACATCGTTACATATAGCGCCAGTTGCTTAACCAGTGTTGTTTGTACAAAGCGTTTGTCTCCAGGAAAGTAGTAATCCAGTTTCGTCTGAAATATGCCTGGTGTATAATCCATCGGGCCTCCTATGAGCCGGGTAAAAGGCAAGATGGTGGTATGCTCCGGATTATTGCCGCCAAAGGCTTCATATTCAGTGCCCCTGGCCGCTTCTGCTGCGATCCAGTTGGGGTAGGTACGATGTAAACCGGTGAGATGTACCGATTCGTGCGAATTAACCATTACCTGATGCTGCAGCGCCTTATTTACCACACGCTGGTAATGCTGCACCATCCATTGGCTATAGTGATGCTCCCCTCTCGGAATAATATTACCTACATAGCCTGTTTTTACAGCCTTATAGCCATACCGGTTCATAAAAGCAAAGGCGGTATCAAAGTGCCGTTCGTAATTGGTAGCGGAAGAAGAGGTTTCGTGGTGCATGATCAACTGCACGCCTTTCGCTTTGGCATAGCCTGTCAGTTCAGCAACATTAAAATCAGGATAAGGGGATACGAAATCAAATACATATTCTTTCGATTTGCCAAACCAGTCTTCCCATCCCTCGTTCCATCCTTCTACCAGAACGCCGTCGAAACCATGCTTTGCAGCAAAATCGATATACTTTTTTACATAATTGGTGTTAGCAGCATGCGTACCGTTGGTTTGTAATTTTGAATAATCTGTTTGGCCCAGGTGTACATTATTGATATTGGCATAGCTCCAGGTAGATTTCCCCATGATCATCTCCCACCAAACTCCTACGTACTTTACGGGTTTGATCCAGTCAGTATTTTCATACTTTGTAGGTTCATTCAGGTTGAGCACTAATTTGGAAGTCAAAATATCGGCTGCTTTTTTACTAATGATCACGGTTCGCCAGGGAGTATGAAAAGGTGTTTGTATGTATCCTTTTTTACCCTGTGCATCTGGTGTCAGGTGAGATGTCAATATAAATTTACCGGCATCCAGGTTTAAATGTAAAGCAGGGTAGTCAATCAATGCAGCCTCATGAAAGTTAAGATAAAAACCATTGCCGGTCTTTATCATCAAAGGAGTTTGCAGGGTTCCGGGCGCTATGGTTTGAGAAGCATTGCCATCATAGCTTTTATCAAACAGGCGGGGCACTTCCGACAATTTGGATGTAGTATAGTTGTACTCCTGTGTATCATAGTCGCCCGGTATCCACCAGGCTTTGGCGTCGCCGGGGAGTGCAAACTCTGTAGCTTCTTCCTTCACTACAAAATAATTCAGGTTGGCCTGTTCGGGGAATTCATAACGCAACCCCAGGCCGTCATTAAATAAACGGAACCGAATAGCAATTTCCCTCTGCCAGGCAGGTTGAGCCAGGTAAACAATTAACTCGGTATATTGATTCCTGATTTGCTTTACTTCTCCTAAAACCGGCTGCCAGGTTTCATCGGTTTTATTGATCTTGAAATCTTTGATACCAAAGCCTTCTGTAAAAGATGGCCCGTTATCTATCTGCAAACCCAATTTACTTTTTAATAAAACCGGCTGGTTATTAAAGCGCACACTATAAACAGGAACGCTGTCCTTTACCTCGAACGTAAGCTGCAACGCCCCGTCCGGCGACTGTATTACTTGTGCATTGGAACCGGCCATCGCAAACATTATGGCAACCGTGGCAATCAATTTTTTCATCTGTATATTTTTTTTGAAAAGGAAAACGAAAATAGGATTTTTTATATAATGTGTACCAAAAACACATTATAATCACAAAGATCGTTCTCAAATATGCGCAAACGTTTGCCTGAGCGAATCCGGCTACCTTGTGTATAACTTAGGTTCATAATGTTGCCTTGCTCCTGTACTACCCCGGTAGTTTGCTCTATGTATTTTTTTAACCTTAAAACCAAAAAATGAAACAATTACTAACCGTAGTAATGCTCACTGCACTTTCAATAGTGTCGTGTAAGAAAAGCCAGTTGCCGGAAACCACCGGCCCCGAAAAAACCACGAACCGTTCTGTCAACCCTGTACCATTAGGCGCATTAGGTAGCACAGAGCAGGAATTCAGCGAAAAAATCATGGGTACCACAGAGTCGTTCAACAGGCTGCAATTGGGCAACCCATGGTCCGATTTTGACCCCACGGGCTTTTACCTGCCCCCCGGTGTTGCTATGACCCTTACCGTACAACAGCTAAGCGGTACTACGCTACCCAAACTACTCATCGGCACTTATTCGAGAGACACCCTTCGGTGGGACCCACGTTCGGTGCAGCTAACAGCGGGTAGCAATACTATTTCGTCAGATACTTATGGCGGGTTGATCTGGATACGCTATACTACCAGCGGCACTCCATCAGGCAAAGTTAAAATTACTTTTAACACAGGGGCTGTACGCGCACCGTTGTTTATTAAAGACCAGACAACGGACTGGGAATCGCAGGTAGCCACTTATACCACATCACCAGATGTACTGCTTGTAAACAACAGCACATACCTGGTAACAGGCAGGAGCCGTGCTGGCGCCACCAGCAATGCCGACGCCAACAATATTCTGCAGTTAATAGACAGGGCTGTAGAGTTTGGAGAAGATTATATATCCGGCTTTGATAATTCGGCTCCCGAACACATGAAACCCACGCATAAGATCGCGATGGTAGAATCTCCGGCCCGCAATTTATGGGGCGCTGCCAGCTACTACCGCACCTGGTTTGCGCCGGGCCTGTGGAATGATTGCCTGACCTACCCTAACATGGTGAACAATGGTTGGGGATCCTGGCATGAGCTGGGACACATGCGCCAGCAACAACCCTGGAAATGGTCAACTCTGGGAGAAGTAACCGTAAACATCTATTCTCTTGCAGCAGAACGGGCCATAAGCGGGGGCGGAGTTAACCGTTTAAAAGGGACTACCACCACTAATGCATTAAACTATATAGCCAATACCAATACCGACAAAGATTTTAATTTGAACACCTATATGTCGGATGGAAACTTCATCCGTTTATTTATGTTCCATCAGTTATGGCTTGCTTTTGGAGATGCTTTTTACATTAACCTGCATAAACAAACCCGTGTAGAAAAGCCTGTAGTATCTACCGACGAGCAAAAAATGAGATACTTTATGCTGAAAGCATGCACCATCAGCGGCAGGAACCTAACTACATTTTTTAGAAAATGGGGCTTTAAAGTTAACGAAAGTATTTATACCGAAATAGCAGCCCTGAACCTGCCGGCTCCAACCGTAGAACCCAGTACATTAACGGATGCCAATGCAGGACTTATAGAAAACGGGGCTACTTATAAGCTTGTATCTGCGGTAAACAACAGTAGTGTTCTGGATGTAAGTGGTGGCGGCGTTCCCGCTAATGGCACTGTTGTGGCCTTATGGACGCCTAACAATCCCCTGTCCAATAATCAAAAATGGTTATTAAGAAGCCTGGGGAATGGTGAGTTTGCCTTAAAAACCCTGGCGGATACTGCCAAAGTGATGGATGTGACAAGTGGGGCCTCTGCCAATGGTACACAAATACAGGTATATAGCTATGCCAATGCTGCTGCACAACGATGGACTCCAACCTATGTTGGGGATGGCTACTATAATTTCTCTCCTGCCTGTGCCACTGACAAAAACCTGGATGTAAACGGTGGCTTTAGTGCCAACGGTACTAAAATTCAGATATGGACTAAGAATACCGGCAATGCACAAAAATTCAAACTGGTGAAGTTGTAAATCACCAATAGAAATCAAAACAGCCGCCGGTTCCTCTCCGGTGGCTGTTTTTTTCTTATACTTTCCTATCTGCCGTATACCAGAATAGAACCCTGGTTGGAACGCCGGTCGTACCTGGAAGTATTGTAGTCCAGATGGATCTGGCGGATATTGCCGTTTCTATTTCTTAACCTAACCGTACGATCTCCACCGTTCAGTTTATAGGATTCGCGCCTGCCATTATCGTACACTATAGTTGCTCCATATAAGTTGATATCGCGACCGGTGGTAGTAAAGCGCAGCTGTGAAAAATTATTATACCGGCCTCTCGGATAAATTACATCTCCCCTGTTCCTTGAATCGGCTTGCCGCTCACCCAAAAGCGTCCAGTTATTATAACGTCCGCGGTTATAGTCCCGGTCATTTTGTACATATTGCGTGCTGCTGCAGCTTACCAGAACTGTAACTAATACCAACAACGGAGCCATCCATTTTAAATGCTTATACATATTGCTCAGTTTTACTTTTTATTCAACGATTTTACATTTAATAGACAGTGCTTTATTTATTAAAGTTGTGCAGCACTCCTTAACGTTTTGTAAAAAAATAACCGCCTCGGTAGGCGGTATAACTTCTCAAACAAAATAGAGCTGAACCATTAATATCCATAATCCTGCTTAATTTTCGGGTTGGCATCAATTACTGCCTGTGGTATAGGCAGGAGTTCGCTACGATTGGGCCTATAAAGTTGGGCCACATTAGTGATCCAGGCTTCAGTAATAGCCCTTGTCCAGTTAACACGGGTATAACCTGTTACAGCAGTTGGTGAAGGCTTATAAAAAGAATTGGCGAGTGTTAATTGTGGTGCGCCGGGCAAAAAGAACAGGTATTGCGGAAGATTATTATACGGCGCTTCCCGGTTCATGATCTTCGTATAGTTGCTGCGTACCGAAGTAATCTTTTCAGCAAGCAGGTTCCAGCGGATCAAATCATACTTGCGGATACCTTCTCCACCAAACTCAAAAGACCGCTCATTCACCAGGGCTTTAAAGAAGCCCTCCTTATCCCCGGGCGTTGTGCCGATTCTTGATTCATTGCCTTTAAAACCTCTTTTCCGTACTTCTTCAAAAGCCGTTTTTGCATCTTCCGTAGGGCCGTTATTTAACTCATTGTCGGCTTCCGCAAACATCAACAAAACATCAGAAAAGCGGATCACCGGCCAGTTAATGCCAGTGGCCTGGATTGCGGAGGTTAATGCAGGCGTGATCCAGTCTGACCTGAATTTTCCGCTCGTCATATTAACGAGCGTTTGAAGGGCTTTGGAATTGTCGGCGTTATTGTAATAAGGAGCACAGGTTACATCGCGGCGCGTGTCGGTTGAATCGAAGGAATAGAAATATACCGGTATAACACGGATCGAGCCATTTCCCAACAGTGCTGTATTTCCCGGTACATAAAACCGGGGACCGTCGTAGTATCCTAGTTTGCTGTCTACCTCCCGCGCCATGGCCACTTCAAACATCACTTCACCATACGGATCTATCTTATAGGCGTCCAAAGCATCTTTAAACACCGATTGAAAACTGGGGTTTAATGTATGCTGATCCCTTTTCTGCATCAATTCATAACATTCATCACGGGCTATTTTATAGTAGTCTGCATAGTTCCCTCTTCGCTCCATATTACCTGATCTGCGAAGCGAATAGCCGCCGTTGAATAATGCCAATCGCGCACGCAATGCTTTTACGGCTCCTTTGGTAATGCGTTCATCTGAACTTACTTCTGTACGCCAGGGCACCAGCTCTTCAGCTTTTTTCAAATCAGCAATCAGGCTATCATAAATAACATCCCGGTCGGTTTTCTCCAGAAACAGATCAGGTTGATCAATAGAGGGAATAAATGATGCAGGTACATCGCCCCAGTTACGGATCAATTCAAAGTAAAACTGGGCTCTGAGTGTTAAGGCTTCGCCATACAATCTTTGCAGCTCCTTTTGATCAGCTGCTGTTCCATTTTTATATAAACCCATTGCCGGTATATTCCTGATGCAGATATTGGCCCGCTCTATCCCGGCATACAGCTGGTTAAACGGAGCCAGCAACTGAGCGTTGGTGGGCTGTACATTATAACGCGCCATATCGCGGGAGCTGTTGTCTGGTGCAGAAGCATTGGTTACGCCTATCATTTCATCATTATCATAGGGGTAGATCAGGCTAAAACGACTGCCATATCCCTGATCGCCGGCCAGCTGGTCATAGATGCCCAATACGGCGCTTCTTGCATTGATAGTGCTGCCGAACATATAATCTTCGCCAAAAGCAGACTGCGGCTCAAGGGTAAGGTATTTTTTACATGCCGCAAACAATAAGGTAACGGCAACCAGCATCGATATTCCTAATCTTTTATATGTCATAGCCTTGTTATTACAATGAAATATTTAATCCAACAATATATACCCGGCTCCGGGGATAAGCGGAGTAATCAACGCCTGGTGTAACCGGTGTAGCCCTGCGGGTATTCACTTCCGGGTCATACCCGGAGTAGCCGGTGAGCACCGCAAGGTTATTAACCGTTCCGTATACCCGCACATTTTTAAACCTGATCCGGTTGAGCATATTTCGGGGCAATGAATATCCCAGGGTGATATTATTAATCCTTAAGAATGATCCGTCTTCCATTGCCCAGGATGTGGGGTACCAGGCACCCGCGCCGCTGATAGGAATCCAGTATTGTGCATTTTTATTAACAGCTTCCAATTGCTCGGGCGCAACGCCTCTTACTACCTGGTTACCGGACACGGTAACTACCTGCTGCAATACATTGCCATTTTCATCAACGGTACGCCAGCGGTCTTTCATAAAAGCCAGCGAGTTGGTGTGAGAACCATAACCGTTGGTGAATTCAATTTTATTGGCATTATATACCTGGTTGCCATAAACAAAGTTGAGGAAGACGCTCAAATCAAAATTTTTGTATGTAAAGCGCTGGTTCAACCCGCCGGAAAATTTCGGGTTGGCATTTCCAATGATGGTCTTATCGTTCTCGTCGATTATATTATTCCCATCCAGATCTTTTAGCTTCATCCAACCGGGCTGTGCTATACCAATGGCCTGCGCCACATTTACCACGCCCTCTTTTAATGTATAGGTGCTGGTTGCCGCATCATAATTAAAATCGCTGGTTCTGTAAAAACCATCTGATACATAGCCATACATAGTACCCAATGGCTCTCCGGCTTTCACAATATAATCTGCCGGCTGACCGGAAATACCAAAACCTGAATAAGCAAAATACTGGTCTAACCCGTTCGCCAGTTTTTCGATTTTATTCCGGTTAAAGGAAATATTAAATTCGGTAGTCCATGTAAATGCTGTTTTTTGAATGGGTGTAGCGCTTAGCTGTATTTCAAGCCCCCTGTTCGACAGGCTCCCTACATTTTGTAGCTGCGTGCTATAGCCTGAGGTTGGCGGTATGGGAACATCTATTAATAAATTATTTACCGTATTCAGGTACACATCGGCAGTAAGCGACAACCTGTTTTTCAGCAGGGACAGATCAACCCCGATGTTTCGCGATATGGTGGTTTCCCATTTAAGATCTTTATTAGGCAAACTACCTACCATATAAGCCGGCACTACCTGTTCGTTAAGCGCATATTTGGCGGTAGGGCTGAAAATGTTCATGTACAGGTAATCATCTATGCGGTTATTGCCTGTAGCGCCGTAGCTGGCCCTGATCTTCAGGTCTGATATGACTTTGCTATTCTCCAAAAATGATTCCTTGGAGATACGCCAGGACACTGCACCCGCGGGAAAGTAGCCCCACTGATTACCCGGTGCAAACTTGGAAGAGCCGTCGGCCCGCAAACTGAAGTTAGCTAAGAACTTATCTTTATACGCATAGTTGGCACGTGTAAAAAACGATACGATGCGGCTTTCGTAGCTACCCGACTGCGGGTAGGTTGGAATAATAGTACCGATGTTTAACTGATTCAGTGCCTTATCGGCAGTAATACCTATAGGAAAATTCTTTAGCTGTATATCCGTGCTTTTAGCTTTTACGTTATAAAGTTCATTACCCAGCAATACATCTACACGATGATCGCTTTTTCTTGAATTGGTATAGGTCAATACGTTGGAGTTGGACAGGTTGTACACATGGTTGGTTAACACCCCTGCCATGGGCATACTGGCGCCCTGTGTGCGTGCTTTAGAAGTAATATAATCAAAGAACGTATTGTAGGTTTGGTTATTGAAGTTCACGCCGGCTGTAGATCTGAATGATAATTTCGGGCTAAATGTGTAATTAGCATAACCATTCAGGTTGGTGAGCGAGCTCATCTTCTTACTGTACTGGGCGTTGCTAAGCTGTATCGGATTAATAATACCCAGGGCGTTGCCGGCATTGGTTTCATCATAATAAGCTTCATCAAGGTCGCCCGGTGACAAATTGTTTAACATAAAAGGCCGGTATTTAATGGTATGACGAAGCATATTGTAAGTAGAAGCGCCTCCATCTGAAGTACCGGCGCCGGTAATTGCCTGATTAGCATAACGTACATTAAATCCAACTTTTAATGCATTGCTCACTCTAGTATCCATTCTAAAGTTTATCAGTTTCCTGTCATAACCGGAGTTGAGCATCACCCCATCTTCGTTATTACTGGTAAGGCTTAAATTATACTGGGTAGTTTTATTACCCCCTGCAACACCTACATTATGCGTCTGCATCCAGGCATCATTACCAAATGTTTCCTTTTGCCAGTCAATAGCTGGTATATCACGGTATACACCTAAACTATCCCAGCTCCCGTATATACGTGCAAAAGATGTTTGTGCCTCTGTAGTGCCCCGGCTTCTTTCATATTGCGAGATTACAAATTCATAGGGACTTAATACATCCAGGCGATTCGCCAATTGTTTTAAGCCCACAAAACCATTATAGCTAATTACAGGTTTAGCTTCCCTGCCACCTTTGGTAGTAATAATTACCACACCATTAGCGCCTCTTGCTCCGTAGATAGAAGTAGCAGACGCATCTTTCAGCACATCTACCGATTCTATATCCTGCGGCGAAAGGCCGGCCAGTCCCCCTTCTACCTGCACGCCATCTATAATATAAAGCGGCGCTATATCCTGTGTAATGGATCCATTCCCCCTGATCTTTATCTGAACCTCTGCTCCCGGCGCACCTTCTGAAGTGGTTACCTGTACACCCGCCATCCGGCCCGTAAGCGCTTCCGCCAATGAGTTGACCGGAATATCCTTTAACTGCTTACTGCCAAGCGACACTACAGCGCCGGTGAGATCTTTTTTCTTTACGGTAGCATAGCCAATCGTTACCACTTCCTCCATCTGCGACATACTCGCTGCAAGTACAATATGCAATATCTTCTCTTTTCCTGCAGTAATTTCCTGCGCCTGGTACCCTACATGCTCAACCAGTAACGTGGTTGCGGTATCATCCGCAGGAACAGAAAGTACAAACTTACCCTGCGCATTGGTTTGCGTTCCGCCTGATTTACCTTTTACCAGTATACTCACCCCCGCAAGAGGTCCACCGGTTGCGGAGTCTGTTACCTCACCGCTGATGCGCCGATTGGTTTGAGCGAAACAAAAAGAAAAACTAAACGCTGATAACAGCAGTACTGCAATTAATTTCATCCGTATATTTTTATTGTTTTTACGGTCAGACACTTCCCTGAAATCTTAACGCTGTGGTTAAAGAACGACCGGAAAATATTCAACCTCTTTCGATGCTTTATTAAGAATGAAAATTGTAATCCAACCCGTTCATCACGCTTATTCTATTTTAAATTACCAGCCGGTATCAGCTATCTCACTAAAAAACCTGTTGTTTACTAATACAGGCTTCACTCTCTACCGGCCCTCACAAAAGCAATTAGGCAAACATTGTCGTTAATGAAAACCAAGATATATATTTTTAACCCGCTTCCGCGAAAGCCTGCAGTAAAAATTACCGGTATCGTTATCGGTAACGATGCCGATGATATTTGCGGGCGCTACAGCAGCCGCTGCCATAAAAAGAAACTACATTAGCAAAAGATCCACTTTAAATGAATATTTAAAATCATCGATATGAAAAGATTGTTTATTGCCCTGGGCTGCCTTATACTTTTATACAGCTTTACTGAAACAAAGAAAGTAACGATTTACTCCATTGGAGATTCCACCATGTGCGATTATGACCAGCGATACCTGAATGGATTTGGGGGAGACAACTACCCCATACGCGGATGGATGCAAATGATGCCGCCGTTTTTTAATAAAGACGTAGTTATAAAAAACATGGCCAGAAGCGGCAGAAGCTCTAAAAGTTTCAGAGACGAAGGTTACTGGCAAAAAACGATCGACCAGGTAAAGCCGGGCGATTACGTGTTTATTATGTTCGGACCTAACGATGAAAAAGACGACAGCCTGCGCCATACCGACCCGCATACTACCTACCGCCAGAACCTTATCAACTATATATCCGAGACAAGAACAAAAAAAGGTATACCAATATTGTTTACGTCAATAACCCGGAGAAAGTTTGACAGGAATGGGAAACTGCTGCCCAATACTTTTGAGGCCTATGTTGAGGAAGTTAGAAAGCTATCAAAAGAAATGAAAGTTCCATTGATAGATCTTAATTTAAAGTCCCGTGAATTGGTGCAACAGTTAGGGCCGGAAGCGTCCAAACAGTTGTATGTGTATATAGAGCCGGGTAAATTTACCAAACTCCCCAAAGGAAAAAAGGATGATACGCATTTGTCTGCTGACGGGGCCACAGCCATAGCTCAATTAGCAGGCGAAGGCTTAAGAGAAATTAAATCACCTTTGGCTGAGTACCTGGTAAATAGTGATTTTTCAAACAATAGCAGATGATACGTTTTTGACCTTTCAGGTTATACGCCGAACATTGCATTACAATAATAGCCAGGTACCGTCACAATCCCCCCGGTTGCTCGTCTTTCCAACACCTGCGAAGCTATAGAGGAATCTCCTCCATTCAGGAGACTTCTCGGCTCCGCTCTAGGTGACGATTATTTTTTTGCCACCCCCATTAATTTTGCCAAAAAATCCTTTACTCAAAATGGCGGTTCATTGAAACAGAAAAAGGTTCCCTGTACAGGGAACCTTCAGTTAAGCAAATATGATTCGAACTGCATTCTGGTTACAGCTGTCAATCTCCTATTTTAATTCTATAGCCGCCAATTCATATAACTTCACCTCTGGTATAATAAATTGTATCATTCCTTTTTCCTGCTTAAAGTCGAGATTGCTGGCTATTGTTTTACGATCAGGGCTTAAAAGCGTCAGCTTTTGTACTTTTTTTCCTGCCGGAATTTTAAGACTTACTTTTAAATTTTCTGCCGGGGCTTTCTCGTAATTATAGTTCACAAGGTGCAACAGTAACCGGTTTTTATTTTCCTGTTTTAACAACTCCATTGTTACTGTTTCCGGGCCTTCTACCTGTAGTGACAGATCATTGCCTGAAGCCCATTGCACCGCGTCAATCAGTTGTTGATGATTCTTAGCCAGTTTAAAATAGGGGCCCGCCATGGGCACCATCGTTGGTTTGGGTACGGAAGGAATAACTTCGGGCAAATAGACGACTCGTCCCTTCCCTATTGCATTACGCTGTTCGGGTATAGGCAAAATCGTTTCCAGAGTGCGGCGGTCGTGCCAATCCGGGGCTTTTACTTTTATCAGGTTGGCCAGACCGAAATTTTCTTTTCTTTGATGCCAGGCATTATACAGTGATGTATGTTCTGTTATAACAAGGCCGCCGCCTTTGCGCACAAAAGAGCGCACTAGCTCCTGTTGCTCGTTTGTAAGGCATTCCTGGTTAGCCAGTACCAACACTTTATAACGATCGATATTTTTAAGCTGTGCATCGAAGATCACATCAAAAGGAACTTTACCCTGTATCAAGCTTTGCTCAAAAAGAAAAGTGCTTTGATAAGGCCGGTCGTTATTGTAAGCCATGCTGTTAAACGTATGCAGCACTGCTACATCTGCAATATTTGTTGTACCGCTATAATAATCAAAATGATCTTTAAAAAAACGGATATAATCTTTTTGTTGTTGTGTTAGTGGCAGTGGAGTATGATAATTACCGCCATCCATTTCTTCCATACCGCCAATAAGTCCTATGCCCTCACGGTTATATGCCAGGGCCTCGGCCATCTTCAGCGGGCTGTCGTTGGTTTTGATAAAAACACGGTTATCAAAAGTGCGGGCCATTTTAAAGGTACGTATCTTGGAAAGCAATGCACCGTTGTCCGCCAAACCGGTTTGTTCCCCTTCTGTCCAGAAATAATTGGTATGCGGTAATATCCTCGCAAAATCCACGCTTTCATTCCACATCGAATTGCGGCCGTCTAAACCATGCGGGTTACATTCTACCGCCACTTCAGGGTTCAGGCTTCGGATGTACTGCGCCATTTCCCCGTAATAATCAGCCAGCTGCCGGCAACGGAAGTCGGTCCACTCCTGGGATAAAGGATCATGCAGTATACCAATGCTTTTGCTGTACGTAGGTGGCTCTACATAACGGACATCGCTAAAACCCAGGCGTTGCTTTAATTGTTCCGGAGTATACTTTTTGGTTAAGAACTCCCTGAAATGCTGAACTGCCAGGGGATGATAAAATACCGGAGCAATGGCCTGTACAGAAGAGTTGTCGAAATGAATCAGGTCTACCTTAATATCTTCTACAGCTATTTTAAGAACCCGCTTTATGTAGGTTTTGTATCCCTCGTGCTGGAAGTATACCAGCTTGCGAAATGTTTGGCTTCCGTAAGTAACAGGTTGCCCCTGGTAATCCGGAGCCACCCATTCTTTAGCTTCGGGCACTTCGGCAAAAAAGGTCTCGAAGGGCAATGTCGAGCCAATATAAGCCCCTGTTTTTAATCCATATTTTTTACAATTGGCAACCAGCCTGCGGGTGGCATCAATTTCTTCTTTCTCTGCATTTAAGCCGAAGCCTTTATAAAAAAATGCCATGACCATGGTCGCTCCCATGTCTTTGTATTTTTTTACCTGCTCTTCAGTTGATTCCTTTTTAAAAATTTCATCGATCCATACGGGGTTGGCTCCGACTCTCCGCCTAAAAGTAGGCTTGATATCCCAGTTACCGATCATCACTACCGGGAAACCATCCACCCACTTGGGTTCGGCCTTAACAGTACCGGATTGAGCCTGAAGACCCGTAGCAAATAAGAAGCCTGCCATCACCAACACCAAACATCGCAGAAGGAATTTATTATTCATCTGTCCATCAGTTTAAAAATTTAGAGAAGTTTCTTTAAAGCCTGGTTAATACAAAACCGCAAGCGGGTGGCACCTGTAATGCACTTTGTTGGATCTGCCCGCTTATTGTTTTCCATTTGCCCCTGGGTAAGGTTATAGTAATCGTTTCCGCAGCTGAAGGATTAACAACTACCATCCCTTTTGTAAATTTCCTGATCCAGGCTTTTTGTTGCTGAACGGCATTATCTACAGGCGATCCTATGTTTACATTCATCTCAGGACGGTAATGAAATTCCTGGTAGATCGCTTTCTTATCTATAAATGGCGTAATGGCCAGCAGGCTCTGCGGTCCCCGTGTGAGTAAAAAGTTAGCGATTACCCACTCGATCTGCGCTGGGTCAGCTTTTTCTACAGCACCCTCTACCTGGTTAATAGAAATATATCCTTTGATGGGAGCGATCTCTTTTAAATAATCAAACTGCCTTTGCCAGTTGCTGCCCGTAATATTTTTACCGGTATGGGTAAAGCCATTTTCATCCAGCCAGATATTTACGGAATGCATCATGCGCAGCACCACATCGTTCGGAGCGCTGTTAGCCTTGATATTGGCCGCTACCTGAACCCCTAATGGATTCAGATTCTCGGTCAAATAGCGCATCCACCCGATCATATTTTCCTGGAAGGTTGTATCATTTTTTTTGCCGGTATATAACTGCACCCATTTGCCCTTTTCATATTTACCTACAGCACCCGGCCAGTTACCCAGATCAACGTTATCCATGGCCATTACTTTATAACCTTGCTTAATAGCGGGCAGCATAAATTCCTTTAAGTAAAATTCGCGCACTTCAGGATTGGAGACATCCAGTGGTACCAGTCCGCCATAATCATAGATATAGCCATAAGCAGGTGTCACCTTATCTTCCTTATACATGATCCAATCGGGGTGGTTCTTTTTATACCATTCAATATCAAATTGCCGCTCGGGATTACGATACGAAGGAAAGTACTTGCTCATGGTCACGCCCTCAATCAGATCAGGCTTTGCGGCGCCCCAGATAAAGTAAAACTTGTTCCCCTGTTTTTGATATACTGAGGCATCTTTTACCCTGCTGTCGAATATTTGCGCCAAGGGCACACCATCTGAAGGTATATTTAGCCGGAGCGGTTGCCGGTCTTTTTGCGCAACAGCAATAAAACAAGCTAACAGCCAACCTGCCGATAAAAGTCCCCTGTTTAATAATTTCATATGGATCTAATTTAAAATTTCCTCTTGTTGTATTTCAGGCAAAACAAGATGCGTTTGACATCTGCTATTTTTATTGGGCCGTCATTCTCAGCAACGCTGCAGAAGACTGGTCCAGGTAGTAGCTGCAGGAGGTATGCAATTGCAGGATACTGGCAGGATACAAAGGGCTAACAGGCTGTTCAATGCTATCTTTTACTGCCTGTGCTTTTCTGCCATCGGGAACAGAACAAATAATGTGGGTAGATTTCATGATCTGTTTTACCGACATGCTGATGGCTTGTGCAGGCACCTCTTCCAGCGACGCAAACCAGCCTTCGCCCATTTGCTGCATGCGGCATTTTTCATCCAGGTTTACAACCAGGTAAGGATCTTCTGTTTCAAAATCGGCGGGAGGATCATTAAAAGCCAGGTGGCCGTTTTCTCCAACGCCTACCAATGCTACATCAATCGGGTGCTGCTGAATAACCGTATTTAAACGCAGACGCTCTGCTTCTGCATCTGCTTCTCCATTAATCAGGTAATAGGCTTTTAATGGTGGCACTTTTTCTAAAAAGCGTTCTTTCAGGTATTTCCTGAAACTGGCGGGATGCGTAACCGGCAGCCCGATATATTCATCTAAATGAAACATCACTACCTTGCTCCAGTCAATACCTTCCTCTTTTATTAATTGTTCCAGGGTCTGGAACTGGCTGGTGCCGGTGGCCAATATGATATTTGCCTGTCCCGCTTCACTGATCGTATTGCGGATCAGCTCCCCGGCCTTTTTCCCGGCGGCAATTCCTAAGTCGTACTTATCTTTTAGTACCATCATTTCCATTGATATCTGTTTTAAAGTTTGGGCGATGAAAGCATCGTTGTAACCAAAAGTATCAATTAAGCCATACGAACGAGCTCGGGAGGACTAATAAAACAACGGTAACGTTATCGGCAATGATACCGGTAACGTTGCCAATCATTTATCCGGTCGTTAACATAAGTAAAGTAGTATTTATCGATATTTTAGCTAAAACATGTAATGTCCTCCGGGGCTTATGCCTAACGATTATCATGAAAGAGCAAACTACTAATATAACCACCCAGGCCCCCGACAGTAAAAGGATCGTTGTATCTATCAGCATTATTGCTGTTGTATTTTTTGTGATCGGTTTTATATCCTGGGTCAATGCCATTTTAATCCCCTACTTTAAAATTGCCTGCGAGCTCACCACTTTTGAATCTTATTTTGTCACCTTCGCCTTCTACATTTCTTACCTGGTCATATCAGTCCCGGCTTCTTATATGCTGAAGAGAACGGGCTTTAAAAAAGGTATGGCTATTGGCTTTGCAGTAATGGCTTTAGGAGCTTTTATTTTTATCCCCGCAGCAGCAACCCGCACTTACGGTATGTTTTTAACGGGTTTGTTTGCCTTAGGAACCGGGTTGTCGGTTTTGCAAACCGCGGCCAATCCCTACATTACCATTCTCGGCCCTATAGAGCGGGCGGCCCAGCGCATCAGCATATTAGGCGTTTGCAATAAAGGGGCGGGTATTTTGGCGCCGCTGATTTTTGCTGCCGTGATATTACGTAAAACGGATACCGAACTTTTTAAACAGATCCCGCTGATGAACCCGGCAGAAAGATCCGTGGTTTTAGATGAGCTGATACAAAGAGTAATGATCCCTTACCTGGTTGTTGGCATTGTATTGTTGCTGTTAGGATTATTAATTCTCAAATCGCCTTTGCCCGAGATCAATACTGAAAATGAAGATGCCGAATTATCCAGGGCCAACGCCGATAAAAAAAGCATTTTTGATTTTCCTTTCCTGATTTTAGGCGCTATCGCTATCTTCCTGCATGTGGGCACACAGGTTATTTCCATTGATACGATCATTGGTTATGCAACATCCATGCATATATCATTGCTGGAAGCTAAGGTTTTTCCCTCCTATACTTTATTTGCAACCATCTGCGGTTATATGCTTGGTGTTATTGCCATACCCAGGCTTATCAGTCAAAAGAGGGCCTTTCAGCTATTTACGATGCTGGGCTGTATATTTTCTGTATTGATTGTACTGGTAAAAATGGAAGTATTATTCCTGGGACACAAAACCGATCTGTCCATTTGGTTTTTGGTGTTGCTGGGATTTGCCAATTCGCTGATATGGGCCGGTATATGGCCACTGGCAATGAACGGGCTGGGAAGGTTTACAAAGCTGGGAGCCTCTATCATGATCATGGGTCTTTGTGGAAATGGACTATTACCGCTGGTATACGGCTACCTGGCAGACCTGCAGGGCGTGAAAGAAGCTTACTGGATATTAATACCTTGCTACCTTTACCTTATCTATTATGCTTTTTATGGTCATAAGGTAAAAAGCTGGTCTTTTAAATCTTAAACATGGATGAATTTCTTAAAATAGTCAACGCAAAAATCATCACCTCTCAGCGAATTATCAAGGAGGGAATAGTTGTTATAAAGAATGGATGGATTGAAAGTGTTGGCAGTAAAAATATAGCAATAGAAAACGCTGCTGAAATAGATGCAGCCGGTTTATACCTGTCTCCAGGCTTTATCGACCTGCACATACATGGAGGAGGCGGAGCCGATTTTATGGATGGAACAGAAGAAGCGTTTCTGACTATTGCTGAAACCCATGCGCGTTATGGCACTACAGCGATGTATCCAACCACGTTAACCAGCGAAAGAAAAGACCTGCTCGAAACGCTGGAGACATTTGAACGTGCCAATAAAAAGAATACTAACGGCGCCCGGTTAATGGGTATGCATCTGGAAGGTCCCTATTTTGCCATGAACCAGCGCGGCGCGCAGGACCCCAGGTATATCCGCAACCCCGATCCTGTTGAATATAAAGAAATAATTGAGGCATCCTCCAGTGTAAAACGGTGGAGCTCCGCCCCCGAGCTGGAAGGAGCCATAGAAATGGGGCGGTTCCTACGCAGTAAGGGCATTTTACCAGCCATAGCCCATACCGATGCGGTTTATGAAGAAGTAGTCGATGCTTTTGAAAACGGCTATACATTGGCTACCCATTTTTACTCAGGCATGTCGGGTGTAATGCGCCGCAATGGCTACCGTTATGCCGGTGTAATTGAAAGCGGCTACCTGATCGATGAAATGGACGTAGAGGTTATTGCAGATGGCATTCATTTACCAGCACCTTTATTAAAGCTGATCTATAAAATAAAAGGAGCAGACCATATTGCATTGATCACCGATGCCATGCGTGCTGCAGGCATGCCTGAAGGCGATAGTATTTTGGGGGGATTGGAAACGGGGTTAAAAGTAGTGGTAGATAAAGGAGTAGCCTGGTTGCCGGACAGGACTTCGTTTGCGGGAAGTGTGGCCACTGCTGACCGGTTAGTCAGGAACATGACCCATCTTGCTGAAGTTCCTTTAAATGATGCCATCAAAATGATTAGCATGACTCCTGCCCGTATTATGGGTATTGATGGTCAAAAAGGATCAATAGCAGTTGGTAAAGATGCGGACCTGGTGCTGTTTGACCAGGATATACAGGTGCGAAAAACCATTGTAAAAGGGAAGGTGATTTATAGTAGTGATAACAGTTAGCGAAGCGTAGACCCTCTTGCGATAAGGGTTCCGGGCAGTATCACATCTTCAGCAATAAAGTTGCGTTTATTAATATGCTTTAGCAGCAGTTCACAGCTTTTCTTACCTATTTCAAATGCCGGCTCGGCAATGGTAGATAGTGTGGGGGTAACAACTGTTGAAACCGGGTCGTTCGTAAAGCCTATTACGCCTACTTCTTTCCCTATTTGTATCCCCTTTTCCTTTAGTGTAATCATAGCACCTATTGCTTTCCGGTCATTCACGGCAAAAATAGCATCTGGCCGGTCTTTGCGGCCAAAGAGCTTTTCAGCATCCTCCTGCCCGTCTTCCCGGGAAAAGCCGGAGTGAACGATCCATCGATCTTTTACAGTTAAGCCATGTTTCTCCAACGCATCCAGGTAACCCTTTTTGCGTTTTTGGGTAAAGCTTAAACCTTCCGGACCGGCAATATGGGCTATCTTCCTGTATCCGCGTTCAATTAAATGTTCCACCGCTTCAAATGCACCGTTATAATCATCTTGCATCACTTTCGAGGTGGGAATACCATCAGACACCCGGTCAAAGAACACAATAGGAACGCCCGTATCAATCACCTGTTGAAAATGCGTACCGGCGTCAGAATTCGTGGATACCGAGATCAGTAACCCATCCAGGTTGGATACCGCCAGGTTCTTTATAATAGACAGTTCGCGTTCAGGAGAGTCATTAGTAATATGCAGGATAATGTTATAATCATTCTTGTAAGCCACTTCCTGTATGCCTGTGATAACGGTAGAAAAATAGTAGTTGGTGATAAAAGGCAGGATCACTGCAATATTATGCGAGTTGCGGTTCACCAGGCCCATTGCATTAAAATTGGGCCGGTAATTTAGTTCACTCGCCAATGCCAGTACTTTTTCGCGGGTTTCCTGGTTTACATCGTAAGTATCCCTTAACGCACGCGAGACGGTAGAGACAGAAATATTTAATTTTTTGGCTATATCCTTAATAGTTACAAAACGCCCCATGCATAAAAACTATATCCGATGAAGATAAACATTTTGAGGTAAAAATCCGCATGAGTACGGTGGCCTGTCCGGCCATTAAGCCCGATAAAAGTAGATGCCTTTGGATAGGCAAAAAAATAACCGCCCCGAAAGAGGCGGCTCTACTAACCCGTCAAATAAAATATACCTGTTAAGAATTTTTCAGCTCTTCTATTTTCTCCCTGATCTTCGCTTCTATTTCACCAGCCAGTTCAGGATTATCATTTAATAAGCTTTTCACCGCATCACGGCCCTGCCCCAGTTTATCGCTGTTATAGCTGTACCATGACCCGCTTTTTTGAATGATGTTCAATTCTACACCCATATCGATGATCTCACCTGTTTTGGAAACACCTTCCCCAAAAATGATATCAAACTCAGCAGCACGGAACGGAGGAGCTACTTTGTTTTTTACCACTTTTACCTTTACACGGTTACCAATGGTTTCATCACCGTCTTTAATTTGTGTCTGGCGACGAATATCCAGCCTTACTGAAGCATAGAACTTCAATGCATTACCACCCGTAGTTGTTTCAGGGTTACCAAACATTACCCCGATCTTTTCACGGAGCTGGTTAATGAAAATACAAATGGTATTAGTTTTAGAAATGGTAGCCGTAAGCTTACGTAAAGCCTGGCTCATCAAACGGGCATGTAACCCCATTTTGCTGTCTCCCATTTCACCTTCCAGCTCGCTCTTAGGTACCAGGGCTGCTACGGAGTCAATCACTACTACATCCAGTGCACCGGAAAGAATTAACCTGTCTGCGATCTCTAATGCCTGCTCCCCATAATCAGGCTGGCTTATTAAAAGATTATCTACATTAACGCCTAATTTCCTGGCATATACGCTATCAAAAGCATGCTCTGCATCTATGATGGCGCACATACCGCCTTTTTTCTGCGCCTCGGCTATAACGTGTGTAGCGATGGTTGTTTTACCGGAAGACTCGGGGCCATATATTTCAATAACACGGCCTTTAGGTAAGCCTCCAATGCCTAACGCGGTGTCAAGGCCAATGGAGCCCGTGGAAACTACTGCATGCGATTCAACCGCTTTTTCATTCATTAGCATTACACTACCCTTACCATAATCTTTATCGATTTTTTCCATGGTAAGCTTTAGTGCTTTAAACTTCTCGTTATTAACGTCTATCTCGGGTAATTTATCTGTCTTTGCCATAATCCAAAATTACAATTTAGCTATCTCCTGTCTAAAATAGTTATCAACACAAAACTAATATATTTAGCACAATAATGCTAATTTATTTGGATTTATTTTTTCTGAATTCGTAAATGAAAGTGCAACGGGGGAAATTTAACCGAGAGGATACTCTTATGTGGCAAAAATGGGGAAGATTATATTCGGTGAGCCGACGCTTTTTGCGGATTTAAGCCCATGTGCTGATAAATGATCCAGAGTTAAGCGGCGGATAATTTTCGTACTTTGCAGAGCTAAAAAGTTTTGAGCCAACATATCTCATCCCATGATGGGTGCTGCCAGTATTGGCACGGGGGCAAAAAGATTTTTTAGCTTTTTTATGTATTGTCGTATAAATTAAGCACAACTCTATACTTGTCTTTTAGTGCTTCAAAATATCTCGCCCCTTCCAGCCAGTGAAGACACTGGCCAGGGCTATGCTAAGGTTTGTATCTCACAAACCAGTCGGATGCATTTCAATAAAATTGATGCCGGTTTGTTATTACGCGTCATAAGATAAATGCATTGTAACAATATTACAAATTATGCTTTTCCCCTTCTACAAAAAAGGCGCACCATTTACGATGCGCCTTTGTATTTAAAAGTTACGGGTATATTACCCTTATTAGTCTTACTCAAAATCCTTATCGGATACGCCCTCATTTAGCTTAAAGTTTTTCATTGTTATTTCAAAACTCTGCCCCATGATCGATTGAGTCATAGAACCTGGTAATTGAATACCTCCTACCGGCGTATAATTACCAAACTCCATGGTCTGCTCTAATTCCTGCCCGCCGGCCTTGATCTTACCTTCCTGTTTCAGAAGCAAACCGGTTTTTGCAGCATAGTATTCGGTTTCTGTTTTACCGCTGGGTTTGGTTACCACAATTTTATAGGCATCTTCCCCATTTACTTTTTCAATAGCCGGAGCGCTCAGCTTAAAACCATCCGTGTTATAATAAAGCTGTGGGAATAGCCCTTTGGTATCACCGGCAGCAGCTATTTCATCAGCACCTAATTCTTTCTTTTGTCCCATCTGCTCCTGGTAACCGGTTTTTCCATTAAAAACCCGTTTCATCACCGTCATGCCGCCCATTGACAACTGCATCATTGATTTATTAGGCGCCGCATTTTTCATAACTCCGCCCAGCGACTGACCGCTAACATTCATTGCAATATCAGCGCTCATAGAAGTTATTTTCCCCAACGCTTCTTTACCGCCAATTGCCGCAATATATTTATCTATAACAGCCTGCGCCGTAATGTTCTTATCAACATTAGCCGATGGAGCCGTAGCAGCTTCTGTTACAGGAGATGCATAGATGTCGTACAATTTAACCGGGTAGCCCAGCTTGCTTAAGCCGTCTTTAACCACTGAAGCTTTCCCTACAACCACGATACGCGTATCGGCGCTGTTCAGGTATTTCTGTGCAACACGCTTAATGTCTGCTACAGTTACGGCGTTGATCTTTTGCAGGTAGGTTCTGTAAAAATCATTAGGCAACCCGTTGATCAAAATGGTAGTGGCGTAGTTGGCTGTAGTCTGTGGATTTTCCATACGCATAGCAAACACCCCATTGTATACCGCTTTGGCAGTAGCCAGCTCTTCTGCCGTGATCTTTCCCTCTCTCATATTGTTGATCTCCCTGATGATCTCCGCAACAGCACTGTCTACTTTATCATTACGTACCGAAGCGCCGGCTTTGAACATAGTCTGGTAACGATCAGAAGGAAGATTGCTATAACTGCCATAAGTAAAGCCATGTTTTTCACGAAGGTTCATAAACAGCTTGCTTTCGGCTCCGCCACCCAAAATATGATTGGCCAGCACCAGGGCATGGTGATCGGGATTGCTGTAAGGATTGTTGATCAGGTTGGCTACAGAAATTTCGCTCTGTACTGCGGAAGGCACATCAATCAGGTCGATCTCTGTTTTTGCAGGGTTGGCCACCGGTATATTTTTAGCGATCTCAATTTTCTTTCCGGTCCAGCTGCCAAATGCTTTGGTGGCATATTCCTTCGCCTGCGCCGGTGTGATATCACCCACAAAGGTTAAAATGCTGCTGGCCGGGCTCAGGTATTTCTGGTAGGCAGCTTTAACATCATCAAGCGTAACGGCTTCTGTTGTCTGGATGGTTTGAAACTCACCTCTTGCTGTATTCTTGCCGTAAGAGATAGCGTTCACTACTCTTGCAGAAATAGATTTGGCATTTTTTTCCTGGGATTTCAGGTTGGTTACCGCCTGCGATTTCAGTTTATCGAAATTTTCTTTTTCGAAAGCCGGGTTTCGTAGCGCATCAGCCATCAGCATCAGGCTGGGCTCAAAATACCGGTTTAAGGCTGATACATATCCACCGCCTGAGTTTAAAGACACAGAAGCTCCCATTATTTCCACTTTTTCGTCAAACGCTTCCTTCGAAAGATTTTTAGTGCCTTCATTCAGCATATCCCCCATCAAACTAATTACACCCGCTTTATCTCCTTCTACAATATCGCCCCGGTTGGTAGAAAGACTTGCTGTTATTTTAGGCAACTTATGATTTTCAACCACCAGCACAGTCATGCCATTAGGTAAAACAAATTTGGCAGGATCAGCAATTTTAATGACAGGAGCAGGCCCTTCCTTCGGCTTTTTGCTTCTGTCTATTGTTTGTGCAAATACCGCTGTACAAAAGAACAAAGCAGCAGATGCTATAAAAACTCTCTTCATAATTGATTATTTATTGCTTGCGCAAGTTTTTTAAAATACATTTAGATAACAGGACCTGTTATTTAGCCGCTTCTTCTTTTTTTGAAGGCAAATAATAAAGCACCACGCGCTGATCTTTATTCAGGTATTTTTTAGCCACATCCTGGATGTCCTGGCGGGTTATGGATTTAATCAGATCCAGCTCTGTATTCAGATAATTGGTATTGCCGTGGAAAGTGTACCCGCTTGCCAGGCTTTCCGCAATCCCCATCATGGTATTATTGCCGCTTACGAAGTCGTTTTCTGCCTGGTTTTGTAATTTGGTAAACTCGGCCTCTGAAATAAGAGACGTTTGCAACTTAGCTACCTCTTCGTCCATATCGGCCAGCAAATTGTCAAGACTTTGATTACCATTTGGTATTGCAAAAGTGAGATAGGCGCCATAATCTTCCAGTGTATAATTGAATGCCTGTACCGCTACTGCATTTTTCTTTTGGTCTACCATTTTCTTATACATACGGCTGCTTGCACCCCCGCTTAAAATTTGTGAAGCCATATCCAGCACAATGGCATCACGCTCTTTCATACCTACCGTACGGTAAGCAGCTACTATCGCAGGGATCTGGATGTTGGCGTCGTATGCCGTGTCAACGATTTGTTTGGTAATAGGCTCTTCTTTGATATTCACTCTTTCAATAGCAGGACCTTTGGGAATAGGCCCAAAATAAGCTTCTACCAGCTTTTTTGTTTTAACCGGATCGATATCTCCTGCTACTACCAGTACTGCATTGTTAGGTGCATAATACTTTTTGTTGAATGCTAAAAAGTCGGGCAACTTGGTATTATCCAGGTCTTCCATGCTACCGATAATAGGCCAGTGATACGGGTGCTTGGTAAACAGCTTATTGAATACGGAAGCGATCAGGTTGCCATAAGGCTGGTTATCGATGCGTAATCTTTTTTCTTCTTTTACTACCTCGTTCTGCGTTTTAACACCGTCCTCGTTAATCACGGGATGCATTAATCTTTCGCTTTCCAACCATAAGCCGGTTTCGAGCTGGTTGCTGGGGAACGCTTCAAAGTAATAGGTGCGGTCCTGGCTGGTATTGGCGTTGTTTTGCCCCCCGTTTTGGGAAACAATTTTCATAAACTGGCCTTTCTTGATGTTTTTCGATCCCTCGAACAACAAGTGCTCAAAAAAATGCGCCATTCCTGTATGTCCGGGCACTTCATCTTTACTACCCACATGGTACATGACGGAAGTAACTACCACCGGCGCGGTATGATCTTCATGCAACACCACGCGCATGCCGTTGCTTAAATCGAATTCTGTAAACTTCACCTTTTGCGCCATGGCGGGCAATGCGCCTGCCAGCAGCAAAAGGCCAATGTTGATTTTCTTCATCTGATTTTGTTAAGAATTAATATTATAAAGACTAGGTTGCCTGTTAGTTTGACGAAACTACTGAAAAAGCCCATCCCATAAATTACCGTTCATATAATATGTGGAAATTAGAAACTCCCGTTCTGCCATCATAAATATAACACCTGCGATGGCCTCTTCCAAAAACGTATGGAAAAAATCAGGCTACCCAATTAGCAATGATAACAGCCAGTACGCCAACACCTACGCCCATATAATACTCACGCGGTGTATGTGCCGACAATAGCAAACGGGCGGTACCCACCAAGCCGGTAATAAGTATAGCCAGTGCCAGGTAAATAGTAATATTGGTAGATGACGGATCGATACTCAGCAGGCAAAGAAAGGCGGTTGCAGTACCCAGGCCAATGCCATGCATGCTGATTTTTAAATAGATATTAGATAAAAGTCCCATTGAAGAAGCCAGGAAAACACTGAGGGCGAATACCACAATATAATGTGGCGCTCCGGGCAACCCTCTCCATACATACCAGATCCAGAAATACCAGATATTACAAACTATAAACGGTACGATCCTGTCCTTTCTCTCTTTCAGTTTAATAGAACTGATGAGATTAAGGCCTTTTAGCAAGAGCACACTTATCAACGGGAAAAAGGTATAATTAATAAAAGCCCGTCCAAAAGTCAGCGCTTTTTCCTGAGGCGACGCTCCTACGAATAAGAACGGCTCTATAAATAACAGGAAGGATACTACATATAAAGGCACAAACACCGGGTGAAACAGGTAAGACAGAAAATTGGCGACCACTTTCAGCACAGGATGAGGAATGTATGGAGGTTTCTCATTTTCCTGCTGCAAACCTTCGGGTGTTATAAAAAGCTGTGTAGACATACTATATCAGGCCGCAAAGTAATGGAATTATTTTCAGAGTGGGGTTGTAGCTTCCGCAGGTTTTGAAGGCATCTGATCTAAATAAATTTTTTAATGCCCTGTAATACCGGGCCTGCTACCAGGCCGGTATTATTTACAGGCACTTCTTTACCATAAATAACGGGGCAACAACGGGTGCATCTACCGGTAAACTATTATTTTTACAGTACATGCCTATGCGATTAAAATTGACTGTATGCTCTGTATTGCTTTTTTGTTACTTGGTTGTTGGGGCACAGCCTAAAGCTATCAGGCCGTATATCGAAGCCTGGAAAAAGACCGGGAAAGACCAAAGCTATGCCTCTCAGGTATTTTTCGACTCTCTTCGCCTTACCAAATACGATCCCGCTGCTAAAAAACGCTACTGGGATGATATCAACCAGCTGCATCATTACCTGGACAGGCACCCGGACCGGAGGCTGGGAGTTCGTTTAATGATGTTTGAAATAATGGCGGCAAGGGAACATGGGCTCGCGCCCCGGTATTATAATGTTATTGACAGCATTATAAAAATCGCTTATCCCCTCAACGATCCCCAATTAAATGCCGAACTCTATAGTATCAGGGCCGATGTACCGCCATCAGGCGAAACCCATTTGCTTTACAACCTGAAAGCTGTTGAGATACAACGCAGCATAGGATTTTCTTATTTTCCCTATGTACATAACCGTTTTTTTGGTATCAGCGCCGTTTTATTCGGGCAAAGCAATTATACCCAATGTATCGCATATGGAAAGGAGGGACTTAATGCCTGGAACCTGGACAGCGTTCACCGCGACCCGAGAGTATATATTTTCCAGCTTGATATAATTGGTGCTTCCTATCGAAATTTAAATAAACCGGACAGTGCCCGCTGGTACTATAATCATATTATAGCGTCTGTATCTAACGATACAGACCCCTGGTTTGTAAAATTATGGACTGGAATAGCAAAGGGCAATATAGGCCGCACTTATACCAGCGAGAGCAATTTCGATACGGCGGCCCCTTTATTAAATACCTATCTGCAAGTCAGCCGGGAATGTGGAGATTGGCTTAATATTGCCATTGCACAAAATGCGCTATCAACCTTCTATTACAAACAAAAAAAATACAACATGGCAACCTCTTTTGCCGCCGAAGCGCTGGCTGTGGCTAAAGAGCATAAACTAAACACCGAATTAATCAGCTCAGCATCCCTGCTCGCCAATATCTACCGCATTCAAAAAAATATCGATAGTGCTTTTTATTATTATGAATTGGAAAACCAGTACAAGCAACGGGAGGAGGAAGAATTGAAAAAAAGCGAGCTGAGTGTTGTTAAAGCACAAATTGCGTTTGATAATTTGCAACATTCCCTCATTCTTGCGCAGGCTTCGGTTAACCGGGAAAAAAGTCTTCGCAATGCTATACTGGTGGCTATTTTGCTGCTTACCATCATTGTGCTGCTTTTATACAATAAAAAAAGAACCCGTGATCAAACCAGGCTCAGGGAAGCAAGGGAAAAACATGCAAGGGCCGAGCAGCAGGTAGCAGATGCGCGGGACAGAATTACTGTTTTTACCCGCCATCTTATAGAGAAAAACGATCTTATTGATTCGCTTCGGATACAACTCGAGCAATCGAAGGACGTAACCTATGAAGTAACAGAAAAGCTACTGGCAGAACCACTCCTCACGGAAGGTGGTTGGGAAAATTTCCGGCAGGAATTTTCAAAAGCCTACCCCGTGTTCTTTCAACAACTCAAGGAGCGATGTGAAGGGCTCACTCCGGCAATGGAGCGACTTGCGGCGCTTATTTTTTTACAGCTTAATAATTATCAAATTGCCAATGCGCTGGGTATTGGTAAAGAAAGTGTTGCCCGCAGCAAAAGACGCCTGAGAACTATTTTAAAGCTGGCGGCAGATGAAAGCCTGGAAGACCACGTAAAAACCTTAGCCACCAGGAGCTAACGCTCTTCAACACTACTTGTGATTGTCCTGAAATTGTCCGCTACGAATTTTGGCGCAGGCTTCTCTAAAAGTCATATTTGCAAGTATGAATCAACGCAGGCACATTATAAACATGCTGATTATTATTTTGATCGGCTTGCTATTGCTGGTAGCCGTATGGTACTATTTCGAGTACAGGATCCCTTCAAATTAGCCTCCCGCCTTAAATAACAGCTGTAAGCCGGTTTATCCGCCCGGAAAAAAGCATATCCCCGTTCCGGCTAATTAATAAAACCCTGCGAGATAGATTCTCCTGCCATTTTTTAGTAGTTCACAAACAGTGTTAAGTATTTGATTTACAAACGCTAGTGATTGTCCGGATTTTGTCCGCCCCCTGTCCGCATTTCATCCTTTCGTCATTTTGGAGGCCCGGTTGCAAAGCTGCACCTTTAGCTTCCGCAAATAAAATAAGCGTCAGAAGACCATCGGATTTTCCACCCTCTTAATCTTCTGTTTAGCCCATTCAAAATTGACCCAATGATGAAAAAGTTTTTATCCGTTTTACTTGTATTAAGCTTTTTTTCCCCGCTCCTGTTCTCTCAAACCATTTATGTAAATCATGCCGCTACCGGAAGCAATGATGGCAGTTCGTGGCAAAACGCTTATCAAAGTCTTACAACTGCGCTAACTGCAGCTCATGCTAATACCGCCATTACCCAAATATGGGTGGCAAAAGGGACTTACTACCCTTCCACCACCAATAACCGCGACCATTTTTTTAATATCCGGAGAAATAACCTACAGGTATATGGCGGGTTTGCGGGTACCGAGACTAATTTAACGCAACGAAACACCGCTGCCCACCCAACCATTCTAAGTGGTAATATTGGCGCAACGGCTTCCAATAGCGACAATAGCTATCACATTATGGTGATAGAGCTGAATCCATCTAACCCGCAACCTATTGACAACTCACTGGTCATTGACGGTTTTACATTTTCTAAAGGGAATGCTAACGCCGGCAGTGTGTTTAATTCATTATACCCCCGATATACCGGCTCTTCTATATTCATTTCCTGCAATTTCAGTTCTATCAATATTACACCGTTGATCCGTAACTGTATTTTTGCTGATAACCGCGCTTTTTCCAGCGGAGCGCTAACTTACTACGGCATCTCTGCAGGCGGCAACGCTCTTACTATAGAACAATGTACTTTTCAAAACAACTATGCAGGATATTCGGGAGCAGCAATTGATGTAATGCAACTTGATGCAGCCGGGTACGGCGTTCCGGGTGTATTTTCAGTTGCTGTTGAGAAGTGCTCCTTCTTAGGCAACTCGGTAGATAATTACTCGCAGGGCGGCGCCAATGGCGGAGTGGGTGCCGGAATTAACACTTTTGGCCAGGGCACACTAAAAGTGAATAATACGACATTTGTCAATAATACGATAGGACCGGCTACCAGTTTTGCAGGCACTTATAAGGGTACCGCCGTATCAGTGAGAAATGGGGGCAATACAACTATTGTGAACAGCCTGGCCTATGCCAATAACAACTACATTCCTTTTTACAACATCCAGTCCACCCTTACCTTCATTAATGCTACCGTATACAACCCGGTAAGCAGCGCGCTGGATGTGAACAATCCTGTGGCCAACAATATTTACAACTCCATATTATGGACGGATAACGGCACAGCCAACATAATAGCAGTAAGCAATGGTAGTCCAACCATAAATATCGAAAACTCCATCCTGAATGCTACCCGCCAGGGTACTATAACAGGTTCCAATATCATAACCACCAACCCCGCATTTGCCAATCCCGCCTCAGGTGACTTTAGCCTGCAACCCGGAAGCCCCGCCATTAATTCAGGTAATAGCACCTTTTACAGCAATAGCAGCTATGGCAACGGCGACCTGGGAGGTAATTACCGTATTGCCCAATCAACTATAGATATAGGAGCTTATGAAAGTAATTCTACTGCGCTGCCTGTAAGGTTTGGAGCCATATCAGCTATTGCCAGGAACGGCCGGCTATTGGTTAACTGGTCTACCGAATCGGAAACCAACAACGATCATTTTGACATTGAAATATCGGCCGATGGAAAACAGTTTACAACCATCGCTACTGTAGCGTCAAAAGCAGTAGGTGGAAGCTCCAATACAGCATTGACCTATCAGTATAGTACAGGCCTATCCCAGCTGGTGTCTGTTTGGGGAGCGGCGGCATTCGCATTGCTTCTTCTGCTTCCTGCCAGTATGCAAAGACATAAAATAAGGCCGGTAACCTTACTGATCATTGCCGGAATAGTATTTTGGAGCTGCAGCAAGCAGGATCGGCCATCAGGCAGCAATAACACTCTGTTTTTACGAATAGCCCAGGTTGATAAAGATGATAAAAAAGCGCATAGTAAAATTATCAGGGTATCAGAACAATAAACATGGCCATATGAAAAAGATATCTTCCTCATATAAATCAATAAGCACGCTCATCAAAGCCGCTCTTTTATTTTTTCTGACCGGTTCTGTTTTCTCCGCCGGGGCACAAAACACCCGGTATGTAAAGTCATCAGCCTCCGGTCTGGCTGATGGGAGTAGCTGGGCCAATGCAAGCAACAACCTGCAGGCCGTAATAGATGCTGCTGCTATCAACGACACCATATGGATCGCAGCAGGCACCTACCAGCCCGGCAACAATCAATGGTTTAATATAACAAAACCTTTAAAAATTTATGGGGGATTTGCAGGTAACGAAACCAGTTTGCAGGAACGTAGCTCCAATACTGCCCCAACTATTTTAAGGGGTAATGGCAGCTCGGTATTGAGATGGACCGGGGCAGGAACAAAGGTTTTGGACAGGATGAGTATTACCGCCGGGCGGGGAACAGGTGCAGGCGGCTTGTCTTGCAACGATGGAGTACTCAATATTAGTAACTGCCGTTTTTTTGATAACAGAACCAGCGGCAATGGCGGAGGTATATTGATTACCACGGGCAGCGCTTCTATACAAAACAGTATTTTTTACAATAATGCAGCTTTTGCAGGATTTGCCATATGGGCGCAAGCCAACGTGGTTGCGCTAACCAATTGCACCATTGCCGACAATGCCTATATATATCATCCTTACACTAATGCCAATGGCAACACGATTTTCAATAACACCAATAGTTTTTTGATACAAAACAGTATTTTTTGGAATAATACCCACGCTATTACCAGCCAGTTCAACAATTCGTTACATATCAGCTTCTCTAATATCCAGGGAGGGTTTAGCGGTACCGGCAATATCAATTCAGACCCGCTTTTTACAGCCGAGTACAGATTACAGGCAGCCAGCCCCTGTATCAATGCCGGAGATCCTCAAACCAATACAACCGGCTATGCGGTACAGTCGGGCGAGCTGGACCTGGCAACCACGAACCGCATAGTGGGAACTCATATAGATATGGGAGCTTTTGAAAATGAAAGCGCATTGCCCGTCCATTTCGGGCCAATAGAAGCAACCGTACAAAACCAACGCTTACTGGTGAAATGGAGCACGCTAACCGAAACAAATAATCAATATTTTGACATTGAAATATCTGCCGATGGAAAACATTTTAAGAAATTAGCTACCCTGTCATCATTAGCGCCAGGTGGCAATTCAGATCTGCCGTTGCACTACGAATACACCATGGAAGCGCCCCAGGTAATGTTTTTGCCCCTTTTACTTTATCTTTTATTTCTGTGCTTTCTGGCAAATCCAAAAACCCGAAAGTTATGCCTCATAATGCTCATTGCGGGAACAGCCACGTTTTTGGGTTGTTCTAAAAGTAGCAGCCAGCCTGAATCGGTCAACGCTAAAATTTTCCTGCATATTGCCCAAATTGACAGGGATGGTAAAAAAGAGTACAGCAAAACTATTACCGTAGTGAATCAATAAAAAAGGTGCCAACCGAAAATATGGGCTGGCACCTTTCCTACCTATTAATTGATTTATTTTCCTTTCAGGTACTTATCTAAAAATTGTTCCTGCTCCCACAGGGTATGCAATATATTTTCCTTAGCGGCATAGCCATGGCTTTCTTTGGGTAATATCACCATCCTGGCCTGGCCTCCGAGCCCTTTAATGGCCTGGAAATAACGTTCTGTTTGCAATGTAAAGGTGCCGGGATTATTGTCGGCCTCTCCATGAATCAGCAAAATGGGCTTTTTGATCTTTTGAGCGTTCATAAAAGGAGACATGGTATTGTAGATCTCCGGTACATCCCAGTAATTGCGCTGCTCGCTCTGGAAACCAAATGGAGTAAGGGTTCTGTTGTAAGCACCGCTACGCGCAATGCCACAGGCATAGTCGTTGGAATGGGTAAGCAAGTTAGCCGTCATGAAGGCTCCGTAAGAATGTCCGCCTACCGCCACTTTACTACGATCAATATACCCCAGCTTATCTACCGCATCAATAGCCGCGCGGCCATTTGCTACCAATTGCTCAATAAAATTATCATTGGGCTCTTTGGTGCCTTCACCAATTATGGGAAACGACGCGTCATCTAAAACGGCATACCCTTTGGTTACCCAATATACAAACGATCCGTAATAAGGGAAAGTAAATTCATTAGGATTCTTATCGCTCTGGCCAGCGCTGTTTCTATCCTTGAACTCCTGGGGATAGGCCCATATTAACAATGGCAGCTTTTCTTTCTTTGCTTTATCGTATCCCTCCGGCAGGTATAAGGTTCCCGAAAGATCGACGCCATCAGCACGTTTGTAATGAATAACTTCTTTGTGTACATTGGCAATGGCTTCAAACGGGTTTTTATTAAAGGTGATCTGTACAGGGGCTATCTTCTTTTTGTAATTGCGGAAATAATAATTGGGATACTCGTTAGAAGACTGCACCTGTACCAAAGCTACCCCGTTTTTAAAGTCTTCTATGGAATAGATGGTTTCCATTTTATCTTTAGCGGCGCTCTGGTATAGCCGTTTTGTTTTCAAAGTCTTCAGGTTAAATTCGTCGATAAAGGGAAACTGTCCTTCTTTGGTAAACCCCTTTCCAATTAAAAACAGGTTATCCCCTTCTATTGCCAGCACATTTCTGCCGTATTCGTTTTCTTTTGTTTCAAAACTGCCGGGATCGCTATAAATGTCCTGGTAGTTCCGGTCAAAAACCAATTGTGGCTGAGTGCCAGGCGCTGAAGGATTGATCAGGTAAGTTTTCTGATTGCGTGTATCGTACCAGCTATCCATCAATACCGCAGTTGAAGCATTACCCCAAACCACACCTCCATAACGCTGCTTTGTTTTAGCAACAGATACGGGGGCCGCAGTAAAAGGCGCTTCCCAGGTAAAAAGCTCATCCCTGTACTCTACTTTGTTAGCCGGATCGCCTTTATCTAATGCTTCCACATAATATAAAGACGCCGGTTGATCGGCCCGCCAGGCCATGCTTCTTTTGCCGGTAACTACCGCACCAAATCCTTTAGGCATGATCTCAACCAATGGCTTTTCATTAACCGTTTTAACTTCCCTTCCCTGCAGGTCATAAACAACGGAGGCTTGCGGAAACCGGCTCAAAGGCACGATATAAGAAAATGGCTTTTTAATGGTAGTCAACATAATATAGTTTCCATCCGGGGAGATGGATTGACTATCATATATATCAGCACCTTTATATAGTTTTTTTTCACCTGTAATACTCACATTATATAATTCGGCGCTAACCAGCGTTTCAAAATTTTGCTCATCGGTTTTATTCTTTAAAAGATCCTGGTAGGTTCTGTTCTGCGACACTTTTCCTTCTGCTACTGAAACAATAGGACCCTTAGGCAAATCCTTTTTTGAATCGATCAGTGCAGGCCTGTTGGCCGGGATCATCCTTACCAGCAATGTTTTATTGTCTTTGTACCAGCTATAAGGCATACCCATATTCGCATTTAGATTTGCATCAGTAAGCCTGGTTGCAGCTGCAGTAGCTACATCTATTACCCAGAGCTCTACCCCTGTAGCCGTGGTATTGGTAAATGCGATCTTTGAATCATCGGGGCTCCAGGAAATATAAGTAATTCTTGGTTGCGCAGGTAAACCCGAAACCTGCGTAGGCTCCGCCTTTACATCTTTTATTTTCCTGATCTTCAAATTATTGCTGTAAGTTACCGTCGATGATATATTGGTAACCGGGTTGATACGCAGACCTGCCAATCTCATTTCATCCTGGTTCAGATCATCCAGTGTTTTGTATACGCTTCTGTATGACAGCAACATATAGTTCTTTTTGGTATCCATCGATACCGAAGGGGCTGGCTCGTAGTCGGTAAGAGCCAGAATAGACGCCGATGGCTTTTGGTACACCAGGTCTTCCTGGGCCATAACAGGCATTGTAAATAATAAGCAGGCTAAAGCTGTGATAAATGTAATGCGCATAAATAATCAATTTCTACAAAAATAATGCGCCGGGCAATGAAATACACAATCAAAACCACCAGCTATTGCTAATGCCTTTATCTTTGTGCCAATAAATATTTTATGGATTTAACAGCGAAACTAGTACAGATCTTACCCCTGCAAAAAGGCCAGGGTAAGAATGGTGAATGGAAAAAACAGGACATTATTGTAGAAACGGGCGGCCAATACCCTAAAAAAGTATGCATTTCTATCTGGGGTGATAAGATCAATGAAAAAGCCCTCCAGATTGGCAATACCCTTAATATATCTTTTGATGTGGAAAGCAGGGAATACAACGGCAGGTGGTATACAGATGTGAAAGCCTGGAAGGTAGAAGCCGCAGGTAATACAACAGGGGGCGGCAACAGCAGCTATGCCGATGAAATGCCTCCTGATATTAACTACGACGATTCGAAAGACGATCTACCTTTTTAGTTTTAAGCCTTTGTTATAACTATGGTGGCGTATTGCACTTTACCTTTATCCTCAAGAAAAACCTTATTGCAATGAAGAAATTTTTTGTGCTCCTGGTGTTGGGCAGCTTATTCGTAACAGGCTGTAAAAACGGCTGTAATAAAAAAGGCGGCGACCAACCGGCAGAAGACTCTACCTCCTATAATAAGGGAGAGCGTGCCGATACACTGGTAAACACTCCACAACCTGATTCAGCGCAGATAAGAATTACCAAAGATTCAATACTCACCAGTCTTACTAAAGAAGTGCTTACTATTTTTAAGGACCGGCAGTATACCAAACTGGATTCGTTAATTCATCCCGAAGAAGGCGTAAGGTTTTCACCCTATGCCACCGTATCATCAGAGGATAAGAAATTTTCACGAGAAGAGTTTAATAAACTGGTTACAGCCAATAAGAACAAAAAGATCAACTGGGGAAGTTTTGATGGTAGCGGCGATCCTATAATGCTTACTGCGGCCGAATACTTTAAAAGGTTTGTTTACGATGCCAACTTCGTACATCCCGAAAAGTATGATATCAACAAATTTATTGAAACAGGCAATTCGGTAAATAATCTTAAGGCAAAATACGAAGGCAGTGATTTTACGGAAAGCCATTTCTCCGGCTCCAAAAAGAACGGAGGTATCGATTGGAAATCAGTAAGACTGGTATTTAAAGAAGTAGGTGGAAAATACTATCTGGTAGGCGTGGTGCACGATCAATGGACGATATAAAGATGACAGTACACAGATGGCAGATGATAGACAATCAATAAAACAGTGAGTCGTAAATAGGATGTGATCGGGGTAATTGAGATTCCCTTTTTGACCACTCCAGCACCTGTCATCTGCCAACTGTTATCTGCCTGCTCTATACCAGCCCTTGCTTTTTCATTCCCCGATGTGCAATTAGCTGAAACAGGAAAATCATTACTATTGTAGGGATCAATATGGTAACAATATCCTTTAATCTGCCACCTTCTAAAAACAAACCGTAAAAAGCTTCAAGGCACCAGTGCAGGGGCGATATCCGCATCAGGCCCTGCATAGACTGCGGCATGGCAAAAGCGGGCACCAGCAAACCTCCTATTGCAGCAAACAAAACAATAGTTACAGCGCCGATACCGTTGCTTTGCTCCTGGGTTTTGGCAAATACACCAATCATGATAGCAAAGCTGGCGGCACACCAGCCACATAAAACAATAACCAGCAAAAGGCTTGCTTTATCATGTGGAAAATCGAGCCCGGGAAGCCCCATCACCGGGAACAGCCATTTGCCTATAGAAAAAATAACCAGGGCCTGTATTATGGTGATAGCAACATAAGCGATCTGTTTGGATACCATTGCCAAAGTAATGGAGGTAGGCATGGTTTTCAGGCGTAAAAAACTGCCGCTGTTTTTTTCTCTCACAATACTTGCGCCCAATGATATAACAATAAAAAACATAGCAAATACCGTCCACGCCGGGATGTTATGCTGCGTGGCATTTACAATAACATGCCCGCCATCTTTTGATACAGACAGCTGTTGTATGGGGGTTTGATTGGTTAATATCTGCTGTTCGAGGTCGGCAGGTATAGCGGCAGAATCATTGATGGCACTATATAACTGGCGCACAATATATTTACTTTGTACAATTTGTAAAACACTGTTAAGCGCTCCGTCTATCCCCTGCCTGAAAGATGCCTGTAATACCGGGTGATAAAACAATACCACGGAAGCCGAAGCCTGCAGTTTTGAAGCAGTACTATCACCTGTATTAACAGCAACAGACTGTAAAGCCTGCCCTGCAACATGCTCCGACTTGGCTAAAACATCGGCGGTGTACCGCTGTGGTATCACCAGTCCCAACAAAGCGTCCTTGTTCTGCAACCTTTGCTTAAGCACTGCTTCATCCTCCCCTGCAGATAATTTTTTAATGGTAAACATGCCTCCTTTTTGCAGCGTAGCTTCCAGTTCTTTTCCGGCAATGCCTTCATCCTTATTTAAAAGCAGGAGGGGTACTTTTTTATCATTTACCAGCTCAAACGTGCTGTTTTGTACGGTAGTAATTACTATGGCCAAAACAATAGGCATTACGAACATAAGCGTAAGCCCCACCTTGTCACGCGTAAGAATACGCCAGTCTTTTTTTATAGTCGCCCAGAGTTTGTACACAGGGTGGCAAATGTAACAGTTTTTCTCATTCTGCGGCCTCACCCGGTCGGCACCCTGCATCTCACCAAGGGTGGATGCATCGGTGAAGATTTAAAAAACGTCTTATATTTATACCAAATTCAAAACTATGTCTCAACTAACTGCTAACGTATCGAACAAGTTCAAAAGAAGTGCTCAAAAATCCGTTTTCGCTATTATACTGTTTATTGTTATTTATATTTTACTGGTGATCTGCTCCGCGATCCTGGCATTTTTTTGCTTGAAAATAGGATTAGCCATTATTATGAATGTCGGGGGTCTTTGGGGAATTATAGGCGCGCTTGGCCTTATGGCAACGGGTTTAATTGTTTTTTTCTTCCTCTTCAAATTCTTTTTCTCTAATCTGAAAGTAGACAGGTCAAACCTCAAAGAAATCTACCAGGAAGATGAACCCCGCTTATTTGAAACCATTTATAAGCTTGCTGAACAAATTGGTACAGACAAGCCTAAAAAGGTTTACCTGGCCGGCGATGTTAACGCCTTTGTATTTTATGATTCTACATTTTTAAGTCTCTTTTTTCCTGCCAAGAAAAACCTTGCCATCGGGATTGGACTGGTGAATTCGCTAACGGAGAATGAACTCAAAGCAGTTATTGCGCATGAGTTCGGCCATTTTTCACAAAAATCGATGAAGATTGGTAGTTATGTTTACACTACAAACAGGTTCATTCATAATTTGCTTTATGAAAACAATTCCTATGGAAACGCTATGCAGTCCATTGCTAACATTCATGGAATTATTGCGCTCTTTGTAATGCTTTCAGGCAATATCATTAAAGCGATTCAATGGATTTTGAGACAACTCTACCAGGTGCTAAATATTAATCATGCAGCCCTGTCGCGGGAAATGGAGTTTCACGCAGACAATATTGCGGCGTTAAGCACGAACGGATATTTCCTGTCGAGCGCATTACTACGTTTACCTTATGTTGATGGTGTACGAGATCGTATATTAAGCTATTACCAGGAGAAGATCGACGCCTGTATCAAAACTGACAATATTTATGATAAATCAGCCTGGCTGTTAAATTTTATCGCAACGGAGGAAGATATTCCTATAAAGAATGAAGTACCCTCAATTTCTTTAACTGATATTACAAAGCTAAATTTATCTAAGCTGAATATTGAAGACCAGTGGGCGTCACATCCCAGGTTGGAAGACAGGCTGCAAAACCTGCAACACTATTCTACACCCGTAACCGATGACAGCGTGATTTCAAAAAATCTGCTGAACTATATTGCAGACTACCAGGTTTATTTTTCGGAACAATTATTCCAGTCGGTAAATTATGAAAAAGTGCCTCACATACAATCCCTGGAAGAGTTTCAACAAGACTACTTAGCTACTTTCAAAAGATCAACCTTTCCTAAAATATTCAATGGCTACTATGATAATATGAACCCTGAAAATTTTGAATTCGATGAGTTTACAGGCGAGGATAATGAGATAATGGCTACCCAGTTATTCAGCCCCGACAAATTAAGCCTCGCAGCTGAAATGGCAGCCCTTGCCAACGATAAGGAAACACTTAATTACCTGTGGAATAATAAGGAGCATCGTATTAAAACTTTTGACTATGATGGCAACAGGTATAAAAAACCGGGTATTCCCGGAATTATAAAACAAATTGACGAGCAAATTGAACGTAATAAAGAGAAGATCTCTCAAAACAACAGTGCCATTTTTCGCTACTTCCTGAACAAAGCCAGTCAAAACAACCTGCTTGATCAGTATAAAGAGCGCTACCTGGCTTATAAAATCTTAAACAAAAACATAGAAGAAAATATTGCGATCATCAACGATTACCGCTCCCGGCTTAGTTTTTTCGGCGAAACACTGGAGCATCATGTTATTGAGGCGCGCCTTCAACAACTTAGGGAATCAGGTACCGAAACAAGGTTCCAGGCATTGGTTGAAAAAATCGTTACAGATGAGTTATTTACTTCTTTATTGAAAGAAAATGAAAAAGAATTGCTCACCCGGTTTGCAACTACCGGGCGCGTCTATTTTTTTGATGGCGCTTATATGGATAACGAAGTTCAGGATGCTATCGGCAGCATCAATATCGCCTATGATATAATCTTCAGGAGCTTTTTTGAAAAAAAATGGGCGCTATTAGATTTTAAAGCAAAACTGATGAACTAACTAGTCAACATTCCAGTTAACTGTTCCGTCTTTTTCGTCTTTAAGCGTAATACCAATGCGTGCCAGCTGATTGCGTATGGCGTCTGATGTTACAAAGTCCTTCCGGCTGCGTGCTTCCCTGCGTATATCAATAAGCACCTGCATTACATCTTTTAGTTTCTCATTATCTGCCGCCGACACGCTTCTTAGTCCGAAAATATCTTCCAGGTATGTTTTAAACTGTTTTTGCAGTTTATTAAAGGTTGCTTCTGATAAAGCAGTAATATTTACTGTTTTGTCTTTTATTCCATTAATAACCGGCGCCAGTTCAAACATATTAGCCAACACTTTAGCCGTGTTGATGTCATCATTCATAAACTCGTCAAACTCGTCTACTAGCTTGCCCACTTTCTGGTCTAACTCTTTGTCGTCTGCTTCTGCAAACAATTCACTGTTCCGCGACTGAAGTTTGACCAGGTTTTCGTAAGCTTCCCATAACCTCCTCAATCCTTTTTCCGATGCCTGTAATGCTTCGTTACTGAAATCGAGCGTACTGCGATACTGGCTCTGCAAAATAAAGAACCTTACCACCATCGGGTGAAAGGGCTGGCTTAACAATGGATGATCGCCGCTAAACAATTCAGTAAGTTTTATTACATTATTGTAGCTTTTTCCCATCTTACGGCCGTTGATGGTAATCATATTATTATGCATCCAATACTTAACCGGCGCCGTACTGTTGCAGATAGTACTTTGTGCAATTTCACTTTCGTGATGTGGGAATTGCAGGTCCATACCGCCTCCGTGTATATCGAACTGCTTGCCTAAATATTTAGTAGCCATGGCCGAGCACTCTATATGCCAGCCGGGAAACCCTTCGCCCCACGGGCTTTGCCAACGCATAATATGCTGGGGCGGCGCCGCCTTCCATAAAGCAAAATCTGCCGGGTTGTTCTTTTCATCCTGTCCTTCCAGCTCACGCGTATGCTCCAGTAAATCGTCTATTTTACGCCCGCTCAGTTTTCCATAATCGTAATGAGCAGCGTATTTTTTCACGTCAAAATATACCGAACCATTTCTTTCGTAAGCATAGCCTTCCGCTATGAGCTTTTTGATCATTTCAATCTGCTCCACAATATGCCCTGTTGCCGTGGGCTCGATAGATGGCGGAATATTGTTGAATTGCAACATGGCCCAATGAAACAGGTTGGTATATTTCTGCACTAATTCCATAGGCTCCAGCTTCTCCAGCACTGCCTTACTGGATATCTTGTCCTCCGCTTCACGGCCCTCCTCTTCGAAATGCCCTGCATCGGTTATATTACGCACGTAACGGACTTTGTAGCCCAGGTGAGTTAAGTAACGATATAAAACGTCAAACGTAACATAAGGTCTTGCATGTCCCAAATGGCTTTCGCCGCTAACCGTAGGTCCGCATACGTACATGCCCACATATCCCGGAGTAACCGGCTCAAAAACCTCCTTTTGCCTTGATAACGAATTATATACTTTTAACTCACTCATTTCTGCTTGCATTTCTAAAGATTGCAAAAATAACGGATATCTAAGGCAATAAAAAACCGGGATTAAAGTGCCGGCGCGTTTAGAAGAAATATGGGAAGCTTCGGGTAATTATTGATTTTGCTGCCTGCCTTTAGGTTCGGCGCTTCATCCTGATGCACCCCGCCTGTTTACAGGTAGCCTGGGGCTTACCAGGCAGTATTAGTAGAAGATAATAGCTCACATTTCTGATATTCTAACAAAAGTTGCATTGTCAAATAATTACTCATTTTTATAACTTTAGAAAACTATTTTAACTGGAGATCGGCCACTACCATATAGTGATCGGAAGATTTGGTTGTAATACGCTTGCATTGCTCTACATCAAAACTTTTGTCGGCAAGAATGTAATCTATCCGAAGGGTTGGAGACAGAGAGGTATAAGTGCGTCCCACCCCGAAACCCTTTTTCAGGAAAGCATCCTGCATATTTCCCCTTATCGTTTTATAGGTGTAGGAATTAGGCACATCGTTCAGGTCGCCGCAGAAAATAACCGGGTGAGGGCTGTTGCCGATGATGCTGCGCACCATATCCGCCTGTATACTACGGTGCGTTATAGCCACACTCAGTTTAGATAATATATAGCGGGCGTTACCCCAAACATTCCCCTTGATGCCTTTAAGCTCCTGTATTTTAGAAAGATCTTCCTTTCTAAACTGGTTCGACTGTAAATGCGTGGTATATACCCTTATCATCTTTTTACCCATTTTGATATCTGTAAATACCAATGTTTCCGGTAGCGTAGGGCGCGGGAACCGTACCATGCCGGTGTCAACAATGGGATACCGGCTAAATATCACGCTGCCGTTAAACAGGCTATCTCCGTCTTTTTCATGCGAAAAGTAGTGATAAGGATAGTTTAGCCCTTTGCCCACTGCTACGATATTATTATACCAATCCGGCCTTACCGACGATGAAAATTCCTGGAAGCATAAAATATCGGCGTTTACCTGCCCTATCTGCTTCAGCATCTTGTAGCGGGTTTGGCTGCCCATATTATTGTTCTTCACCATTTCAATAAACCGGGCTACGTTCCAGGTAGCTATACGGATGTGCTCTTTTTCCTTTTTTTCATGGAAAGAGCTGAAAAAGTTCATTGCGAAAAAACTGCTGATTTCGCCACCCCCCAATACAAGTGCTATTGCCGACAAAAGTGCCCATTTTCTTCTCACAAAAAGCCACCACAAAAGAAAAGCAACAACCAATAACAATAAAAAGGGAAAGGCAAGACAGATCAGGGAGAGCAGCGGCGCTTCTTCGGGGTTGATATAAGGGTTAAGGCAAGCCAGTAAAAAGGCCAGTACAAGTATACTATTTATTACAAACAGTACCCGATTGCTTATTCTTGCAAAAATTCCCATGATGTCGTTTGCAACCGGAAGATAGACAAGTAAAAGAATAATTCACGGCGAAAGCGATAAATTCACTTTCCTTTTAGATCTTCATTACTGGCCCTTCTTAAAAATTGCTTTTCGTCTTCAGATAATTTATCATATCCCTGTTGATTGATCTTATCTAAAATTTCATCCAGTTTTTGTTGCGTAAGTTTTGGTGTTTTGGAAAAGGGCGCCTGTTTCGCGTTGTAAAAAAGGGTTGATTTGATCTGGTTCCTACGATGCTGGGGCTTTTCGGGGTTGAAAAGATTAAATAACCAATCATAAAAGTTGTTCATCCATTCGCTGCCGTCAACACCTTTTCTCAGTAATAAAATGAAGAGAAATCCGGTTAATGCGCCTGCCAAATGAGCAATGTAGATCTCAGGTCCATTAACAGGAAGTGTTGCCATATCTATAGCCAGATAAATCACAGCCAATATCCATAGCGAGATGCCGCCACCCAGCATAGGAAAGATCTTATAATTGGGACTGATAGTGGTAGCCGCCGCACAGATGGCCAAAACAGCCGGACCACCTCCTATAAAATATTGCGTATCAACCTGGCCAACAGGCATAAAGCTCTTTACCAAAAGAAAAGCGGCAGCGCCGGCTATCGTTCCGTATAAAAAAACCGGAACAATTTTTTTAAACCCGGTAAGATCTACCAGAATATACCCGAAACTCCACAACCATATCATACTTGCAAATAACTGCCAGATATTGGTATGTACAAAAGAGTAGGTTAAAACCGTCCATGGCTTTCCCAAGGCTTTAGCGGTATCACCCGAAAGGGCAAACCAGCAAAGTACCTTTTCATTAAAAACACCGGTAACATCGCCCCCTTCGGGCAGCCTTAAGTAAGTCAGCCCCCTGAAAAACGTGAGCACCACAAAAATGATCATGGCAATACCTATCAGAACCACTAAGGGATTTATTTTGGTTCCGAAAGAAAGTCTTGAATCATAATTCCTATCTGAAATCGCCATAGATAATCTTCTTTTACAATTTGCCGCTTACATGCCGGCAACTGCTAATATAACGTTCTCCGGTTTCTTTTGTTCCATATTTTTAGCAAAATAAAACCCGTTAATGCACCACCCAGGTGTGCAAAATGAGCAACACTATCTCCCTGCACCTGGTAAACACCGCCAAACAGGTCAATAGCCACCAGTCCCAGCACTGCCCATTTGGCTTTTATCGGTATGGGGAGAAACATTAAATACAATTCTGTGTTAGGGAAGGTCATAGCAAACGCCACCAGTATACCAAATACGGCCCCTGAAGCGCCCACTGCCATACCCGAATTGGTACACAGCTGTGCCACGCCCGCGCCCAGCCCGCATATCATATAAAAGATCAGGAAACGTTTGGAGCCCCATACACTTTCCAAAATGCGGCCAAACATCCATAATGCAAACATATTAAACAGAATATGCCAGAACATGTACGGGCCCGAAGCCGCGTGCGCAAACATGTGCGTTACCAGCTGCCAGGGACGAAAATTAGGGCTGCCTACCGGCCAAAGCGCAATCTTAGCCGTAAATCCACCAACCAAACCTTCCTCGGAAATGGCGATACCCAACCTATTATCAAAAATTAATTGGGCCACCCAAACGAGCACATTAATCATGATCAGGTTCTTAACCGCGGGGGGAAACTTTTCTGCAGGCCTGTAATTAAAACTCATGCGGCAAAGATAGCCAACGAAGAGCTATATTGTTTTACAGATATTTTACGAATGTCTTTAATCTTTATTTATCTTCCTGCTTATGAATAACCAGGAATATCAATGGGAAATAGACCTGATTATAGGCAGGTACGGCTACCTGAACCTAAGTTTTGAACAGGCAGAACATATTTACAAATATGAAAAAGAAAATCTGATATATTCTGAAAAGCACTTCTTTTCGATATGGGAAGACGACGATTACCAGTTTTGGATATTTAAACATTTTCTGACAGGGGAGCAACTTGTTGAGTATAAAAAACGAAGACAAGAAAATGCAAGGAGTCGGCCAGAGAGCATAGCTGAAGCGGACAGCTATTATATTCGGCAAATAGATCATAATCAGGAATTACTCGAACTATACCAAGTACATTTCTGGAAGCCTTTTTTCGCGGATCCGTTTATCTATAAAGCCGTAGGTATGTTTTATGAAGAAAAAATAAAGTACCTGAAGGCCTCCTACAGGTTCTTCCTGAGTGAAACAAGAAAGGAAATCCTGACTCAGCATTTCAGGCATAACCGGGATTACGCACCCAATCAACTTAAAAATGAATTGGTTCGCCATCGTTTATCTTATATTTTACCTGGTGTAAGCGATTTTAAAAGAAATGCAGACGAGCCAACGTTGGCTATGGCACATTACTTAATAGCTAAGCTAAAGCAGCTTCCCGAAGATGCTGAGTCTTTTTTAACCAATTCTTTTGCAGTTATGAAACCGCTCGCTGAGCAGCTCATGAAAAAATATTACAATGATTATCCGGGTGGTTGGCATGTCATAACCCGTAGCAGTACCAAAGAAGAGCAAAAAGAGGAAAGGTTACTTCTTTGGCTGCTTATGGATCAAAACCAGTTCGGCCTCGAAGCGCTTTACCCCTACTAAACAATTTCAACTTTGTATTTACAGGCTTGCAGAAAGCCGGTATTGATCACATTTTTCATATCAGATGTAGGCTTATTAAGATTTTCCCAAAACGCTTCCGCCGGCACAGCGACGAACAAATTTTTTATTTTTAAGCTTAAAATTTGGCACTTTAAACGATTAAGCAGTATTTTTGTATTGTGTTTGCCTGAAATATATTTTTTAACGAAATGCTTAAACGATTAAGCCATGCTTCTGAAATGAGGCTCTATAACGTAGCGGGAAAATGCATGGAGCGGTTGGTAATAACCGCTATTGCGGCAATGCTTTAAAATATTTCTTGCCTGTTATTTACCCAATCAGATGTGAGTGGTATTACAGGATCTCGCAAAAAAGAGGTAAAAAAGATTTGGAGCAGGGCTTTTATCTGAAACGTAGGGCCATAAATAAGCAGTAACCCTGCCTGAACAATAAAACCAATTACTTCCATTTATAAAAGTTAACGAATGCATAGAATTATCTCAACGCTGGCGGTTTTAACGCTTTTCCTTAGTTCATTACCCAAGCTTTATGCGCAACAAATATGGCAGATCCGCGATTATTCATCGGAAAGGATATCGAGCTACGACATCAGCGGCGCTAACGATGACGGGAACTGGAAAAACAAAATAAAGCCCGGTGATACACGTACCATTGGCGAGGTAGCAGGCCCCGGAATTATTAAGCATATATGGATAACCATAGCAAGCAATGAACCACAGCACCTGAAAAAAATAGTACTCCGTATATATTGGGACGACGAAAAAACGCCCAGCGTGGAAGCGCCCATCGGCGACTTTTTTGGATTAGGCCTGGGAAAATACTTCCTGTACGAATCAAAATTTCTTTCGGTAGGCTCCCAGAGAGCATTGAACAGCTCGTTTGAAATGCCTTTCAGAAAGTCGGCAAAAATAACCGTTACCAATGAAGGAGAACAGGCCATCGATGCTTTCTATTACAATATTGACTGGGAAAAGCATAAAACACTGCCCGATAATGTAGCCTACTTCCACGCACAGTACCGGCAGGCAACTCCCACAAAAGGCTGGACCACCGATTGGAAATACAATGGAGATCCGAAAATTAACAATAAGGAAAACACAACCGGCGCAGACAATTATGTGATACTGGAAGCTGAAGGAAAGGGTCATTTCGTGGGAGTTACCCACAGCATAATTCAAAACCAGGGAGACTGGTGGGGCGAAGGAGATGAAATGATTTTTATAGACGGCGCGCCCAAACCTAAGATACACGGTACCGGTGCTGAAGATTATTACCTGGGCGCCTGGTGCTATGGCGGATGCGGCATCAGTCCCTTCGGCCACGCCAAACCAACTTTTGCCTACAGCGAATACGGCAATCCTCAAAATGGCGGCGACGACAGAGGTGCGCAATGGACCGTGTACCGATACCATTCAGAGTCGCCGGTGGTATTTAACAAGTCTATTAAAATGACGATTGAGCAAGGGCACGCCAACCACAGGGCAGACAACTATTATACAGTTGCCTATTGGTATCAAATGGAGCCCCATGCCCCGTTCCCGGCTTTACCGCCTGTAAAAGAACGGATACCAGAACTAGTGAATACCGCGGGGCCTACAATAGGAAAATAAACCCAGTAGCTATATGAAAAAATTCACTGCGATTTTTATAACCTGCCTATTGCTCCTGTCCGTTTATGCAACAACCAATGCACAGGAATGGCAAAAGCTGGCGCCGCCAAAAAGAGGCAAGATATGGGTGCAACCCACACAAAATGAGCCGGCACAACCGGTTTGGGGACACGCCAAAGGATTACAGGTAGGCCTGTCTCCCCTGCCCGGCCCCAGGGGACTACTACGCATCTATACCCCTTACCTGGGTCACAAAAATGCTGAGGTAATGAATTTTATTGCCTTTGAGCCTGTAGTAAAAGGAGATAACAACCGCGGACTTTCAGAACTCGAAATGAGTAAACTCGATAACAAAAGGGGCAAAAGATTCTGGAGTGCGAACGACTCATTAAGTACTACCCCAGCTCCGGAAGATACACCGGCCGCCGGTATTATTGAAAAGATAGCAGGCGTGGAAACATTAACGGTATATATATTTTCCGAAAGGTTTGACAATGGGGCCATCGTTTATACAAGGCTCAGGTTTTATGAAAATCAACCCTACGAAGTTGAAATCACAACCTATACAACGCAAGGCTCCAAAGCCCTGGATTATTTTATAGTAACCGCCACCATGGGCAATTATGCTCGGTTGCGCAACCTCTTTCTTAAATCAGGAACAACTTTTTCAGGCACGCTATGGCCCGATTACAACGGGGATGCATTTACAGCACATGCTCATTTTCCGATGGAAGATTTTATAACCGCCCGCGATGGTAAGTCCTATTTTATTGCCGCTCCCGACGAAAAAGATCCTGCAAAAGCCGTGTATGCAAACGGCACCAATGAGCATTGGAAATACTATGGAGGTAAAGCAACCCAATACTGGTATAGCACGAGCCACAACCCTGGGCTGGAAGGCCTGGTAAACGGCAGGTATACCTATTGGGCAAGCCGCTCTCCAATCCCGGGGGGCATTGCTTATGAAAATTTTGAACTGAAAGCACCATTCAAACAGGGGAACATATTTGTTTTCGGCATCAGCCCGCTATCTGCCGATCAATTTATTAAAAAGATAAAAAATAAAAGACAATGAAAAGCCAGGAAACAATTAGCCGGCCGGTTGCCGTTTGTGACCTCCCAAACAAGCTCCGAACGGGATAGTTACTACCACAAATGAATAAAAAACACAGGTAAAACAGAAAGTTTAATTAAAGAGCCGGAAACCAATTCTTAAATATTATGAAGAAGAAAACAATGAGTATTAAATGCAAAATGGTCATAGCCTGTTTCCTTTTTTGCCAGGTTATTTGTTTGCAGGTATCAGGGAACACAGGAAACCTCTTTCAGGACCGAAAAGTAAAAGGAACTGTTACTGAAAAAGAAACAGGAACCCCTTTAAACGGAGTAAGCGTACGTATAAAAGGAGCCGACGGGGGTACGGTTACCAATAGCGCCGGGCAATACGAAATAGCAGTTTCCTCAAATGAAGACGTGCTGGTGTTTACCTATGCGGGAAAAAAGCCAGAGGAGAGAGCAGTAGCGGGGGCGCCGGTGATTGATATAACTATGGAAAATGATGTGGCCCTGCTCGAAGAAGTTTATGTAGGATACATGGTACAGAAGAAAAAAGACCTCACAGGCGCCATTTCAATGGCAACAAGCAATGATATCGCTAAAAACCCGTCAGCCAATGCCATGAAGTCTTTACAGGGTAAACTGGCAGGTGTACACATCACCACCAACGGAGGAAACCCCGCAGAAAATGTAACGGTACAGATACGGGGGCTTTCTTCTCTTTCGGGAAGTGTACGCCCATTGATCGTGTTAGATGGTATGCCTACCGAGAACTTAAATCTGCGCGATATTAATGCCGCCGATATAGAGTCCATGCAGGTGCTGAAAGACGCCGCATCGGCCAGTATTTATGGTGCCAGGGCATCGGGCGGTGTAATACTGGTTCAAACCAAAAAGGCAAAGAGCGGTCAGACGAAAGTGGAGTATTCGGGCAGCCTGGCACTCAGTAAAGTAATTAATAAACCTACGTTAATGAATGCCGAACAATACGGAACGGCCATGTTCAGGGCATACGCTTACGACGAACAGGTTTATGGCACCCCGTTAAACCTGCCGGCAACCTATGATTTTACCTGGCATAGAGATGACAACGGACGGGCAGTGCTGGATGCTGTAAAGCCCGCGGAATGGCTGAATGCAGACAAAACGGTAAGGGGCTCAAATACCAACTGGCTTGATGAAATTCTTCAACCCGCAACAATGACCGAGCACCAGGTAACGGTGTCAAAGGGTACCGACAGGTCGAAAAGCCTGTTTTCTTTAGGATACTTTAATAACGAGGGAACACAGATACATACGTTCTTCAAAAAATATTCTATCAGATCCAATACAGAATACAGCCTTATTAATGACCGTTTGAAAATAGGTGAAAACCTGGCCATCTCTTATTTACAGTACAGGGATGCCAATGAATTGCGTTGGGCGCTGATTAACCCGCCCGCAGTTCCCGTTCACGATATCAATGGCGGTTGGGCCGGTGCAGCTGGCTTCGACGATTTTACCAATCCCGTACGTGTGCTTACAGATAACAAGGATAATATCAACCACTTTGTAAAGATCATCGGGAATGTTTTTGCCGACCTGAACATATGGAAAGGTATCTCTGCCCGTTCGCAATTCGGGATCGACTATGGCAATGCCTACAACCGCGCGCTTGATAAAGAATGGTCGGAAACCGGCGGCAGAAGCAGTAACGGCGAGAATTATGTAGGTAACAATCAATCCCATTCCCTAAGCTATGTGTGGACCAATACTTTATCGTATAACCTGAATAAGGGCAAACATAGCTTTAATGCAGTAGGAGGTATAGAATTTACCCGGTTTGTACAGGAAGGCTTCAGTGCGCGCAGGGAAGGTGTTTACCTGGAAGACCGCGATTTTGCCCATTTGGGAATTACCACCGGCGACAAATACTCGTTAGGCAGTTCGGCAGACGAATATGTGTATTATTCGCTTTTTGCCAAAGCCAATTATACATACAATCAAAAATACCTTCTGTCAGCCACCCTCAGGAGGGATGGTTCATCGCTGTTTGGCGTGAACCACCGGTATGCAGTATTCCCCGCTTTTTCGGCCGGATGGAGAGTTAGCCAGGAAAAATTCATGGAAAACGTTGATTTTATTTCAGATTTAAAGATACGTGCCAGTTGGGGCGCCAACGGCAGCGTACAAGGCCTGCCACGAGGTTACACCTCTACACCATTCACTACAGATTATTTTGGAACCTCCTATCCTATACTGGGCAATGAAACCGGAACGCTGCTTTCCGGCTACAGAAGAACCTGGCTGGGAAATCCTGACCTGCGGTGGGAAACTACCAAGCAGACAGATCTGGGTATAGACTTTAGTCTTTTCAACTACCGCTTAAATGGTTCATTTGATTATTACTTTAAAAAAACCACGGATATCCTGGTACAAACACCCTACATAGCTGCAATGGGAGAAGGTGGTGAGCCCTGGATCAATGGCGCAGCAATGAACAATAAGGGTATTGAATTTGAATTAGGCTATAAAGACAATACAAAGTACGGTCTTCAGTACGGGATATCAGCCAATATAGGTACTTATAAAACAAGGATCACCAGTATCCCGGAAAATGTAATTAACAAGTACCCGGGCAATGGAAAAGAAGACAATGTAATTGGCAAAAGCCCTAATATTTTATACGGGTTGGTGGCTGACGGTATTTTCAAAACCCAGGAAGAAGTAGACAGGCATGCGGAGCAAACAGGTAAAGCCATCGGCCGTATCCGGTATAAAGATGTAGACGGTAATGGTAAGATAGAAGAACTAAACGACAGAACCTACATAGGTGTATTAGACCCCAAATTTTTTGGTGGTGTAACGTTTGATCTGGGCTATCGCAATTTTGATATGAATGTATTCTTCCAGGGCGTTTTTGGTAATAAAGTACTGAACGCCTGGAAATATGAATCTGATTTGTGGAATATAAACGTGCCGGCCCATAAAAACCATCCCACACGGATTTTAGGGGGCTGGTATTTTGATAACCAGAATTCAGACATCCCTGCCATATCCAATTCCAATCAGAATGCAGAAGTACGCATGTCAAGTTATTTTGTAGAAGATGGCTCCTACTTAAAATTAAGAAATATCGAGTTGGGCTATACCCTGCCTAAAAAGATATCGGGAAGGGCAAGGATACAACACCTGAGAATTTATACATCGGCAAGAAATATTCTCACCATCAAAAAAAACCAGTTTACCAGCTTCGATCCGGAAATGCCGGGTTATGGATACCTGACTCCTGCCTTTTATACACTGGGACTTAATGTTACATTCTAAATTATTTACAATGACTAAGTATATACACTTTTTATTATCCGCCTTTTTAATGCTATCGTTTACAGGATGTGACCGATACCTTGATGTTGCACCTAAACAGGTTTTGGATGAAGGCCTGCTAACAAAACCTGAAGATATGGAAGGCTTTGTTACCGCAGCCTATGCAAGAATGACCGACATACCATCTTTTGACTCGCCGTTCTCTCCCTGGTGGTCGGGCTCTATGCGTTCAGACGATTCATACAAAGGCGGTGGCGGCACCTGGGATGGCGATGGCTGGCACAATATGGAAACATTTGTAGGCCTCAATCCTAATGGCTGGCCGCTCGATTACCCCTGGTATGTTTCGTACCAGATTATTCAGCGTTGCAATACTGCCATACAAAAATTACAACTGATAAGCAGCGAAGCGTTCCCGTCTAAAGATGTTCGTATTGGTGAAGTAAAGTTCATCAGGGCATTCGTGCATTTCAGGCTTAAGCAATTTTTTAAATACATTCCCTATATCGATGAGAACGTAGTGGGCGCCAGCGCTGCATTTGAAGCGGTGCCTAACCGGGATAAAAACTACCCGAACGACCAGTATTTATGGGAAAAGATACTGAACGATTTCAAGGATGCAGAAAGCCGGTTGCCCGCTGCCCAGCAGGATAAGGGAAGGGTAGATAAAAACGCTGCTACAGCAATGGTTGCAAGAACGCTGATGTTTATGGCCTATGAGCAGGATGATATGCACAAAGTAGTAAACATCAACAAAGACCGGTTGGCGGAGGCGTTAACCTACATCAACAAGATAACCGGCCAGGAAGGAGGCAAAGTGGCGTTGCAGGCCGATTTTTCCGACAACTTCGAAGTTGAGTTTGATAATAAAACCAAGGAGTCGATCTGGGAAATTCAGTACTCCATAAATGACGGCAGCTCTACCGGTGGAAAAATTAACAGGGGCGAGGGGTTGAACCATCCGTTTAACTGGGGCGGCTTTACCTGTTGCGGCTTTCATCACATCAGCTATGCCATGGGTAACGCATTTAAAACCGGCGCTGACGGCTTACCGCTCTTCGACACCTATAACAACGGGAGCTATGCAGACAATCCCGGCACCTATTTTACCAACAATACTTTTGACCCCAGGTTTAGCCACACTATTGCTGCGCCGGGTCTTCCCTGGAAATACGACCCCAACCTGATCTTCGAAAACAAGGGCATTCGCAATGCAGCCGAATATGGCTATTTTAAATCAATTAAAGAGCTGCCCCGCCCCAACTGCGGATGTTTATTATATGATGGATGGCAGTTTAATTCGATGAATAAAAGAATGATCCGGTATGATGAAGTATTGTTGTGGAAAGCAGAAATCCTTATTCAGCTCGACCGGCACCAGGAAGCATTGGAACCCATCAATAAAATTCGCCAGAGAGCCGCAAACAGCACCGGGCGACTGGTAAAAAGTAATGGTCAGCCTGTGTTGAATTACCGTATTGAAACCTATAAACCTGGTGTTAACTGCAGCTGGACCAAAGATTTTGCGTGGAAAGCCATGCAATGGGAAAATCGCCTGGAAATGGCAGGAGAAGGACGCCGCTTCTTTGACTTACAACGCTGGGGTATTTTAGAGAAAACAATGAACGACTATTTCGCTGTTGAAAAAACCCGGTTTGCGTGGATGAACGTTGCGAAATTCACATCAGGCCGCGATGAATTTTTCCCGATACCACAACCACAGATCAATTGGGCAAAAGGTAACTATACACAAAATCCAGGATATTAATGCTGAAACAATACACCATGCGGGCTAAGGAAAGCATATATATACTTCATACAGTAACGGTGTGCTTTCTTTGCCTGCTTATTGCCTGCAAAAAAGACGCAGAAAAGGACGTGTTTGTGCCCACAGACGAGCTTACAGCGGCTCAAACCATCCTTATTCCCGATAAGCAAACCAAAACGGTTGCTACGGCTTTAAGTTTTAAAAACCTGGATGCTATAGATCATATCTCGGTTACAAAAAGCGGGGGCAGTAGCTATAGCAGTAAAATAAACCGGCAGGAACTTGCCGCAACTTATACTTTCAGCTATCCTATTCAGGCAACAGATCCTGAATCTTTCAAACTGTTGTTGAAAGCATACTACAAAGACGGGAATGCATCGAACACGCTCACACTAAATGTAGATAACCGCTGGGGCTTTTTTGTACGAAGCACGCAGCGTATTGCCCGTGTTACGGGTAAGCCGATAGGGAGCGAAACATTCCCTTCACCAAACAATACCGCAGGAAAATGGAATGTAGGCGGTACCGACCTGGGAATTATATGGGAAATGGAACCCAATAATTACGGAATATTCTTTGGCGATACGTTTGGCCAGGACTTTGTTCCAAACGCAGCCAATCCCGGCCCTAATGGCGGCAGCTGGCGTTCTAATGTGCTGGCATTTTCTGCCGATACCCAGTTAGACGACGGGCTTACATTTAGCAGTATGGCAACTGATAATGCAGGCAATGCACGTGAAATAGTACCGGGGGGAAAAGACCAGTCTGGCAACGGTAATCTAACTTCGATACCGTCTGCCGTCATCCGTGCAAACGGAGCAGATTATGTGCATTATTTCAATATCAGGAACTGGACGGGTTGGATCACCAATCATTCGGGACTATACAAGTCGGTTGATAAGGGTCAGACCTGGAAAAAGTGCGAAACGGTATTATTTTCGGCCAACAGCAATTTTGGCATGGCAGGTTATTTTAAAAAGGACGGCTATGTATACATGATAGGTACCCATGCAGGAAGAAATAACCCCGCCTATTTAGCGCGGTTCAAGGAAGCAGATATTGAAAACCAGAACTTATACGAATACTGGAATAATACAACCGGCCAATGGGTAACCGGAAATGAATCGGCTGCCAGCGTTATCATCAACGAAAAAGTAGGCGAGCTTTCTTTTATTTATAACGCCACGCATAAAAAATGGATCATTACCTATTTCAGTGAAGATCGCTATAATATTACCATGCGCACTGCCGAAAATATCACCGGCCCCTGGAGCAAGCCTTACGAGCTGGCCGCCGGCAACGCGTATCCTCAATTGTATGGCTCCTATATCCATCCGCTGTCTGCCACAGGCGATCATCTTTATTTCCTGATGTCGATGTGGATGCCTTACAATGTTTTTTTAATGAAAGCAGAACTGGCCGATATGGGCGATTTTCAGCAATAAAAACAGCTGCTTAATTACAACAAAGCCCCGAACAGATGTTAAACGCCAGACATCTGTTCCGGGCTATTTCATTAAACCCTGTATAGCGGGGAAGATCCGCTCGCTAACGTATTATCTTAATTTTAATTGCACTACGTTTTCGATATGTAGTGTATGCGGGAACATATCCACCGGTTGAATTTTAGTCACCATATATTTTTCGTCCAGTAAAGCCAGGTCACGGGCCTGGGTGGCCGGATTACAGCTTACATAAACCACGGTGGGGGCCGCCATTTCATTGATCTTCTGCACCAGTTTATCGTGCATGCCTGCCCGGGGCGGGTCGGTAATAATTACATCCGGGCGGCCATGACGGGCAAAAAAATCATCATCGCAAACATTGATCACATCTCCGGCATAAAAATGGGTTTTGCTCAGCTGGTTCAGGGCCGCATTTTCTTTAGCGTCTTCGATAGCGGCATCAATCACCTCCACGCCAATGATCTTGCCGGCATTGGCGCTGCAAAAAATGCCAATGCTACCGGTGCCACAATACAGGTCATACAAAGTTTCCTTTCCTGTTAGCTCCGCAAAATCACGGGTAATTCTGTATAGCTCCTCGCCCTGGCGTGTATTGGTCTGGAAAAAAGACTTAGGCCCAATCTTAAATTGGAAGTTTTCCAGCTTTTCAATCACATAACCCTTACCGTGGTACACTACGGGCTCCAGGTCGTGCAGGCTATCGTTTCTTTTGGTATTTATGGTATAGAGCAATGAGGTAATGCCCGGGAATTGCTGTAAAACAAACTGCATCAGTTTTTCGATCTTTTCCGGGTTATCTTCCCCCACCATAATATTGGCCATCCACTCGCCCGTTTCACACAGGCGCACCTGCATGGTACGTAAAAAACCATGCTGCCCACGCAGGTTGTAAAAACTAAGGCCGTTTTGAACAGCGTATTTTTTAATAGCCAACCTGAGATCATTAGTAGGTTCAGCCTGGAGATGACAGGTTTGTATATCTACCACTTTACTCCACGATCCTTTGGCATGAAAACCGGCAGCGCCGATTTCATTTTCACCTGCCCACCCCGAAGGGTTATTTTCGGCCGCTTCTTTGCGCCTGTTAAACTCTTCCCTGGTTAAAAATTCGTCGGTTCCGAAAGTATATTCTATCTTATTACGGTACCGGGTAATATTTTTAGCCCCAACAATAGGCCACATTTCCGGTAATTGTACCTTCCCGATACGTTTTAAATTATCCTGCACCTGCTTTTGCTTATACTGCAGCTGCAGATCGTAAGGCAACATCTGCCACTGGCAGCCGCCACAGGTGCCAAAATGCGAGCAGAACGGCTGCACTCTTTTGTTCGAGTAAGCATGAAAATGGGAAGGCCAGCCCTCTCCCCAGTCTTTTTTATTTTTGGTGAGGCGGACGTCCACCACATCGCCTGGCACCACCTGTTCTACAAAAATCACTTTACCGTCTACCCGCGCCAGCGATTTACCTTCCGCTGCGTAATCTTCAATTAATACGTTTTCGAGTGTTATATTTTTCTTTTTCCGAGCCAATATATGTACGATTTAAGATGTTAGATGTACGATATACTATATACTATTCTGATTTGCTGCACGTACATCGTACAACAAACATCGTACACTGGGTTGTTTATGTTTTAAAAAATGATTTCAAATTCATTGCACCAGGCCCATTTATCAAAGCCTTTTAATCACATTGGCTACAATGCCGGGTTTACCTAAAGTGTAATAGTGTAACCCCGGGGCGCCGTTTTTCTTCAGATCCTGGCTCTGCGCCAGCAACCAGTCCTCTCCTACTTTTTCCACTTCTGCACTGCTCCTGCATTTAGAAATTTCGTCAGACAGTTCCTGCGGCAGGTCGATCGAGAATATTTTGGGGAGTATGGTTAATTGTTTTTTACTGTAAACAGGTTTTAGTCCGGGTATAATAGGCACATTAATACCGTTGGTTCGGCAGGCTTCTACAAATGCGTAATATTTTGCATTGTCAAAAAACATCTGTGTGACAATATAATCGGCGCCGGCATCCACTTTTGCTTTCAGGTATGCCAGATCGGTCTGCATATTCGGCGCTTCAAAATGCTTTTCGGGGTATCCGGCTACGCCAATACAGAAATCTGTTTTGCGGCTATTCAGCAGCTCTTCTTCCAGATAAATACCATTATTCAGGTTCACAACCTGCTTTAGTAGATCAACGGCGTATAAATGCCCGTCTGGTTGTGGAATAAAGGCTGTTTCATTTTTAGCAGCATCCCCGCGTAAAACCAGTACATTATCAATACCCAGGTAGTTCAGGTTGATCAGGGCATCTTCCGTTTCCATTACGCTGAATCCGCCACAGATCAGGTGAGGCACTGTGTCTACATTATATTTATTCATAATGGCAGCGCAAATGCTCTCGGTGCCGGGTCGCTTACGAATGGTTACTTTTTTAAAGCTCCCGTCGGGGTTTTTCCTGAATTCGTGCTCGCTGCGGTGATAGGTAACATTAATATACGCAGGTTTCAACTCCATCAGGGGATCTAAATGTTCATACAATCCTTCAATTCCCTTTCCTTTCAATGGAGGAAGTATTTCAAAGGAGATCAGCGTTTCGTTTTTAGCCTTTGCCCTGTTGATGTGATCAATTACCTTCATTCCTGCGTTTTTGTAGGGTGCAAAATTACGGGTACCTTTTATAAAACACAGACAATTTAAATATTCGTAACTTTATAAAATATAAACCTTTTTTACCAAAACCTTTCAAACGCCCCGTTAACTATCATTTTCCATTTTACATTGGCTATCTTTGCGGCTTATGCAGGATTTGTTACAAAAAATAGCCGCGTACAAAAGTGAAATTGAAGCTTTTAGTGCAGCAGATGACAAGCAGATTGAAGAATTTCGTATTAAATGGCTGGGTACCAAGGGCCTTGTAAAAGGCATTATGGGTGAAATGAAAAATGTACCTAATGAACAAAAACGTGAAGCAGGGCAGATACTGAATGAGTTTAAACAGTTTACCGAGGCGAAATTTGAGGCGCTGAAGGAAACCAGCCCAGGCACCGAAAGTCAAACAGATTCCCTCGATTTAAGCCTGCCCGGCGACGAAACACCCCTGGGTAGCCGTCATCCCATTTCTTTAATGCGTAACCGCATCATTTCCATCTTCCAGCGATTAGGATTTGCGGTGGCCGAAGGACCGGAAATTGAAGACGACTGGCACAACTTTACTGCCCTGAACATGCCGGAGCACCATCCTGCGCGCGATATGCAGGATACTTTTTATGTAGACGCGGGTAAAAACAGCGCTGTAGACTGGCTGTTGCGTACGCATACCAGTAATACGCAAATAAGGGAAATGGAAAAAGGTAAACTGCCCATCCGTGTTATTTGTCCCGGCCGTGTGTACCGTAATGAAACCATCAGCGCCAGGAGCCATTGCTTTTTCCACCAGGTAGAAGGCTTGTATATAGATGAGAATGTATCCTTTGCCGATCTGAAGCAAACATTATACTTCTTTGTAAAGGAAATGTACGGACAGGACGTTCGGGTACGATTCCGTCCTTCTTATTTTCCTTTTACAGAGCCCAGCGCCGAAATGGATGTAAGCTGCTTTATCTGCGGTGGTAGCGGCTGTAATATTTGTAAGAAAACAGGATGGGTGGAGATTTTAGGTTGCGGTATGATACATCCCAATGTATTACAAAACTGTGGTATCAATCCTGAGAAATATACCGGTTTTGCCTTTGGTATGGGTGTAGAACGCCCCGCGATGCTGAAATATGGTATTAATGATATCCGCCTGTTTAGCGAGAACGATGTGCGGTTTTTGAAACAGTTTACGAGTGCTACTTAACGCGCTGCTGCATTTTATACTTACAAAGCTTTTTAAACAGGTTATTAAATAAAAAATTCCCGTCTGTTCTATCCAGACGGGAATTTCTTATTTAAGGTAGAATGGGTTACTGGTTTTGGGTTAGTGCACCCTGTGCCCGGTCAATCTGCTCCTGTGGCAAGGGCAGATAATTGTTTTTATCGGTATAAGTAATCGTTCTTGACGCTGCTACATATTTTTTCTCGAATTCCATAAAGGGCTCCAATACCGATTTAGCAGTGCCCCAACGTACCAGGTCGAAAAACCGGTGGCCTTCCAGTGCGAGTTCCAGCCTTCGTTCAAACCGAACCGCATTACGGGCATAGGCCTGGTTAGGAAAAGAAGTGTAGGGCTTTACCATATATTGTGCAGCCGCCGCACCCGAGCTGGCTTTCACCGCCGGCAAATTGGCAGCACGCAACCTTACGGCATTTACCATATTCATCGCCAACGGAAGTGCATTGGTTTCTACTGCGCATTCGGCAGCCATCAGGTAAACATCGGACAAGCGAATGATGTTTACATTTTGCGCCGTGATATTGCTGGTGCCTGGTGACACATTTCCATCCATATCGGCAACATTGATCATTTGTTTAACCCCAACAAAAGGACCGCTAAAAGCCTGGTCGCGAATCCAGGAGCTTTGCAATACACCCCAGTCGCGATAATTAACATCCCTCCGGCCTACGGTATAGTCCAAGCGGGGATCGAATGCTATAGCGGTATTTACCTTATAATTATCCCTTTCGGCCCCGGTTAAGCCCTGGTCTGACACATAAGGGTTATTGCGGTAGCTGCCATCCAAAAACGGCAGGCCGTTCGCATCTACTTTAAAAGAGTTTACCAGGTCTACCGTAGGCTGAAAAAAGCCGCAGCAGTTAATAGGTCCGCCGTACAGCCCGCCCAGCATATCCCCCACATTCCCGTTGTCACCGCTGCCGTCGGGGTTAATGATACTTTGGGAAACCAGGATGCCTTCGGGCCCGTTCTTTGTTTTGATGTTGAAGTTGGCGTCAAAGGCCAGCGTACTTAAGGCAGGCTTATTGTTGATCACTTCCTGGAACAAGGGTAACGCCTCCGCATACTTTTTTTGATAGAGATACAGTTTTCCCAAATAAGCCTGTGCTGCCCGCTTGTCTCCCCGTCCTACATCGCCCAATGGCTTTTCAGCGGGAAGGTTGTCAATAGCTGCTTTAAAGTCGGCTTCGATCATAGGAAAAACATCTTTATCATTTTTAACTTTGGCAGCATCTTGCGTGCTCATGGTTTCATCCACATAGGGTATATCCCTGAACACTCTTGCCAGGAAAAAATAATAATGCCCGCGCAGCAGCCTGGCTTCGCCGGTGATTTCTTTAGCTCTCTGATCGCTCAATTTTTCACCACTGCCTTCCTGCACCGCTTTGAGCAGGCTTAGCGTTAAATTACAGCGCCCGATACCTTCGTAATAAACGCGCCACATAGTGGGCAAGTTGTCATTGGAGGGATCTACACGATGCAGTTCAATGTCGTTCATCGGAGACTGATCGAGCGAATTACTTCCTTTATGAGCATTGTCGGAGCCCACTTCTCCAAATAGCCACTGACTTGGAGAACTTGAATAGTTTCCCCAGGTGCCGCTGATGTTTCCGTTCATGATTCCGTAAGCCCCTATCAGCGCCGACTCCACGCCTTTGGTTCCTTTTAGTTGCTCTTCTGAAAGGATCGCCTGAGGCTTCTGCTCCAAAAAGCCTTTTCCACAGGAATAAACAATTAACAGCAAACAGAGTATAAAAAAAGATTTATATAAATTTTTCATCGTTATATATTTTTAGATCGAGGTTTAGAATGTAACATTTAACCCTACCAGGAACTGACGAGACATGGGGTACATACCCATATCCACTCCAGGTGCAGCCCAGGCGCCGGAGCTTCCGGGAGAAGAAGTAACTTCAGGATCCAAACCTGTGTATTTGGTAACAGTAAATAAATTAGTGCCGCTTACATAAAGCCTGCAGTTTTTCACCTTATCCTGTAAAGCGCCTTTGAACTTGAAATTGTAGCCTATTTGCAGTAATTTCAGCTTCAGATAACTTCCATCCTGTACAAAATAGCTGTTCGAAAGCATTTCGATAGCTGGCCGGTCCCGGTAAGGAGCAGGTATATTGCTGCTGGTATTGGTGGGGCTCCATGCATTGAGCATCCTGTCACTCACGGCTCCGTCAAACAGGCTAAGATCGGTGTACAGGCGGGTCATATCAAACAATTCATTACCCTGCGATCCGTTAAAGAATAACGAAACATCAAAATTATAATAGCGGGCATTCAGGTTAAGTCCATAAATAAAGTCGGGATGCGGATTCCCAATAAACGTGCGGTCCTCATCATTAATAATTCCGTCAGGCCTGCCATCGGGACCTGATACATCGGCATACCTGAAACCTCCCAGATGTGCCCCTGGTTGGGTAGCGGCGCCGGCGATTTCTTCCGCAGACTTGAAGATGCCTTCCACTTTGTATCCATAAAAAGCGCCGAAGGGAAGACCTGCCTGTAGTACAGAGGGCTGTACAGAGCGGTTGCTTAACAGGAAGGTTCTTTTTACACCATCTGCCAGCTTTGTTAACTCGTTGATATTCCTAGACAAATTAACGCCAACGTCTAACGAAAACGGATTGGTTGGCGCAAGGCTTGAATAATGATAATTCAATGCTATTTCAAAACCTTTATTACTCATGTTCCCCAGGTTCACAAAAGGCGATTGACCGCCACCGATGGCCTGTGCCGGCAGATTCAAAACATATAAAAGGTCTTTGGTTTTTTTATTGTAAACATCGAATGAACCTCCTAATTTATTATTGAACAAAGTAAAGTCAATCCCAAGGTTCAAAGACTGGGCCTGTTCCCATTTTACGTCCTTGTTATCATAATTCGCGATCCATACACCGCTTGACAAGCTTCCGTTGATCGGATAGAAAGAATTGTTCAGAGAAGCCTGTAATCTTTTTAGAAATTCGAAATCGCGGATGGACTGGTTACCGGTAACACCGTAACCAGCACGAAGCTTCAGATCATTTACCCAGGTAACTGTTTTAAAAAATTCTTCATTAGAAAGCCGCCATGCTACACTGGCTGCCGGAAAATTTCCATACTGGTTATTAGAGCCGAACCTTGAGGAACCGTCGCGGCGTAATGTAGCAGAGATCAGGTATTTATCCATAAGGCTATAATCTACCCTACCCAATATAGAGAAAAGAGAACTGGGCTGTATAATATCATTTGCAGCCACAGGCGAGGAATTGGCCGTATTCATGTAGTAATAATTCATATCACCCATTAAATAAAAGCCATTAGCAGAGCCTCTTAAAATACGGCCGTTTGCTTTGATCGCTTCGGTACCTGCTAAAACAGTGATCTCATGATTCTCGTTGAATTGCTTTTTATAGGTCAGTGTATTAGACCAGGTCCAGTCTGTGCCCCAACCCATATTTTCGCTGAAGGAGTGGTTATCATAACTACCTTCTGCACGCTCGGGATTGGGGTAAGTTACTGAAACCCCATTCCAGGTTTCGTAACGTACGCCATAGGTAGTTCTTAAATTCAGCCCCTCCAGTATTTTAAGATCGGCAAAAGCGCTTCCGAAGAACTGGTTACTGGTATTTAAATTGTCTTTTCCACGTACCAGTACTGCCAGAGGGTTTTCTGCATTTCCGAGCAGGTTGCCTCTGCTACCGGCAAAATTGCCCATAATATCATATACAGGGATGATAGTTTGAATGCGATAGGCCCATCCTATAGGAGATCCTTCACCCATATAACTACCCGGGGTATTTACGTTGGTTGCAAACCCAACACCCTGGGTTCTTGAGTATTGAATATTCTCCCCTAATTGCAGGCGATCGTTCAACAAGGTAAAGTTAGTATTTGCCCTTATGGTATAACGCTTAAAGCCTGTGTACTTAACAATTCCCTCCTGGTTGAGATAGCCGCCACTTACCGCATAGTTGGACTTCTCTGAACCTCCGCTCACAGTAAGCTGATAATTTTGCATGGGTGCGTTTTGGGTAATGGTTCTAAACCAGTCGGTGCCTTGCTGATTGGCTTTAGTAATCTGGTAAAAAGTGCTTTGACTGGTGGTGTACCTATAAAGCGACGGGTCTACCATTGCTGGAGTGATCTTTTGACCGTTGGTGCTGCCGGCCAACAAGTATTCGGGCAATGTTGGCTGATTGGCATTGGTACCATAATAATCTGTTTTGGTAGGATCTAACCCTGCGTTTCTATACCCTGTAAACAGGTACTCGGCAAACTGTTGCGGATTCAGATAAGTAGGAAAACGGCTGCGATTGGGGTTCTGGCTGCCGTAATAAATATCCAGGTTAACCTGTGGCTTTCCCGACCTGCCTTTTTTGGTGGTGATGATCACTACCCCGTTATTGGCTCTTGATCCGTATATAGAGGCAGCAGATGCATCTTTTAGCACTTGCATACTTTCTATATCGTTGGAGCTTAACCAGCTTAGTTTACCCTGGTAAGGCATTCCATCAATAATAAATAGAGGATCATTATTATTAATGGTGCTAAAACCACGAATACGAATTTGTGGCGTAGCCCCTGGCGATCCGTCGTTTACTATTTGTACACCGGCCGCCTTGCCTTGTAACGCCTCCAGCGGGCTGGCAGCGGGCTGCGCCTTCAATTCCTTCATGTCTACCACTGCAACCGAACCCGTAAGGTCTTTTTTCCTTTGCGTTCCATATCCTATAACAATTACCTCATTTAAGCTCGACACAGAGGTTTCAAGCGCAATATTAATTTCTGTCTGGGTGCCAACAATGACCTCCTGCTGCTGGAAGCCTACTGCGCTTACCACCAGTACAGCGCCATCGCCCACGGTAATTTTGTACTGGCCCTTATCGTCGGAAACCACACCATTGGTTGTGCCTTTTTCTGTAATTGACGCCCCCGGAATAGGATCGCCCTTGGTGTCTGTTACTTTACCTGTAACCTGTGTCTGCTGCTGTTCTTCTTTAATGGTGGACACAATGGCTATAAGATTCCTGTTAAGCTTTTTAAAGGTGAGATTATTACCCTCGAGCAGCTTTTCCAGCACCTCATTTAAAGAAGCTTCTTTAGCTTTGAAATCCAGTTGGGTTTTTAACCCGCTTAAATCATAATTGTAAATAAACCGGTAACGCGTGCTTTTTTCGATGGCTGTAAGCACGGTTCTTACATCGGTGTTTTTTAGGTTAAGAGATATGCCCTGGCCCGAGGCATTGCCGGCCTGTACCTGAAAAGCAGTAAACAACACAATAGCAATAGCAAGCTTCATAACAAGCAAGGTTTTGAGCAGCGCCCCTGAAGGGAATAGAAGCCCCTTCAGTACGTTTTTTTTCATACTTTTGATTTTAGAGTTAAACAATAGGAATTGCTCCTTTCATATGGCATTCCGTTTTTCTTACCGCCGGCGAATGTTGCAGCATTCTCCGGTTTTTTATTTTGCGATCGTTACAGTTTTATCTCTTATGGTAAATTTAAAATGGGCAATCTGTTGCAGGGCTTTTAAGGCTTCCCCAATCGTTTCATCTTCAAACGCTCCCCGCAGCCGGTAATTGGCTACCTCAGCATTCTCAAATTTTATTTGAACATCAAACCAGCGTTCCATTTTTACCGCCAGTTGTTTAAAGGTATCTCCGTCAAATAATAACCTGTTGTGAACCCAGGCTGTTTCTACAATGGATGAGTCGTTGTTTGTATTTTGTAAAATTTTTGAGACCAGGTATTGAGGATCTTTTTCTTTGACCGGCAGCAGGTGATCGGGCGACTCAGGTGTTTTCCCGACCAACTTGTTAAATACCAGCTTCTCATGCGGACTTAAAATTATTTTAGGAATGCATTCCTTTTGCCTAGTTACCTGTATGGAACCGTGGATGAGCGTGGCTTCAATGGTAGCTTCTTCTTTATAAGATTTTACGTTAAAAGCAGTGCCCAGTACCCGTATATCAATGTCGGAAGTATGCACGATAAAAGGGCGGTTCTTATCTTTTGTAACATCGAAAAAAGCTTCACCATCGAGATACACTTCGCGCAAAGCACCGTTGAACTCTTTATCAAAATGAAGCCGCGTATCTGCATTCAACCAAACTTTCGTTCCATCAGGTAAAATAATCTTCGACTTGGTTCCCCTGGTAGTTACGATATCGTCTTTTGCGGTTGTTTCTCCCTGCTGTGCCTGTTGGTTAAAAATTACGGCGCCGGATATCATACACCCAACAAAAACGGCAGCAGCAGCCCATTTCAGCCAAACGGGCTTATATTTTGAAAGTTTTTGCGGGGCCTGCATGGCAACTACCGGTGTTTCCGCCTTATTCAGCATCCGCTCAAAGTGCGCGTTATCTGAAATATTGAAAAAGTCCTGCGCAGCCGTATTGTGCCAGTATAGCTGCACTGCCTCGATAACATAATGATCCTGAGGATTATCCCTGATCCATTTTTCCAACGCGCTCAACTCATCAGGCGTAGCTTCTCCTGATAATTTGCGGGATAATAGTATGGCCAGTTTTTCCTGCATATGGCTTCTCTTATATAAGACAGCCGAAAGAAAAAAAGACCCTAAAAAATTTTTATTTTTTTTGAAATCTTGCCGGAAAGTAGTCAAAATACCTGCCAACAGCTTCCCCGATACGTTTTACAGCAATTACCATTTGCGCGTCAATGGTCTTTTCTGAAACGCCTAACACTTCGGCAGCTTCCTTGTATTTTAAGCCGTCTTCGCGAACCAGTTTGAAAATTATTTTACACTTGGGAGGTAGTTCATCCACGGCCTTTTTTATTTTGGAAAAGATCTCTGAAGAAATCAGCTGCTGATCGGGCCTTTCTTCTTCTCTAAGCTCAACATTAATAAAATCGAAGGCATAGAGCTGCGTTTCCCTGCTTTTATGGGACAGGAAGTTCAAGGCGGTATTTTTTGTTGCCGTATACAGGTAGGTAGTAATATTAGTAACCTGCACCAGCTGCTCTTTGTGCTTCCATATTTTAACGAACACTTCATCCATTATTTCTACAGCGGCTTCGCGGTTCTTTGTGATAGAGTAAGCAAATGCGGTTAAGCGGGGGGCATAGGCATTAAACATCTGCCTGAAGGCATCTTCATTACCAACGGCAATCAGGTGCTTCCATTTCTCAGTAAAAACGTTATCGGGCGATATATCTTCGTGCATCATGCAAGCAAGCGTCAAAACAAATATAGCAATTCCATTCTACAGCACACACTATGCCAGTAGCTCTTTTATTGCGCAGTCTTAAAAACCATGCATTATTTTTATTAGTTTTTGATGAACTTATCTCCCACCAGGTTTAATTCGATACCGTATTCCAGGTAAGCTTTTAACCCGTCGAGCACCGTTGTAAAGCCTCCTGTATTGTCCATTACCGCAGCAATCAACTCTTTACCGGAAAGATTAAAGCCATAGTTCTTAATCACCACATAGGTGGTGCTTTCCGTTAACGCAGTAAACTCATAATCAACGGTAGTAACAGGGTTACCCCATTCGGTTGAAATAAGCTTTCCGGGAATGATTTTTTTCGTGGTTACTTCGCTGGACACTTTGTACATCTCCCATTCCCAGGTAACCGTCTTACCTTCTTCGAGTGGTCCGCTTGATTTGGTAAACCAGAATTTTGTGGTAATCACAGGATCAATAAAAGCATTAAACACAATCGCTGCAGGCTTTCGTATCATCATTTGTGTTTCAATTACGACATCGTTTGTCATAGTCTTATTTTTAACAGGTATTCAAATGTATCTTTTTCTTCCCTGATAAAGTTCGTGTATTTAATAAAAGCGGGCAAGCACATTAATGTTACCTTTGCGAAATTTTAAAATAAGATATGGCAATCAATACAAAACTATCAGACCGAAACGGAGGAACCTGTGAACTTTGTTCAACCTTACCGGCAACACAGGAATATACAGTAAGTCCTAAAAACGACAGTTCTGTCGATAACCAGGTAGCGATTTGTGACACATGTTCAACTGCCATCGAAAAGGAAGATAAAAGCGAGTACTGGAGATGCCTGGAAGGAAGTATCTGGAGCGCTGAACCGGCCGTACAGGCTTTAAGTTACCGGCTGCTGTATACCTGCAAAGACAACGAATGGGCAAATGATGTTATACAATCTATTGAATTGGAAGAACCCGTTATTCAATGGGCGCTTAGCGCGTTTGAAGTGGCCGAAGTGCATAGGGATGCCTTTGGCAATACCCTGGAAAGCGGCGACACTGTTACGCTTACCCAGGGCCTCAATGTTAAGGGAACCAGCTTTACGGCGGCCAAAGGAACTGTGGTAAGGCGGATAAGACTGGTACCGGATAATACTGACCAGATTGAAGGAAAGATCAACGAACAAACTATTGTTATTCTTACAAAGTATGTAAAGAAAAGCTAACCAGGTTCGTTTGTATAAAAAAGGAGCCCGTAGTTTACGCTACGGGCTCCTTTTTATAAAGTCTTACCTTGTCCAGTTAAGCTTTTGCACTTTAACATCCCTCGAATTGCCGCCAATCATTACTTCAAATTCACCAGGTTCCCAGTCGTACTTCAGATTGCTGTTATAGAATTTCAGGTCTTCAGGCGTAATATTAAAAGTAACAGTTTTAGATTCGCCGGCTTTCACCATTATCTTTTGAAACCCTTTCAGCTCCTTCACAGGCCTGGTAACGCTGCCCACTACATCTCTTATATATAACTGAACAACTTCCTGGCCATCGTACCGGCCCGAATTGGTTACCGTAACACTGGCTTTTAAGGTTTGATTACCTTTCAGGGAGGTGCTGCTTAGCTTTACATCGCCGTAATTAAATGAACTATAGCTCAAACCATAACCAAATGGATACAAAGGATCGTTACTAACATCAATATAGTTGCTCCTGAATTTTTGAAACCATTGGCCTTCAGCTAATGGCCTGCCGGTATTTTTATGCGCATAATAAAGGGGGATCTGGCCTACATGCTGCGGGAAACTCATGGTTAATTTACCGGAAGGATTCACATCTCCAAACAATACATCCGCTATAGCTGCACCTGCTTCGCTTCCGCCAAACCAAACATTCAGGATAGCTGGTACATTTTTATCTTCCCAGCCTAATGTAAGCGGGCGTCCGGCAAACAACACCAGCACTACCGGCTTTCCTGTGGCCAGTAATTGTTTCAGTAGCTGCTGCTGGGTTTCGGGAATATCAATGTCGGACCGGCTGCTGGCTTCACCACTAAATTCCGCAGATTCGCCCATAGCTGCAATGATCACATCCGATTTTGCAGCTATCTCCAAGGCTTCCCTGGCTAATTCTTCCTCACTGCGCTTGTCGCGATTTAAACCTTTACCAAACATCGTCGCTCTTTCTTCCAATACAGGATCTGCTGTTAAATTGCTGCCTTTCGCATATAATACTTCAGCATTATTACCTAATGCCTGTTTTAGGCCTGCTAAAACTGATATAGACCTATCTTGCTTTGTGGCAACACTCCAGGTACCCGCCATATTGTTTGCGGCATCTGCCAACGGACCTATTAAAGCAATTTTTCCTGATTTTTTTAATGGCAGTGTATGGCCCTGGTTCTTTAGCAATACAAAGCTTTGTGCAGCGATCTGCCTGGCTATTTTACGGTTAGCCTCTGTAAATATTTCGTTTTTGGCACGTGCTTCATCGCAGTATTTGTACGGGTCTTTAAACAGGCCGAGCTTGTATTTTGCTTCCAGCATGCGCCTGCAAGCCATGTCTATTTCGGCGGTTGTAATTTTCTTCTCTGCCAGAGATTTTTTCAGCGTTTTTAAGAATCCCTCGCCCACCATATCCATATCAACACCGGCTTTCAGTGCAAGAGCTGATACGGTTTGCAAATCGCCCATTCCATGATCCACCATTTCGTTAATTCCTGTATAATCGGTTACTACAAACCCTTTAAAGCCCCATTGCCTGCGCAACACATCTGTAAGCAACCATCTGTTGCCTGTGGCCGGAATACCGTCAATTTCATTAAATGATGCCATCACGCTGCCCACGCCGGCATCCACCGCAGCTTTATAAGGCGGGAAATATTCATTATACATCCTGATACGGCTCATATCTACCGTATTATAATCCCTGCCCGCTTCACCCGCGCCATACAGGGCATAATGTTTTACGCAGGCCAGTATGTTATTATTAGACCTTAAATCTCCCTGGTATCCTTTTACCATTGCCCTGGCAATTTGCGATCCCAAATAGGGGTCTTCGCCATTACCTTCTGAAACCCGTCCCCAGCGTGGGTCCCGCGAAATGTCAACCATCGGGCTGAAAGTCCAGCCGATACCATCAGCGCTGGCTTCAGTAGCCGCTATACGCGCAGACTGCTCTATGGCTTTCATATCCCAGGTGCAAGACAGTCCTAGCGGAATAGGGAAAGTTGTTTCATAACCGTGAATCACGTCCATCCCAAACAGCATAGGAATCTTCATACGGCTTTCTTCCACCGCCACTTTTTGAATGGCTTTTATCTTCTCTACACCTTTAATATTAAAAAGTCCTCCCACTAAACCTTTTTTGACGTTTACACCGATATCAGAATTGGTAGCGGTGCCCGTAGTGAATTCACCTGCGCTGGGTAAATTCAACTGACCGATTTTTTCATCCAGCGTCATTTTGTTCATTAAGCCCGTTACGAAGTTATTCATAGCGGCATCACTGCCTTGAGCACGTCCTGCGCTCACCAGCACTAAAAGAAACACAACGGATAACAAAGCGTTCTTTACCATATAGCAAATTTTAATTTTATATATAAGACGATCTATTCTTTCTATTCAGGGTTTTTTCGCCCCTAACTAATATATTGTCGCCTGCCTGCTGAAACTCGGGCAGTTCTCATAGCAACAATGCATTAGTCAACTTTTATCACTTTACTTCTTTCGCTTACCCCGTTTTCATTAACAGACTGGATACAGTAATAATAAGGTTTCTGCGAATCCATTGCCTTCATCCAGTATTCATTGTTACTATGCACCATAATGCTGGTATATAATTTGTCGGGATGTGTACCATAAAAGATATTATAGGCAAATGCATTATCTACAGGGCTCCATTTGATAAAAGCACTGCGTTTATCCTTTTCTGTTCTGAGCACCACGAAATCTTTTACGGTAGCAGGCTTTGCGCCATTTCCATTGCCAAACACCCTGAAGCCGCTTAAAGCAAATTTCCCGGTTGGCATATGAATATTTTCCAGTTTAATATAACGTGCCTGTACCGGCTTATCCAGCTGCACGTACTCATGCGGGATATCTGTTTTGTTAGTGCTCTTGTCAACCAACAGGCTCCATTTTTTCCCGTCGGGCGAATAATACAGTTTATACTGGTGGTATTGACCGGCAACCTTGCCCAGGCGATCGTCGGCCACATCCTGGTCTGCGTAATTGATCTGAACAGCATTCACCGTAGAAATATTTCCCAGATCTGTCTGGAACCATTCTCCTTTATCACCAGTTTGAGCACTCCAGTAGGTTTTCATCAATTCATCCACCGCATTATTGGGAACATAGCCCCCTAATGTGGAAGACACCTGTACAGGTTTATTGTAATTGAGCAGCATCCAGCCGGTAAAGTAGGGAGACAGTCCATTTTCGCCATAACCACCCCCTATGGTACCGGATGGAATATAATGCGGATAGTCGCCGAAAGTGGTATTACACCACATGGCACCATCTTCATCAAAACCGGTAGGCCAGATGCCCAGGCGGCGCTCAAATGTATTTTTTACAGAAAGCACGGTGCTAGATACGTGCCAGTAGCGGTTAAAATTATCTGTAAAAGTAGCACCGTGCCCGGCCCCGCGTACATATCCGCCCAGCTTTATACTTAACGGGTCCGACTGTGCTTCAAACGGCCCCAACGGCCCTGATCCTACCAATAAGCCGTCGGCATACCCACTAAACTCGGTACCCGGCGCCCCGTACTGCAGGTAGTATTTGCCTTTATGTTTTGTCATATGGCTTCCTTCTATAAAAGGATCCAGGAAGGTATTGTCCATATGCTCGCCAAAGCGTTGCCAGCCAAAACGCCAGGGCTCCAGCAGGTACATCTCCTTTCGGGTACCCCGCGGCTGCATTGTTTTTCTATCCAACTCCACACCATACATCGGGAACTTATTGCTGCTGCCGTTGTACATATACAACCGGCCGTCATCGTCTGTAAAGAAAGACGGGTCCCACCCACCGATATCAAAAGAATCAACCAAAGGTTTCCATTCATTGGCTTTGGGATCGGTGCTCATCCAGATAGTAAAATTGCGGGAGTAGGTAGAACCAAAAACCAGCATGGTATCCCCGATAATACCAACAGCAGGGGCGCACAGCTCATCATACACGCCAGCATTCCAGGGACGTAAAAATTTTTTTGATATAAACTTCCAGTTGAGCATATCGTTGCTCCACCAATACCCCCATTGGTTGGTACTGAACAGGTAGTAATCACCTTTATAATTGACGATCACGGGATCAGCCGTTGCACGATGCCTGCCCCAGGTGCTAAAGTTAGGAATAGGCGTATAGCCATAATCGATATTGATGGGATTACAGTATGTTTTTGGTTTATCTCTTTCCGCATACTGGGCGTGAATCGTTTGCTGTACTAACAGGAGTGACGCTAGTAGCACCGCCCATAAACGAAACCCGCCTTGCCGGCAGACAGACGTTGCGAAATTGCTGATATTTATTCTCATTGCTGGTATCATAAAAATTATTTTGTTAACCAGGGGCTTTTAAAGCCCAGCTTAAACAACCCGTTTTTTACATCAGGATCGCTCATAAAAAGTTTCCAGAGCAAGCCGGTACGATAGTTTTCGATCATCAAAATGGTAATGCCCTGGTTGATGGCCAGGTAAGAGTCGGCATACCAGTTATGTGTCTGATTAAAGCTGTCGGTGAAACCGTATTCCCTGAAGATTTTATCGCCCAGCACTTCATAAAAGTAACGTAGCGCTGCCATCGAAGCTCCAGGAGTATAGGGCATACTGGCTAACGCCGCGGAACAACAGATAGTTCCGTTGTTCTTTAATGGTGATTGCTCGTAGTAGCGTTTTTTATAATCGCACGCCGAAAGACCCCAGCTTTGTTTATTGTATCCTTTAAACTGTAAAGGATTGTCGGCACAATACCGGTAATTGATTTTTACATGCGCCAGGTTCTGTTTACCATAATCAGCAAACCTATCTTTCAATCCCCGCGGATCTAATCCGGCAAAACCAAAATGCGCAAAGAACAGCGGTCCACCCCAGTCGGGCCCTAACGGCAACTTCACCTTATAAAAGACTTTACCATTTTTCATATCCCCGTTCCTGGCCCAGCCCTTATCATATACTTTTGAGGATATAGCATGTTGAGGAGAAGCTGCCGCCAATACGTAAGTAATCAATGCCTCATTATACCCTTCGATCTTCAGGTTCATTTTCCATTGATGCTCCGGGCTCCAGTGCCAGTATAGTACATCCTGTCCTTTTGTAAACCACTCCCAGTTTACCTGCTCCCACAGTAGTGTAATAGTTTCACGTATCCAATTTTCATCTTCATTTCTTTTGTCAAAATACCGGCGCGCTGTTAACAGTCCCTGGAACAGAAAAGAAGTCTCTACTATATCGGCTCCATTGTCCTTGTTGCTAAAAGGAACTGTTTTCCCATTATGTCCGTCGATCCAGTGTGCAAAAGCGCCCTGGTACTTATCGGCCTTAACCAGGAACGACAATATCTTCCTGATCCGTTTTACAGCATCGGATCGTGAAATCCATTTTCTTTCCACTGCTACAATAATAGCCATCACACCAAAACCCGAGCCTCCCGTGGTGACCACATTTTGAAAGGTTTCCCTATTGCGTTCGCGCGCCATACCGGAATGAGGCTCGGCAAAATCCCAGAAGTATCGAAACGTTCGATGTTGTACCAGCTCCAGCAATGCATCGTCGCTTAGCCGCCTGCTTCTGTTTTTTTCTATTTTATTGTTACTGATAATATTCACTTGTAAAACCCAGCTTTTTTAATCCGTTCTTTACTTCCGGGCAGCTCATAAAAAGATTCCACAAAAGGCCTGTTCTGTAATTTTCTATCATTACAACAATCGGGCCCTGATCTATTGCCAGGTGCGATTGGGCATACCAGTTTTTTGTTTCATTAAAGGCATCGGTAAAGCCATAAGGGCTCCATATCTTATCGCCAAGGTCCACATAAAAATGTCTTAACGCTTTCATAGATTGAGCCGGTGAATAGGGAAACGCCGAAAGCGCCGCTGTAGGTGTTATGGTGCCATGATCGTTGGTGGGAGAATGCGCATCATAACCGTTATAAGTATCGCTGGCTGTAAGCCCCCAGCAATTTTCTCCATATCCTTTAAATGCTTTAGGATTATCTACACAATAGCTGTAATTGATCAATGTATGGTTTTGGTTCTGCTCCCAATAATCGGCATACCGGTCTTTTAATCCTTTGGGCGAAAGCCCCAGGAATGAATAGTGGGAAAAGAATAAAGGTCCTCCATAATCAAAACCTAAAGGCAATGTATAATTATAAAACTTACGCTTATTGATAAAGAAATCACTTTGCGCCCATCCCCTGTGATAAACAGAAGCCGGAACCTGGTATTTTTCGTTGGGAGTAGAGGCCGCCAATACATACATGATCAAACATTCATTAAACCCGCGCACGGGGAAGTCCATCGCCCAGCCGTTATTAGGACTCCAATGCCAGTATAATACGTTTTGCCCGCCATTGGTAAACCAGTTCCACTCGATATCATTCCATAACCAGTTGATACGGTTTCTCAGCTCGCGTTCCACATTATCATTTCCATTGAAATATTGTCTTGCAGTCAACAGCCCCTGGAATAAAAAAGAAGATTCAACCAGGTCGGCGCCATCATCTTTCCTGCTAAAAGGAATGGTTTTGCCCGTAGCGCCATCCAGCCAGTGAGGGAATACTCCATGGTAGGCATCTGCTTTGGAAAGAAACTTTACCATCTTTAATAAAAAGCGTGCAGCGGTGTCTCTCTCAATCCATCCCCTGTTTACCCCCACTATGAGAGCCATAATGCCAAAACCCGTTCCCCCGGTGGTAGTCACTTCGGGGCCATAGTTAAAAGAAATATTACTGCGTTCGCGTGCCAGCCCGCTTACCGGGTGCGCAAAGTCCCAAAAGTATCGTAAGGTTTGTTTTTGCACCAGGTTCACCAGGGCGGAGTCTGAAATATTTTTATCTACCTTAACAGTGTAAGGAATGGCAGCGGGCCTTGAAGCTACTTTTTGAGCAGTCATTGTTGCCGGCAATAATACCAGGAAAAAAAATCCCTGGAGAAGGAACCTTTTCGTTTTCATGAACACTTTTTTAATTGAATAAAGCAATGCAAAAGCTATGTGCCAATCAAAACTGCTACTTTAAAAACCGAGCAGCAATCAAATACAAATATGGTAAAAAAAGATGCTAATCTTTATTAAAAATATTACTGATTATTAAAAGCGATAGCTGCATAACACTGCAGCTATCCCTGAAATTTTACGAACAAAAAAACACTACTTACCGGCCACACCCAGCTTATACATTGCTTTTACTATGTCTTCTCCCAACGGAATATTAAATATTTTAAGCTCGTCGATCGTACCAGTCATTGGAGCAACAGCGGCATCGCTGCCAGGCACTTTCCCTGGTATTCCATTATAGTTAGAACCTATTATAAGCTCATTAGGCTCGTGAGACTTAAATAAATTATTTCCTACACCCCGGTTAGGGAAGTTTCCTACTTTAACGCCGTTTAACCAGTTATTGAATGTTCCTGATGTTGCGTCGTAGGTGAGCACTATATGATTCCAGTTATTAAGATTTGTTTTATCTATAACATTGTTTAAATTATCCTGAAAGCCACCCCCAACAGTTCTAAATGTTGGATTTATTCTCAGTACCGAATCATTGGTTGCAGGAAAGCCGTTTGTGTTTAAAAGGAAATTAATATTACCGGATATAGTAGAATCCTTTTTTGCCAGCTGGAAGATCATTGTGCGCTTGCTGCCGTTATTTTTTATCTTAATCCAAACGCTGATGCTCCAAGATGCCAGAGCATCGGTTTTAAAAGCATCAAACTGCTTTGCAAAATATAAATACCCTCCCGTGAGGCTAAGTGCTTTGCCTTTTACACCCCCTTCAATAATAGCATCATTACTTGTTGCTGTAGGTGCAGTATTTGTTTTGAGTTCATTTTTTGTATCGTCAAAACTCCAGTAGGCGATCAGGCGTTGGGGATAAACTTCATCAGAACTGGTAAACCCGTCAATCTTTCCTTCATAATCGCCCGGAGAAACCGGCGGAAGATTATTGGGATTACCATCTTTTTTGCAGGAAACGCAGGCTACCACCATCACGAAAGACCAGCCTAATCCTTTTAGCATATTTAATATTGGATATTTCATTGTTTACTATTTAAGTGTAATAAGATCAGTACCCAGGATTTTGTGTGAGTAGTTTTCCGCTTATATCAATTTGAGTTTGTGGTATCGGCAACAATACATCTCTTGAATCAACGAAGTTGGGCTTGCCTGACGCATTTAATACCGTTTGCGCAATGCCCCATCTCACCAGGTCAAAAAAGCGGTCATGTTCCATAGCCAGTTCTATTCTGCGTTCCTGCCTGATGGCGTTTCTTAATTCAGCCTGATCATTAGTAGTGATATCAGGCAATGTTCCATTGGGAGCACCTTGCCTGGCTCTTGCCCTAACGGCATTTACTGCGTTTCTCGCCGATGTAATATTATCTGCGCCGCCTACTTCGTTAGCAGCTTCGGCATACATTAAAACCACATCTGCATACCTCAGCAAACGGATATTCATCCAATAGCCAAACCTGTTGCCGATGGAAGCCCTCATTGCCGGACTAGAATATACTTTATGATTATAGCGGGGATTAGGCAATCCTGAAGGGAGCGCATCTCCATAAACTGTTGTAGAGCCGGCACTGGTATACATGATAGTTCTGGCTTTACGGGGATCATTAGCCTCATAAGCCGCTTCAAGATAAGTGCTGGGCGAGTTCCATCCCCATCCCAGATCCCAAACACCAGCGCCCCGTACACCCTGGATCTGCGCATACTGTACACCATTTGCTGTTGGTATAGCAGCTGTTGCCGTAGCCTGCACTTCAAAAACCGACTCCTTGGAGTTCTCTCCACTTTCTCCAAAAATAGTAGTATACGGAGTAGATAAGTTATACTGGCCAGAGGTCATTACCGCATTGGCCGCAGACATGGCCTGGCCCCATTTTTTCTGGGTCAGATACACCTTAGCCAGCAGTCCGTTAGCTGAACCACTGGTAACTCTACCCGGGAACTTTGTGGGGTCCCAGCTGGGTTGAAGATAAGTGCGGGCAAAATCCAGATCACTCTCAATAAATGCATAGATCTGAGCGGCTGTACTCTGCGGCACATTTGCCGGTCCTCCGGTTGAATCAATCAGGGGTACGCGGCCAAATAAACGAACCAGATTAAAGTAACCGTAGGCTCTTAAGAACCTGGCTTCTGCAATGGATTGGTTTTTCACCTCTTCCGGCGCAACAATATCAACCCGGTCTCTTATATTTTTTAAAGCCTGGTTACATTTATCTATCAACCCGTAATTGCCGATCCACAACGTGTTTGCAAAACCATTTTCCGGTTTTACAGGGAAATTGTCCATATCGCTGGCATTAGCGCCCCCATCAGTAGGCGTACTGCCTTTGTCTGCGTCGTCGCTCCTGATGCTGAATGCCGTTATAAAAGACTGGCTGTGCAGGTTAAATGCCCTTAACTCATTATAGGCGCCAAACAGAAACTGATCATACGGGCCGGAGCCGGTAGGATACGGATAGTCATCCAGGTTGTAGGACCCCTGAGCCCGGGTGTCCAGAAATTTTTTACAGCTGCCAGATAGTAATACCAACAGCAGCGCTACTACTATCTGACCTGCCTGACCTGCTTTGTTCGAAGATTTCATATCTAAACTTTTTATTTCAAGGCCTGTACAGGCCGATATTTTGAATAATTGATTGTTTTAAAGCCAGCTCTTTTTCTTAAAATGTCAAATTAAGACCTACAGAATACACCGCGGGAACCGGATACCTTCCATTGTCAGCACCGCCACCCAATATATTATCGATAATCGGCTCTGGTGAATATCCTGTAACCTTACTCCAGGTTTTTAAGTTTTGCCCGCTTACATAAAATCTCGCATTTGATATTCCAATGCCCGACAGGAAAGTTGGATTAAAAGTATAGCCAAGCTGCAAGGTTCTTAACCTGAAATAATCGCCCGGTTCTAGGTAATAAGTGCTAAAAAGGAAATTATTGGAACGAGAGTTATCCAGGATAGGCTCTACGTTCGTAGTTCCGGGTCCTGTCCATGCATTGATACGATTGGCTTCAAAGTTAAGCGCGGTAAAATTGGCCGCTCTTCTTTGTGCGTATATTTTATGCCCGGTTTGTCCCTGCCCTTCCAACAATAAATCAACGCCTTTATAATTCAGCGTAACAGAGCCTCCGAAGTTGTATGCCGGAAAAGGAGACCCCAGGTATTCGCGGTCTGCAGCAGTAAGTACTCCATCGCCGTTAATATCGGCGTATGCTATATCTCCTGGCTTTGAAGTGGTAAACGATGCCATTTTTACAAGATCGGCAGTAGTTTGATATATTCCTACCTGCCGGTATCCATAAAAATATCCGATCGACTGCCCGGCTCTTGTCAGGTTGATACCGCCGTTGCCTACTAACTGGAAGTCAAAACCGCTTCCTATAGAATTTACCGTATTGCGGTTATGGCTGAAATTAGCTGATACATTATAGCTAAAATCACTACCTATCTTATCCTGCCACCCCATGCTTAGCTCTATTCCCTTGTTGGTTATTTTGCCAAGATTGGTTGTAAAGGGAATGTCAAGATTGGGCAACGTGATATTAGATAATATATTGGTAGTAGTGCGGTTGTATACCGAAAATTCAGCGTTTAACCTGTTGTCTAAAAGCCGAACATCTAACCCTGCGTCAAAGCCACCCACAAACTCGTAGTTGATATTAGGATCGGGCCTGTAGGCGGCAATAATAGAGGGATAAACAATATCGCCAAAAACAGCACCCTGCCCTGCTCTCAAACCGGGGCGGAAGAGATTATCTGGTATACCATTGGAGTTGGCTAATCGTCCCCAGGCGCCTCTTAGTTTCAGAAAATTGATAACAGATAATGCTTCTTCGAAAAACGCTTCCTGGCTTATTACCCAACCCAGGCCAACGCTTCCTGAAGTGGCCCATTTATTTTGATTATCAAATTTAGAAGAGCCGTCTCTCCTTAGGGTAGCATTTAAAAGATATTTGCCATTATAGGAGTAAGCCGCCCGAAGGAAACTACCAAACATAGCATTCTCAAAATTTCTTCCATCAGCGGCATTAGCCGTTAAAGCGGGATCTGTAATGATGGGCAGATACCAGTAATTAGGATCATCGGGTATCAATAAAGCATTATCCCTGGCCGATACATCTACCACGGATCCGTTATTATACAGCGTAGTAATACCCCCAACAGCCGTCAGCGAATGTCCTCCGCCCAGCTTAACGTCATAAGTTAACGTGTGATCCTGCTGGAAACGCTTACTTTCTCCCTGTACCTGGCGTATAGAGCTTTTGGCGGTTGTATCGCGTGTTACAGAGCCATCGCTCAGATTCACATAGCTAAATGGCAAGCGGGTATAACTTCTTCTTGTAAAAAAGATCAGATCGCCGTATACGGTTGAACGCCAGGTTAAATTATAAGGGAGTTTTATTTCTGCAAATACGCTGCCCAGGGCCCGGTAATTTTTATTTACCGAGTTTCTGTCATCCCTTTTTAGGCTTGCGGCGGGATTGCTGATTGATGAGCTTTGAAAAACAGGCGGGCTGTAAAAAGTGTTTTCATCCACCTGTATCGGGAAGACAGGAGCAGCCCATAAAGCGTGACTGATTGAACCTGCCGGAGGATTAAAAGAAGCATGGTAGCCTGAAATATCTGCACCTACTTTAATAGACTTATTGATCCTGATCTCCTCTTTCAGATGCAAAAGATACCGCTGATAAGAATCGTTTTTCAACACACCATCCTGATCGGTGTACCCGATATTTAAATAGGTAGATGATTTTTCTCCGTTATTGGAAACACTGATATTATTGGAACTCATCAGCGCATTTTGAAATATCTGGTCCTGCCAGTTGGTATTCGCTGTAAAATTGGTGAAGTTGAACCGGCTGGCTGCGGGCACATTCATATTTACTTCCTGTGCCTGGAACAGTTTAATAAATCCTTCAGCATCTGTAACTTTAATCCTGTCCCGAACCTGCTGCATACTAAAAATGCTCTGGAAATTAACGCGTGTTTTTCCTCTTGCGGACTGTTTTGTAGTTACTGCAATCACCCCATTCGCAGCCCTTAAGCCGTAAATGGCAATCGATGAAGGATCTTTTAATACATCTATTGATTCAATGTCCATCGGGTTTAAGAACTCTATGTTGTCCACCAAAAGACCATCCACTACATATACCGGGCTGGCGCTGGTAGTACTATTTACACCACGTATACGTACCACAGGACTTCCTCCGGCATTACCCACGTTCGAAATAGTTAAGCCGGCTACCTTTCCCTGTAAAGAGGCGATAGGATTTGTTGCCGGCATTTTAGCGATCTCCTCCCCTCTTACAGAAGCGATCGAACCGGTTAAATCTCTCTTTCTTTGGGTACCATAACCCACTACCACTACCTGGTCTAACACGGCCTGGGAAGCAGCCAGGATAATATTCACCGAAGTGCCGCCGTTCAGACTATGCTCTACAGTTTCGTATCCCACCCTGGAGAAAACCAGTATGCTATTGCCATCGGGTACGCTAATCGTAAATCGCCCTTCATTATTTGTAACTGTACCGATGTCGGTATTCTTTACCTGTACCGAAACACCGGATAAAGGCGCACCTGAGCTGTCGGTAACCTGCCCGGTTATATTGATGTCCTTTCTGGCTAGTGGATCTTCTTTGATTACCACCAGGTTATTTTCCATCTTATGATAAGTCATATTGGTATGAAACAATAATACCGGTAGTATTTCGTCTATAGTTGCATCTTTTACATTGACCGAAGTTTTTGTCTTCAGCCCCATCAGATCATTATTGTAGAGAAAACGGTAAGACGACAGGCTCTCTAATGTTCTAAAAATTTCAGAGATCTCTGTTTTCTTTATTTTCAGAGAGATGCGGTGTTGGCTAAACCCTGTAGCATTCAGGTTAAAAGTAAACAACAAGAGCATCAGCATCAATTTCATAGCAATTAAAACTTTAGTTGTGTGCAGATGGGCAACATCTTTTTGCAAGCATTTCATTCGATAATTGATTTTAGGTTTTTCCTATCTACTTTTTCATTTTGACAGGCATTACGATAAACTAACTGATTGGAACCTCTTTGGCAGCTTAGTGCAGATGCAGCCTATGGAGCAGCATAAATAAATACCTCATTATTTTCTATTTTATATTTAAAAGGATTGGCCATTTGAAGTGCCTTCATCGCCTGGTCAATCGTTTCTTTTTCGAAAGAACCGTTAAAATTTAATTGCTTCACCCGTTCATCTTCAAAGTGGATTTTTACATCGAACCAGTGCTGCATTTTATAAGCAAGGGCAATGAAATTATCTCCCCGAAACTCCAACCGGTTGTAGATCCAGGAGGTTTCTATACGCCTGGGCTCAGCCTGCGAGCTATCCAGGAACTCTATTTTAACAGCTGGCAGTTCTTTAGAGGATGCGGACCGGCTTTCGGCCTTTTGAGTACCAACAGGCACAATCAGTTTCTGATGCGGATATAATAAAATAGGCTGGCTCTTTTCTCCTTCCTGATCCCTGGTAATGCTCACCAACCCTCTATATAATGAGGTGGTTACCGAATGATCTTCATCATAAGCCTTTACATTAAACGCAGTTCCCAATACCTTGATCAACAGATGCTCGGCATGCACCACAAAAGGTCTCGCTTTATCTTCTGTAACGTCAAAAAAAGCTTCTCCGTCCAACTCTACCTCCCTCGTGGCTGCACCAAATCCGGGCAGGTAGCTCAACCTGGAGCCGGCATTTAGCCATACTTTGGTGCCATCTGTCAATACCATTGCTTTCCGTTCGCCATTCTTTGCAATGCCGGCAATTTTGCGTTCCGATTTTTTAGCGCCTGTATTATAAAAAACTGTTGCCGCTGCTGCCATCAATGCGGCTACTGAAGCAGCCACCAGCCAGTATTTTATTTTCTTTACAGGGGGGCGTATATTTTCCTGGCGGATCAGAACGTCCAGCTTTTCTGCCTTATCTAATAGGCTTAAAGCCTGGGATTCATAATTACCAGGGTCTGTTAAAGCAGGAGCACCAGGAGCTCCGAATACCTGGCGGAGCAAATCGTACTGTTGTTGTAAAACCGGGTTATTATTCAGTAACTGCTGAAACTGTTGCACTTCATCCTCGCTCGCTTCGTTAAAAACACAGCGTGACATTAATTTCCATATGTCTTCATCAATCCTCATTATAGCAAACAGATAACCGTTATACTATATAAGGACAGGGAAATTCAAACCATCTACTATAAGAAAAACAACTTTTTTTTTATTTTTTTCCGGAGAAAAGCGCAGAAGGCTGTTTGTGGGAAAGGCCTAACGACTCGCAGATACGTTTAACGGCTGTAGCCATTTGCACATCAATCGTATTAACAGATATATTGAGAATTTCGGCTACTTCTTTATAGCGTAGTCCGTCTTCTCGAACCAACTTAAAGATCATTTTACACCGGGGAGGGAGGTTTTCAATAGCTTCATTGATTTTAGCGAGCATTTCCTTGGTAATCATCAGCCTGAGCGGATCGTTATGAATCGCAGCTATCTCAGGCGTCATTTCATCGAAATCTTCGTTTAACCATTGACTTGCTTTTGAAGCCAGTTTATTCAGGGATTGATTCTTAACGGCTACATAAAGATAAACGGACAGGTTTTGAATAGCATTTATTTTCTCCCGCTGCATCCATAGTTTCAACAGCACATCTTCCACTACTTCATGAGCGAGATCAGCCACCTTCACAATTGAAAATGAAAAGCCATACAGCCGCTTGAACAGGATACTATATAGCCGCGTAAAAGCAACCGTATCTCCTTTTTGTATTTTGTGTTGAAGCTGGCGCAGTTCGTCTCCAATGAGGTCCCCGTTATGGATACTATTGAATTTCAAGTTCTGCAAAAGTATTGGATTAAATTAATTCCATAAAACCCAAACTTTTTTTACAGGCCGGGACCTGTAAATCCCAGCTTCTTCAATCCTGCCTTTACTTCGGGAGCGTTCATAAATAAGCTCCAAAGCAGGCCCGACCGGTAATTTTCGATCATCACTACAATAGGCCCCTGATCAATAGCTAAGTGGGCATCGGCAAACCAGGCGCCGTTATTCTTTACCACGTCTAAAGAAAAAGCATCTACAAACCCATACTCTTTAAATAATTTATCTCCTAAAACATAATAAAAGAACTTCAACGCAGCCATCGACTCAGCTGGTGTGTAGGGCATAGAAGAAATGGCTGCCGTTGGCGCAATAAAGCCCTGGTCATTGGTAGGTGAGGATGCAGTATAGCCGTCTTTTATATTACTGGCGGTAAGTCCCCATACTGAATCACTATACCCATAATATCCTTTGGGATTGGCTTTGCAATACTGGTAATTGATAAGCGTATGATTTTTTGTTTGTGTTTGATAATTAGCATAGCCATCACTTAAACCTTTTGGATTAATGCCCATAAAAGAATAATGTGCAAAAAAAAGCGGGCCGCCCATATTTTCTCCTAATGGTAATATATAGTTATAGTAAGTATTCCCGTTTTTAAGTGCACCATTTCTTGCCCATCCGTTATCATAAACATCCTTCGTGATGGTATGGGTGGGGGAAGACGCCGCCAGTACATAGGTGATCAGGCATTCATTCCATCCCTGAACCTTAAGGTTCATTGTCCAGGCCGAAGAGAGACTCCAATGCCAGTATAAAACGTTTTGACTGTTCTGCCGGAACCAGTCCCATTCCACTCCATTCCATAAGCTATTGATATCATTTCGCAGGTTAACCTCCGAAGCATCGGCCCCGGCAAAATATTGGCGGGCTGTAATTAGTCCCATCATCAGAAGAGAAGTCTCGACCAGATCGGCGCCATTATCATTGGTACTAAACGGGACAACAGCTCCTGAAGTGCCATTCAACCAATGAGGAAATGCGCCGTGAAAGCGCTGTGCTTTATTTTTTAAAAATGAGACAATCATTTTTATGCGATCCAATCCCTGCGCTTTGTCAATAAATCCCCTTTCCATTCCTGCTATCAGCGCCATTACTCCAAAACCAGTGCCGCCACTGGTTACAATATCCGGTGCATGCTTGCTTCCCTCCCTGATCATGCCGCTGGAAGGATGTGCAAAGTCCCAGAAATATTTTAATGTTTGTTGCTGTATTTTGTCTAAAAGTTGCTCATCAGTAAGCATGGGAAATTTTCGGGAAGAGTCGAGATGTGTAACAAACTTTTTTTCAACAGCAGATTGTAAATTACCTCCGGATGCAGATTGAAGGTTTGTAGCTATTGTAAGATTATACTGTGTCAGATAAACAAGCGCATTTACACTTTGAATAAGAATTGCAGAATCTCCGTTCGTAACCGAAACCAACACCGGAACAGAGTTGCCAATATTATCCCTTAATGTTACAGAAGCCGCCGCGGTAGTAACTTTCAGAGGCTGAGAAAAATTAAGTTTTATTTGTGGCTTAGTTGATGCATTCAACAAAGTGGAACTTAAAGATGTATTATTTAATGTTGCTGTTTGCAGCAATGGGGCTTTTATAATGCTAACTGGCGGGGCTATTTCATCTTTTGATCCACAGGATAGCAGTAGTATACAGGAAAACAAAATTATTATCTTGAGATCCCTCGTTAATTTAAAAAACGCCATTTCAAATAGGGTCTTTATTGAGCAACAAATAAAAATATGATAAAATCTTTTTTCAATTGTTACCATTTTACACAACTTTTAAGGAGCCACTGACTATATCAGCGGCTCCCTAAAGCTATTTTTAAAATATAATTTTTTGTACTAAGGGTTAATTAGGGCCAGCCCCAAACATTTATGGCTCTCACCTGGCCATCCACATATGGCGCACCTTTTAATAACCCGGGTTTTGCTTAATAATTCCGTTAGTTACATCGATGAAAGTTTGGGGAATTGGAAAGTGCTCGTTTTTATTAACTTTAAAACCAAGAGGACCCAAAACCGCAGCGGCCTGTCCTGTACGCACTAAATCAAAAAACCTGTCATTTTCCATCGCCAACTCTAACCTGCGCTCATTCCAGATATTTTGCATCGTTGGCGCAGCAATGGGTAACAGTTGCGCTCTTGCCCGTACCAAATTTAGTGAAGTAGCTGCGCCATTTACATCGCCTTTATTTAGTTTGGCTTCGGCATCAATAAGCAATATTTCCGCATATCTCAACTTTCTTACATTCTGCTCAGCTCCTGAGTTCACACCTGCCACCTGCTGACTGATGGGTATATATGCCTTACCATTATAGCGGGGCCTTACAACTCCATCCATACCATTTATTCCTACACCCAAAATCGTTTCGCCTCCAGGCATTATATCGCCATTATATAAAATGGTTGCTTTCTTGCGAACAATATCTCCTGCAGCATCAAAAGCCTGGGCCAGGTTATCAGATGGAGCATTAAAGCCCCAGCCATAGCCGCCAGGGCCAACTATACCCTGCGTCTGCGAATACTGGGAATTACTTAGATCTCCATTACCAGCAACTGCATAATTTTGTACTTCAAATAAGGACTCTACACCGTTTTCTCCCGGCACACGAAACATATTGTAAAAATTAGGAGCCAGCGAGTAGCGGCCTGAGCTAATAATAGCTGAAGTTTGGGCCAGTACATTATCCCATTGCTTTAGATACAGATACACTTTGGCAAGATATCCCCTGGCAGCTCCTTTCGTGGCACGTCCTATTTCCGCGCCGGAATAAGAATCGGGAAGCACAGCAATTGCATCATTTAAGTCTGCAATTATCTGATTATATACTTCGCTTTCAGGGGTTCTGGTTACCGATGCTTCCACAGCCAAAGCAGGGTCTAACGGCATCGGAACATCGCCAAACGCGCGCACAAGATCGAAATAGAAGGTTGCTCTGCAGAATTTAGCTTCGGCTATTAACCGATTCTTCAACGACTCGTCCATTGAGATGGGTGGTATTTTTGTAATAGCCTGATTGCACAGATTAATTAACTGGTATCTGGCTATCCATAAATCATTGATTTGCCCTTCATTTGCCGCAAAGGTGAATTGATCATATTGGTTGATAAAAGCGGCATCTCCGGGCACACCACCCTTAATAGAGTTATCGCTGGTAATTTCCAAAACAATGGAATAATTGAATCCTATCATTCCCCATTTTCTCATTTGGGAGTAAATTCCTACAAGGGCCTCTTTAGCCTGGTCTGCGGTTTGGAAAGCCTGATCTACCGGCACCTTACCTTCCATATTTTTATCAAGGTACTTCTGGCAGGAAAACAATAAAATGGAAAGCGAAAAAAGCAATCCAGATATTTTTAATTTCATAATTGACAATTTAATAGGGACTAAAGATTGATATTTATGCCGAAATTGTAAATCGCAGACATTGGATACACGTTATTATCCACACCCTGAGAGATCGCATCTACCCGCTGGTTGATTGCTGCATTAGGATCTACATTGGTAATTTCGGGCGTAAAACCATTGTACTTAAAGAAGTTGAAAGGATTAACCGCATTGAAGTACACACGCAACCCTCTCAGTCCTATTTTTTCAGTTAGGTTCTGCGAAAAGTTATACCCTAATTGCAGGTTTCTTATTTTGAAAAAGTTACCAGATTCAACATACCATGAATTAGATACCTTATTGGCGTCTGTTGATGATAAATCCGCTGAGGGGTAAGTATTAGAAGTACCCTCTCCATGCCACCGATTATCATAAAAGTCCTTATCATAGTTTTCATTACCTAATTGCTTATAGCGTTTTGCGTTGTAAATTTTATTTCCCCCCTGGCCGTATACATCAACTGTTAAGTCAACTCCTTTGTATTCCAAATAAAGGTTTGCTCCGAAATTATACTTAGGAATAGAAGAACCTAAAAAAACACGATCGTAATCATTTATGACCCCGTCGTTATTGATATCGGCAAATTTAAAATCTCCCGGCTGTGCGCCAGGCTGAATAACCTGACCTGCTGATGTTTTGTAATTATCAATCTCGGCCTTGTTTTGGAAAATACCTACAACCTGACGGCCATAAAATTGCCCGATGCTTTGACCAACAGTTGTATAAGTAGTTGGAAAGAAATTTACATAGCCGCCATAAATCCCTACGGTTCCCGGTCTTAATCCTACTACTTCGTTACGGTTTAGTGCAAGATTTCCTCCAATAGCATAATTGAATTCACCAACCTTGTCCTTCCAACGTAAATTAAATTCAAACCCGGCGTTTTTAATGTCTGCATTGTTATCGAGGTAAGACGTGTTGGATGCACCCACTGCACTGTTTACAGTTACGGAGAAGATCGAATTTTTTGTTAGTTTGTTATAATAATCGACCTCGAAAGTTAACCGGCTTTTTAGCATCGCCATTTCCAGGGCAATATCTGTTTCATTGGTAGTTTCCCATAATAAATTGGCAGGCCCAACCTGGTCAACGCCGCTTCCGGTTTGTCCGGGCTGAGAATAGTTCCCCCCGGTTGAAACACCTATTACAACACTGTTAGGAATCCTGCTATTGCCCATTTTGCCCCAGCTACCTCTCAACTTCAACAATTGAAAAATACTTTGATCTTCCATAAATCGTTCCTGAGAAATAACCCAACCTAAACCCACTGATGGAAAATAATCTACCTGGTTACTTTTAGGGAATATACTGGCTGCATCTCTCCTTAAGGTTGCAGTCAGCAAATACTTCTGAGCAAAAGAATAATTTAATCGGCCGAAAACGGACCTTGCTCTGTATAAAGATATGCTCTCATCACTTGTTTGCCCGGTAGCATCACCCAAATTTAAGTACCATGATTCTTCTCCATAATCCGGCACCCCCAAACGTGCTGCCGTCATAGTATGTATTCTTTCCTGTTGAATATTTGTTCCGATTAAGGCCGTAAAGCGATGATCTTTATTTATAGTGAAGTCATAAGTTAAAGTATTGTCCCAATAATAGCTTGATGGATCTTCTACCTTTTTGGTTAATTTTTGCGTTGTATCTCTTTGTACCGAAGAAACATTATATCGTGGAATATAAATCCGGTTGTCACTATTGGTTCTGTCTATACCATAAGCACTTTTAAAAGTCAATCCTTTCATTAAGTAAACTTCGGCATAAACGCCGCCTACCAACCTCAAACCTTTTGTTCTGTTGCGGTTATAAAACAGGCTTGCGGCAGGATTCCCAAACGATCCGAATTCGGTTAAATCCGAAAACGATCCATCTTCACCTCGAACAGGAACAGATGATGAACCAACATAAGCACTGGAAAATAAGCCATTTGGCAGATTATCCGACTCGGTGCCTGATACAGTAAGATTACCACCAACTTTTAAAAAGCTGGTGACTTTTGCATCAACGGCTCCTCTTACATTTATCCGTTCATACTGGTTACCTTTCGCAATACCTTCCTGCCTGAAGTATCCGCCTCCTAAAGCATATTGAACATTCTCAGTTCCACCAGAAAATCCCAATTCATGATTCTGTATCATTGCGTTATTGCGTAAAATCTCATCATACCAATTGGTTGAATTAGGATAATCGCCGGGATTTCTCAGAGTGGGGTTACTATTATTTGCCCGTGCTGCAGCAATTTTGTCTTTCTCATTTAATAGCTCGATATATTCAGAACCATTTGCAAGCTGCACCCTGTTGGTTACTTTTTGTACACCGGCATACCCTGAATAATATATATTAGCCTTCCCGCTTTTCCCCCGCTTGGTAGTAATTACAACTACGCCGTTAGCAGCCCTGATTCCATATATAGCAGAAGCGGAAGCATCTTTTAAAATACTCATCGACTCAATATCGTTGTTACTTAAAAAGCTGATATCGTTTGTAAGTACTCCATCTACAACATAAAGAGGATCAACGTTTGACCGAACAGATCCCAGGCCTCTGATACGAATAGTTGGCGAGGTTCCGGGAGCTCCCTGGTTCGTTACCTGCACGCCGGCAACCTTACCCTGTAAAGACTGGGCCGCATTGGCCGTGGCCTGGTAAGAAAGATCGGAGCTTGTTAAAACAGCCACCGATCCTGTAAGATCGGACTTTCGCTGCCTACCATACCCGATCACCACTACCTGCTCCAGGCTTTGGGATGATGCTGTTAGCACTACGGCCAGTTCACTACGACCGTTCAATGCCTCTTCTTTTTCAGTATAACCTACCGACGAAAATACCAGTACAGCATTAGCGTCCGGAACAACAATGCTGAAGTTTCCCGAAGAGTCAGTAGCAGTACCGGTGGTAGTACCTTTAACCTGTACCGACACATTAGGCAGGGCCGAGCCCGCCTCACTCATTACGCTCCCTTTAACAGTAGTTTGTTGCGCCAAACCTGCACTGCTGAAAAAGAGCGTCACAAAAAACAAGAGTATTCCGGCCCGATTTCGGGTACGGATGCGCAGAGGATTTTCCCTCATAATTTGCAAGCCTTTCATTTAAAGATTGGGTTTAATTAAAGAATCAGTTTTCATAAATACGGTTATAGCAAAGCAAAATACCAACAACCGTTAGTTAATACAAATTTAATGTGTTTTTAATACACCATTAAAAAATAAGTTAAAATATTTTTTAAGCGGCAACTACAAAGTGCTGTTACCCGCAACTACGTATTGCAACCATTTATAAACGGTACCATCAAATTTAATGCTAGGTTATTCACCGGCCTTACCGGTCTTTAACGGCCGCGAACTGCATGAAACCCGCTTCCATGTTGCAATCTGTAACAAGGGCGGTTGCTTTTGTTTTTGAGCTTACTAAAAAATACCAGGGGCAATTTTACACGGGATTATACTATAGTACGTTTTTGCAGAAAGAATTAAGAAGAAGAAATTTAAAAATATACACCAATAAAATAACAATAAAAAATATTTTAGGTAGCCAGGATAGCTATCTTTGTAAAGTTAGGCTCGATTTTTGATAACGAAAATTTTTGAACGGTGGCTTTAGGACAATCCCTACAACAAAAACTCTTACAAAAGCTTTCACCCCAGCAAATTCAGTTAATGAAGCTATTGCAGGTACCCACTGCAAACCTGGAAGAAAGAATTAAAGAAGAACTGGAAGCAAACCCTGCTCTTGAAGTAGACGAGGAAGCGCATAAAGACGAAGATCCCTATGCAGATGAATTTAGCGACAATACCGAAGAAGCTGATACTTATGAAGAGCAGGACGGGAGCGTAGACGACTACGATAATATAGACGTTACCGAGTACCTGCACGATGATGACGGCGAAATAGCAGAATATAAAACCCGTGAAGATAACTATACAGATGATGATGACAATCGCCAGCTGCCTATTAAAAATGAAGCCAGTTTTTACGACCTGCTGGTAAGCCAGCTGGGCCTGATTTCCCTGACCGACCAGCAAAGGAAAATTGCCGAACATATCATCGGTAGTATTGATGAAGACGGATACCTGAGGCGGGATACTCCCGCGCTGGTAGATGATCTGGCATTCAGACAAAATATCGAAACCTCCAACGAAGAAGTGGACGATATAATAGCTAAAATTCAGCAATTTGACCCGCCGGGTGTGGGAGCAAGAGACCTGCCGGAATGCCTGTTACTCCAACTAAAAAGGCAAAAAGCAGAAGGGAAAGATGTAGATATAGCCATATTGGCCATCGAAAAATACTTTGACGAGTTTACCAAAAAGCATTACGAAAAAATTCAGCGTGGCCTGGGCCTGGAAGATGGAGAACTGAAAGAGGTAATGCAACAGATCATCCGGCTCAACCCGAAACCCGGAGGCAATATAGGCGCTGTAAATAAAGCAGAAAGCTATGTAGTGCCCGATTTCTTCATCCTCAACAATAACGGGAAACTGGAGCTAACCCTGAATAGCCGCAATGCCCCCGAACTACGCATCAGCGAAGGCTATAAAGACATGATGAAGGAATATAGCCGCGGTACCAAAAAAGACAAGCAGCAAAAGGAAGCAGTGTTGTTTATCAAGCAAAAAATTGATGCAGCCAAATGGTTTATAGATGCTATTAAACAACGCCAGCATACTTTGCTGGACACGATGAGCGCCATTATGAACCACCAGGAAGATTTTTTCCTTACAGGAGATGAAACTTCTTTAAGGCCAATGATCCTGAAAGATATAGCGGAAAAAACCCATCTCGACATTTCTACCGTAAGCCGTGTAGCCAACAGCAAGTTTGTTCAAACTGAGTTTGGCACCTACCGGTTGAAGTTTTTCTTTAGCGAATCGCTGAGCACCGATAGCGGCGAAGAGGTTTCTACCCGCGAAGTGAAGAAAATATTAAGTGATATGATTGAGTCGGAAAGCAAGAAGCACCCTCTGAGCGATGAAAAGCTAACGGAGCTATTGCAGGAGAAAGGCTATAATATCGCCCGCCGCACAGTGGCCAAATACCGGGAGCAGTTAAATATTCCGGTAGCAAGGCTCAGGAAGGAGCTGGTGTAGCTTTTATAAACGATAAACGGTGGTTCGTGAACTATTGGCCATGGCTATTGATTATCGGCCATTTATACTAAGTTTGCCGCCGTTATCACAATCGTAAATCTCAAATCATAAGTTTAAATATGTCTGTTATTGTAGTGGGCTCTATGGCCTTTGATGATATTGAAACGCCTTTTGGCAGATCGAACAAAATAATTGGCGGAGCGGGTACTTATATCGCTTATGCCGCCGCCAATTTTGTACAACCGGTACAACAGGTATCGGTGGTAGGATACGATTTTCCGGCAGAAGAGCTGGAAGAGCTGCGTCGCCGGGGTGTTGAAACAGAAGCCGTTGAGATAGTACCAGACAGGAAATCTTTTTTTTGGGCGGGAAAGTACCACCTGGACATGAATACCCGCGATACATTGGTTACAGAGCTGAATGTACTGGGCGACTTTAAACCGGTTATTCCTGAAAGCTACCAGGGAGCCGATTTTTTAATGCTGGGCAACCTGGCGCCTTCTGTGCAACTAAGCGTTATCAACCAGCTTACGAAAAAACCTAAGTTGATTGTACTGGATACGATGAACTTCTGGATGGACATAGCTTTACCGGAATTAGAAGAGGTGATCAGCAAAATTGATGTGCTGCTGGTAAATGATAGTGAAGCCCGCCAGCTGACCGCTGAGTTTTCGCTGGTAAAAGCCGCAAAAAAGATCCTTACCATGGGACCCAAATACCTGATCATAAAAAAAGGAGAGCATGGCGCTTTACTGTTCCATGAAAACCAGGTATTTGTTGCACCTGCTCTCCCGCTTGAGGAGGTATTTGACCCTACCGGAGCAGGAGACACGTTTGCAGGCGGGTTTATTGGCTACCTGGCTAAAACAGGAGACATTTCCTTCGAGAATATGAAAACAGCCATTATCGTTGGAAGTGCTTTGGCCAGCTTCTGCGTAGAAAAATTCGGTACAACACGGCTGAAAGAGATTACCAAAGAAGATATCAATCAACGCGTTCAACAATTCAGAGAATTAACCAACTACCAGGCAGAATTGTCTTAACCTGGTTTTTAATCATGCTTATCAGGCGAGCTTCCGGGCTCGCTTTTTTGTTGTCGGTATAGACCGGTAAAAGATCGGTGAATAACGCTGCCCGATACAACGTTTGCTCCATATTTGATATCTTATTTAAAACAAACTTTTTAAAATGACAAATATCCGGAAATCGCCATCCCTGCTGTTCTGTATCATTATGGACGCTATTGGCTACCTGTCTTTTGCTATCCCGGGCGTAGGAGAGTTTTCAGATGTAATATGGGCGCCCATATCGGCAATTATTTTTGCCAAAACTTTTGGTGGAGCAAAAGGTGTGTTTGGAGGCGTTTTTAACTTCATTGAGGAAATTATGCCAGGTATGGATATCATCCCTTCCTTTACTATTATGTGGTTCCTTACCAACAAAATGGGAGCCGGTAAAAGGTCGGAAATTATCCCTGTAAAGGCAAAATAAAGGGTCGTTGATTGGTACCGCCAACTCCAGGTAGCAGCAATGTATGCGGGAGTTTGGTGTTTGTTTTAAACTGCTGTTTCAAGTAGTTTACGGGGAGAAATAACGGTTATTTCTTCCCATTTATGTTTGAGCATTCCCAAATCGTTTGTAACAAAATAATCAATATGATAGTATTGTGCTGTACAATATTGAATATTGTCCTCTAAATTTCGTAAGACATTTTAAGCACCTATAAGCTATAAGACGCGCATTTTTTAATTTTATGCGCATATATCATACATTAGTTATTACCCTTTTTCAAAGCATATAATATCCCCAATTTCACACCCGATTCCCGGATCATATCATTTGAAAAAATTGACCGGGGTGGATCAAACGCAATAAGGCCATGGTGTCGGATATAAGGATTAAGGAACAAAGACAGCCCTCCCCTGAAATTATACTGAGCACCCAGACCGAGATTGACGCCTATACCAGTTTGTTTATCAATGTCATCTTTTTTAGAGATATCAATATCAAAAAGTAAACCTCCCTGCCCGTAGAAATATTTCAAAAAATTAAATCTTGCATTTACCGGCATCGTAATCAAAGAAGCTTCGGTATCCCAATACCACATTTCGGGCATGGGTGCGCTGCTGGCTTTTATTTTATAATGACTGTATTCCAATCCTGTTTCAAATGAGAACCATTTTTTAAGCGGTTTTATGTAACTGATACCCGCAACAAAATACCCTTTCCCGTCACGTCCTCCGTTTCCGTACAATGACTTGAATTTAGTGATATCTGCGTTTCCTGCACCCAATACAATCCCAAGTTTTGAACTCTTGTCAAACCCAGTTTGAGCGTCAGCAACAACAATCGCAAATAGCATGAGGTAAAAGCAGCCTAGTTTTTTCATATATTAGTTTTAATTATTAAACGCGTCTGTAAATCCATTCGCAACAAGTTCCCTGTACTTTTACTGAGAAATTCTTTAAAGGATTCGCTAAACCAACGTTAAAGAAACCAACCCATTTGAAAAAATATTTTGTTGATTTCAGTCATCGATCTATTTTTGCAGCCCGATGACAATAAAGAAACATACAAAGATTAAGAAACATCCGTAACGGAAGGTTGTAGTTTTTGTGTGTGTAACATAAATTTTTTAACAGGCCTTCCGTAAATACGGAAGGCTTTTTTTATATCTAAAACCAAAAAATAAAAAAATGAAAGTTGCAGTAGTAGGCGCCACCGGCCTTGTGGGCACCAAAATGTTGCAGGTATTGGCTGAAAGAAACTTTCCGGTTACGGAACTGGTTCCGGTAGCATCTGAAAGAAGTGTGGGTAAAGAAGTAGAGTTTAAAGGAAAAAAATATAAAGTGGTAAGCATGGCAGATGGTATTGCAGCAAAACCTGCAGTAGCATTATTTTCTGCAGGCGGCGGCACTTCTACCGAATGGGCGCCACAGTTCGCTGCTGCAGGTATCACAGTGGTAGATAACTCTTCCGCGTGGAGAATGGACCCGTCCAAACCATTGGTGGTACCTGAGATCAATGCAGATATCCTGACTACTAATGATAAGATCATCGCCAACCCCAACTGTTCTACCATCCAGATGGTAGTAGCGCTCCAGCCTTTGCATAAAGCGTATAAAATTAAACGTGTAGTGGTTTCAACCTACCAAAGCGTAACAGGCACAGGTGTGAAGGCGGTAGATCAGCTGATGGGTGAAAGAAATAAAGCCAGCGATTATCCAATGGCTTACAAATACCCTATCGACTTAAATGTTATTCCCCAAATTGATGTGTTTACAGATAATGGTTACACCAAAGAAGAGATGAAAATGGTGAACGAAACCAAAAAGATCATGCGGGATGACAATATTAAAGTAACAGCTACAACTGTTCGCATCCCGGTTATGGGCGGTCATAGCGAAAGTGTAAATATTGAATTTGAAAATGAATTTGAACTGGCTGAGGTAAGAAACCTGCTGGAATCTGCTCCGGGTGTAGTGGTAGTAGACGACCTGGCCAACCAGCAATACCCGATGCCAATGGATGCGCACGAAAAAGATGAAGTTTTTGTGGGCCGTATCCGCCGCGATGAAACACAACCTAAAACTTTAAATATGTGGATTGTGAGTGATAATCTGCGTAAAGGTGCCGCTACTAACGCTGTTCAGATTGCTGAATACCTGGTAGCCAACAACCTGATATAAGTTTTATTTATAAATATCTTACCAGAGCCGGCGGTTTTGAACCGCTGGCTTTTATTTTTTTCAGGCGATAATGCGACCTTATGATATGGATTTAACTTTTAGAGACTAGGAGCATCCTAAAAATTAAGTAAATTGCATATATGGACAACATTTTAAATGAACCTGCACCAGCCTATCAAAAAGCCTTTTACACAATACCCGAATACCTGGAAATGGAAAAGGCTTCTGACACCAAACATGAGTTTTTCCAGGGGGAAGTGTTTGATATGGCCGGAGCTGGAAGACGGCACAACATAATCGCAAAAAATATGCAAGGCAGACTTTTCATTGCTTTAGAAGGCAAGCCCTGCCAACCCTATGGAAGCGATCTGCGTATCCATATTCCAGAGAATACCTTATTTACTTATCCGGACATCTCTATTATTTGTGGAGAGATCAACTCTTCAAAAGAAGATGATGACACCGCAGTGCTTCCTACAGTTCTTATTGAGATCCTGTCTCCATCCACGAAAAACTATGACCGTGGTGGAAAATTTAAATTATACAGGGATATCCCTACATTAAAAGAATATATACTTATCGACACTGAGTCAATAAATATCGAATGTTTCAGGCTGAATGCCGGCGGGCATTGGGAACTGGAAGAGTATAAAGCACAGGAAGATCTTTTAACCATCGAAGCTTTGAACATTTCCATTGACATCAGGGATATTTATAATGGCGCTGGTTTATCAGCTTAAAGACTTTCAATAATCTCTTCTGCGTGCTGTTTGCTTTTAGGCTTCAGGAAGATCTTTTTGATAATGCCTTTCTCATCAATTAAGAAAGTAGTACGATATACTCCCATATACTTATGACCAAACATTTGCTTTTCACCCCATACGCCATACTTCTCTAATATTTTATGATCCGTGTCAGCGATAAGCGGAAACGGAAGTGAATTACGCTCTTCGAACCGTTTGTGTTTGGCTGCGTCGTCGGGGCTAACCCCCAGAATGGAAATACCTTTTTGCTGTAATAATCCAAAATTGTCCCTGAGATTACATGCCTGTATGGTACAGGTGGGTGTCAGGTCCTGCGGGTAAAAGTATAGCGCTAATTTTTTCCCTTTGTATTGTGATAAAGATATTTTATTGCCGTTCTGGTCTTTGCCGGTAAATGCCGGGGCTTTTTGCCCTTCTTTTAAATGTGTAGCCATTAAACGATCCCTTATTTTAATCCTGAAAATTTATTTCTTCTTCTTTGTAGCATTGGCTTTCGTAGTGCCACTTTTTGTGCCTGCTTTCTTCTCGGCTGTTTTAGGCGAAGTAACTGCCTTTTTTGTTGTTCCGTTTTTAGCTGTACTTTCTTTCTTTGCAGTACTGCTTTTTGCGCTGCCCGAAGTTTTTTTAGCTGAGGACTTCCCTGAAGTCTTTGCAGTTGTTTTTGATGATACTTTTGATGAAGACTTTGTTCCGTTTTTAGTATCCGTCTTTTTGCTATTAGATGTTTTAGCGCCTGGCCTGGCAGTTTCTTTTTTCGGGGCCACCTCAGTTTTCTTAATAACCCGCACAGGCTCTTCTTCCACAAGATTATTGGCACCAGACGTTGTAGCTGCCGGAGGATTTATCCCACGCACCAGCTGCCAGCTTCTGCGTGTTACATTTCCTGCAATATCTGTTACAATTACGGTTAGTTCATGCTGCCCTGCGGGTATCCTGCCATCAGAAAAATTATAGATCCATGAACGGCCTTTATCATTGGTAAACCTTAACCATTTGCCATTCAGCTCGGCACGGAAATCTGCAATGCCATAATTATCGGTCGGCGTGAAAGTAATCCTGGCAGCCTTGTTGAGATTTACTACGTCGCCGCTGCCCAAGGCATTAACCGATGGCGGAGCATTATCAATAAAAGCCTCAAAAACTCCAAAATCGCGGAACTGCGCCGTTAGCCATTCTCCGCTCCACACGGCTTTTCGAACAGTGGTATTTTTGCCTACCCGTTTAATAACGATCTTATTTCTGTTCTCCGGGCTTATATATTTATCGGGTTTTATTTTTACTTCAAAGTTACTATGAACCGGTATGTAGGTTTCACCCAGCTTGTGCCTTGCTGAAACACTGTTTAAAGATGCCGATGGCGTGCTGGAATACCCGGTATTCATTTTATCGTAAATAGCATTAAGCGGCATATTTGCCTCAAACGAACTTTTAACAAGGCGATTGGGTCTTCCCGCCTGCCATTCGTACGCCTTTACCGGCGGAGCAGCAACACCATTGTTCCTGATATTAAAGTTGATGGTTGACAGGTTACCATCGGCATCAGCTACATCTATCCTTACATTATGTACAAGGGTATCGTTGAGAGATACCAGATTATTAGGTCCCAGATCATAATACACCCCGCTTAAATCTCCCGGTAATTTGGAAATATGCTGCATCCAGCTACCACCAGTGCTCACCATTTTGTAATCTACCTGGCAGTTCATATAACGGCTATCTGCATAATCTATACTGTCAATATAAAAACTGCTCTTTTCTATGCCATCTACAAAAAGCCTTGCACTATAAATACCATCCTGGTTGCCGGTGCCATTACGGGTATCATAAGCCTGAATAGAAAAGCTCAGCTTATTTAAACTGGTATTGATGATGCCACCGGTTACAGTATAAGCACCACCGGATTTCGCTAATTTATACTGTACAGGTGTTTGATCGTATACCGAATTGTTCCTGTCGTACATCGCCAGCTTTAAAGCAGTGGGCGGAATATTATCAATAATAGGAGTACCAAATAATGTAGGGTTTAACCTGCGTGATGAACGGGTATCTATTACTTCCCAATGCACGTGCGGCCCGCCCGATCCGCCGGTTGTACCACTAAAAGAAATAAAATCACCCTTTTTTACAGGGAACCTGCCGGGAGGAATCGTCAAAGCGGTTTGCCATGATTCGGTTTCGTATTGATGATCGGTAACGTATTTTTCGAGGTCGTCTCTAAAGTCATTAAGATGACCATATAAGGTTGAAGTGCCGTTAGGATGGGTAATAATAATCCACCGGCCCCAGCTCAAAGGCTCAATACCAACAAACGAGATATACCCATCCGCCGCCGCATATACATTCTGATTCACCACCTGGTTGGTGCGCACATCCAACCCCATATGCCAGTGATTGGGCCTTAATTCTCCCATATTAGCCACAATGTCTGGTTTTAGATTGGTTACCCACCTGAAGTATCCCTGCGGATACACCGGTTTTTTGTATAATTGGCCAAAAGACGCAATTCCTGTCAATAATAATACCAACGGCAACAAAATTTTCTTCGACATGCGTCAAAAATAACAAAACCGTTTCAATAGCCTCTTCGGCGCCTCGGGTAATAACTTTATGTTTACATCTTTAAAAATAGTTTTGCCTGGATAAAAAATTAATCCCGTTTATGCGCTGTTTCAGTATTTATTTGTTTTTCTTATGTACATTTTCCGCCTATGCACAACCCGGTAAACCCGTTGCTCCCGACTGGCATTACCTGGATTACAAAACCGACGGATACCTGGGTATTAGTTTAAAACAAGCCTACGAGCTATTAAAAAATAAAAAAAGTACACCTGTAACTGTTGCCGTTATAGATAGTGGGATAGACACTTTACAACCTGATTTAAAGCCGGTTCTCTGGACCAATCCTAAAGAAATCCCTAATAACCGGGTAGATGACGATGGCAACGGCCTGGTAGATGATTATTACGGCTGGAATTATTTGGGTGCCCCGGATGGTGAAAATCTGGCGATGAGCATCAGTGATGAATACCGTACCTATCATCGCTTTAAAAACGCGTTTGAAAACAATAACGGGAAAAATATTCCGGATTCACTAAGCTGGCAATACAGAGAGTGGAAGCGGGCGAAAACGAGGCTGGAAGAAGGATTTAATAATGCGCAGAAAATAATTGATGCGGTACGTAAGAATTTCAGTCTGATATCTGATGCCAATACCGCCATGCAGCAAGCAACCGGGAAAACCGTTTTTGATCTTAAAGACCTGGATAGCCTGAAACCCAATCCTGTCATAAAGGATCTTATAGGCCTTTGGCGAAATCTTTTGAGTGAGCAGCCATTTGGTAACAACCAGGCCCTGATGAAAGACTTTACAAATTATAAACAAAGTTTGGAAGATGATTTGATCAAACTCACTATGCCTCCCGATGAGGCCCGGGATAATTTACTGAAAGACAACGGATACAATATTAATACTATTCACTATGGCAATCACAATTTAACCACGCATAGTGGCTATCACGGAACCAGCGTAAGCAGTATCATTGGTGCAGTACGCAACAATAATGAAGGTATAGACGGCATCGCAGATAATGTAAAAATTATGATGATACGGGGCATTTTGGGCAAGGATGAATTTGATAAAGATGTGGCCCTGTCTATCAGGTACGCGGTAGATCATGGCGCCCGGGTTATCAATATGAGTTTTGGAAAATATATTTCTCCCGATAAACGCTGGGTAGATGAAGCCATTGAATACGCCTTATCAAAAGATGTTGTATTAGTGCATGCCGCAGGCAACGATGCATCGGATAACGATTCAACAGATAATTATCCAAGTTCGCATACCATCAAAGGGAAACTGCTGCCCAATTTAATACAGGTGGGGGCCAGCGGTGATGAAAGCCTGGGCCGCCTGGTGGCTTCTTTTAGCAATTATGGGAAAAAAACAGTAGATGTATTTGCGCCGGGTATGCAAATACGCTGTGCCATAGCGGGGCAGGGAGTTGAAATATCCAGTGGTACCAGCCTGGCAAGTCCCATGGTAGCAGGAATTGCTGCTTTGCTCCGGTCTTATTTTCCGCATTTATCTGCTACCGAAGTCGTGGAAATCATAAAAGAGTCGGGTACGGTTCCCCCTAAAAAAGTTTTAATGCCGGGTGATGATAAGAAACCGGTTGCGCTCAGTGAGCTTTGCGCAACCGGCAAAATTGTAAATGCCGCTAACGCAGTAAGGCTGGCAATGAAGTATAAAAACTAGGTACTTACATATAGCAACCCCGGTTTTGATAAAATGTCTTGCAGGCCCCCTTTGGTATTAAATTTCTAAAAAATCAGCTATTCGGGCCATATTTATTTCCCCTCTTTCCTGCTAAACCCGTACTTTTGCGCAATTTGTTTTTTTAGGTAAAAAGGAAAATAAAAAAATGCCCAAGGATACTTCCATCAAATCAGTTTTGATTATCGGCTCCGGCCCCATTATTATCGGACAAGCTTGTGAATTTGACTACTCTGGTACGCAAGCCGCCCGCAGTTTACGAGAAGAAGGTATTAAGGTTATACTGATCAACAGTAACCCTGCCACCATCATGACAGACCCCATGATGGCGGATAAAGTGTACCTCTTACCGCTTACGGTAGAAAGCATTGAACAGATACTGCAGGAAAACGACATTGATGCAGTATTGCCAACCATGGGCGGACAAACAGCTTTGAACCTGGCAAAAGAGGCCGAAGAACTGGGCATCTGGCAACAGTACAATGTGCGCCTGATTGGTGTAGATATTAAGGCGATTGATAAAGCAGAAGACCGCGAAAAGTTCCGCCAGTGGATGATTCAGTTAGGAGTTCCGGTGGCAACTGCCAAAACAGCAAACTCCTTCCTCGAAGGAAAAGAATACGCGCAGGAAATCGGATTCCCGCTGGTAATCCGTCCTTCGTTTACACTGGGAGGTACCGGTGGCGGATTTGTACACGATAAAGACGAACTGGATGAAGCCCTGAACCGCGGTTTACAGGCATCGCCGATACACGAAGTATTAGTAGAGCAGGCCGTATTGGGATGGAAGGAATTTGAGCTGGAATTATTACGCGACAACGCTGACAACGTATGTATTATATGTACGGTAGAGAACTTTGACCCGATGGGTGTGCATACGGGAGACTCCATCACCGTAGCGCCTGCTATGACGTTAAGCGATACCGGCATGCAGCTGATGCGTAATACTGCAATCAGGATGATGCGTGACCTGGGTAATTTTGCCGGGGGGTGTAACGTGCAGTTTTCTATGAGCCCTACTACCGAGGAAATCATTGCTATCGAGATCAATCCCCGCGTAAGCCGCTCTTCAGCCCTGGCTTCCAAAGCTACCGGTTACCCCATCGCAAAAATTGCTGCCAAGCTGGCTATTGGCTATAACCTCGATGAACTGGAAAACCAGATCACTAAAACCACTTCAGCTTATTTTGAGCCGGCACTGGATTATGTGATAGTAAAAATACCCCGCTGGAACTTCGACAAATTTAAAGGCGCTAACGATACCTTAGGTTTACAGATGAAAAGTGTGGGCGAGGTAATGGCCATCGGCCGCAGCTTTAACGAAGCGGTACAGAAAGCCTGCCAGAGCCTGGAAAACAATGCTATCGGATTGGGCTACTACGGTAAAAGCCTGATGCATGGCGAGGAATTACTGGAATACATCAAAACACCAAAATGGGACCGGATCTTCAGAATCAAGGACGCCCTGATGGCCGGCGTGTCTGTAGGAACCATTTCTAAAGCCACCAATGGTATTGATCGTTGGTTCCTTTCGGAAATACAGAAATTGTGTGTCATTGAAAAGAAATTAGCCGAATTAGGCCTGGAAGACCTTACGGCCGATATGATTCGCGATGCCAAGGTGAACGGGTTCAGCGACGCGCAAATTGCAGCATTGATCGGAGCAGAAGAAGACGAAGTATATGCCAAACGTAAAACACTGGGTATTAACCGTGTTTACAAAATGGTAGATACCTGCAGCGCAGAGTTTGAAGCCAAAACACCTTATTTCTATAGTACATTCGACAGTCCAAGTATTTCTTTCGGCAATGATGGATTAACCCATAACGAATCTAAAGTTTCTGAAAAGAAAAAGATCATTGTACTGGGTAGCGGTCCTAACCGTATAGGGCAAGGTATTGAGTTTGACTACTGTTGCGTGCACGGTCTTTTAGCTATTAAAGAAGCGGGGTATGAAGCAATTATGATGAACTGTAATCCTGAAACAGTGAGTACAGACTTCGATATGGCTGATAAACTATACTTCGAACCGGTATATTGGGAACACGTACGCGAGCTGATCGAGTATGAAAAACCAGCAGGCGTTATTGTACAGCTGGGTGGTCAAACAGCCTTAAAACTGGCAGAGAAGATCAAGGAAATGGGCGTAGAGATCATCGGTACTTCTTTTGACAGCATGGATATAGCTGAAGATCGGGGACGTTTTAGCGATATGCTAAAAGAATTAAAAATCCCTTACCCTGATTACGGAACTGCCTGGACAGTGGACGAAGCAGTGGAAGTGGCCAACCGTGTAGGATACCCGGTATTGGTTCGCCCCTCTTATGTATTGGGCGGTCAGCGCATGCGTATCGTAATTAACGATGAAGAGGTTGAAAAAGCAGTAATCAGCCTGCTGAAACATATACCTGGCAATAAGATCCTGATCGACCATTTCCTGGATCGTTGCCAGGAGGCCGAAGTGGATGCCATTTTTGATGGCGAAAACTTCCACGTAATGGGTGTGATGGAGCATATAGAACCAGCAGGCATACATAGTGGCGATAGTAACGCTGTATTACCTGCCTTTAATCTTTCTCCAATGGAAGTGACCACCATGGAACATTATGCCGAAAAAATTGCAAGGGCATTGAACATTAAAGGGTTGATCAATATACAGTTCGCTATCAAAGACGGTAAAGTATATGTAATTGAGGCCAACCCCCGTGCCAGCCGTACCACGCCATTTATTGCCAAAGCCTACCAGATCCCTTACCTGAACATTGCGACCAAAGTAATGCTGGGCGCTAATAAATTAACGGACTTTAAGTTTGAGAAAAAATTAAAAGGCTACGCGATTAAAGAGCCGGTGTTCAGCTTTAATAAGTTTCCGGGTGTAAATAAAGAGTTAGGTCCTGAGATGAAGAGTACAGGTGAAGCTATCCGATTTATCAAAGACCTGAAAGATCCTTATTTCAGACAGCTTTATAAAGACAGGAGCATGTTCCTGAGCAAATAATAAATGTTTAAAAAAACCTCGCTTTACGCGAGGTTTTTTTATGTGCTATGTTTGCTAATAAATATTAACAGCGCACCATTTAATATGCCGCCGCCTGTTATCTAAGCGTTATCTTCGCCCAATGAACGCATCTAAGTTGGTGTTGGTTGATGAAAATGACCATCCGATAGGCACTATGGAAAAAATGGAGGCTCATAAGAAGGGCTTGCTTCACCGGGCGTTTTCTGTACTCTTATTCAATGATAGAAAGGAGTTGCTTTTACAACAAAGAGCATTTGATAAATACCACTGCGGCGGCTTGTGGACTAATACCTGCTGCAGCCATCCCCACCCGGAAGAAGATGTAAAAGATGCGGCGCAACGAAGACTAAAAGAAGAAATGGGCATCGCTTGTGATCTGCAAAAATCTTTTGAGTTTATTTACAAGGCCGAATTTGACAACGGCCTTACCGAACATGAGTATGACCATGTATTTGTTGGAGTATTTTCAGGCGAGCCTGTAATAAATGTAAATGAAGTAGCAGCCTGGAAATACGTATCTCCGGACGCACTCCGAAAAGATATAGCGGACCACCCGGATCAATATACACCCTGGTTTAAAATTATCCTGGACAGGATTTAAATGTACCCGGTATATTTGTCCCATTAGTACAATAGATAACGGGGTATGCCTATGGATACAAGGGGCGGCCGTATTCCGGCATGTTCTATACGACCTTACATCATATAATGTTTAAAAATCATCGCCGCTGCCAAAGCTCCTATAACCGGCCCCACAACGGGTATCCAGCTATACGCCCAATCACTGCTGCCTTTTTTGCCGATGGGTAATATAGCATGCATGATGCGGGGCCCCAGGTCTCTCGCGGGGTTGATGGCATACCCGGTTGGGCCGCCTAAACTCAGGCCAATCGCTAACACTATAAAAGCCACAGGCAAGGCATCCAGGGCGCCCAAGCTACTGGCGGGCGCTATAATAAACAAAACGGCAAATATCAGTACAAAAGTACCAATAGCTTCGGTAACCAGATTATGAAAGGTACTTCGTATTGCCGGGCCGGTACTAAAAGTAGCAAGCTTGGCCGCAGTATCTTCTGTAGCAGTGTAGTGTTGCTTGTAAGTAAGCCAAACCAGCAACGAGCCCAACATGGCTCCGCACATCTGGCCCCCTATATAAGAAGGAAGCAGCGAACCATTTATTTTATCCAGGTATGCCAGGGCTAATGTTACTGCAGGATTCAAATGCGCTCCACTGGCTTTGGATGAAATAAATACGCCTACAAAAACAGCCATGGCCCAGCCAAATGCAATAACAATCCACCCGCTGTTATTGCCCTTGGTTTTGTTAAGTACCACATTGGCTACTACTCCATTACCTAATAAAATAAGAATGGCCGTACCCACCAGCTCGCTTGTAAATATATTCATTGGAAATTTGTTTAAAGTTTAGGATTCAGATTTGCATAACATTGCATTATTCCTCCGACCATGCCTGCGCCGCTTTTATAGCACGCTTCCATTCTTTTTGAAGTGTTGCACGAACATCGTCCTTCATATAAGGTTCAAACGATTTTTCTTTTGTCCAATATGCCTGTACTTCGTCAATATTTTTCCAGAAACCTACAGCCAGGCCGGCCAGGTAGGCGGCTCCCAATGCCGTAGTTTCGGTAATAGTGGGTCTTACTACTGTTGTGTTGAGCAGGTTGGACTGGAATTGCATCAGGTAGTTATTAATGGTGGCTCCCCCGTCTACCCTTACTTCTTTAATCGTAATGCCTGCATCAGCTTCCATAGCTTTCAGTACATCCATGGTTTGATAAGCAATGCTTTCAATGGCGGCCCTTGCAATATGCCCGTCGCTGGAGCCCCGTGTAAGACCAACAATAATACCCCTCGCATGTTGATTCCAGTAAGGGGCGCCGAGGCCGGTAAATGCCGGAACCATATAAACACCGCCGTTATCTTTTTCAGTGGCTGTTAAGGCCTCCACATCTCCTGACCTGTTGATTATTTTTAGCCCGTCTCTCAGCCATTGTACCACTGCTCCGGCAATAAACACACTACCTTCCAAAGCATAATGTACGGTATTATTGATCTTCCATGCAATCGTTGTTAACAAATTATTGTTAGAGGTTACCGGTTGAGTTCCTGTATTCATCAGCATAAAGCAGCCTGTACCATAAGTATTCTTCACCATTCCTTCCTGTGTGCACATTTGCCCAAATAAGGCTGCCTGCTGATCGCCTGCTATACCCGCTACCGGTATTTCGGCTGAGGTAAGCAGATGCTCGGTATAACCATACACTTCGCTGCTGGAGCGAACCTCAGGCAACACTGATGCGGGAATATTCATTTTTTGCAGCAGCGCCTCATCCCACTGCAGGGTATGAATATTGAAGATCATCGTACGTGAAGCATTACTCACATCCGTCACGTATGATTTGCCATTGGTTAATTTCCAGATCAGCCAGGTATCTACAGTGCCAAAACAGAGCTCACCATTTTCGGCTTTTTCCCGGGCTCCTGCTACATTGTCCAGAATCCATTTCAGCTTGGTTCCCGAAAAATAAGCATCTGTTACCAGGCCGGTTTTTTCTTTAATGACTGCAGCCGTGCCATCTTTTTTTAATTCATCGCAATAGTCGCTGGTACGCCGGTCTTGCCATACAATAGCATTATAAACGGGTTGAGAAGTGTTGCGATCCCACACCACTGTGGTTTCCCGTTGATTGGTAATGCCGATAGCGGCAATATCTGACGCAGTAATCCCCGCTTTTACAATTGCTTCTGCAGCTACTCCTATCTGGGTGCTCCATATTTCATTGGCATCATGCTCTACCCAGCCGGGTTGCGGAAATATCTGTTGAAATTCTTTCTGGGCAACAGCAATGATATTGCCTTTTTTGTCGAAAACAATAGCGCGCGAGCTCGTAGTGCCCGCATCAAATGACAAGATATATTTTGACATATTCAATCGTTTTATTGTTCAGAACAATGAACAATATTATTTTTAAAATTTACAGGTCTGCAAGCTTAATTACCCGTTATGGTTGTACCACAGCTTTTATCCTACCAAGATAAAACTTACAATTGAGAAAACAAGTCCGGGTAGTCGGTAATAATGCCGTCCACGCCTATCTTTTTTAACTCCCTGATCCGGTCAATACTGTTCACTGTCCAGGGTATTACTTTTATACCCAGCAGGTGGCAATCTTTAACCAGCTCAGGTGTGACAATCATTTCATTAGGACTTAATATTTCGGGCCTGAATCCGAGCGCCTCTATCAGTTTTCGGGGAGCACGCTTTTCTTTGCCATCCACCAGGTAAGAGAGTGCATAGCCTGCATATCGCTGATGCAATAGCTGAAGCGCCCGCGTATCAAAAGACTGAATGACTACTCTGTCGGCCATATTCTTGCTATCTATTACCTGCATCGCCAGATTCACAAAAGAGGCAACGTCCGGATAATAAACCCCATCACCTGCCGGCTTCGACTTAATTTCAATATTATACCTGATGGCTCTTCCTTTTGCCCTGGCATATGCCTCCGTACTATCCAGCAAAACAGACAAAAGGGGTTTTATTGCCCCTATCCTTTTTTGCCGCGGAAACTCGGGATTGAACTTTAATCCCACATCATACTTTGCTATCGAATCGTAAGACAGCTGATAAAGAACAATTTTTTTAGCAGCCGCGGATACCAGCGTATCGCCCCGGGGTGTAGTGACAAAGTTGGCATTGAATGTAGGATCATGCGAAACAATTACCCTTCCGTCCTTGGTCAGCTGCAGGTCCATCTCCAATGTGGTCACTCCACGATCGATAGCATCCAGCATGGCAGGGATGGTATTTTCCGGCATGAGGCCGCGGCCACCGCGGTGAGCCTGGGAGTCGAAAGCAAGTTGCTGTGCAGCAGTGTCAAGCGCCGCGCAGCAACTCATTATGAAACACAAAGATGTTAATCTTACCATTCTTATATCAACTGTTTTACATTATTCTGCCATTTTGGTAGCCAGACTACCCTGTATGGTATCTATTGGGGATGTTTTTGATAATATCATGTTAATCTGCGATCGCGCAGCAGTCCATCTTCCCAATGTAGTATTGTATACACCGCCCAATATGTTATAATAACCTGCATCCGCAGGCGTGTTATATTTTATATTGATAGTGTTTGTTCCCATCGTATAAAACGGTTGTTCCTCTAAAGTGATAGGATTTCTTATGTCGTACCAATCAGTATTGGCGATCCTGTATCCCCATGAAGGAGGGTTTCCTGCGCCTAGCAGCTGACCACCTGATGCAACCATGATAACGTCGATCGGTATAGAAGCCAGCGTTACAGTAGTTCCGTTAAATACAGCTACTCCGGAAGCATTGCCGGAATTGGCAAAGATGGAAGTAGGCGGACCGAAACCATCTCCGGGAGTGGTGCTGTAATTAAAGGCGCGAATCCAGTTCAATGCAGACATACTGGTTGAGTTGGGGCCATTGATTTGTTTACCCGATCCCCCCACATAAAAGTAAGTGCCTTTTTTTGCAGTACCAGTGGTAAGGTTAAACTTATACGATCGGTAATAAGTAGTAGATCCTGACACTACTACACCTGTTGCCCATCCCTGTGGTGAGGGGATAGTGTTGGTAGCGTTGTTACAAATCACCACTGAGTAGGGTGTGGCGGCGAAGTTTATATCTTTGGTGGCTAGCAACTGCACATATTCATAATTTCCATCTCCACCTGTCGGATCACTCATGAAACCCGCTATTACAATAGGAGCTACCGTTATAGTAGAACTAAGCAACACGATATCATCAGCCTTACGAACTCTGAATACCGGCTGAATAGAATCGGCACTTACCTGCCTGTTAAAAGAAATGCCATAGTAATTGGCCAAACCATAAGGTATACTGTCAGCAAAGCTTGCATCATTCTCTGTAAATAAGGTTATATTTCCAAATCCGTCGTTAAGGGATTTTTCGCCACGCAACTTTTCTCCTTCTTTAGGTATGGGAACAAATCCTCCTTTAACAATAGCTGAAAGTACGCTTTCATATCTGTCAGGATCGGCTAATATATCGCTGGAACGTACTCTGTTCAACGGTATTGGGTTACCAGACGACACTTTTTTTATTTTTTCATCTGTAATTGCTGTCAATTGCAAAATGCCGTCCACTCTCTTTAAAACACCGCCTCTAACATCTATGATCACAGAATCTCCCGTTACGTACTTAGCAGCGTCAGCACCCAACGGAATGGAAATACCTCTCAGTTGCGACAATCTTCGTGCATCCTGTACCACGAGCAATCCATCCGGTAAATTATTTTCACGATGGTCTGACACAACAACGGCAGCAATACTGGTGGATCCAAGCATATTTTCTGTTGACAAGGTAACTTCACGTCCCTTATAAAGGTTTTTGATATCGAGTATCGATATATAAGGACTGATAGTACCTCCGGGATAGTTTCCATAATCTCCGTCAATAGCATTAATGGCCTTTTGGCAGGAGAAAATGCTCAGTATTGAAACGCTTAAAAGTAAATATGTAATGAAGCTTTTCATGCTTATTATTTTTCGATTTTCAAATATGATTAAGACTACGGTTTCTGCCACCATACCTGGGTCGAAATAACATCAGCCCCCTGCATAGCAATGGCATTTTTATAATTCGTAGGATTGGTAGATTGAACATATACCGGGTAAGTCATCCTGGCGGGCATTACCCCGTTGTTTCTAACACCTGCACCAATCGGCAATACCGGTTTCCCCGTACGGCGATATTCAAACCACTGTTGCATATCCACAAGAAAAAGCGCATAGTATTTATGCAAATGGATCTTTTGCATCTTAACGTCTACTGTTTCGCCATCCAGCCACTGCATATCTGCGGCCGTCAGATACTCTACAACAGGGACATTCCAAGTGGGAACCCAAAGCTTAATACTAGCTTCGACACCTTTGTTGTAGTAGTCGCCTGGATTACCATTAATCCATCCTTTTAAAGCTGCTTCAGCAAGTATGAGTTGTAGTTCGCCATAGTTCATTAGCGTACCGGCCAGGGGTTCTGTCTGGATAGAATAGGCCGATGTATTGGAATAAAAATAAGAACGCTTAACAGGATTGGAGCCCGGGGCGTAGCCGCTCGGCATGCCCGCAAACTGGCCCCCTGCCGGAGCAATAGCAAACCTATTGATACTGCTTCTTCCATAGGTTAAATCTATACGCGGATCAACCCAATCCAAAAGGTTATCAATAAAAAAGCTCGCAATGCCCGGTGCTCTGAAGTCTTGCTCCCGAACCGTTGCGTAAGGTGATATATATGCGCCGGTACCGGTCCATCTTAAAATAGCGGACTCATCGTTATTCGTCATGATCGGGTATTTCGATGGATTCTCCACGATCTCCTTCATCTTAGCCCGGGCTTCAGCAGCAACCTCCGCTTTGCCGGCAACGCGCAGCAATAAACGTAGGTAGAGTGAATTGCCGAACCTTCTCCATCTGGCTATATTTCCTTTATAAATAGGGTCAGCCACTTCTTCAATAGCTGTATTGGCTGCAAGCAATGTATTGGCCTCCTCCAGCATATCAAAAAGCCCTATATAGATATCTTTTTGCGCCTCGAATGCCGGCTCCATAATTGAGCCATACTCTTCCCTTCCGCTGTTAGATTGACTAAAAGGGATGTCTCCATATGTATCTGTGAGAATAGAGTATATTCTCGACTGCAGGATCAACGATATTCCCGCATAGCTATCATTTTTAAACCCGAGAGAGTCGCTGCTCGCGATCCTGTATACATCTTTGATATCTGTTAGCACACCATAAAGTCCGTTATATAAATAATCAGCCCAGTTAGACCGGAAATCATAGCGATGTACCTGTCCTTCGCCGTCACTCACTGCTACAGTAACCTGCATTAACTCATTATTGAAGTTCCTGTTGCGTTGCATTGTAAAATTCATCATATCCACCAGTGCTGGCGGCAGAAGTTGCCGGGGAGCCACCTTATCTATGTTGTTAGGATTGGTGTTGATCTCGTCAAAGTTTCTGGTACATGAGAAAGCGCCCGAAACACCAGCTATGATCATCAAAAAATAAAGTAACTTTTTCATCTGTATAATTTTTATCTACTCAGATTTGTTAATTTAAAAAGCAATTTTTAGGCTCACACCCATCGTCCTGGTGGATGGGAACTGGGCCGTTTCAAAACCACGCACAATATCACTACCGCTTAAGGTTCCAAACTCAGGATCAAACATTGGCCATGGACTCCATATAAAAAGATCCCTGCCATATAAACCGATGATGGCTTGTCCGATACCCCATTTAGATATCATCCTCTTAGATAAAGTATAATCCAGCCTGGCTTCTCTGAACTTTATGAAATCGGTGCTAAAGCTTGAACCTTCGGCATTATCGGCACCCATATGAGAGCGGTAATACTCATCAATATCCGTAGCCAACACATCATTGGGGCGATAAGTTCCATCTGAATTCCGAACCACACCGTTGCCAATGATACCATTGTATCTGCCTGGCAGTGTCACGGTTAGTTTGCCCTGTTCTACCATTTTATAATGCATCAGTGAGTGCGCCATAGCTCCATATTGTGCGTCGAATAAAGCGCTCAAACGAAATCCTTTGTAACTGAAAGTATTGCCAAATGACACTTTTCCTTTAGGGATGGTATTGCCAATATAAACAACATCTTGCGTGATCAAAGCATTACCGGTTACTGGATCATAAACGATCTGACCGTCGGGAGCCCTTACGTAACCCCGCCCATACAGATCTCCCATACTTCCGCCTACCTTAGCAACAATTTGTCCTCCCGCTATCGGACCCGTTTGAAGCACTACCGAAGTGTCAGGCATACTCATAATCTTATTTTTATTGGTCGCAAACGTGATCAGTGATTTCCAGGTAAAATCACCAACCTTTAAGTTCGTTGTATTTAAAGTAAGCTCAAATCCCATATTTCTCACAGTACCGGCATTAATTACCTGCCGCGCGTATCCCGAAGCCTGGTCTACTACACGATCCAGTATCTGATTGGTAGTAGTACCGTAGTAATACGCTACATCTACATCGATCCTGTTTTTGAATAGTCGCACGTTACCTCCTATTTCCGCTGTTAAAGTTCTCAGGGGTTTCAGGTCCGGATTGGTAAGAATAGAAGGGTTCAAGTAGGCACTGTCAAAAATAGGATTTGCTATTTCATAGTTATAAGACGTTCTGTAAGGAATGGTAGAACCACTACCCACACTTGATAACGATAATCGCAGTTTTGCGAAGTTGATAACCGCAGGCATTTTATAAGCATCTGAAATAACATAGCTGGTGTTCAACGCTGGGTAGAAGAAACCGCTTCCTGTAGTCCGGTAGGGTGATGCCAATACACTGTTCCAGTCCTGCCTTGCCGACAGATCAAAGAACAAGTAATCTTTATAAGATGCATTTAATACGCCATAAAAGCTATTAATTACATATTTGCTCCTCCACGGAATGCGTAATACCTGGCCGGCTGCATTCTCGAAGAAATAGCCATCGGGTACTTTCAATGAATCGGCGCGTAATTCCACGCGACTGTAAGTATTAGTCAATGTACTACCGCCACCGGTTGCACCAATTTTCCAGTTGCTGTTTAATGTTTTATCATATTTCAATAGGAAATCCGCTGTTCTTTCTTCACCCCTGATATCCTGGGTACGAAAACTACCTTTTACCAGCCTGGAGCCGGCATCATAAGGCCGTTTTTGTGCACGATGTTCTTCTGACCAATCATGTGAATAGCGCACCATGAGGCTCAGGCTTTTGGAAAATGCATAGTTAGCCTGTGCATTACCCGTGACCCCATTCCGGTTTGATCTATTCAGAAATTGGTAAGCAATAGCGTAAGGGTTTTCAGGGAACGAGCTATACGGATATTCGATCTTCCGGCCAACTTGGCCGTTTTGCCAGTAATTTCTAAGCCAATCCAAATCTGCGTTGGGTTGCCAGAAGATAAACCAATACATGATCGACTGATTACCATATCCTGCGCCGGGGAGATTGTCACTGTATTTATTGGTATAGTTCAGTTTTGCTGATACCGTTAACTTGTCTGTAAGCTTCGAATTGATCGTTAAAGCACCAGTGTTCCTTCTATACCCTGTGTTAGGCATTATCCAGGTATTTTGTACGTTGGTGTAGGCAAAACGCATTGTTGTCTTATTCATCCGCGCATCAAGAGAAATTGAGTTATTGTAGGTATGCCCTGTTTCAAAATATTCCCTGATCTTATTAGTGTAAGGGCGCCAAGGCGTGGCAACACTATCCCTATCCTGGGTCACAGGATTGTATTGATGAAAAAGCTGTCCTTCGAAACGAGGGCCATAAGCCGAGCTACTGCTGCTATTTGCCGACACGCCATACTCATAATTGGTTTGTCCATCCAAGCCCATTCCATACTCCCATTGCATATCGGGCCAGCGGTTAACGCGCTCTTGTGAATAATTGGAATTAAAAATTATGCTTACTCCTTTTGTTTTACGCTTAGAAGCTTTTGTAGTAATAATTATTGCCCCGTTAGCGCCTCGCTGGCCGTATAAAGCAGCCGCACCGGGGCCTTTTAGTACAGTCACCGATTCTATGTCTTCAGGATTAATATCATTTAAACCGCTACCATAATCTGCAGGCATGTTATCAGAGCCGGTACCGTATATATTTTCACTGCCATTTGCGGTACGACGCCCACTGCTATTATTGATAACCACACCATCTACAACAATCAGCGCTTCGTTTTCGCCGGTAAGATTGTTTTCTCCTCTCAGAATAATTTTATTGGAACCGGTGGGTCCAGAGCCCGACCTGATCATATTTAAGCCCGCTACTTTACCTGAAAGCACATCCGTCCAGTTGCCAGCCACGGCATCGGTCAATTGAGTACTATCTAGCTTTGTTACCGCGTAACCCAGTGCCTTGTCTTCTTTTTTAATACCCAATGCCGTAACTACTACACTTTCCAGCTCACCTTCACCCTGCTCCAATTCAACATCAAGCACATTTTTATCATCCATGATTACCTGTTTGGCAGAGTATCCTACTCCCGAAAATGTTACCGTTTCGCCCGTGTTTACCTGCAGCGAAAAAGTTCCGTTGTTGCTGGTCATAGTACCTCTTGGACTAGCTTCTACCTGAACACTGATTAAAGCTAAAGGCTGTTTGGTTTTTGCATTTTTTACGGTACCGGTAACTGTGCGCTGCTGCGCAAATGTTGTTGCGCCTGCCAGCGCCAACAGCAGCACAACAAACATTTTTTTGTACCGGAAATGAAGACCTTTGTTGAAAAAAGACATTGTAGCTTATTTTTTGGTTTGCAAAAGAAGTGTTAAAAACCATTCCAAATCACACGAAAAAAAATGGTAATAATTTTTTCAAATTTTGATAATAAAAAAATAATATCGAATCAGGCATACCGCCTCAAATGCAATACCATAGCGGTTTTACGCTAATTGGTACTGCTCCGCAAGCTTCGTATAATCGTTAATCTGCTCTTCAATCCAGCTACGATCACGGCCTAATTCGGCAGCCATGATACGCGCTACTTCAGGGCATATTCTGATGCTCTCTTTTGCATCAAGGAGCAAGGCCCTTGTTCTTCTGGCTAAAACATCTTCAACAGTTCGGGCCATCTCGTGTTGCACGGCCCAGCGTATTTGCATCTCGTGTATTTTCAGGCTTTCGCTCAGCCAGGTATGATGAGCGCCATTAATACTTTTCTTTATTGCCTGGGCATCACTGCCATAAAAGTAAAAAGGGTCGCCCCAGTTAACAGACTCGCTAAAGCCATGTATTTTTTCTGTTTCAGTAGTCGTTTTTTTAGAGGGCCATTGCAGTTGTTGCTCTATTGTATCCAGCATATCTTCCCCCATCTTTCGGAAAGTGGTCCACTTGCCGCCAATGATGGTGAAAAGATCAGAGGCAGACGTAATGATCTTATGACTGCGGGATATTTCCTTTGTTTTTTGTGAGCCTTTTTCAGGTGCGGCCAGTGGACGCAGGCCTGCGAACACGCTTAACACATCTTTACGTGTGGGAGCATTATGCAAATAACCGGAGGCGGTTTGTAGTATAAAATCTATTTCTTTTTCCAGTGCCCGTGGCTCCAGGCTTGGTTTTCCTACAGGTGTATCTGTGGTACCTAACACCACTTCGTTGTGCCAGGGTACTGCAAATAACACCCGTCCATCACTGGTTTCGGGGATCATTAACGCATGTGCGGAGGGATAAAATTTTTTGTCAACCACCAAATGGATTCCCTGGCTGGCAACTACAGTTTGACCCGCACCGGCATCATCCATCTTTAAAACATTATCTACAAAAACACCGGTTGCATTTACTATTGCTCTTGCTTTTACCTGGTACGAAGCCGATTTTTCCGCATCAACAATTATTGCTCCATTGAGTTGGCCCTTTTCATTTTTGGTTAACCCGGTTACGGCCGCATAATTCAAAACAAAGCCACCATTCTCTACAATGCTTTGTGCCAGGTTAATGGCCAGCCGCGAATCGTCAAATTGCCCGTCGTGGTACAATACTCCTCCCTGCAATCCCTCCTGCTTAATACCAGGTAATTGTTTCAGCGTTTCCTTCCGGGATACAAATACCGATTTTCCCAAAGACAGCCGCCCGGCAATCCAGTCGTACACTTTCAAACCTATGGTATACTTAATCCTGTCCCAAAAATTATAAACCGGAATTATAAAGGTTTGGTTTTTTACCAGGTGAGGCGCATTTTTTTGAAGCAGTCCTCGTTCTATGCAGGCTTCCCTGACAAGCTTGATATCTCCCTGCGCCAGGTAACGTACCCCGCCATGTACCAGTTTGGTACTCCTGCTGGAAGTTCCCTTGGCAAAATCGGCCTGCTCAACCAAAAGCGTTCTATACCCTCTTGATACCGCATCCAGCGCTACACCCAATCCTGTAGCTCCGCCGCCAATAACGAGCACATCCCAGGTCTCCGGGGAAGCCAGTTGCTGCAAGACATAATCGCGATTAAAAATACTTTGCATAAAAGTTTCGATTTAACGAAAACGAAAACTTATGAAACCAAATATAACAAATTTTTTACAAACCAAAACAAAATAAAAATTTCTATATTTTTCGATTTCTTACATTTTCTTTATATTAATTTTCTTTTATTAAATTTTTATATTTTGAAAACAGGGCAGTTAAGGAGCCTACCGGCAAAGGCAATCATGGTTTTAGCTGATTCCTGTCATAACCGGTTCATTTATTAAGCTTTTGTATTAATATTGTGCAGTTCCTATGGCTCTATTAAGCCCCGCCATATCATCTCTTGCACGCATGCGTCAATGGCGTATTGATGCCTGGCGCAGCCATCCTATAGATTCTCAAAGAGAAGTGATTCAAAACCTTGTTACATCGGCCCAATACACAGAATTCGGCCGCAAACACAACTTTCATAACATATATAATATCAGGGATTTTAAGAAAGCCGTACCTATTTGCGAATATGACGACCTAAAGCCATACATAGAAAGAATGATGCGTGGCGAGCAAAACCTGCTTTGGAACAGCCCGATATTCTGGTTTGCTAAAAGCAGTGGCACCACCAGCGATAAAAGCAAGTTTATTCCTATCAGTGAAGAAAGCCTGGAAGACTGTCATTTTAAAGCGGCCAAGGATGTACTAACCATGTACTACAGCTATAATCCCGACAGCGCTATGCTTACGGGGAAGGGCCTGGTATTAGGAGGCAGCCATACCATCAACCCTGTTAATAATGAAGCCCAATATGGCGACCTGAGCGCTGTACTCCTGCAAAACAGTCCGTTTTGGGGGCACTGGCTTCGTACACCCGACCTGGAGATTGCCCTGATGGACAAATGGGAAGATAAGCTGGAGAAAATGGCGCTTCAAACGGTAAATGAAAATGTAACCTCTATCAGCGGGGTACCTACCTGGACGCTGATTTTGTTTAAGCGGTTGCTGGAAATGACGGGCAAAAAAACGATTGCCGAAATATGGCCCGACCTGGAACTGTATATGCACGGCGGCGTTTCGTTTACTCCCTACCGCGAGCAGTTTAAAAATCTTATTGGCAAACCCATTCATTACCTGGAAACCTATAATGCCAGCGAAGGCTTTTTTGCGGCTAATGCGGTGCCTGGAGATGAAGGGATGGCCCTGTTTACCGATCACGGCATTTTCCTGGAGTTTATGCCCATGAGCGAATATGGCAGCGCTAACCCGCAAACCATAGGGCTTAAAGATGTAGCGCTTCACACTAATTATGCCCTCGTGATCAGTACCAATGGAGGCTTATGGCGTTACCTGCTGGGCGATACCATCAAGTTTGTTTCGAAAGACCCCTATAAAATAATTGTGAGCGGCAGGGTAAAACATTATATCAATGCTTTTGGCGAAGAGGTTATAGTAGATAACAGCGACCAGGCTATTGATATGGCCTGTAAAAAAACCGGCGCCATAGTGAACGACTATACAGCAGCCCCTGTATATTTTTCAGATAATAACAACGGAGCCCACGAGTGGCTGATTGAGTTTGAAAAAGAGCCGGCCAGCCTGGATGTTTTTATAACCGAACTGGACATGGCCTTACAAGGCATTAACAGCGACTATGAGGCCAAACGTTATAAGAACATAGCGCTTAGTTTACCTAAAGTACACAATATGGCCAAAGGCAGTTTTAATAAATGGCTGCAGCTAAAAGGCAAACTGGGAGGACAGCATAAAGTGCCCCGGCTTTGCAATGAAAGAAAGTATGTAGAGGAGATTTTAGCGGCAAACTGCCCTACTTGATGGCACACAGGATCCATAACCTCCTGCACAAAATGTAAATTTCTGCGTTTTATAGCTAATGGCTTTTCTTCCACTTTGAGTTGCCGGTACCCACGGACCTGCAGAAATAATTTGCTTTTACCAAAATAGAATCAATATCCGCTCTTATCGACTTTTTGAAAGATTCAATCTTTACAATACCGGTTGTGTCGATTTTAAAGGTTATTATCTCCTGCCCTTCTACAGGATTTTTCTCCTGAATGTCTTTGTATGCTCTTGTAATAACCTTGCAATAATGTTTCCGCAGCGCGGCTAAACCGCCGGGGTATTTCGCTTCAGTTTGCCCACATATAAACAATGGCTCATAATCCTGAGAAATTGCCGCAGTATTAAAGTAAATCAATAAAAGTGCTGTCGAAATTAACTTCATGTATTTTACTTTACTCACAGTATTCAAAGTTTAGCTTGTACAAGAACAGGTATTTAAAATAAGATCTGAAGAGGCGTAAATTCCATATCCCGATACGGAATCCACTCGTCTTATTTTAACAGAATTACATTATGTTATTATCAAAATACCATGTTACTTTTGTGCCTTATGGAAATGACCATACGTACAAAAAACCTGGTGAAGCGTTACGGCCAACGTACCGTTGTAAATAATGTTTCTTTTGAAGTAAACCAGGGCGAAATTGTGGGATTGCTGGGACCTAACGGAGCTGGTAAAACCACCTCATTTTACCAGGTAGTGGGATTGATCAAACCAGACGAGGGCAATGTTTTTCTAAACGATGAAAATATTACCAAACTGCCGATGTATAAACGCGCCCAGATGGGGATTGGCTACCTGCCGCAGGAAGCTTCCGTTTTCAGAAAGCTGAGTGTAGAAGATAATATTTCTGCGGTACTGGAAATGACCAAACTGAGTAAAACAGAACAAAAGGAAAAATTGGAGTCGTTACTGGCTGAATTCAGGCTGGGGCATGTTCGTAAAAGCAATGGCGATGTATTGAGCGGTGGCGAACGCCGCAGAACGGAGATAGCCCGGGCATTGGCGGTAAACCCTAAATTTATCTTGCTGGATGAACCTTTTGCCGGTATTGACCCTATTGCGGTAGAAGACATTCAAAGCATTGTTGCCAAGTTGAAATTTAAAAATATCGGTATTCTTATTACCGATCACAATGTAAACGAAACCCTGTCTATTTGCGACCGGGCCTATTTACTGATTGATGGTAAGATTTTCGAAAAAGGAACGGCAGAAGAACTTGCTGCCAACGAGCAGGTACGTAAATTATACCTGGGCCGGAACTTTGAGCTTAAGCGTAAAGATTATATCCTGGAAGAAGCCATAAGAAGTTCAGAGGAACAGCAATCGGCACCTACTCAACCCGCCGGATAAAAAAACTGCCCGCAACCAAAAATTGCGGGCAGTTTGCTAAACCCCTAGTAAAACCAATTATGAAATAACTTCTTCGTCTTTGGGCGCCAGGTTATTATCTTTCACAAATTTGTCGCGATATTCAGTAAATTCATTGAGCAGGCTATCAATTGTTTCAATCGATTTATCCGAATACTCATGAATATCGGGCAATGTTTTATCCAGCAGGCCAATTCCAAGATTGATGTTTTCCGCCTCCACCTGCGCCACTTTCTTTAATACAGCCGTTTCACTGTTTTTAACATCTTCCAGCTCACGCAAAATCTTATTCATTGCTTCCAGTTTTTCCATTTTGTCCATATTATTGAATTTGGTTAAAGATCAATGGAGCATCGCGCTCATCCTTCCAATATCAAATAGTGTACAAAACAACCATTAGGACGGTCGTTTTAGCTATTTATTGAGAGAATTTCCGGTTTATTCTTAAAAAACTGCAAAGATTTTAATCGAGGAAGAGGTCGGTGTAAAGACGGCCCCCCTTTTTTACAGCATAGTGATCAAAGTTGTTGATGCCATTTTGTTGTAAGATATCTTCATCAATAAAACTATTGCCGGTGCAGTCTGCGGGGGGCTGCCGAAGAATATAGTAAGCGGCATCGGCCATAATATCGGTGGTACGGCTCATATTGGAGAGGGTTTCGCCACCCAGCAGGTTTCTCACCGCAGCTGTGTCGATAGTGGTTCGGGGCCACAGCGCGTTAGAAGCAACCGGGATATTCTTAAACTCTTCTGCCCAGCCTAATGCCATCATGGTCATGTTGTATTTGCTCATGGTATAGGCAATATGATTTCCCAGCCATTTCGGGCTTAGGTTTAGGGGTGGTGATAAAGTAAGAATATGTGCATGCGTGGATTTCGATAAATAAGGCAGACAGTTTTTTACCGTTAAGAAAGTACCCCGCACGTTTATATCGTGCATGAGATCGAAACGATTGGTTTTGGTTTCTTCTGTTTTTGTAAGTGCAATTGCGGATGCATTATTAACAACGATATCAATTCCGCCAAAACGTTCGGCTGTTTTAGCCACAGCTTCCTGAATCATTGCTTCATCCCTGATATCGCATTGTACCGCGAGCGCTTTCCCACCGGCCTCCTCTATTTCGGCAGCAGCAGTAAATATGGTGCCCCCCAGTTTTTCGTTTTCTCTCACCGATTTAGCTGCCACCACTATATTAACGCCCTCCCGGGCTAGGCGCAGGGCAATGGCCTTGCCGATACCACGGCTGGCTCCTGTAATAAATGCGGTTTTGTTTTTTAATGACATGGCTTGCAGGTTGAAATGAAACGTTCGGGTTTGCTCAGGTTAAGATACTAAAAAGCAGCTGCAATTGACATTACTGATGAAATAATAGTAAATAGAGGTAACCATACTTACTGGCCATTGGGAACGGTTCCTTCTTCGGTTAAGATACGGCTGTCTTTTACCTCTTTAAATTTAATGTCTTTAAAATCCTGGGTAGCTTCCAGTCCATATTTAGCATCGATAAAGTTAGTAGGCGACCTGAGTAAAGCAGGCTTATCCGTATAGAATTTTTGCAGGTTCTGGTCCCACCAAAGATCATCACAAGTGAGTGTATCTCCTTTAATGCTCACCACCTTTACACTATCCCGCAGGTATACCTTATTTAAAGATTCAAAATACCGCCCATATTTACTATCCAGCTGGCTTTCTACTACTTTCTGATCGTTAAAAAAGTCTACATGTAATTTTTTAGGAAATTCAACATAAGGCGTATCCACCCGCGCCTGCGCCATTACCCGAAGCATTACCGGGGCGGTAAGCCTCGCTTTTACAGCTCCGCCCTGCGAAAGAAAACTTTCAACTTTGGTAGCTTCATCTTTTTGAATGTTTTTATCTGATAAAGCCTTTATATCGCTCTCGCTGTTTTCGCAGGAGAACCAACCCAAAGCTGCAATTACGATCAAAAACTTTTTCAAAATATATGGTTGAATAAAAAGCTACTTAACAGCGCCTTATTAATCTTCGTAATACTTGGTTTTTCCACCAAACCAGAGGTCCGTCAAAGAAAACCCAACAGATAACCTGTACAGGTTCTCGCGCAAAATATTGCTATTATTGCCCCGCTTAATATACTCGAAGCTCAGGTTGATCATACTGGCCTGGCGGTTCATCATACTATAGTTAGCAATAGGCAGTCCCAGTCCGGCCGTAATACCCAGTACGGGTATGTTGGTTTGGCGGGTATATATATAATCCGGACCGGTAAAAAACCCTACCCTATATGACGTTCTGCTAAAGAAATTGTTTTTAGGGGCCGGGTGAAACTCAGCTCCTACTTTAGCCTGCCAGTTACTTCTTACGGCCGTATCAGGTACCCCGTTAACACGATATTGCTTCCAGTTATTGCTGGTAAAGTCTGCTCCAACCAGCCACCCCGCTTCCCTGTCCGGGCCGCCGCCTACTTTTTGAATTATAAACCCCCCGGTAATGCTCGAAGGATAAATAAAGCTGCCCCGTTCGTCTTTGGTAAAGGTGGCTGTGTCGACGGGCAAATACCCGGTTTCTGTATTGTAAGTGAATGTTTGCGCAACAGTATTTGCATTGGTTCTGATGTCCTGCTTCCAGTTACCATAAGCGCCCAGGCTCATATAAATTTTTTCGCTGGCTTTAAAGTGATATTGCAGGCCGGCGTCAAAATAAAAATCACCAATGGAGGTTTTTGTTTCGTAATGCGCACTGGCATAACGGGTGGAGTCGTTAAACAGTGATAAGCGCGTATTATAATCCCGGCTTCCAAACATGTAGCCGGCGCTGGCACCCAGGCTTAAGTATTGCGATTTCCCGGTCTTAAATTTAACTGCTGTGCCCAGCGAACCAAGGTAAGCGCCTCCCTGTCCTTCATAAAGCGTGGAAGAGGAGTCGATTAATTTACCACTATTGGGATCAAATAGTCTCCCGTTATTCTGAATTTTATAGTTGATATTGGTTATAGGACGCACGCCAAATGCAATACCCCAGTCTTTCCTGAGCGGCAGCCCGATCATTACATGACTGAATAAGAGGTTGGGCGAGGTAAATTTATTCGTTTGCGACTGATCTGTAAGGGTACGCCCCTGCCCGTCGGCGCCAATATTAAAAACGATCCTTCCTGAATTTAATTTTTTTGAGTTAGGCTCCTGTAAGGACTGGAAAAACGAATAGGAAGCCGGGTTAGCGTAGTTTACAGTATAGGGGTCGTTATACGCCGCTGCAACGCCACCCATTCCCCTGTTGGCCACATTAGTTGTTGGCGCCTGATTTCCCAAACCATACCTGGAGTAGGGAGAGTTATCCTGCGCTGAAGCTCCAATAAATAAAAAAATTGAAGGTATAGTTAATGCCAGGGGTGCTGCTAGTTCAAATTTCCTAAGCATTGTTAATTTCACTAATCGCATAAAGACCTTTAAATATTAAATCAGGGTCGGCAAATATCCTGTTTTTAATGTGTGATGCCAAATGTTGTACATCACCACCGGTTAATACCACGTTAAAGTTGTCAAATTTAGCATGGTATGCATCTATAAACCCATCTAACTCATAGGCCATTCCTAAAATAACACCCGATAATATGTTAGTATCGGTGTCGTAGCCAATTAATGGAACATCGGCCTTTGCGGGCGTGTAAGGAAGCTTTGCCGTGTAGTATTGCAGGGACTTTAACCGCATTTCCAGCCCGGGGGAAATGGACCCGCCGATAAATTCCTTATACTTGTTTACAAAATTGAGGGTGATACAGGTACCCAGCCCTATCAACAGCAGGTTTTTACCCGGAAAAAAATGCACACCACCAGCCGCAATAGCCAACCTGTCGGCCCCGATAGTCTCAGGCTTCCCAACCGGCGTAGTAACAGGCAATTTAGATGCATGGTTCAATAAATGAAACCGGGTATTCTTTTTCAGCAAATCTTCCAGTTCAGGATTATGATCGATCACCGAAGAAAGTATGGATCTGTTGGGTTGATAAGTATTAATGAGAGAGTTAACAGTAGCCGTGGCGTCATCTTCTAACGTCAGCACCTTTGCAATTTCCCCTTTTACAAAAACGGCTACTTTCTTCCTGGTATTACCGAAGTCAAAACAAAGAGTAGTGGACATGAGTGTGAAAGTAGTTAAAAATTTGGTTGGCTGATTGACTCGTTAACAAAGTTGACCAGAAATTGCTATTTCAGGTCGAATCCTGACAGATTTTTGAAATGTCCATTCATCTGTATTCTGTCCTTCAATTGCTTCATTTCCTCAAAAGCGGGCAAAGTTGCCTCAAAATGTCTTTTTAGGTATTCCTGGCGTTGCCGCTCCATAGTAAGCTGTAAAAATTCATACTCTTGTTGTAAACTGAGTCCGGAGTGGTGGGCAATGTCATAAGAAGTTAGTTCGCCATCCTCTTTATGAAAGTCTTTTTTAACCTGCAGATTGGCATGCAGTTCTCTCATTTTAGCCACCAGCATTTTCATAACCTGCTGATCGCCCGATAATTCGTTATAAGGGTAATTAACAATAGCGCCGGAATACAATTTATCGGGGATGGATTTAATTACCTCCAGGATCCTGAACACTTTGTCTCCTTTTGTTTTAATATCCATTTCCCCGTTGGTATAGGTGGTGGTGATCTCTTTAATATAAATCAGTGCGCCATAATCTTTTAGCTCATTGCCAATTACTGCCGGGATACCAAATGGTTTTTCCTGTTCGAAGCATTCGGCAATTAATTGCTTATACCGCGGCTCGAAAATATGAAGATTCAGATGCTCTCCAGGAAAAACAACTACCTGCAAAGGGAATATGGGAATAAAATTGGTCATGGGTATAAACCTACATTAAACTTTTCCTCCCGAAATTACACAAGAAGGGGTGAAAATTTAATCAAAGGTTCTTTTACATTTAAAACAATAATAAACATACCGGAGAAATTTGCGAAAAAGATGCCAATCCTGTCCTGCCTTGAATAGTTTTAACTATGAGCAACCTCATGGCTTCAAGAGCATCAAGGCATACACCAGCCCTTTCAGCCGGTATTTTTCTTGAAATAAGGCGCTTTCAAAAACAAATTCATCAAAATTCCGGTGTTCAAAGACTGAATCATTTATCTTCACCTCCTTCAATTGGTGTTAATGACGGTGGACATATGGTAAAAATGAAATAACCATACGCGAAAGCCAATATGTAGAACCGGATAAGAAATCTTTTGTACCTGGTTCAGCTTTTAACAATTTTACAGTTGCGTAAACGAACGGAATGACGTTATTGAAATAAAATTCATGTACAACGCAATTTTATTATTTTTAATAAAAAATAGGCAGTTGTTGCCGGCAACAGGCTGTCTATATTAATATTAAACCAATACGTGAGCAAACATATTATATTCGATTGTGAAAGGATGAAGTATGCCTATACCGGTCTTTACTCCTTTTGCAAAGAGTTGGGAGCAGCATTGATCAGGCAAAATAAAAGGCAGGATAATCAAATTTCATTTTATGTTCCGGAAAAGGAAGTAGGTGTATTCGGGAAAGATCAGAAATACCTGGTACAAAATCATCTTCATAAATTTTTCCCCCGGAAAGTATCCAGTTACGACGTATGGCATTGCACGTACCAGGGAAGCAATTATTTGCCTCCTAAAAAAAGTAAAATAAAAATCATATCCACTATTCACGACCTTAATTTTCTACACCAGGGCAAATCGACTTCCAAACAGGCTAAGTACCTTCAGAATCTTCAGCTTTTGGCCGACCGGTCGGAGCATATTGTAACCATATCCAATTTTGTAAAAGAACAAGTGCTGGAGCACCTTCAGGTAGATGCCCGAAAAATAAGTGTTATTTATAACGGGAGAAATATTCCGGGCTCCAGGTCGTTTAAACAGCCTGCAGCTATTGCCGATGAAACTCCTTTTTTCTTTAGTATTGGTACCATTACAGATAAAAAGAACTTTCACGTATTGCCGGCAATGTTGCTGAACAACAATTATAACCTGTTTATTGCCGGCATTACCCAAAGCCAGGCTTATTACAATAAAATTATTGAAGAAGCAAAAGCGCTGGGTGTTGAAAACCGGGTACATCTTATAGGCGCAGTATCCGAGGAAGAGAAGTTTTGGCTTTTTAAACACTGCGAGGCATTTTGTTTTCCCTCTCTTGCCGAAGGTTTTGGCTTACCGGTAATTGAAGCCATGCAGCTGGGAACCCCGGTGATCTTATCTAAGGCAACATCGTTACCGGAAGTGGGCGGACCTGATGCTGTTTACTTTAAAGGAATGGACACTGAGTCGGTGGCCCACGCAGCTAACGCTTTTATTAAAAAGGGTATTGATTCAGCTACGCGCCAGCGCCTGGTTGACTGGGCCATGCAGTTTGACTGGAATATAGCAGCAAAAAAATACTGGGAGTTGTATACAAAATCCTAATGATGGAGCACAGGAGTACTACCTAATTTTGCGCTTCGGCAGCCGAAGGCGCCCGTATTAATTATCCCACTGTTATAAATAAAAATGATGAACAGGCATGTTGTATTTGATTGTGAGAGAATGAAATATCCCAATAACGGTTTATTTTCTTATTGCGAGCAGCTGGGAAAGGCATTGCTACATCAAAAACCACCGGATTGCCGGTTAGCCTTTTATATCCCCGAAAAGCAGAAAGGTTTTTTTGGTAAAAAGGAGGAATATGTGATCCAAAATCATCTTCATAAATTCTTCCCTAAAAATGTTGGAGGTTTTAATATCTGGCATTGCACTTTCCAGGGAAGTAACTATTTTCCAGCCAAACGCATGCGAGCCAGGGTAGTGGCCACCATTCATGATCTCAATTTTCTACATGAGGGCATCCCTGCAGATCAACAAAATAAGCATCACAAAAAAGTACAGCAATTAATAGAAAGAGCCGACAAGATCGTGGCTATTTCTAATTTTGTAAAGAAAGACATTATCGACACCTTCAATGTGAATAGCAGGAAAGTGGAGGTGATTTATCACGGCCATAATAAGCCAGCGTATAGTGAGTTTACCCAACCTTCTACGACATATAACAAGCCCTTTTTTTTCGCACTGGGCACCATAAACCGGAAAAAAAATTTTCATGTGCTTCCTGCAATGCTTTTAAAGAACGACTACGAATTGATTATTGCGGGGGGTAGCGCCGAAAGCGATTATGAAGCATTAATTGTAGAAACAGCCGGAAAGTTGGGTGTGGGAGACCGGGTAAAGATAATTGGAGCGATAACTGACAGCGAAAAATACTGGCTTTATAAAAACTGCGAAGCTTTTTGTTTGCCTTCGCAAGCAGAAGGTTTTGGCGCACCGGTTCTGGAAGCCATGCAATTTGGCACACCGGTCATTTTATCTAAGGCTACTTCGTTACCCGAGATAGGCGGCCCTCATGCATTTTACTTTAACGATTTTAGTACAGACGCTGTAAGTAGAACTGCTGAAGATTTTTTAAACCGGCCTATTACCGAAAATATAAGAACAGAGCTTATTAACTGGGCAGGACAGTTTGACTGGGATGTAGCTGCAAAAAAATACTGGCACCTCTACCAAAACGTCTTAAGTTAAAATGCTTTATTTGTATAACCGTTTTACCAGGCTTTCGAAATGCTCTTGGAAATAAAACTCGTGACCATTCTCTCCATTTACCGAAACATCCGGGCAATTAGCTGATACTTCTAATAAACGGTTGGCTTTTAATCCTTCCGCCACAGAAAAGGGGAATGATTGATTTCCAATAAATAATTTTGCACCGGCAATTAAGGAGGCCATCTCTAAAAAATTTTTCACAGGCCTGAATTGTATATGCGGGATATGTGCTTTCATATCCTTAAACTCCTGCTCAACTCCTACAAAATGTATATTTGGATACCTTCTTAAAAATTGATAATCAATTCTATGCCCCCGATACCTATTACTTCTTGCAATTAAAATACTCTCATTTAGGGAGTCGTCGGGATTTACTTTTAGCCAGGGCTGACTAAGATCAGCGTTTAATCCGAAAACTAAAAAATACCATCTCGAGAGGGAAACCTTAGAAAAAGGAATAGGGGCATTTCTAACCTGATCGAGATCTATATCAATTTTTTGTCCCTCAAATGAACAACATTCATTTATATAGTCCTGAGCTAACAAGAGCGGAGTCAGCATTTGGGCCATTTTTTTATTTAGCATTACAGGACCTAAAGGATGATTGATATTACTATCATAGCCTGCTTTTTGATCCAAATGCAAAAAAAGGTTTGCCTTTTTCTGCAAAACAAACTGCCTTACAAAAGGCAAGGCATATATTATATCTCCGCTATTACCACTGTGCTTAAATGTAATAGTTGCCCTATCAGCATCAGTTAAAGGAGAAAAATCCCAAGGCTTATAATCGGCTATTTGCTCCTTGGCCAGCCTTGAATATTTTAAATATCCATATTCTTCCCAATTATCAGCTATTATTTTCAGCTTAAGCCTTTCCCAAAAATTCATTCCCTGTTGTATTTCTTACCAATATTTTATATCATAAAAAAAGCAAATCATTGCTTTTTAACACTAGACGATACTTTTATAGCATTCGCAACACTATATTTTGTGCTGTACAAGGGATTAAATTGTTTATTTAAAACAAAAAGAAGGTTATGTACAATGCCCTCAAAAGTATAAAATATAGACTTTGGTCTAAATATCTATGTTATAAAATATATTAAATATTCCTTTTAAAGAAACCTTTTGGCCAAAACAAATACTATAGTCCTGTTAATTCACGCCTTCGGTACCGATGCAAAATACACAGGTTCGGAAACCTTCACAGCCGTATTTTGAATAGCAAGAAGCTACAACTACGTATTCCCCTGCTTATAAAAAGTAATAAATAATTAAAAACGCCATCCGGAACCGGTAGAAAGTATAATACGTATATGCTGCAAATAATCGTATCAATAATTTAATACACTCGCGTACCTGAATTATTTTGTTAATTAAAAGCGTACAATTACTTTTACTACAGTAACTGCCTTTTTAATTAGCTGCTATGCTCAAATCGTTTTTTTTGCTTGCTGGCGTTTGCATACTATTTTCCTGCAAACAATCAACTGATGTCTTTTATGCTGAAGAAGTTCCGCTTGTAGAACTTTCGAATTCTTCTTTTAAAACATCCCGTTATGTAACCGAGGAGGTTCCTATAAATATACAAGTGGAAGCCAATGGAAATTTCCCGGGAATGAATGACCCGGCTTTTATTAAAAATATTTCAGGCGTTAATTATGCCTATTGTCATCCGGAAGTACAGTTTTTTCCACAGGGCTTCAACGGGTATAAATATTGGATGGTATTCACTCCTTATTTTGGGTCGGTAGGCACAGAGCAGGTGTCTAAACGTTTTGAAAACCCAACCATTGTTGTTTCGAATGACGGTATCAATTGGATTGCCCCTGCGGGAATCAAAAACCCCATTGCAGCTACTCCGAGTAAAATAGAAAGCTTAAGAGAAAACATGTCGGATCCCGTACAGGGATTTTGGTCTGATCCAGACTGGGTTTTCTCTGATAACACGTTTAATTTATATTACAGAGGCTCAATGGTTTCTGCAAAGGCTCTAAAAGCCAGGGGGGCGAAAAGTCAAAACAATAATATCAAGTTACAAAAAAACGCTCAAAGAACAGTTGTTCGCCAGACATCTACCGATGGTATAAACTGGACTCCTTTAGAAGTTGTTTTTACCAGTAATCCGCCATTTACTCCAAAAGGGAATCACCTGGTGTCTCCAACTTTTATAAAAACAGATGCAGGGTTTATAAGTTATGAAGTGGAGTTAAACACCGGAAAGGAAAACTTCAAAGGAGCCGAGCCTGCCTATATTATCAGGAGAACCTCGAAAGATGGTCTCAATTTTACTACTTTTAGTAACAGTAAGATAGTGAACTTCAGCACTTCGCCGTGGAAAAGCGTTAACCCGGCTTTTGCACCATGGCACATTCATGCTACATATATAGACGGCTATTATTTTTTATGTATGGCTGTTGGAGAAGCTAAAAAATACACCGCCGATCAGTTGTACCTGGCATACTCTACTGACGGTATAAATTTCGATGTATTATCCAAGCCATTAGTTGAGCACAAGGCTTACCGCTCGGCAATTTTTCCCATGTGGAGCAATACTAACGATATACACTTTGGCGCGATTATAGGATATAAAACCGGCGAATTTAAATACCGTGAATTTGATCTTCAAAAATCGGAATTGATCAATTAAAAAAATGGCTTCAACCAACGGGCAGCCGCTGTATTTTATTTCCCAGTATATCTCTTTTGAATGTCGAATATAACGCCCATAAAAGTTTCTGTTGTTATTCCTGTTTATAACGTGGAGAACTTTTTAGAAGAAACTATTCAAAGTGTTTTGGAGCAAAGCCTGGGGGAAATCGAGGTTATCCTTGTAAACGATGGCAGCCCGGATAATTGTGCCAATATCTGCAAGGCCTTTGCAGAAAAAAATAGGCGGGTAACGTTTATTGATCAGACAAATCAGGGAGTTTCGGTGGCAAGAAATAATGGTTTGAAACATGCAACCGGCGAGTTTGTTTTTTTTATGGACTCGGACGATACCCTTGATAGGGATTTTATTCGGACTTCTTATAATGCCGCAAAACAAAACGAAGCCGATATGGTTATTATCGGGTCTTATTATTTAAAGCGTTTACCTAATGTTCATTCATTGCCTACCTGCGCACAATTCTGGCGGCGATCTTTTTTACTCCGCTACCCTGATATCAGGTTCCCCGAAGGCCTTCAGCCTTGTGAAGACGGCCTGTTTTCACACCAACTCTTAGCACTGACCACTCAATTGGCTACAAATGAAAAAGGCATTTATCATTATCGCCAGCATGCCAATCAAAATCATATTAAAGTAAATGAAAACGTTGAAAAGGTAATACAACAGGTACCGGTGTGGCTTGCTATTTTAGAAAAATTTTATCGCAAATACGATCTTTTTCAGACGAAAATTTTGCACCTGGCACTTTTTATAGAACATGAGCCCTTTGAAATAAGGTACCGAGATATGCCCCTGAACAGTGAGCAGGAGAAATTTCTTCATAGCCATATTAAAGGTTTTGCCGAAAAATATTTAGTACCGAACTTAAAGCAAGCAGATTGGAAACTTTTATCAAAGCCATTCCGCTTTTTTATTCAGGCTGAGAGCCCTGCCGATTTTGAAAGGCTTTGTAAAAACTACCTGATACGCAGAAAAACACAGAGAAAAATATTGATGCTGCTCACGAAACTTGTTTTTATCAATTCAATAAAACAAAAGTTCAGGAGGAAAATCAGGGATAAATTTGACCGATGAAAATTGTATTGATACAACATCTTGGCTTTCTAAATGGCCAGGGAGGCACAGAAAAAATATGTTCCTTTCTCGCTAATGGTTTTGCTGCCGAGGGTCACGAAGTTACTATTGCAACCTGCGAAAATATTAAAGGCGAAGCTGTTTATCCTTTAAAGGAGGGTATCAAAGTAGTTAATATATACAATTCAAGTATCATTCAATATGAACCCAAACAGCTATATAACTACAGGGGTAAAAACCCGCTGCTTTGGATAAAATACAAAATAAAGAAGAAACAAGCCAAGGCCTACAATCGCCGACTTAACCGAAAACTTGGGCGCGAGGACGGGTTATACCTGTTAAATCTCCGGCAAAGGTCTAATACCTGGAAGAAATATATAGAAGGGGCAGCGCCTAATCTCATTGTTACCATGTCAATTGGTTCTTTACTCGAAATTACTTATCGGCATACCTATAATATCCCCATTATCAACTCTACCAACGGCAGGCCGGACTATGATTACAAGAATGTATTATGGCACAGGGGAAAAGCAGAAATGCAGGAGCTGACAAAATCCTTTCAACATTTATCGGCAACACAAGTTTTGTTTGAGAGTTATAAAAATTTTCTTCCGGATACATTCAAGGGCTGGTGCGAAGTTATTCCTAATCCCGTACCGCAAATGGCAACTACCGTTGATCATTTAAAGAAAAAAGAACGGTACAGTATAATACAGATCGCATCCCTGGTTACCAGTAAGCAGCAGGATATAGCAATTGACCTTTTCGCCACTATTGCTTCTCAATTTCCTGAGTGGGATCTGCATTTTTGGGGCACCGGTTTTGCTCATAATACTTTACAGAAAAAAATAACGCAATATAATCTGGCTGATCGGGTATTTTTAAACGGCTTCACAGCAACACCTATGGCGCAGTTACTCTCTGCCGATATCTTTATTTTTCCCAGCCAGTTCGAAGGGTTCCCTTTAGCATTAACGGAGGCTATGTCCGCTGGATTGCCCGCTATCGGGTTTGCCAGCTGTTCAGGCGTAAATGAATTGATCATCCATGGTCAGACCGGTTTTTTGGCAAACAACAAAGAAGAAATGCAGCAATGCCTGCTACAACTTATCAAGAGTCCTGAAGAAAGAAAACGGCTGGGAGAAAATGCTCATGAGCACATGAAAGCTTATAATCCCGAAATTGTTATGGCCAAATGGCAGAAATTAGTACACCAGATTACCGGTCAATAGCAACCAACTATTTCTTCAAAAACTTTTCCACCTGCATTATTGTTACTTTCATATCCTTGTACAACGGCGCTTCCAGCTCCAGCAGGCCTCCGCTTTCATCGGTTATTTTTAGCTGGAAAGCATGTAAGGCCAGGCGACCGAGCATTGGTTTTTCTTCCAGCACATCTTTACCCAGCTTGAATTTATTTTTGAACGATGATAATAAAATAGACCGGCCATCTCCATAAACAGGGTCTCCCACTAAAGGGTAGCCCAGATACCTGGCATGTACGCGAATCTGGTGCGTGCGCCCGGTATGTATCCTGAACTGTACCCAACTATATAATTTAAAATCTTTCAATACCTCATAGTCTGTAATGGCGGGCTTTCCACGTTTGTGTATCAACATAGTGCCCCTCTTGGTCATATTTTCAGCGATAGGCTGATCAATAGTACCCTGAGCAGGTGCAACTGAGCCGATCAATAGACCGAGGTAGATCTTTACCGTTTTTCTTTCTTCAAACTGGCGGCTAAAATGCTTGTGGGCTGTTGCTGTTTTTGCAAAAATGATCAACCCGCTGGTGTCTTTATCCAGCCGATGCACTGTATATATTCCGGGATAGAGCTGCTGTAACAAGGCCTTCAAGCTGGGTTCAGATGCTTCCCTGTCGGGAATAGACAGCACGCCCGGCGGCTTATTTAACGCAATAATACTGTCGTCCTCGAATACGATGATGTCCTTAAGCTTAAAATTCAATGTATCTTATTTGAAATTTTAGTGGCGCTGGCTTGCTATCCTGCTTTATTCTGCTCTACCTGTTTGGTTTGAAACTTTTTATAAAAATCTTTTGCAAAGTTTTTCATATCCGTCACCTGGTCGTGATATTGAGTCGCACGGCCATAGGTATCTGCCATGGTCATCATGGTCTGGTAGAAAAAATCAGCCATTTCATCAACCATCATGTCTTTAGTCCAAAGATCTATCCGCAGCGCTGCCTTATCGGCGCCGTCCCAAAAAGAAACCATCATGGCTTTGGCTTTTTGCGCGTTATCGGCCGAACTTTCGGTAGCATTCCATTGTATTGAATCCGGCACACGGTTTTCGTCCATCTGCACATCAATAGTAATTGTCGATTTTTTCATCCGTATTTGTTAGGTTTTTTATAGTCTGACGAAATACCTTTTCTACAGAATACTTCATCTTCAAATCATTTAGGCCGCAAAAGTAAGCATTTATAGCGCTATGGGTTATTGAAGCACTCCCGTTAATGCGTGTATTGCCTTATTTGAGTCAGGCAGCCGGGCGGTATCTTTCATTTTCTTTATCAGGTTTTGCCTGAAATTCTCATCTTTATACATTTTCATCAACATCTCCCCTACGGATTCGCTGCTGCTACCTTCTATATAAACCACCAAATCCCCGAAAAAAGCTCGAACCGAGCGGGTTTCCTGAACTATGGCAGGGGTAGACACCTGCCAGGCTTCTATAACCGGAACAGGAAGCCTTTCAGAACTATCCATACTTACCAATGCATAAGCGTCGCGTAATTTTTCTGGTAATAAATCATCGTTGGTTACCACAATATCTTCCCGGTATTTATAATTAGATAAAAGCTGCTCCACGGAGACCCGGCTTATCATTTCTTCTGACCGCAATACCACCATAAATTTCCAGCTGCTGTGCAACATTCTTTTGAAAGCAGAAAAACCCTTTAAAAGGGTGGTGAGCTTATCCTGTGTGAGATTGAAATCTGCCAAAATAAAATATTCACGGCCAGAAGCGATGGTTTCCCTGGTATCGTCGGCCGTTTTATATACAGGCGCACCTGGCTCCATGATACCGCTTAACAAAATAGTTTTTGAACGTAGATCCGGATATTTTTCGTTAAAAAGCTGGTTTAACCCTGTAGATACAATGCCGATAGCCGTTGCCAGGCGAACCGCTTTTTCATTATGGAGTTGCTCTTCGCCGGCAATAATAAGCACCTGCTTTAACGGATGGGTTGTTTTTAACATTCTTTTGAAGCTGATAAATGCTGATACATTTTGCTGCTGCAGCCATTTTCCCGTCTTTTTCTGGTGAAATAAACCCTTTTGTGCCGGGAACTCAACAGCGCTTATATTGGGCGCCAGGTGCTGTATATCAGTGGCTGAGGTGCAAACAAAGTGATCGTGCCGTAATGCGAGAGCGAGTTTTACAAACAGGGATTGCTCCAGATGCCCCTGGTAAGTTGCTGCAGAAAACCCTTCGGTATCTAAAATTATAACCATTACTATAAATAACCGTTTTTCCTATATCTTTGCTAAATAGCTGCAAAGGTATAACACCACACAAAAGTTTGTTTGCAGATACATTTTTTACCAAAAGTTTTTATGGAATATAATACTACTAGAAACCACCTGGCGATGCGCGAGTATGGGCGGCATGTACAAAAAATGGTGGAACATATACAGGCTATCGAAGATCCTGAAAGAAGACAACGTAATGCGGAGGCCGTAATTGAATTAATGGGTTTTTTAAATCCTCATTTAAAAAACGTGGAAGACTTCAGACATAAGCTTTGGGATCATTTATTCCTGATCTCTGATTTTAGTCTGGACGTACAATCTCCTTACCCCATCCCGACAAAAGAAACTTACAAGGCAAAGCCACAGCCTATTCCTTATCCCAAGCGCTCGTCAAGATTTTCGCATTTGGGTAAAAACCTGGAAGATGTTATTGACAAGGCGCTGGCTGAGCAGGATCCGGAAAAACGCCAGGGATTTGCTAACGCTATTGCCTATTACATGAAATTGGCCTATAATAACTGGCACAAAGAAGTAGTTCATGACGATGCGATACAAAGCGAACTGAATTCTATCACAGACGGACAGCTTGAATTTACCAATACGCCCTATGTTAAAGCGTATAGCATGAAGCAGGACCTTTCCCTTTCCAAAAATAACAACTTTGGAAAACGCAATAAGTTCCAGCAACAGCGTAACAATAACAACAATAATAATAACGGCAACCGTCGTAACGGTAACGGTAATAATAACGGCAACTTTAAGAAGAAGCGGTTTTAGAATCGAAAATGTTTTTATAATGAATGAGCCCGCGGTTTAAATCGTGGGCTCATTCATTATATTATTTACCCAATCTAAAACTTATCCCACCCTGCAACCATCTGCCCGGCATTACAGCGCCCAGCAAATCACTATACTTCCTGTCAAAAATGTTATCTACCTGGGCGAATGCGGCCAGCTTTTGTTTTACAAAACTGTAAGATGCCCGGCCATTTAGCAGAAAATAATCTTTGCTAACAAAGGCGTTGATTGCCGGCGACTGCTGTGCCCGGCGGGATTTATAAATTCCTGCAAAGCTCAATGCTGCATTACCCAGCTCGTATTGTACATTAAAATTGCTTAAGAATCTTGCATGAGAAGAAATATAGAAAGAAGGATTTGCTTCGCTGCTTTTACTATACAGCCAAACCAGGCCCGTGTTAATCACCAACCTTTGCTGTTGACTTATTTTACCAATATATTGTATGTCCGTTTCCAACCCGGTTGTGTTAACTTCTGCTATGTTTTTAGCCAGGGAATAAGCGCCGGTAGCGTCAAGGTTATCCTGCCTTGGCATGTTCGCGTATGGTGTGCTTACCCAATCGATCAGCCTCGAATGGAATCGCTGAAAAAAAGTGGCCGATACCCGTAAAGCAGATTGATAGAACCAATCAAACCCGGCTTCGTAGCTCCAGGAAACTTCGGGTTGCAGGTTGGGGTTCCCTACGCTTTGCCCCTTCGGCACCAGGGCCTTTCCATAATTATTATAGCGTTCGGTAAAGTCCGCATCGCGTATGGTTCTGCCGCCACTGGACCTTAACTGCCAATTGCTGATGTGTAAAGAAGCATTTAACTGGGGCAATACTTCAGGGCTGCTATTACCTATAAACTCAACCCTCACCGAGGGCAACAGGTTAAAGTATGTTCCCAGTTGCTGCGACAAGCTTACGAATGGCGCAGCGATGTTCAATGAGTGATTACCCCTGTCGTTGGATTTAATTACCCTATATTGGTAATTAAGCCCGGTAATTAATGAAGTGGTAGTGCCCAGCTCCTGCTGGTATAATAATAAAGACTGGAAAAGCCTGGAAGTGTTTTGGTTGGCAACGGCAGACCTGTTAAAGGAATATTCATCATCCAGGGTTTTGTATCCTGCGTTAAGGCTTACTTTGGACTTGTTTTTCTCGAAATCTACCTTAAGCTGGTGCCACCAGCTGCTTACCGTTTCAGAAGCTGTGTCAAAAACAGATGTGGTATAAAAGTTTTGCGCAGCAAAATCCCGGTTATCATAAGTGGTTCGGGCCGAAATATCCCAATAATCGTTCAATTTATAATTTACGCCAGCCGATGCCGATGTGTTGTGAAAATACCCCCTGATGCCCCGCTGCTGTACGCCTGTTGAATGATTGGATAACAAGCCCGCGTCCACACTCAATTTTCCCCGGGTAAGATAACCGCCTATATTCGTATTCACCAGGTTATATTCTCCGGCAGCCACCTGTGCCTGCACCGATGTGCTGTTTTTTTGCGTTTCGGTATTAAAAGACCGGGTAATAATATTAATCACACCCCCTACAGCGTCTGATCCGTAAATAGCAGCGGATGCGCCCTTTAGTACTTCAATCCTGTCTATTTGGGCAGGCGTTATCGGAATGTATGCCGAAAAGTGACCGGTGTTAGGATCGTTCAGGCGTAACCCGTCTAATATTACCAGTACCTGCTGGTAAGTACCGCCCCGCATACTAATATCGCTTTGCGAGCCCTGGGGGCCGCGCGACTGCACTTCCACACCTGGTATATATTTCAATAATTCGTCTATTGAGTGTACGGGCAGTTTCACGATATCTTCCCCCCGAACAATTGTGATATTCCGGCCGGTTTCCGAACTTCTTTTTCCCGACAGAGATGACGTTACAGTAATAGGATCGAGGGTTTGCTCCTGCGCTATTCCATCTGTCCACATTGCAATAAAAATAACCAGGCCGGTTAAATGTGTCAATACCTTCATTTACTTTTTGTTTCAGTTGTAATAAAATCTGCGCAAAACTATTACCTTGCACGCGCCGGCTGGCAGTCCGGTTTTAATAAAATGAGTAGTCCGGTTATATTTCCTTACAAGAATTTAATACCCATAGAACCGGGAGAGCGCACTCCTGTTTACCTGCAGATAGCCCAGGGCATGACCCACTTGATCAGGAACGGCCATTTGCCTGCGAATCATAAACTACCGGGCACCAGAACATTAAGTAAGCTGTTGGGCGTACACAGAAAAACAATCGTGGCTGGTTTTAACGAGTTGGAAATGCAGGGCTGGATTACCGTTTTGCCCAACAAGGGATGTTTTGTAAAGAACAGGAAGGCTGAAACCGTTAAAGGGCAACTGGTATCCTTTCCGCAGGTTACCGGTTACTCAATAACAACCCATACGCTCCTTGATCATGTTGCGGATAATGTTTCTTCTAAACTTTCATTTGACGACGGACAGCCGGATATCAGGCTCGCTTATACAGAACAGCTGTCAGCCCGGTACACTACTGCCCTTGGCCGAAAAATCAATCGCAGGTTATGGAAGTACCAACCGGGTATTGAAAATACTTTTTTTAAAAATCAGCTCGTCAATTTTCTTAACAGCACGCGTGGCTTAAGGGCATCTCCCAAAAATATCATTACTACCCGTGGCACGGAAATGAACCTTTACCTGGCAGCACAGGCATTACTATCTGTCAACGATTGGGTAATTGTTGGCAACCCCAGCTATCATAAAGCCAATATGGTGTTTCAGCAGGCGGGAGCTGTATTGAAGCCGGTTCCCGTTGACCATAATGGCATCGATGTAGATGCCATCAAAAGATTATGTAAACGGCAACCCGTAAAAATGGTATACATCACACCACATTGCCATTATCCTACTACCGTTATCCTAACCACTGAACGACGTTTACAATTATTAGAGCTATCCTACCGTTTTGGTTTTATTATCCTGGAAGACGATTATGATTATGATTTTAACTTTAACAGGAATACAGAACTTCCCTTAGCCAGCATCGATGATAAGGGTATGGTAGTATATGTAGGCTCCTTCTGCAAAACGCTCTCGCCCGGCTTTAGAACAGGCTTTATCGTTGCCCCGGAAAATCTCATTAGAGAAATAAATAAACTAAAAGCCATCATAGATTCCAATGGAGACCCGGTGATGGAACAGGTTTTAGGGGAGATGATTGCAGAGGGAGAAATAATGAGGCACCTCAAAAAAATGCACCAGATATATCGTAGCCGGCGCGACCACTTTTGTAATCAAATTAATAAAATGCTGTACTCAAAAGTTGATTATAAATTACCGCAGGGCGGATTAGCCGTCTGGCTTCCTTTTCGAACCCGGCTCAATCTTTCCGCTGTTTCCAAAGCCTGCCTGGCCGGGGGTTTACAACTCCCTGCTACATTATTGTATCAAACCAAAGACCTGACAGCCCTGAGGCTGGGGTTTGCCACTCTCAATGATATAGAATGTGCCGTTGCGCTTAAAATTCTTAGCAAAGCTATAGCTGTTCAAAGCGCTTAAAGAGACAATTCTTCTGAAGGATTCCAAAAACGCTTTTTAAAATCAACTACTTTGTCATTCTTCACTAAAACACCCTCCTTCGCCAACAACTCTTCCATATACGTGGATGTTTTAAAAGCCAGCTTACCGCTTAATACACCGGCGCTGTTTACCACCCTGTGCGCAGGAACCTTTGGTTTTACTTTACCGCAAACGCTCATTGCCCAGCCCACGAGTCGTGCAGACTTACCGGTGCCGATACATTTGGCGATAGCTCCGTAAGAGGTAACCCTGCCTTTAGGTATTTGCCTGGCGATCTCGTATACCTGTTCGGCGAAATCAAGATCCTTCAGACCTGTGGGTATAACACTTCTTAGCCCGGCATTACCGGTTGCTATTTTCTTTTTAGCAGGCATAGCGTTTTACAATTGAGATCTAAAAATACTGATAAAAGAAGTGATCCCGGAGCCTGAGATGGTCGCTGCTCCGGTTGTTCAGATTTTCAATTACTGAAGGGAGTGTTCTCCAGGGGTGCGTTCATTTTTAAATCAGGAAGGCGCATCACCTGTTTTTGCCGCTCTTTCATTCAGCAGATAAGTTCGGGTAGGCTCTGGAACTCTTATATAATCATAAGGACAGTGCAAACAACCTTTGCCACAGCAAAAACCACGTTCCCGTAAATATTTTGCTGTTAAAGTTACCAGCCCATCGGCATCCTGGTAGTAATCCTCACCCTCTATCCAGCTCATACCTTATGGCTTCTTTTAACTGCTCATCCTGTTCGGCACCGGCTAAGGGTTGCGGCAGCGTAAAACATAAATAATGAATACGGCTGCTTTGCGCAATGTCAAGCGCTTCGTAATGGGTTTTTAATTTCAGCTCTTCTGACCGGTCTTCCTGTGCGTACAAATCGTCAGTATCCGCGATAACAGGGCAACGATACATGCTAAGCACTTCTTTGGTAAACCTGTACAGATCAGGACTGTCTGTTTTAAGGTGTATTTTTCCGCCGGGTTTTAATACCTGCTGATAGGTTCTTAAAAACCTCGGATGGGTTAATCTTTTTTTGGCTTTGGAAAACCTTAGCTGCGGGTCGGGGAAGGTAATCCAGATCTCGTCTACTTCATCTTTCGCAAAATACCGGGTTAGCTGTTCAATCTGCGCACGTAAAAAGGCAACATTGGACAGGTTACTCTCAATGGCTTTTTTTGCGCCCACCCAAAGACGGTTGCCTTTTATATCAACGCCTATTGCGTTTTTGGCTGGGTAAAGCCGGGCAAGTCCCAGGGCATATTCGCCTTTTCCGCAAGCCAGCTCCAGCACCAGCGGATTATGATTATCAAAATGCTGGTGCCAGTTACCCGCCATATTTTCGGGGTACTGCAGCACATTGGAGAAAGTAAGTAGTTCCGCAAAGCGGATCAGTTTTTTTTGTCCCATGAGAATTCAGATGAATAGGTGTACGTTGACAGATAATGTACGATAAACGGTGTACGATGTACGTATATCATAACAATCTTACACCGTACACAATTAAGCGCCTTTGGGGCCATCTACCTCAACCAGTGTTTTGGCAGCATCATTGAAATCCTGCCAGTCATCGCAATCCACTTTAATAATTGCTACACCCGAAGTAGGCAATGATTCTATTTCTGATCCCGTTACATCGTTTGTAAAATTGGTAACGCCAGGATTATGGCCGATAACCGCCAGGGTATTTATGTTCTCCTGCAGCCAGTTGATCGCCTCAGTAATCTGCAAGGTATCACCCAGGTATAATTCGTCGAAATACTTAATATCTTTATTTTCCACATGATGCACCTGTGCGAAATAAACAGCCGTTTCCCTGGTTCTTTCAGAGGGGCTGCAGAATATCTTATCGATTTTATATCCTTTATCTAATAAACGCTGGGCCATAAGCGCCGCATCGCGGTGTCCTCTATCCTCCAACTTCCGTTTGCTGTCTACGCCGTAGCCCTGCTCTGCTTTTGCATGCCTGATAATGATCAAAGTCTTCATTCTATAGTAACAGTTTCGCCAAAAATAGCATTTTAACGGAATCAAACTAATACTGTGCGAGGGTTACTTTGCCTTAAAACATTTGCTCGCATTTGTATGATCTAAATAAATGATTGCGTCATATAAATCGGGCAGTATTCCCCACCTGAATTGGGCAGCACTTATCATTTCCTGTGCGCCGATACCCCGTATACCTATTCTTTTGCTGAGCCAGCCTGCGTTTTTATTATTTAAGTTTTGCTTTCTTATATCTATGAAGAACTGCTCCCAACCCGTTGTCATTGCGTGTTTTTCAAAAGTTTTTGCGACAGGTTCTACTAAAACATTATTGCTGGATACTCCTACACCCAGCTTTACCGCTGTGTATGTGCCCTTTCCGGTTGAGAAACCAATCACCCGCATATCATCTTTATGGCCATTGTCAGTTAAAAATCCGCCCATCAAATTTTGTTGCCTGTTTACGTGACCGTTGTGGGCCCATAGCACTATTTTTTGACCAGGATTTTGTTGTAGCAGCCATTTTACATTTTTGGCCATTGATTGATCTCTGAAACTATAACCAAAACCCCACCTTTCTGCCTTTGCCAGCTCCTTAAACTGGTATAATAAGGTAATATTATGCGAGAGCCATTCAAATTCGCGTTCCCCTAGCTTTTTACTAATACTAAATTTATTTTGTTCGAGGAATTGACCTAAGCTTTTAAGATTTGCTTCAAGCATTGAAAATACCACCGGCTCCACTGCCTTCAAATACCGGCCTTGAATCCGAATAACCTGGCTCACAATAGAGTCTGTAAGTACCGCCATATCCGGAGCATATTTTTGCGCAAACAGGCATAAAATATCTGCCGATCCCTTACCCAGCTGCATGTCAAACCCGGTAAACTGTAGCTTTTTTGTTGGATTTTTTATATTGTAGCTTCTCATCCAATCTATCATATCCAGTACCTCCTGGGTGTTCCAGGGCCAGACGTACATGGTATCAAGCAGTCTCTTAGGATCTCCCAACCCATCCAATACATATTTATTGATAGCTTGTGCTTCGCCCATATTGGCCTCAATAGAAAAGATCCTGAAGTTCATTTCGGTAGCCAGAAACTCCAAAATCCGGTGTTTCATTTTAAAAATTTCGCTGGTCCCGTGTGTACATTCGCCCAGCGCCACAATACGCGCATCACCCACAAATGATTTCATTGGCTGAAGATCAGTAAATCCATTTCCTGCGTTTACATACTTTAAGGGCAACGAATGGGTTTTAAGCCACTGGGTTTCCCCGGGTTTAGGGTTATATTGGAGCAAATCTTCTTTGGGTGCTACTGCTATGTCAATACCATCGATTGTTACGCTGAGTTTATCAAACCAAACTATACCCCTCCCGCTAAGCAGGCCACCTAACACGATTTCCTGAGCACCTTCTTTAAGATCCAGCTCGATGCTATAAAGCTTCCAGTCATTGGTTCCCTTTATCCCTTTATCTTTCATATTAGTGAACTCCCTCGCTCCGTCAATCCGGATCCAGAGGCCTGTCCACCCTTCAACATTTTCAGTTTTAATATAACCCTGCAGCTTGATCTTTTTCCCTGTGAATACTGTCGGAATAGATGTGTGAAAAGCACCAGACAATTTTTCACCATCTACCTGGTTATCTATTCTTGTACTATACTTTCCGGAATAAGTGTTTGTACTGTCTAAAGAAAAATGATAGCGCTGAGAACTGTCCATCCCCCAGAGCCAGTTTTTGGAATTACCGGACTTTTGCTCCCGTTCTTCGAAATCAAAATTGTATGAAGACTGAGCAAGTAATAAAACAGGGGCAACGCTTAGTAAGATCAGCAATAGGCTTCTCATTGTCAGAAGTTTAAACGTGTTAATAAAGCTAATCAACAGTGGCTAAAAATATTGTTAATAAAACAGCCCATACCTTGGGTATGGGCTGTTTGGCTTTATTTTTTATGATGGTAGCAGATCAGTACCCTCTTTCGTTCTTTCCTTCCATATAATTCATAAACGCCTGGTTTACTACGCGGTTGCCGCCCGGGGTTGGATAGTTACCGGTAAAATACCAATCGCCCAGGTTATTGGGGCAGGCTTTATGCAGGTCTTCAATGCTCTGGAAGATCACCTGTACCGGGATGCCCAGGTCTTTGGGTGTGATCATCTCTGCAATTTTATTCGCGATTTCTGTACTTGTGCTGCTTTTGTAGATCTTTTGTACCAGGTTTTCGGTATGTAGCAGGTTCTGCGCCTTCAGATCTTTACACTGCTGCCATAGCTCGTGCAACAGGTGCTCCTGGCCCCTGTCTTTTAGTATTTCCACCGCGGCGTTAAAGGCAATAAAATCGCCCATTTTACTCATATCAATTCCGTAGCAGTCCGGGTAGCGGATCTGCGGTGCAGACGATAATATAAGGATCTTTTTAGGTTGTAAACGGGCCAGCATTTTAATGATGCTTTGCTTCAGCGTGGTGCCCCGCACAATAGAGTCGTCGATGATAACAATGGTATCGATACCGGGCCGTACCGTGCCATAGGTAATATCGTACACGTGTTGTACCATTTCGTTACGGCTGGCATCTTCTGTGATAAACGTACGCATTTTCACATCCTTGATAGCAATTTTGCCTACCCTGATGCGCCGGTTGATCATTTCACCCAGCTTCTCTTCATCATAATCTTTACCCCAGCTTAAAATGCGCTCAATTTTAATTTTATTGAGATACATCTGCATACCTTTCTGCAAACCCAGGAAAGCTACTTCTGCTGTATTAGGGATATAGGAGAAGATGGTATTTTTTAAATCGAAATCGATCGCGTTCAACACCTGCTCGCTCAGGTTGAAGCCCAAAGCCTTACGCTCTTTATAAATTTTTTCATCGCTGCCGCGGGAGAAATAAATACGTTCAAAACTACAAGCCTTACGCTCTTTAGGCTCTACCACACCCTCTATTTCGAAGCTGCCGTCCTCATGAACGATCAGCGCATTGCCGGGCATCAGCTCTTTTACTTCGTTTTCGCCTACATTGAAAGTAGTGCGGATGGCCGCACGTTCGGAGGCGGCAACAATCACATCATCATCTATATAATAGTAACAGGGCCTGATACCATGCGGATCGCGGAAGACAAATCCAACCCCATCGCCTGTAACTCCGCCCACGGTAAAACCTCCATCAAACTGGGGAATCACTTCTTTCAACACATTTTTAATGTCAGGTTTTGCAGGAGAAGCTTCGTCTGCATCCACCAGGTGCTTATGCACTATTTCCATCATGGCTGCCAGGTCGCTTTGCTTTTGAAAAGGCCCGGGCTCAATACCCAGCTTATTAAAAAGCTCTTCGGTATTCACCAAATTAAAATTACCCGCTAACGCGAGGTTACGGGTAGTTATTGTATTTCTTTTTAGGAAAGGATGGCAAAATTCTGCATTATTCTTTCCCTGCGTACCATAACGTAAATGCCCCAAAAGCAATTCGCCCAAAAACTTCACATGCCCTTTCATTAAGCCGGGATGATTAACGATTTCCGGGTTATATTTTGTGAGTTCATTTACTTCCTCCGCAATACTCTGGAACAACGATCCTATAGCCTGGGGCTGTGCGCTCCTGATGCGGTGCATAAACGGGTGCCCCGGTTCTACATTCAGCTTAATTGCTGCTATCCCTGCCCCGTCCTGGCCGCGGTTATGCTGTTTTTCCATAAGCAGGTACAGCTTATTCAGCCCCCACATTACGGTTCCATACTCTTTTAAATAATGGGAGAAACTTTTGCGGAGCCTGATAAATGCTAACCCGCATTCGTGTTTAATTGGATCACTCATATACTGGAAAAGAAACGCAAATTTACGAGAATAGTTCTTAATGATGCATTAATATACCTTAAGTCGTTGAATATTTAAGAAGCTTAAATTTCCTGGTAAGGTTTAACCCTTTACGCATTCCTAAAAACGAAAAAACCAAAATATAGCGGATTACAAATCCTCATACTTTGGTTTCCAATTATATATACGGTCCTGCCCCTATTTCAGCAATTCGGCCAGCTTACTCTCCAGGTCGGCACCTCTTAATCCCTGGGCGATGATCTTTCCTTCCGGATCGAGCAATACATTAAAAGGAATGCCTTCAAATCCATATAAGGCTACAACCGGAGATTCCCAGAATTTCAGATCACTCAATTGAGGCCAGTCGAGCTTATCGGCTTTAATTGCTTTTATCCAGGGCTCTTTTGACTGATCTAGCGAAACACCTAAAACGGTAAAATTCTTGTTCTTAAACTTATTATAAGCAGCAACTACATTGGGGTTCTCCATGCGGCAGGGCTTACACCAGCTGGCCCAGAAATCGACTAATACATATTTCCCTTTAAAAGAGCTTAATGCTACAGGACGGCCATTTACGTCAGGCATGGTAAATTCAGGGGCCTGTTTACCCACCAAATTGCCTTGGCCGGCATTATCCATTTGGGCCTTGAGGTCTTTTTGCAGCGTGGCAAGGCCTGAGTGCCCCGGATTTTTCTTCACAACATCGGCCACTGTAGCGTTCACTTCCTCATTACTTAAAGGCTCCAATCCCACAGCCGGGTTACTGGCCGAAGACTGGTAATACCCCAATATAAACATCGTCAGGGCTGCATTATCTGATTTTTTGATTTCGCTCAAAGTAAGATCTCTTAAATAAGAGGTTCCTTCTGCTCTTTGCTGTAACAGGGGGGCTATTACACTGTCCGGCTTATTCAGCTGGTGCAGGCTGTCGATTTTAGTAGCCTGCGCATAAACATGCTGAAGTTTTTCGTTGAAAGCGAACATAAACGTTTTCATTTTTTCGCTGGCAGGCGATCCTTTTACCTCGTATTTCTCAGAAAACTGGTTGTTCTCCTTGTTCATTACCACATCCAGCTGTACAGCGGGCTGATCGTTGATAACAGAAGCTACCGGGTACATCCCCTGGTCCAGCCTGACATTATAAATAGCCGACTCGCCGGTCTCTGTTTCTATTTTAAAAGTCCCATCGCTGTTAAGCCCTGCCGAATCAACAATAACGGGCCTCATAGTTCCTATAGACACTTCTTCCAGGTAAACCGTTTTACCATTTCCATTGGTTATTTTACCCGAAACGGTAAAAGTATTTTTTTTATTGTTGTTACAAGCTGCCAGAATCACCAGTGCCGAGGCTGCAAAAAGTATTTTTTTCATTTTTTGAAAGTTGATCGCTCATGTTCATAAAAATCGCATGAACCATTTACCTGAAATGCAGGTTATTTTAATTTTTCTAAAATAATTTCATTGGTCTTTTTAGGATCTGCTTTACCCTTCGTGCGTTTCATTACTTCCCCTACAAATAAAGCCAGTAAGCCCTTTTTACCTTTTTTATAGGCAGCAACCTTATCTGCCAATTGCTCCAATACGGCGTTTATCACCGGTTCCAGCTCCGAAGAATCCGATTGCTGTATCAAATTATTTTGTTCAGCCAGCGCTGCAGGGTCGGCATCCGGATTTTGTAACAATAGCGTGAACAGCTTGGTTGAAGCGGTTGAAAAACTCAGTTGACCGTCGTCCACACATTTAACCAGGGCGGTGATCTGTGCAGGCTTCAGCTCAAAATCGCTGATAGACCTGGCGTTATCGTTCATCCAGCTTTTTACAGGGCCTAACAGCCAGTTAGCCACCGCTTTATAGTTTGTTGTATGTTGAATAGCTGCTTCAAAATAATCAGCGATCTCTTTTTCTTCGGTAATTACCAAAGCATCGTACTCCGGCAGGTTATATTGTGAGCAGTAAATGGCCACACGTTCGGCCGGAAGAGCCGGAATAGAGGCTTTAATGCCGTTGATAAAATCATCCTGCAAGTCGAAAGGGGTCAAATCCGGATCGGGGAAATAGCGATAATCTTCTGCGTCTTCTTTATCGCGAATAGCGAAAGTGGTTCCGTTATTGGCGTCAAAACTCCTGGTTTGCTGTTTAATGGTTTCGCCGGCTTCCAGCATATTGATGAGACGTTGCGCCTCAAAATCGATCGCCCGTTTTACGTTCCTGATGGAATTCAGGTTCTTTACTTCCACTTTGGTACCCAACCGGTCATCTCCTTTCTTCCGCACAGACACATTCGCATCGCAACGCATGCTTCCTTCCTCCATATTTCCGTCGCACACGCCCAGGTAACGCACCAGCTTTCTTAATTCGCTTACATAAGCAAAAGCTTCGTCACTGCTTCGGATATCCGGCTCCGTTACAATTTCTATCAGCGGCGTTCCCGCACGATTATAATCTACGGCCGTATTGTATTCATTTACATCATGGAGGCTCTTACCGGCATCTTCTTCCATATGAATACGATTGAGCCTTATTTTTTTTTCGCCGGCCTCGGTTTTAATGGGAACAAACCCGTTTTTGCAAATTGGCGTAGTATGTTGCGAGATCTGGTAACCTTTAGGCAAATCGGGGTAGAAATAATTTTTCCGCGCGAAATAGTTTTTCTTTTCTATTTCGCAGTTACAGGCCAGTCCCATTTTTATGGCATGACCTATGGCCTGGCGGTTCATTTTAGGCAAAGTACCCGGATGAGCCAGTGTAATGGGGCTCACATGTGTATTAGGCGCAGCGCCAAATGCGATGCTGTCACCGCAAAACAATTTGCTTTGTGTCAGTAGCTGGGCGTGCACTTCGAGCCCTATAACTATTTCGTATTGTTCGTTAACTGTATTCATGAAAGGTTGTAAAAATAAGACGGATTTCTTATTCGGGGTTTGAAATTTGAAAAAGCCCGCCAGGCTGTTATTACAAAAAAAGCCGGTAGTGTGCTTTCACCACCGGCTCTCGAAACCCTAAATCACAAAACTTTTTAAAAATGCCTGAAAAACTTCAGGCATTTTACCTAAAACTATATTTAAACAACAATCAGAAACCCCGTTTTGTTCGCTCTTACAGATCAGCTGTTTTTATTTTTTTGCTGAACAGAACATCTATATGCTGTGTCTTGCCGTTGCGCTCTACCTTCAGCTTTAACGTAGATCCCGCGCGGCTTTCCCGGGTTTGCGCCAGCAGATCGTCTGTTCCGTCTACCGCCGCCTCGTTTGCTTCTTTAATAATATCGCCTTCTTTTAATCCTGCTTTGTCAGCATCAGAACCCTTCTCTAACTCAATAATTTTCACACCCGTGCTTTTTTCCACATCCTGTACTTTAATACCCAGTTTAGGGCCGGTACGGTGGATGCCTAACGCAGGCGCGCCGTAAATACGAACATTACCATTCCGGTTATTCCAGTTACCGCTGTCGAAATTTCGGGGGATGCGCGCCATTAATTCTTCGAAATTTATATCGGGCGCGGAAAAGTTCATGGAACCATTGCCGTTGAAAGCCATAACCTGCGGAGCATTCCATTTAGTAAGCTCTGCAGTAACCGTGGCGGCCTTTCCATCCCGCTTATAAGCTATGGTAACTTTATCGCCCGGCTTTTTGTCTTTCAGGCTTTCCGAGAGCTGGTCTGGAGTCTCAATGGTTTTATCATCTACCTTTGTAATAATATCGCCCTCTTTAAGCCCCGCTTTTTTTGCACCTGTTTCGTCATTTACACTCATCACTTTCACGCCCTCTTCGGTTTTTTCGGTAGTAACGCCCAGCATAGCTTTATTAGGCGCCCTGAAAACGCGGATACGGCGGTCCATATCTCCCGACTCATCGCCAAACCCTGCCTCGGGAGACCAGCTAAATGTATTGGGATCTTTAATTTTTAAACGCTTCACTGTTATATCTCCCTCCCCATCATTATCTAAAGGTTTGCCGTTTACAGTGATGTTTTCGCCGTCTACAACGATATTCATCTTCCCGGCATCATTCCCTTTTTTGGTAATAATGATACGCTCTACTTCTTTCTTATCGCTTTTATCCTGCTGGGCCCATAAAATAGTGGGCAAGGCAATTGCGGTAATCAATAAAACTCTTTTCATTGTTTATATTTTATCTGTCTTTTTCTAAAAAATAAATCTACGTTATCTTTCGTACTTCAAAGATATGACAAAAACACAAATACGAAACGTTTCGGAATTGTTAAAGGTTAAAGATTTTAATTGTCATCCTTTTACTGCAAAAAAGTGGAATAAGCGTTCCCGCGGCCATTAGCTTTGTGGTGGGGGAAGCTGAGTTCCGCATTTCTTACAAAACCGGGCATCGGCTGCATGGTTTTTATTGTTACACTGGCTGCACACCCTGTCGTCGTTATCCATATCGCGGTATTGCGAAACCAATGATGCAGACATAATACCTGTAGGAACTGCGATAATAGCATACCCGAGTATCATTATAAATGAAGCTATAATTTTTCCGATAGCGGTTACAGGCGCTACGTCTCCATAGCCAACGGTAGTAATGGTAACAATAGCCCAATAAATACTTTGCGGAATACTATGGAAGCCGGGATTATGCTTATACTCCAGCACATACATAACTGACCCGAGAAAAATGGTGAGCAATACAATAAAAAACAGAAAAACCATGATCTTGCTAAAACTCCTGATGAGGGCAAACATCATGTAACGGCTTTCATCCAGGAAACGTACCATCCGGAAAATCCTGAATACCCTCAGCAAACGGAAGGACCGGATGATCATTAACATATGCCAGTTGGGCAGCACAAATTCGAGGTAAGATGGCAAAATAGCCAGCAGGTCTACAACACCGTAAAAACTTTTTGCATACCGCCTGGCCTCCCGAACACAGTACAGGCGCAGCAGGTACTCGATACTGAATACTACCATAAAAAAGTAATCGAGTATACCAAATATCTTGTCGTAGGCAATAGCGATAGACTCCACGCTCTCCAGGATAAGCAGCACAATATTGGCCAGTATGAGAATAAACAGCCCAATATCAAATATTTTACCGGCACGGGTACTGCTTTGAAAAATAGTTACATAGAGCCAGTGCCTGAAGGTATTTTTTTCTTCAGGAGCATTCTGGTCCTGCAATACATCGTGTTTATCGGGTATTAATTGAAAGAGAGACATAATCGTAAGGTGCTAAACAATCAGCAATCAGGTATATAACTTTTGTTTTCGCTCACTAAAATATACTTTCCGCTTCTCTTTGGCTAAATATTTCATGGTGATTTCATTTCCCTGAGGATCGTGCTCCTGCTGGTAAGCTTTAAAATCCTGGTTGGTGCCGGTTTTCTCCAGGTTTTTATAGAAGATTTGGGCATAGCTACGTACCGCAGCTATTAATTTGCCGAGTACCTTAGCAGGAATTTTTCCGGCTTTGCTAAGCGGATGCACTCCTGCCCTGTACAAAGCCTCCACCCGTATTTTATTGCCTACCCCTGTAAATACCTGCTGATCCATCAAGACCGAAGCAATATCTTTTCCGGGTTGTTTAGCAAGCAGGGATTTTACATAGGCCACCTCAAAATCATCACTCAAAATATCCGTACGCGGATCAAAAAGAGCATCCTTGCCATCTATTTTCTTCACGCTTACCACGTAACCGTTGATTTCTCCATGTGCAAACTCCAGGAAGAATTTACGGTTTACTTTTTTCCTTTCATTGATCAACACTTCTCCGAAAAGCCCCAGGTGAAGCTGCACCACTCCATTGGTAAAAATAAAATACAGGTGCTTACCATGGGTTTGTACTTCTTTTAGTTTTTTTCCATTAATCCAGCTGGCAGGCATGGGTCCGTAGCCGCCGGCCTGCTTTACCGTTTTACCTACAAAGGGTTGTAATTGTTTTTTTAGTAAAAGAATGGAAGGACCTTCAGGCATAGTTACTTTTCTGAGCTTATACAATTTTTACGCCTAAAAACAAGGCCCCACGGGGTTGAACTCCCGCGGGGCTTATAAAAATAGGTCGTTGCTGAACTTATAACAGGTTTTTTACCGCTTCAATTACCTGTGGTAATTGCCCTGCTTCCTGTCCGCCGGCCGTCGCCAGTGTTTTTTGGCCTCCGCCACCACCTTTGATCAGCGGCGCTATATTTTGTTTGATGATCTGCCCCGCATCCAAACCCTTTGCGGCTACCACATTTTCGGCAACACTTACCGCTACAAACGGCTTACCGCCAATATTAGCGCAAAGCACGATCACAAAATCTTTCAGATGGTTCTTTAAATCGGCGCAAAGCTTTTTTAACGCGTCGGCATTGCTTACTTCTACAATATCCCCGATAAAGTTTACCTGGTTAATAATCTCATCCTTTTGGAGCAATTCATTACGGATACCGACCAGTTCTTTTGCTTCCAGCCTTTCCACTCTTTTTTCAAGAGCCGCTTTTTCGACGGAAAGTTTTTCGATAGCTTTCAATGGCTCTTTGCTTTTAAGCGCCTCCGTAACCTGCTTGTGCTCATCCAGCTTTTGAGTAACAAAATCAAAGGCAGCCTGCCCGGTGAGGGCTTCTATACGGCGTACACCTGCCGCCACGGCTCCCTCGGAAGTAATAATAAATAAGCCAATGCAACCGGTTTGCGGCACATGGGTTCCACCACAAAGCTCTATAGAAAAAGCGGGGTCGACTGTTACAACGCGCACCGTGTCGCCGTATTTTTCGCCAAATAAAGCCATAGCTCCCAGCTTCATGGCTTCCTCCTTTGGCATTTCTTTGATCACTACCGGGTGATTTTCACGCACTTTTTGGTTGACGATATTCTCTACCTGCTTCATTTCTTCATCTGTGATCTTCGCAAAGTGCGAAACATCAAATCTTAATACTTCCGGCGAAACCATGGAACCTTTCTGATTTACATGTGCGCCTAATACCTGCTTCAAGGCCGCATGCAATAGGTGGGTGGCCGTGTGATTATAAGTAATACGTGCACGTTCTTCTGCATTTACAGAAGCCAGCACTTCCAGCTCTATCTGGGCCGGTAATTGATCTGTAAAATGAATGATGAGGTCATTTTCTTTTTTGGTGTTGGTAACCAGTATCTTTTCCTCCCCAAACTGTAAGCTTCCTTTATCACCTACCTGGCCGCCGCTTTCTGCATAAAAGGGCGTAGTTTGCAATACCAGCTGGTATTGTTCCTTTCCTTTGGCTTTTACTTTCCGATATTTCACTACATGCGTTACCGCCTGCAGTTGCTCATAACCAATAAAAGTAGCAGGTGTTTCTTCAGTTACCAGTATCCAGTCTTCGGTATCAACAGCCGTTGCCGCGCGCGAGCGGTTCTTTTGTTGCTGCATTTCGGCTTCAAATCCGGCCTCATCTACTTTTAAGTTGTTTTCTGAAGCAATCAGGCGCGTTAGGTCTGCCGGAAATCCGTAGGTATCATATAGCTCAAAAGCTTCTTTGCCATTGATTTCGCCACCCGTTGAGGACTGCACGATATCGTCTATTCTTTTAAGTCCCTTCTCCAGCGTTCTTAAGAAAGAATCTTCTTCTTCACGAATCACTTTGGTTACAAAAGCCTCCTGCTGCTGTAATTCGGGGAAAACGGCAGCAAACTGCGCTGCAATAACAGGGATGAGCTGGTATAGTAAAGGCTGCTTGTACTCTAAATAAGAGTAATAGTAACGAACCGCGCGGCGCAGGATACGGCGTATTACATAGCCCGCCCCGGTATTGGAAGGCAGTTGGCCGTCGGCCACCGTAAAGCTTATAGCACGGATATGATCGGCCAGTACTCTAAAGGCTACAGCCTGCTTGCTATCGCCGAAATCGTATTTTTTACCGGTAATTTTTTCTATTTCGGCAATAGTTCCGGTAAATACGTCTGTATCGTAGTTGCTGGTTTTGCCTTGCAGTACACGTACCAGGCGCTCAAATCCCATGCCCGTGTCTACATGTTTGGCAGGCAGGCTTTCGAGACTGCCGTCTTTTTTGCGGTTGAACTGGATAAATACATTGTTCCAGATCTCGATAACCTGCGGATGGTCTGCATTAACCAGGGTTTTACCTTCTACCGCTTTTCTTTCTTCTGCCGTACGACAATCTACATGTATTTCGCTGCAGGGGCCGCAAGGACCTGTATCGCCCATTTCCCAGAAATTATCTTTTTTATTGCCTTTTAAGATACGCTCCGGGTTAATCCACTTCGCCCATTCGTCATAAGCTTCCTGGTCAAACGGCAGTCCTTCCTTTTCATCACCTTCAAAAACGGTTACATATAATTTATCCTTATCTATTTTATATACTTCTGTCAGTAACTCCCAGCTCCAGGCTATCGCTTCCTTTTTAAAGTAATCACCAAAGCTCCAGTTGCCCAGCATTTCAAACATGGTATGGTGGTAAGTATCTACGCCCACTTCCTCCAGGTCGTTGTGCTTACCGCTTACCCGCAAACATTTTTGCGTATCGGCTACCCTTGGATAGGGGCTTTTTTTATTGCCCAGGAAAAAATCTTTAAACTGGTTCATACCCGCATTGGTAAACATGAGGGTAGGATCATTTTTAACTACAATAGGGGCCGAGGGCACTACATGGTGGCCCTTAGTTCTGAAAAACTCCAAAAACTGTTCACGTATTTCGCTGCTGGTCATCTTATTATTTTAAGGGCTGCAAAGATACGGTTAGAAGCCGTTGGAAGTTTTGACCTGCTGATATTAAAGATTCATCAAAGATTTCCTGCCAGGTATAGTAATCTATTAATAAATAGCTGAGAATGCTGCCGTTCATCAAAAATCGATTTTTCATCTGTTTTCAATTAGTAAATTCGCTTCATTCGTATACTAAATCCCCAATTTTTACACATGCAAAGAATTTTGACTATTTCCTTATTAGCGTTATTGGGACTGCAAGCTACTACCACTCACGCGCAAAAAAGGAACAAAAAAAACCAACCGCCTCCGGCGGTAGCCAAAGCCGACACCACTAAAAAAGCAGCGGTGGGTCCTCCCGGACAGCCCAAGCCTTACAAGGAAGTAATTACAGGCAAAGCCATTACTACAAAAGGCATGTTCACGCTGCATAAAATAGATGATAAGTATTTCTTCGAGATCCCTGCAGATATGTTTGAGCGTGATATCCTGGTAGTATCACGTCTTTCAAAAGCAGCAGCCGGTTTCAGAACCGGGGCCAGCTATGCCGGCGACCAGATCAACTCCAATACCGTTCGTTTTGAAAAAGGCCCCAGCAACAGGGTATACCTCAAGCGTACCTCTTTCCAGGAAATAGGGCGGGACAGTACAGAGGGTATGTACCGTAACGTAATGAACAGCAATATTCAACCTATAGGCGCATCCTTCGAAGTAAAAGCCTGGAGCCCCGACAGCAAAGGCGCCGTAATTGATGTTACCGACTATATGAATGGTGATAATGATTATTTCTTTTTCTCCCCGGTTGTTAAAAAAATACTGGGGCTGGGAATGATACAGTCAGACCGGTCTTATACCCAAAACATCCGCTCTTACCCTACCAATATAGAGGTAAAAACCGTAAAAACTTACATGTATACGCCTGTTGCACAGCCCGGTACGCCACCCAATCCTTACGCGGTGAGCACACCGCTTACCTTTGAGCTCAACACATCTATGGTATTGTTGCCCAAAGTGCCTATGCAGCCGCGTTATTTTGACGACAGGATAGGCTATTTCACTACCCAAAACATTACCGATTTTGATGTAAATCCGCAGGGCGTTGACCGTTACCGTTATATTGCACGCTACAGGTTAGAACCTAAAGATGAAGACATAGAAAAATATAAGCGTGGAGAATTGGTAGAGCCCAAAAAACAGATTGTTTATTATATTGATCCTACCACTCCCAAAAAATGGGTGCCTTACCTGATACAGGGTGTGAACGACTGGCAGGTTGCTTTTGAGAAAGCAGGCTTTAAAAACGCGATCGTAGCCAAACCGGCCCCAACGTACGAAGAAGACAGCACTTTCAGCCTGGAAGATGCCCGCCACAGTGCCATTATTTACAAACCCTCTGATATACCTAATGCAAGTGGCCCTAATGTGCATGATCCGAGAAGCGGGGAGATTATGGAAAGTCATATTAACTGGTATCATAATGTAATGAGCCTGGTACGTAACTGGTACATGATACAAACCGCTGCAGTTGATCCTAAAGCCCGCAAAATGGAGTTTGACGACGAGCTGATGGGGCAATTGATCCGTTTTGTAAGCAGCCATGAGGTGGGTCATACTTTGGGTTTAAGACACAATTTCGGCTCTTCGTCTACCGTGCCTACCGAAAAGCTGAGAGACAAAGCGTGGGTAGAAGCCAACGGGCATACCCCGTCTATAATGGATTATGCGCGTTTTAATTATGTTGCCCAGCCAGAGGACAATATAGCACAGAAAGGTTTGTTTCCGCGAATCGGCGACTATGATATATGGGCCATTGAGTGGGGTTACCGCTGGCATCCTGAAGCAAGAAATGCAGACCAGGAGGTGGCGCTTTTGAACAAGATCACTATTGATAAACTAAAAAATCCACGTTTGTGGTGGGGCGACGGTGAAGGAAACAGGGATGATCCCAGGAGCCAGACAGAAGACCTGAGTGATAATGCGATGAAAGCCAGTAGCTACGGTATTAAAAACCTGAAGCGCATTATTGTAAATTTACCCCAATACACGCACCAGGCCACTAAAGATTATACGAACCTGAGCACTATTTATAACGAGATTGTAGGACAATTTGGCCGGTATATAGGACATGTGGCTAATAATATCGGAGGTATTGAACGCACGCCGAAACGTGTGGAACAAACAGGGGCTGTTTACCAGTTCACCAGTAAGGCTACACAAAAGGATGCTATGGCCTGGTTACAATCCAATGTATTTATTACCCCAACCTGGATTATACAGAAAGAGTATGCTGCCCTAACGGGGCAGGACCCGTTGGGTGTAGTGGCACGTGTTCAGGACAGGGCTTTAAACATCCTGATCAACCCGGCTACGTTGAGCAAACTCACCAGTGCCGAAGCCAGCGAAGGTGCAAAAGCATATAGCCCTACCGAAATGCTTAGTGATGTGAGAAAATCGGTATTTACCGAATTAGCATCCCGTAAAGCTATTGATGTATATCGCAGGCAATTACAAAAATCCTATGTAGAAAAACTGATCACTTTAGCCAACCCTTCAAAACAGGAGCAGGCTGCATTATCAAGAGGTGGAGAAATTAATATTGCTACCAGCGATATTATGTCGGTTGTAAAAGGACAATTGCGTTCTTTAGCGGCTGAATTGCGTGCTGCTGCAAACGGTTATGGTGATACTGCTTCGAAGAATCATTTACTGGATTTACAGGAGAGGATCAAACAGGCTTTGGAGCCTAAATAATATGGCCGCTTTGCTATGTTCAAAGGCGATGGATTTATTCCATCGCTTTTTTTGTATATGGCCTTAAAAAAAAAAAGGTCCTTCCGTAGAAACGGATTGACCTCTAACGATTGCTTGCCATATGAAAAATCTTAATAAATATCTCTTTTCTATCTATTGCCTCTTTTTCTCTCTGTCTCCGGTACAAAGATAATATATACCTATTTGTTTACATATACCAATTATTGCCATTATCAGCATGTCAAATGGTTCCGAACCTATCAAAAAACATTATTATACAATTAATTCGGAGTTATTTTTCAGTTATGTTCAACAATATTTATTGTTTTTTTTACTATTAAAGTTATTTTTGTTTAAATGCCGAAGAAGCCGAGCGACATATTGTTTCAATTGATTCTTTCTTTAGAGAAAGCAGAGAAAAGGCATTTTAAACTTTATATCACCCGGAGCTCGGGAAATGAAGATCTTAAAATCATCAAACTGTTTGATGTGCTGGATAAGATGGACGCTTATGATGAAAAAGTGCTTATCAAAAAAATGAAAGGCGTCACCAAACCTCAATTGTCCAATTTAAAATCTCACCTGTATAAGGAGTTGCTGGCGAGCTTACGCTTACTTAAAAGTAACGACAGCCTTGACCTGCAATTGAATGAATTATTTGATTCGGCTCATATTCTTTACAAAAAAGGATTGTTTTTTCAAAGTCTTCGTGCAATAGACAAGGCGAAAGAGGTAGCGAAGGTGAACCAGAAATTTTTCTTTCTGCCGCTTTTACTGTCCCTCGAAAAGAGAATAGAGGCCTTAAACGTAACAGATACTTTCAAAACCCGCATAGATGAATTATCGGAAGAGGCCAATGAGGCCAACCGGAAACTGGATATGATCACCAGGCTTTCGAATCTTTCTTTACAGATGTACGGGTTCTTTATTGCCAACGGGCATGCCCGCAACGAGGATGAGGAAGATAAGGTAAAGAAGTTCTTCAGGCAGTCGTTGCCCTCAGGCTCTGCCCAGCAGGAAGGATTTTACGAAAGACTTTATTATTACCAAAGCTACACCTGGTATGCTTTTATACGTCAGGACTTTTTAATGTATTACCGCTACGCGCAGAAATGGGTAGATCTTTTTAAAGAAAAACCCAATATGATGCGTGTAGAAACCGGGCACCTTATAAAAGGTTATCACAGCCTGCTTAATGCCCACTTCGATTTGCGTAATTACGCCGAATTAAGCGCGGTATTAAAAGAATTTGAAGAATTTTCGCAAACCAAGCGGGTGCAGGACAATGAAAACTTTACCGTTCAATCGTTCGTGTACATCGCCGGGGCCAAGATCAATTTTTACAATATTACCGGGCTTTGCGAAGAGGGACTGAAAGCTATTCCGCAGATAGAGGAAAAAATGGCGGAATACGAGATCTTCCTGGACAAGCACCGGGTAATGGTGATCACTTACAAGATCGCCCTGCTATATTATCTTTCGGGAGACTACAGCACCTGCATCGACTACCTGCAAAAGATCATCAACGACTCATCGGAGTTAAGAACAGACCTTCAATGTTATGCCCGGCTGATGCACCTGCTGGCGCATTATGAACTGGGCAACCTGGAGCTGATGGATTCACTGACCCGTTCGGTATTCCGCTACATGTCGCGCATGAAAAACCTGACGATTATTGAGCAGGAGATGTTCCGTTTCTTACGCAACTCCTTCAAGTTTACCAATCGCCAGCTAAAGCCCGAGTTTGAGCACTTCCTGGAAAAAGTACAGCACCTGGAGGGCAATCGTTTTGAAACCCGCTCACTGGCTTACCTGGATATTATTTCCTGGCTGGAAAGCAAGGTAGCCGGCAAACCGATGCAGGAAATTGTTTATAACAAATACCTGAAGAGTAAAAGAAGGGTAAAAGAAGAGCATCCTGCTCTTTAAAGACGATCCCATTGTTGCCGTTAGCCTTTTTTAAACAGCAATGTAAGAATGCGGGGAATGCCTGCCCTGTTGTTATCATCAAAATATTCTGACAGCTGCACTATCCTGAACCCGTTCCTGGCAGCAGCGCCGGTAAAATCGGAGATATGATGATTGAAGCAGTTAACGATGGTTGTTCCCTCTCCGGTTTCAAATCTTGCCCTGGTTCCCCCGTATTGTTTAAACGGATGTAGTTCTCCCACATAAATATAGCCCCCGGCATCTGTTACGCCCGAAAGCTTTTCAAAAACAGGGTCGAGGTTTTCTATATGCTCCAGCACCAGGCTAAAGGTAACCATGTCGTATAAGCCCACGGCAAACGACCAGTCCTTTGTTATATCGGCCTGCTTAAACTCCACATTTGATGCATCGATTTTTTGCCGGGCCCTGGAAAGCATTTCTTCGGAAAGGTCTACCGCTGTTACCTGGCGTGCCCGGGTCAGCAATCACTGCGTATTCTTACCTGTACCGCAACCTATCTCCAAACAGCGGTCAAATTGAATATCACTTAAAGTTTGTTGAAGCGATACCGCTTCCAGGTCCCGTGTCCGGTTTTTATTGGTATCGTATTGACCGGCCCAAATATTGTACGCGTTTCTTACATCCATTGTCGTTATATTACCAGTCAAAGATACATGTAACGTTTATTCCGTTAAATGCTACTATGCCCTGCCCTGTTATCTATTGATAGCACTTCGGCCGTTAGATTCATGCGTGCCTGTTCTTCGTACCTCCTGTAAAAAATATCGGTTGTAAAAAGGCGGTCCATTTGCAAAAACCCCAGTAACACCTTTTTACGTGCGGGCCAGTAAACGGCATCGGGGTAAATGATGTACTCCTTTCTTATCGCATTGCTATACTCTTTATACGTTTGGGAGCTTTGCCCTAAAACGGACAAATCTGCATCTTTAAAATAATTAATATCCGGGTAGCCGGTTCCGGTATGGGACCGGGTAGCCATTATAGCATTTACCGTTATGCCAATGATCTGGTCGGGCACATTAATCTGCGTCATTCTCTCCCCGGCCAGCGCAGCGCTTTGCTCTTCATTGTCAGATTGAAGCGGATCGTAAATAATATCGTGATAGTAAAGTGCAAAAAGCATCGCTTCCCAGTTTTCTAATTTCGTTCTTATACCGGTAAGCTCCTTCAGGAGATTAGTAAGGTGTGAAAGCGTGTGATAATGCCGATGTGGTTCTGAGTAACGGGTATTGATCTCTTTCCAATATTCACCTATCGCAGCCCCGGCATGCGTATAATTTTTGAGCAACAACTTAAATGAATCTTCAAGCATTTTATTCTTTTTTAAAAAAATTTTGCTTTTGCTGTAACATTATTTGAATTTCTGCGAATTATATATAGCAAGACGGAATTAATGCATTACTCCTCTAAATTAAAAACAAAGAAACAAACCATGGTTGCACGCAATCAGGAATTTCACCCAGGCAAAACGGCTGTTTACCGGTAATTTAAATACTGTTGACCATTTAGCTGTTGCCCCGGGCCCTGTACCAGGTTTATGTTTGTGAAACAATTAAAAAAAACCGCCTGCCCCCGGCAGGTAATAAACAAAATATTTAAACTTATTACAATGAAAAACTTAATTCTTTCCGCCGCCATGATACTGACACTGGCTTTTAATGCCGCTGCGTCAGCTGTTGAACCCGTAACAGAAAAAGCCGAAAAAACTTTCAACCAGCTTTTCAAAGATGCCGATGATGTAAAATGGACCAATACAGGAAACACTTATGAGGCCTTTTTCACCAGCGATGGCATTAAGTCACGCGCAACTATTGATGCAAAGGGCAACCTGATCCAAACCATCCGCTACTATGGCGAGAGCAATCTCCCCGCTAATGTGCTTTATGCCGTTAAAAAAGAATATAAAGGCGCAGAGGTGTTTGGTGTAACTGAAGTAGCGAACAGGAACGGCGTTAATTATCGCATTGTTTTAAAAGACGATAAATCCTATACTCATATCAATGCTAACAGCATTGGCGATACTGAGTTAGTGGCAAAATATAAAAGAGGCGACAAATAGGCTCCAATGGTCTCCGAAGGTTTGAAGAAGTCCTTTGGAGAGTTCTTTGGACAGCCCGACAGTAGGCTGATTTAAATTTTTCTCATGTAAAACAACGGAGGGGGTATTCTTATCTTCTCCCTTTTTTATTACAAACGGGCATCAATTTTATTTAAATGCATCCGACTGGTTTGTGAGACACAAACCTCAGCATCGCCCTGGCCATTGTCCTCACTGGCTGGAAGGGCGAGGGTAAACTATATGTAATAATAATTTTGATACCTGTTTATTATTATACGTTACCCCAGTATTAACTTTTTAAAACTTGCGTTCTTAATAAACAGCGCACCGCTGCCGCTTGTATTTGTTTTTGTACATTTATTAGTAAAACAATTTACATGAAGTTGGCTTCAAAGCAAATATTGTGGAGCCTGGTGTTTTTTTGCACCTGGCAAAGTGTTAAGGGTCAGTCCAACCTTTCAAAAAAGCAAAGACCCAACATAGTTTACATTATGAGCGATGATCATGGCTACCAGGCCATCAGCGCTTACGGATATGGGCTGAACAAAACCCCCAATATTGACCGGCTGGCAAAAGAGGGTATTTTATTTACCAGGGCTACCGTTACTAACTCACTTTGCGCGCCCAGCAGGGCAGTACTGCTTACAGGCAAGCATAGCTTTGTTAACGGCAAAGTGGATAATGAGGCCCGGTTTAACTGGGACCAGGACAATTTTGCGAAGCAATTGCAGCAGCATGGCTATCAAACAGCATTGATTGGCAAAATACATATGGATGGATTGCCCCAGGGCTTTGATCATTCTGCAGTTTTGATTGACCAGGGGGAATATTATAATCCCAATTTTATCATTAATGGTACCAAGAAAGAACTAAAAGGGTATGTTACAGACCTTACTACGGATATGGCGATAGACTGGATCAAAAACCGCGATCAGCAAAAGCCTTTCTGTCTTTTGTACCACCAAAAAGCTCCACATCGCGAGTGGCTACCGGCGCTCAGGCATCTGTCTGCCTACACCAGCATGACCATTCCCGAGCCTAAAACGCTTTTTGATGATTATGCTAACAGGGGCACTGCTGCCAGAACAGCAGAGATGAATATTTTAAAACACATGAACTGGGCCGGAGATAATAAGGTTCCACCGGCACTGATGGACGAATTGGGCATTAAAGAATACCTGAGCTGGGATAAAGCAGCCTTTAATAATAACCTTGGCAGGATGACGCCGGCTGAGCGTGCCAGCTGGGATAGCGTTTATAATCCCATTATGGCTGCCTTCAAAAAGAATTATCCATCTATGAGCAGCCAGGAGCTGATGCGCTGGCGTTATCAGCGCTATATGCAGGATTACCTGGGTACTGTGGCCGCCGTAGATGACGGTGTGGGGCGTATGCTTGATTTTTTAAAAGAAAATGGCCTGGATCAAAATACGATTATTGTATATACTTCCGACCAGGGATTTTACCTGGGTGAGCATGGCTGGTTTGATAAGCGATTTATGTACGAAGAGTCGTTGAGAACGCCGCTATTAGTTCGTTACCCCGCTGAGATACCGGCTGGAACGAGCTCAGATGCGCTCGTGCAGAACCTGGATTTTGCGCCCACCCTGCTTGATTACGCCGGCGTAACCGTTCCTAAAGACATGCAGGGGGTATCTTTTAGAAAATTAGCAGCGGGAAAAGAAAAGCAATGGAGAGATGTTATCTATTATACCTATTATGAGTACCCTTCCATTCATATGGTTAAAAGACATTACGGTATCCGTACCAGCCGGTATAAACTGATCCACTTTTACTATGATACGGACGAGTGGGAGTTATACGACCTGCAAAAAGATCCTGAAGAGCTGAATAATGTTTATAATGATCCGGCTTATGCTGATGTGAAAAAAACGATGCATCAAAAATTAAAGGAAACAAGAAAACACTACAAAGATTCAGACGAGAACGATCGAAAATTTTTGCCCAGAACAAAAATCAGATGATTAACTCATGGCGGGATCGCTGATGGAATCTATTCCATTCTCCACCCGGCCGGCGTATCTTCTTTCGAAAGTATGGTCACCAGCTTGTAAAACTGAAAAATCGTACCAGCCCTGGGTTTTATCTACGGGTAAAATCAATACGGCTGTTGACCTTGCGGCTACTGTTCGTTTAATCGTTTGCTGTCCGTAACTATTATCTTTTACATAAACCGTTATTGCCTTACCGGAGGGGTTACTAATGGATAGCCGTACCTGTCTTGCTTTTTTTAATGCTCCCAGTTCGTAGCTACAGCCGGTATGAACGGATGTATTACCGTTTCCTTTTAGCTCCCGGAAAAAACCATTGGGTCCAAACAAAGCGAAATGATAGGCCGTTGTTGCAAATCCATTCAAAGGAATTTCATAAACCAGTTGTTCTCCCGGTGCTATGGCAAATGACCAGTTCCTGTTTATTAGTTTTTCTCCGCTAACTGCATCGGCATAAGGCAGGTAAGCATATAACACTAACGGAAAACCGGCAGATCTTTCTTTAAACAATGCTTTGCCCGCGCTGCAGGTGAACTGCATCTTATTATCTTTTATAACACCATCGGCATACAATTCATAAGGCAATGCCGCTGAAGGCCTCGTACCTGCTTCCTGCCGGAAGTATTTCCTGGTGGCATCCGGATTTTGCTTTAACAACTGTTGTGTTTTTTCATCTACAGGATGTATGCCTTCCGGAACCGGTGTATAGCGGGCTTCGTCGATGCGTTGCAGAAAAATATCTCTTTCCAGGAAATCGGGCTGCTGCGCTTTCTCTCCGTTATAGGGCCGGAAAACGGAAGACAGATCTCCACATACAGCCCGTCTAAAATCAGAGATATTCTTTAACTCCAGCTTTTTACCGGTTTTGCGTGAGGCAAATTTTTCAATAAACTGAACCACCGATGTATGGTCGAAAACCTGCGAGTTCACGTAGCCGCCTCTCGACCAGGGGCTCGCTACCACAAACGGCACCCGATAGCCGAGACCGATGGCATGCTCCCGGGCATTTTGCTTAGATACACCTTTCTGGCTGACCTCGTCGTGGAACGTAACAAATTCATTGGCGATATTACGGATACCCGCTGAAACAGCCCCGGTGCCGGGATCCCTGTAGTCGGGGGCAACAAAAGGCAACACATGATCAAAGTACCCGTCGTTCTCATCGTAGGTTAAAATGAAAATCGTTTTCTTCCAAACCTCCTCATTGTGCGTGAGAATATTCAATATTTCTGATACATACCAGGCGCCAAACCAGGGGGCTGAAGGATGATCGGAAAAATATTGCGGCGCAACCAACCAGCTTACCGCAGGGAGCTGGCCATTTTTTACATCGTTCCTGAAATTGGCCAATACATCCGATTTCGGAACACGCATTTTTCTTTTGGTTCCTTTATGATCATATTCTATTTCTTCGAGGCTGCGATAGCCAGGATCGGCCTCATTGGTTACAAACGCATTGTTATGTAAAGCCTGTTCATGATCGCTTAGCTTCTTTTGAAGCTCTTCGCGGCAACGATCCAGTTCTTTAATATAAAATTGCTTTCTTTCAGTTAATCCTTTCCATACACGCTGTGTTTTTTCATCGTCCGGGCTTTTATCGAGCCGCTCTTTTAATTCTGCCAGGCTTTTATCGTACGCTGCCAGTTTACCGCTAAGATAGCTTTCATATTTTTTTGACCGCCGTACATGGTATTGAGAAAACCATTCCAGATCGTTATCTGTAAAATTGCCTAACCAGGCATCTTCTTCATCACTAAGGCCGGATGGAATGCTTAGTTCGTTTTGGTACACTTTCCATGACACACCATTTTCCTGCAACAGCTCGGGCAACGTTTTCCAATCAACTTCTGCATTATGATCGGCTTCATTGTTGCGCACCAGGGCAGGATTCTCAGCCAACCCGTCTTTGCGAATCGTACCCGACCAGAAATAAAGCCGGTTGGGAGTTGTTCCGGTTAAAGAAGAGCAGAAATGCTGATCACAAATAGTGAAGGCATCCGCCAATGCGTAGTTAAACGGCAGGTCCTCGCGCGTATAGAAGCCTAGTGTCATGGGCTTATCCTCAAAGCCTTTGTAACCAGTTTTTTTAGCAATCAGCCATTGATCGTACTGGCCTTTATTTCTTGCGTCCACCTGGTCTTTCCAGGTATGGGGCAGTCCACCCATCCAGGTTACCTTTGTGTTCTGCATATCCAGGCGAAAAGGAAGGTAGGATTGTCCCTCTTTATTGGTTTGCAACCATACCGGGTTGCCATTAGCCAGTTTGAGGGTTCGCGGATCATTAAACCCCCTTACACCTTTTAATGCTCCAAAGCAATGATCGAAGGAGCGATTTTCCTGCATCAATAATACAATATGTTCGGCATCTTCAAAAGTGGAGCCCTTTGCCGGATTAATTGCCATTGCCTTTTGAATAGAGCCGGGAAGCGCGGAAAATACACCCGCGCCACCCGCCAATAGTCCTGTTTTTTTTAAAAAACCTCTCCTCGAAAAGTCTATTGCCATGATGCTCTAAAATTATGGTATTAACATGTTACTTAAGCAGCCACATTGTTTCATTTACGTTATCGCTACCGCTATACTGGCTTTTAATAGCGGCATCCAGGTTCTCACTGTTATTTGTGAGCTCGGTGGAAGGATACAGCCAGCGAAGCGGAAATTTTGTAGAGGGTGTGTTAAGGTTAGTAGATGGGTTTAAAAGAAACTCCGGGTAACCGGTTCTTCTATTTTCATACCAGGCATTGTAATCACAATTCTGTAAAAAACCGGCCAGGTATTTTTGTGTAATGATCTGCTTGATCTGGTTTTCATTACTGCCCGTTAACGCCACCCCGGCTGTTGAAGGATAGCCATTTATATAGGCATCGTCCATTGTTACACCGTGCCTGTATGCTACCGGCGTGTAGTTTACGAGAAACTTCATTGACTGCTGTATACCGGCTGCATAGTGCGTTTGAGCCGGTACGCCGGATATCCAGCCTCTTACAGTAGCTTCCGCAAGCAGGAATTTCACATCCCATACACAGAGCAGGCCTACGGGTTCGGCATTAAACAATTCTACATATCGCTTATTAAAGTCGGAGAAATTGCCCGCATTGTATGCTCCTACAATATCGGCCATTGTATTGGAAGGTTCCAGGCCCAGGTAAGAGTCGTAGCTGGAGGCTAAACCTCCTGCATTGATTTTTGCCGGGGCAGGTTCGGCTACATAAAATAAGCGCCTGTCCTGGTTGGCTTTTAAAGGATTAACAAATGTTGTGGTTAAGGCTGAGTAAATAATAAAAGGGTTCGTTTGAACAGGAGTATTAGACCAGGGATAACAGCTCCCGGCCGCATTCTGGTAAGTAACGGCAAAGTTATCGGTATAATCCTCCATCAGGGGCCGCTCGGCTACAATTTTCTGAAAACGTCCCGTTACATTCAGGTCCGCATCAGCAGTTTTTTTATACAGATTCATTAAAACATGTAACTGAAAAGAGTTTACCAGTTTTCTCCATTTGGCAATTTTTCCTCCATAAATAATATCTCCCGAAAAATCAGCGCCAGCTTTGAATAACTCGTCGGCCTGGTCTAACTCATTTAAAATACCTTTAAAAACCTCTTTTTGACTATCATACTTCGGCTTGATATTTTTATCTGATTCGCCTTTTATTGCTTCTGAATACGGAATATCGCCTACCCGCATAGTGGTCTGAAAAAACTGCCAGGCTCTTATAAAATGGCCCAGGGCCGTGTATGAGTTTTTCAGTACGTCGGAAGGCGCATTAGCTATCATCGGATCTACATTGCGTAAAACCGTCAACCGGTTAAAATCTATGCGTCCAAACCTGTTGTACTGCATGGATTCGGGGCCGCCTTCTTTCCAGATCGTGTACTTACCCAGCATGAAGGGTTGTGCGAATGCTTTTTGCGTGCTTATATCGCTTACGGTGACAGATCCCAGCATGCTGGTAGCCAGCCACTCTGACCGTGCGGTATTGGTGGTGTCGGGATTTGTATTAATCTGATCAAACTTGCTGCAACTTATAAATGCCACAATGGCTATGCAGCACAGCAACATATATTTATATATAGAAAGATTCATAGTATTTTTTTTATTTTCTGTAAATTGATTAAAGCCCTAGTTTAATATTGAAGCCTACCATCCTTTGGGAAGGTGCATTCAGATCTTCTGTGTCCCTGTCGGGATCAGAAAACTTAAACTTAGTCACCAATAGTACATTCTGAGCGGTTAAAGACACAGAGGCATTTTTAATTTTGGAATTCCCCAGGAAAGATTTGGGCAACTGGTAGCCAATTGAAATTTCCCTCAGCTTGGCAAAACTTTCGCTCATTACGCCGTGTTCGCCTTTTCCTGAAATATCCTGCATATAGCTTTGATATCCTACAGCAACATCGTTGGGCGCATACTGGCGCGTGTCGCTGGTAATATTACCATATTTATCGTATTTTACTTCTCCCGAAACCACTTTCACACCGCTTCCCACATAGTTTTTCAACCCGTTTACTACTTCATCGTAACGGAACTGGTTATCGGTATCGGGGTGCACGCCTGTATCAAACATTTTGTCCCAGATATAATTGTACATCAAACCACCAATACGGCCGTCGATAGAAATACCGAAAATGATATTCTTCCAGTTAACCGTGTTTGAAAAACCGAATGAAAAATTAGGGTCGCCATATCCGATCTGGTATTGGTAATCACTTTCAACCGGGTAGCCGTTCTGGTGAATGATATTACCATTGGGATCTTTAAGCAGTATGTCTCTTTTGTAAACGTCGTAACGCCCTCCTACCTTGGTAAACGCATCATCGGCTGAATAAACCGGATCCAGCTTTTTATAGTATCGATGCTGGAATGACCAGTTGATCAAGGAGTTCCAGGTAAGGTTTTGATTTTTTATAACAGTTCCATCCAGGGTGATCTCCATACCACGGCGAACCAATTGCTCCCCGGTATTAATCAATGTAGTGGCAAAGCCGGATGCAGAGGAAATTGTTTGTGATATTTTCCTGTCGAAATATAGCTTATTGAAATAAGCGATATCCAAACGAAGCCTCTGTTTGAACATATACGCTGCTGTTCCTATCTCCCAGGTTCTTTCGGTAGTTGGCAACAGATCAAGCGGGTACAGGTTATTAGGATAAGAAGCGGCAACACTGCCTAATACAGATCCGGGAGTGTACGCCCTGTTGATCTCATAAATGCTTGCGGCATATTTCGAAACCGTCCACGATCCTCTCAACTTCCACATATTCACCCATTGGGGCATAGGAATGTATTCCGAAAGAATGAAGCTACCTGCAACGGAAGGATAAAAATAAGAGCGCTCTTTCTGCGGTTGTGTAGAGAACCAGTCGTTCCTGCCTGTTACGTCAATAAAAATCGCGTTATCCCACGACAATGTAGCTTTACCATACAAACTGTTTACCTGCGACCGTTCAAATCCAAAGTTAGTTACGATGGCATCCTGCCCTAAAACGGTAGAAGGAATAGCATTCGCCAAAGAATACCAACCCGGAACATTCAGCCCGTTTCGGGTACGCGCGCCCTGCTGACGAAATTCCAGGTAACGCATAGACCCGCCCCCTAACACATCTACTCCAAATTTTCCAAAGCTTTTCTGATAGCTTAATATCGCATCAGTGGTAGAAGTAAATCCCCAGCTTTGATGCTGGCCATAGAGTCCTTTTGCGTTCCAGCTCCAGCTCATAGAGCCCAGGCGATCGGGGTCGAGTCGAGAATTAATATTCTGCCCCCTCGTGGAAATAGCACCTATGGCGTTTCTTACAATATCTTCGTCCTTAAAATAATCATACCCGCTGCGGAGCATTAACTTCAGATCGGGCGTAAATTTATAATTAGCAGTTAGGCTGGCATTGAACAAATTCTGGTTAAGTCCCCATAACTTCTCGTAAGCCATGTAATAAGGATTATCATACCAGTTCTTATACAACCAGTTTTGTTTTTGATCTTTAACGGCCCAATAATCCTTGTATTGCGAAAGATCATACTCCGGCCCGGTCCACATTAATATCTGGTAGAGATACCCCTGATCGCCGTAGCCCGATCCCCATACATTTGGCGCTTCCTTACGGGTATAGCCCATATGCGTTTCCAGGCTGAACTTATTGCCGGCACGCATTTCTCCGCTCATAGTAAAGTTGGTGATCTTTAATGTTTGATTGGGAAACTGTCCTTTATTATAAATATGGTTGATGCCGGCACGGAAATAGCCATTATCGCCTGTTTGCGTAACGCTGATATTGTTGTTGGTAACAAACCCGGTTTGCATAAAATTCTTCAGGTTATCTTTTCCCCGGGTGATTAGGGGCATCTTTTCTTCTTTTTTTGTAACAGGATTCCACTGAAGAGCGCTGTCTCCAATATTCAGTTTGGGCCCCCAAACATAGTCGTCTGTTATTTTACCATTTTCTCCATGCCCATAAGAAGTTTGCACTTTAGGAATGGCAAGGTATCCCAGTGTAAACATATTGTTGCTGTTAAAGTCAACAGACAGCCCTTTGCCTTTTCCTTTTTTGGTACTGATCATTACAGCACCATTTTTACCATCGGCGCCATACAATGCTGCGGCTGTAGGACCTTTCAAAAAGTCTATGCTTTCAATATCATCTGTTGGTATATCACGCAACGTTACATTAGAGTATTGAACACCATCGATAATGATCAACGGAGTTTCACCACGCATTTCAAGATTGGGTTTGCCATTGAACTCTGTTGAGTTTTTTACCACCAATCCGGCTACTTTGCCGGTAAGCGAAGTACCCAGGTCAACTCCTTTTACGGTTTGCAAACTTTGGCCTCCTACTTTTTGCGTGGCATAGCCCAGGGCCTTTTCCTGACGCTTTATACCCAGTGCAGTAACCACTACTTCATCCAGCGATCTTTCAGCGTCCAGTAATACTACATTAACTGAGGTCTGACCGTTTACTTTCACCGTTTGAGATTTATAGCTGACATGTGTAAAAGTCAGTTCGGCATTTTCATTTACTTCAATGCTATATTCTCCTTTGGAGTCAGTAACTGTCGTTTTCCCCTTGTCAGAAGTGATCGTCACCCCTGCTACAGGTTCTCCTTTATCGTTCGCCACCATTCCTTTTACAATAATAGTAGCGATGGTTTTTTCCCGCACGACAATCAGTTTATCATTCAGCTTCTGAAACTCCAAACCAGTTCCGTCTAATAACGTAGGGAGCAGATTCAGTACCGGCACATCTTCTATCTTCAGGGTGATGGCAATTCTGTCAACAACTTTGTCACTGAATGCGAAACGGAAATCGGATTTTTTTTCTATTGTTTTGAGTACTGAAGAAAGCCTGGCTTTATTCAGGTCCAGGGAAACGGTTTCCTGGGAATGAAGCGTTTTTGCTGCAACATGCGTAGCGGTGAGGCATAGCAAGGCAATACATAATTTCATAAACAACAGTTTTTTAAGCAGCCCATGGAGCCGCCTATTCAAGTAAGCACTTTTTTTCATACTTTTATTTTGGTTTTAATTAAAAAGGTGGAAGGCTTTTCCCTTCCATTTTTCATTACCGGGGGAGGAATGGCCGCAATCCGTTTCTCCCTTTCTGTTGGCGATTTTTTTTCTTACATGACTTATTTATTTATAATGATGGTATTTCCCTCTTTTTTGTAGGAAAACGGGTAGGACAACTGCAAAGCTTTTAATATTTCGTCAATAGATTCGTTGGTAAAATTGGCAGAATACAGGTACTGCTGCACTTTTTTGTCTGGTATAGTGATGGTAACGCCAAATTTTCGCTCCAATACATTCTTAATCTCTTCCATAGACCGCCCCTCAAAAATGAGCAGGTCCTTTGTCCATGCTGTTTCAACAGCCTGCTTCTCATCGTAGTAAGACAAAGGAGTCACTTCTCCCCTGTTTTCGCTGCTGGCATTGGAAAGCAAGGCTGAAGAATCTGTTTTTATAGTAAACTTTTGGTTTACCTGCAGCGTTTTATACACCTCCTCCCTTCCGTTTTTATCTACTATTATCTGAACGCTTCCTTCTAAAAGTGATGTTTCGCTAAGCCGGTCGTTTTTATACGCCTTTACATTAAACCTTGTTCCCAGCACTTTTACCTTATAGTCTTTTACGTGTACTATAAAAGGAAGATTTTTATTATGCGTTACATCAAAAAATGCTTCTCCAACCAGGTAAACATCCCGGTTGGTACGGGAAAAACCCTCAGAAAGCTTCAATGAGGAGCCCATATTCAGGGTAATGGTCGAGTTATCAGGCAACGCCAGTGTTTTAAGTTCGCCCGCTTTTGACTGAACCGGAGTGACAGATGACGCAATCCGCTCTATTCCTTTCCTATTGCCTGCTACAGGCTGGCGGGATTGATAAAACACACCCAGCGCAATTACAACACAGGCAACAGCTGCAACAGCCCAGGCCTGTTTTCTTTTACCAGGTACCCTGTTCGATGAATTGCCGGCAGGATTTAACGGCTGAACAACAGCCTCCGGCAGGTAAAGCGCATGACCGGCTTTATCTTCGCCGGCAGACAGTTCATTTTGTTTTTTCTGAAGCATCAGTTTCAGGCCAAGTACCAATAACCTGGCCTCTTCCACGGCAGGAAGCGCTTCGGGGTGCTGCTCCAGGTATTCGTCCCAGAACGACCTGTCACCGGCATCCTGTTGCATGCAGTAAGCAATAAATGAATCGTTGACAACCAGGTCTTCTACTGAATAAAGCATAATAGCAGCGCTCCGTTTAATTAAATAGACGGATGACCGGTAAAAATCTAATCGCTTTTATTCAAAAAAATTCTGAGAAAATAAAATTCCAAGTAACGCGGCTAATTTCAGGTTGGCGATCTTGCCGGAATGATCCGTTAGGTTCCGCCGCAACAGCTGAATTCCTTTGGAGAGATTATTATAAACTGTCTGGTAGGTAAAACCGGTTTCTTCCACAATTTGTTCGGTGGTTAACCCCCTGTAGTATTTCATGTAAATAACACGCCGGTAGCGGGCCGGAAGTTTTTTATAGGCCCCCGCAATTCTTTCTATCAATGCTGCATCTGACTCCAGATCTTCAATAATATCTTGTGTAGACGGCACATCGGGAGTGACCTCAAATGACGGTTTAGATTTATCTGCGCGGTACAAATCTATCAACCGGTTTTTAAAAGCAGTAAGCAGAAATGCCTCCGGGTTTTTGATTTCACCCAGTTCTTTTTGCAGGATATCCAAAAAAAATTGCTGCACAACGTCCTTCGCCTCTTCGTAGCTGTAGCCCTTTTGACAGGCAATTGCCAAAAGCCGCCCCCTATGATTGCAATACCAGTTGTCTATACTTCTCATGAAATGGCCCTCCAATCTCTTATCAAAGATACGCCTAGAATGACGATCGGAAAACGATCAATCGGTTGCGCACCTTACCGGGATAAAACGAAGCCTGCAGCACACCATTGGAGTGTTATATCTCAATACCCCTGAGTTTACGGTATAGTTTTAAGGCATACACATCAGTCATGCCCGATATAAAATCGAGCATACGCATTACCTTTTCATACGGTGAACCCGCTTCATCAAACCGGAACTGCTGAGGCAACAACTCCAGCACTTTTTTGTGTTCTTTATCTCTTTCTTCCTTAGGTGTTAATGCAGCGGTAACAAAGTCTTCCACCAAACCCGACATAATACGGAACCCCGCAATTTCCAGCTCGATTACTTTTCTGGCATTATAAATCCTTGCTATTGAAACCTCGCTGATTCGTTTCAAGGCGTCCTGCATACCCGGTATCGCGTCTAACAGGCTTTGGTTGAAATTGCCATCCAGAATTTCGTCTTTGTGCTGCCAAAATACTTCAGTACATTTATTGATCAGCACATTAATAGCTTTCGCGCGCAGGTAAGCAATAGACTCATTTGGATCAGTGCGCAGGTCTTCGGCTATTTTTTTTACCCGTTCAATGTTACTGGTATGGTGCTGTATGATGTTGATAAAGCTATCGCGCACTTCCTCATAATCCAGCAAACCCAGGCGATGCGCATCTTCGAAATCAATGATATTATAGCAGATATCATCTGCCGCTTCTACTATGAAAACAAAAGGATGACGCTTGTACACCATCAGTTCCTTCTCTTCATCGATCACCATGTTCAGCTCCTTAGCTATGGCCAGGAAAACAGGTTCGTCAATATTAAAATAACCGTATTTTTTTTGATGCACCAACTTCTTATTGCCTGATGCCAGTGACTCGCACGGATATTTGATGATAGAGCCCAATGTGCTGTAAGTAAGCCGGAAACCGCCTTTCGCACGTCCATTCTGATGCATGGTTAAAATACGAAGGGCATTGGCATTTCCTTCAAAAGTTGTAAGATCTTTCCACTGCGCGGGCGTAAATAACTGCTTGAATGCAATATCATCGGGTTTTTCAGTATCTCTTTTCCTGAAGTATTTGGAAATAGCATCCTCTCCCGAATGACCAAAAGCCGGATTACCCATATCATGCGCCAGGCAGGCGGCAGCAATTACATATTTCAGGTTATTGGTATAAAAGTCTGTGGCCCGGCTGTCAGCGGCCACCTGGGGCAACTGCGCCAGCCGCTCTCCTATTAAGCCTCCCAAAGACCGGCCTACGCTGGCCACTTCGAGTGAATGCGTTAAACGGTTGTGAACAAAAATTTCCTCCGGCAATGGGAATACCTGGGTTTTATTTTGCAGCCGCCTGAAGGGACTTGAAAATATGATGCGGTCCCAATCTCTTTCATAATCGCTTCTTTCATCTTCCGTTGTATATTCAATGCCATACCTTCTCGAAGAAAAACAGTTGACCCAGTTCATTGCCATACCTAAAATTTTGCAATGCCAAAATTATAGGAAAGCCGCTTTAGATCCTATATTGATTAAAAGTGGCCTGCTTTAAATACTACCCATTAGTACGGCCGGTTTGGAGCAACAGCTCTTTCACCCGCTGCTTTATATAACCATTCTTAAAGTAAGGGTAAATATTTTCGCCGGGGCAGGTAGTCATTTTACTGTGATCCCGGTGCGTTGAAATAGTTTCCGGATCAATTTTGTATTGAATGCAGAAGTGAGCGATGAGCCGGGAAAGCACATCCAGGAGGTGTTGATTCATTTTCTGCTGACCATAATTACCCAGAAAACAGATCAGCAAATGCCCGGAAGGATCGTATTCGGTATTTGTTTCACCAACGGTAAGCGGATTACGACCTTCATACACGGTTCCATCGGGCGCAATGAGGTAGTGATAAGGGATGTCCGTCCATTTCCGGTCGGGCCCCATACACCAGGTCTGAATATTTTTCAGGCGGGTGGCAGCGCTTGCTGTATCCGGTAATACTTTGCCTCCTTCGTGATGCACCGTGATGCGTACAGGCACCTGCTGCTTGTACGGGCGCGGCTCGCTGGCATTCCAGGCTTTACGCGATTCAATATGTACAATATCGGGGAAGACCGTTGTTTTTATACTTTCATTACCCGATCGGTCTACAGCACTTACTGCAATGCTGTTCAAGGTATTTTTTCCTTCACTGTTTTTTAAAGAGAGCGATCGTTCTCCGCTGTTCAGTATTTGATAGCCCCAGGTTTTGCCATATTGGTAATATACCACCCATTGAAATACGTCACCTTTATTTGTATGAGACCAGTTAATGGTAACTGCATCCTGCTCCTTTTTCAGCGTAACCCGGGGAGCTTTGGGTGCTGTATTATCCAGCCAATCGCTGGGAGGCACCAAAGCCTGCTTTTTATAAGGTCCATCCAATAATGCCCGGGCAAGGCCGGGATTTTTTGTAAGGGAGGAAATGCTCCAATGCACCACGCCGCTGCTTTTAGGCGTTATGCCCCGGCTGATCATGATTTCGTTAATAACCTCTGTAGTGTTGGCGGAACCGGTATCGCGGCCTACGCTTAAGCCAGGCCATAAATGCCGGTGCATCGTATTCTCTCCCGACCACCATCCGAGGAGAACGGGGTAGCTTTGCGCCAGCTTGCTGGTAGGCCAATACAATTGAGGAGAGAAATAATCGATCCAGCCCTTGTTGAGCCAGAGCTTAGCATCGGCATACAGCTCTTCATACTGATCAAAGCCTTCTACCGATGAAGGATAGCCGGGACGCCATATACCAAAAGGACTTAAGCCGAATTTCACATGCTTCTTTTCCTTCTTTATTTCGCTATATAAACGCTCAATAAAATCGTTGACGCTTTTCCTGCGCCAATCGCTACGCGATAACGTTCCACCGGCCTGCCGGTATTTTTTCCAGCTGGTGGTATCGGGGAAGTCTTCATTTTTATTATAAGAGGGATAAGGATAGAAATAATCGTCGAAATGTACACCGTCTATATCATATCTCTTTACAATATCCATTACTACGTTCACACCATGATCCTGTGTTTCCTTCAACGAGGGATCAAACCACCAATAACCCTCTTTTAAGGAAACTACCAGGCCTGGTTTTGTTTTAACCAACGACTGGTCACTGATCGGGCCACCGGCTACATGGTGGGCGCGATAAGGATTTAGCCAGACATGTAGTTCCAGTCCGCGCTCATGTGCCGCTTTTACCCAGAATTCGAGCGGGTCATAAAAAGGCTCAGGGGCCTTTCCCTGCTGCCCGGTAAGATAGTAAGACCAGGGTTCCAAAGCACTTTTATACAATGCATCGGCCTGTGGCCGTACCTGGAAAATCACGGCATTAAAATGATGCTCTTTTAAAAAGTCGAGTAACGCAATGGCTTCCTTTTGTTGTTCACCAGCAGGCAGGCCAGGTTTACTTGGCCAGTTGATATTGGCAACTGTGGCCACCCATGCTGCCCTGAACTCTCTTACGGCATCCGGAACGGTGGATGGTTGTGCGCCTGCTTGTGAGGCCTGATGTGCCACAGGCTTTTGCGATGAGCAGGACATCATTACTACAACAGCTGCTAACGACAAAAGAAGTAGATACCGGTTGCGCATATACAGGGGTTTAGGAAGCCTAAATGTACTTAATAATCTTTTTTACCGCCGCTTGCCACCGGTCAAATGCTTTAACTTCACCTCTCAAATTAGCGAGTATGATTGAACTGGTAAAAGGAGATATCACAAAAATCGAGGTAGATGCCATTGTCAACGCGGCCAACTCTTCATTGCTGGGCGGAGGTGGTGTGGATGGCGCCATCCACAGGGCTGGGGGGCCGGCCATATTGGAAGACTGCCGCAAAATCAGAGCCCGGCAAGGCGGATGTAAAGCAGGACAGGCCGTTATCACCACTGCCGGCAATTTGCCTGCCCAATTTGTGATACATACGGTGGGCCCGGTTTGGCAAAACGGCGAGCAGGGAGAAAAAGAATTACTACACCAGGCGTATTACAACAGCCTTAAACTCGCTGAAGGAAATAACGTGACCCGTATTTCATTTCCCAATATCAGTACTGGTATTTATGGCTTTCCGAAAAAGCAGGCGGCACCTATTGCGGTTCAAACGGTACAGGAATTTTTACGCGCGCAAGCCGTCATTAAAAAAGTGATTTTTGTTTGCTTCGACGACGAGAACTACTCGATTTACCGGTCACTTCTGGGTTACTGATACACTAAACAATGCACATTTGCTTCTCCAATAATCTGAATATGTTATGAGCCAACTTCTATTCGACTACCTGAACCAATTCATGGAGCTGACCAGCGAGGAACAACAGGTTATTGCCGGACTGGATCTTTTTCAGAATCTCCCCAAGAATACTATTTTATTGAAGGAAGGTCAATATTCCACCAGCAGCTATTTTGTACTGAATGGCTGCATCCGTTGTTATTACCTGGTAGATGGTGAAGAAAAAACAACAGCCTTTTACACGGAGCTGCAAGCGTTAGAACCGCCCTGCGCTATCACCCGGCAACCGTCCGATTATTATATAGCCTGTGTAGAGGATTCAATTATCCTGGTTGCCAACGATGCCATACAAAAAGAAACTTTTGAGAAATTTCCCCGGTTCGAGTCGCTGTGCAGGATCTTTTCTGAACGTCAACTGGCAGACAACCAGGCTTCCTTTGATCATTTTAAAACCTCGTCGCCCGAGGAACGTTACCTGCACCTTCAAAACACCAGGCCACACCTGATACAAAGGGTTCCTCAATACCAGCTCGCCAGTTACCTCGGGATTACCCCGCAGTCGTTAAGCCGCTTACGCAGCCGGTTAGCGGAGAAGCATTAGTGCGCTGCCATTTATTAACTTAAGTGAATGTAGGGCTCCCGGCCCCACTTTATTTTGCGTTGAAATATTTATATATAAATGTAGCAGCCAGATCAACAATGATCCTGTTACAGTCAACTCAAAACATATGAAAGCCTATTTATACCAATCGTATGGTTCGCCGGAAGTATTAAAGCAAAAAGAGATTTCAGTTCCTGTAGCTGGTCCAAAGGAATTGCTGGTAAAAGTATATGCCTCCACCGTCACATCCGGAGTTACTTATGTAAGACGGGGCATCGTACCAGGATCTCAGTTAAAGACCTTCCTGATGCGGTTAGTATTTGGAATACGTAAGCCGAGACGGCCTATACTGGGTTATGAGTTTACCGGAATTGTAGAAGCTGTTGGAGCTGACACCACCCTCTTTAAGAAAGGAGATGCCGTGTACGGCACTGCCACAGGTTTAAAAGCGGGGTCTTATGCCGACTACCTGGTAGTACCCGAAACATGGCGATGGGGCGTTGTTAGTAAGAAGCCGCCTGTATTAAACTTCGAACAGGCTGCTGCGTTGCCTATAGGCGGTATGACGGCGCTTCATATTCTTTTAAAGGCAAAGGTGAACAAAGGGCATAAAGTGCTTATATATGGGGCATCAGGAAGCGTAGGCACGTACGCGGTACAAATTGCCCGGTACTTTGGAGCCGAAGTTACGGCAGTTTGCAGCGGATCAAATCTCCCTTTGGTACTTCAATTAGGCGCCGGTAAAGCAATTGATTATACCAAGCAAAATTTTAACGAAACCGGCGAAACTTTTGACATAGTAATGGATGCTGTTGGAAAGATCAACCGACGTAGTTGCAAAGCCGTTTTGAAGAAGAATGGCAGATTCTGTTCTGTGCGATCACTGACAGAGGAAAAGGAGTCTTATCTCTGCCTGCTGCAAGAAATGATTGCAGCAAAAAAGCTGGTTCCTGTTATCGACAGAACATATTCTTTCGATCAGCTAAAACAGGCACACTGCTACGTTGATAAAGGCCATAAGAAAGGCAATGTTGTTATCAACCATTTATTATAAAAAGAACAAGCATACCGTTTAAACAGTACGCTTGCGATAAGTGATGAGGTTTTTGTATGTGCAGTATTATTGAATTACACTGATCGTATATTGATAGCTATATTCCTTTCCACGAAAACGATATGGATCCAGCGGCTTTGCTCCCCATGAGTTTAAGCCACCCACGCCTCTCTGAAACAGGTCTATATTGAGTATAACCCTATCGGCAGGCAGTACATCAGAAGCATGCTGCTGCTTTTTGGTTGTGCCCGGATCCCAATCTTCTGTGCGGTAATTGGTAGCGCTAACAGACAGCGGTTGCGCGCCTGTGATGCGTATGCCTTTGCCATTTTTATCTGTAAGGGTCAGCCAACGTACGTCCGTCTTATTACCTGCCTCCTGCGGGCGGTAATAAGGGAATGCCTGGTCAGCTACATTTCCGTTCCAGATACCCATGAAGGCATCTTCTTTCCGATCCACATAATTTTCCCAGGGACCGCGACCATACCAGGTAAAGTTGCTGAACCTGTCAGATAACTCCATGTTCATTCCAAAACGCATCATTTCAGGCAGGTCTGCCGATAATGCTTTATAATTTGCCCCGATTGTTAACGAGCCGTCTTTATTCACAGTATAAGACATATTTATGGTAGCTTCTATACCGGCAGGCTTTACTTCGTAATTGAAGGTAATGGCGCCGTCTTTTTCCTCTATATTTTTAAACGTGGTTTTTTGATTGTGAGAAGCTGCATCCCACAAGCGAAGATTGTATTGTGCCTGCTCTCCAAAATCATTATCGGTTGGAGCTCTCCAGAAGTTCAATTTAGGGTGCTTACCAAACAGCCAGCCTAAAGACGATGGGTTGAAAGAGGTAAGTCCCCGTCCGTTCTTTTGAAACTCGTAACTAATCCCTTTTGCCTGTATGAGCATTTTCTCCCCGTCTTCCTTCTTTTCCCACTCTTTATTTTCTTTTGAAGACACTTCGGCAAAATAATTATTACCACTTAGCGCAAACTCGCCTTTAGCGGCTTCAAAACCAGCAGGAAGAAACCGGGAAGCAGTGCGGGTTAAGGCGTATATATGCAGGAAGTACTCGTTACCTGGTTCTGTTTTTATTTTAGGGAGTTGAAGCTTCACATCTTTCTTTGAATTGGCGGCTACCGTTACATCAAATTTGCCTGTTGCAGCAGTATCCCCATTTTTCAATAACACCCATTTGTAGGTATATGCTTTAGGTGTGATGGGAATAAATTTAAAATCATTGATCACGTTAATAATACCGTTGCCGAGGTCCTTTGCTTCAAAGAGTATATTCTGGTATACCTTTTTTACGATATGCGTATGAGGCAGATATTGCTGATCGGGTGTGATGATACCATCCATACAAAAATTGCCTTCATTCAGCTTGTTATACCCCCGAAGGTCGCCCCCATAAGCCCAATACTCACGTCCCTGCTCGTCCATTGTTTTATAACCGTGATTATACCATTCCCATATAAAACCACCCTGCATGTTTTTACTGGTACGCATCAGGTCCCAGTAATCCTGGAAGTTACCCATACTGTTGCCCATGGCATGTGCATACTCACACATAATGTAAGGACGCTTGAGGTCTTTGACAGCATCGCGTTTCATACTTTCCCAGGATGGATACATATGGCAGATAATATCGGTATTACGATCGCGCTGGTAGGCCTGTTCATATTGCACCGGACGACTTTTGTCGCGGGCCTTTGCCCAGTCATACATGGTAAAAAATGCCTTGCCGTTACTGGCTTCATTTCCTAAAGACCAGAAGATCACCGAAGCATGGTTCTTATCTCTTTCGATCAGGCGTTTTACCCTGTCCAGGTGTGCTGCCTGCCATTCAGGAAAGTTGGAAACATTGTCAGTACCATAACCCAGGCCATGCGATTCGAGGTTGGTTTCATCTACCAGGTAAATACCATATTCATCGCACAACTTGTACCACAATGGTTGCTGTGGGTAGTGCGATGTACGAACGGCGTTAATGTTGAGCTCTTTAAACAGCCGGATATTGCGCAACATCACTGCAGAGTCTACCACCTGGCCGGTATTGGTATTAAACTCATGCAGGTTTACCCCTTTAAACAAAACCTTTTTGCCATTGATCAGCACCTGCCCGTCTTTTATTTCAACCTTCCTAAAACCGATTTTATGAGAGGTGGCTTCTATTATATGGTTCTGATCATCCTTTAAAGTGATCAGCATATTATAAAGATCAGGCGTTTCGGCCGTCCATTGTAACGGAGTTTTAACCACGCCTTCAAACCACAGCGAATCTGTTGCTCCTGCAGGTACGGTTATTTTTTTATTTTGAGCGTACACTTTCTTTCCCGCTTTGTCGAAGATGGTTACTTCAACTGTTTGGGCAGCAGCATTGTTACTATAATTCTTAATTTTTACATCCATACTAAACAAGCCATTTTTATACGCAGCATCCAGGTCGGCATGTGAAAAGAAGTCCAGTATACGGGTTGGTGCAGTGCTGTACAGGTATACGTTACGATTAATGCCTCCCAGGCGCCACATATCCTGGTCTTCCAGGTAAGTGCCGTCACTGAACTTATGCACTTCACAAGCCAGCAGGTTTTTACCGGTTCGGATATAGGGCGTAATATCAAACTCGGCCGGGCTTTTTGCATTCTCGGTATAGCCTACTTTCTTACCGTTGATCCATACATACATGGAGTTGGTGCCTCCTTCGAAATGCAGGAGTACTTTGCGACCGTCCCAGCTTTGAGGAATATCAAACTGGTACCGGTAGGCACCGGTAGGCGAATCATCTTTATTAATGAAAGGTGGATTTTTTGGAAAACCGAAACCGGTATTTACATACATGGGGATGCCAAACCCGTTAAACTCCCAGTTACCCGGCACGGGCATCTGCGTCCAGCCCGATTTACCATCGATCAGATTTTGTTGTCCTTTCTTCCAGGACCGCGTGGTAATAGGACTATAATTATTTTCTTCAAAAAAGTTTACCGGCACATCCGCCACTTTTGCTACCCAGTAAAACTGCCAGTTGCCGTTTAAAGACTGGTAGTATGGCGAAGTTTTGTATTCATTCTGCAGCGCCTGCGCTTCTGTTGCATAGGGCAGCGATGTGGCCCTTGTATTTTCTTTATTGATCGCAAATACTTCGGGGTTCTCCCAATCGGGCTTTGTTTGTGCGTACACTCCTGCTATGCTTAAGCAAGTTAACAGCAATGACATTGCTTTTTTCATCTTCAATTATTTTTTATGATATAAAGGTCTTTTTCTTATTGGCAAACCGTTGTTAATACATTTTAAAACATGGTACCTTATTCTGCCCATGTACCTGCAGCCGGCAAGCCGTCCCTCCGCATCTGCTCTATAATAAGACAATTATAAACGAAGTCCCAGCTGGATGTAACTTCAGAATTCTGATTCAAACCGTAGGGCCACCAGTGCTGGGTGTCGCCGCTGAGTTGAGCGCCGGCAGATCTTTGTATTTTGTTCAGCAGGTCGTTGGCAAAATTACCCTGGTACTTACCTCCCACGATTTTACCCGTCCACCAGCTGGTAGTGCCGGTACCAAAAGTATGATTTAACTCATGGAGCATCGTACGCAGGTTCTGGTATCCTTCTCCTGTTCCAAAGCGCATCCAGCCTTCGTTATTGGCATCTGCTGTGGCTACCCCGGGAACATAGTTGATCCATACATGCTTTACTGCCGATGTATAGTTATTGACGTACCACACGGCACTATCTATAGCTATTTGCAAACGGGCATAAGCCGCCTGTTCCGCAGCTGAAGGAGTAGCTGATTTATTGAACGTATAAGTAAGATTGCCTTTGCGGATGGTTTTAAACTTCATAGCAGTGCTGTAGCTAACGCCCCCTCCATTCTTAGCATAAGCCCGAACATAATATTCTGTCTGAGGTTGCAAACCGGTTATAACGCCCGTATATTTACCCGTTCCTTTACCGGCATCGATACTCCTGCTATCTGTTATCGTTGGATTTTCTGTAAGCGCCCAGCAGAGGCCGCGTTCGGTAACGGGATCGCCTCCATCTGTTGTCAACTCCACTTCCCAATGCGCCAAAGAACTACCAATGATGAAAAGCGGCGATACATTGAAAGAGGCAGACCCAATGGAAGATGTAGTGAACGACACTTCATTTCCGTAGGCAATACCGGCAGCATTAACAGCATATGCACGAACATAATATTTTGTGGACGGGGACAAGCTTGTTAACCTGCTGGTGAACGAGCCATCGCCGGAGGCGGTAGCAGTATTAAACTTTATGTTGCTGATGGTAGGCAAAGGCGAGGTGTTCAATACGATTCCCTTTTCTGTAACGGTTCCGCTGCCACTGCTGGTTATACGGCCTCCGGCCTGGGCCTCAACAGTTGTAATGGTATGGATGTCGTTTGTAACAATGGTTGCCAGGTTAGCCTTACCGGGCGCCGGTTGGTCGGGCTTTTCCGTTTCAGCGCCTCCTTTTGAACAAGAACAAAAATGTAGTAATGAATACATTGATACTGCCAACCATAAATATTTTTTTAATCTCATTAGTTATGAATTAGTGACAAGTAAGAACGCAGCCGGTTCAATTAAAAAGAGTCCTTTGAAAGAACAGATTCCTTCAAAAGACTCTTCATTACTTAAAATTATAATGCACCATTTATAAATACTCGATCTTATATAATTTAACCGATTTGATCTTATTGTAATATCCGCCCCCTGACGGTGCCGTTAACGTGCAGACGAAGCCAATAGAAACCTGTTTGGTCCCGGTTAATGTAAATTCCATGGTTTTCCCTTCTAAATTGGCAAAGCCGATACCCGCACCGGTAACATTAGCTACATCAGGCAGCGTGGTTCCTTCAGCCACGCTTATAAATTTAGATCCGCCGGTATTGAACTCGGTCATATCTATACTAAACCTGTAAGTTCCGGCCGGTAATGTTATTGTTTGGTATATTTTACCATTGGTAACATTAGGCAGGCCCCAGCCGGCTTCCATAGAAATATGTCCTACATTGGATCGTTTTTCATACGATCCGAATCCGCTGGCGTTGTTTACTGCAGCATTGCTGATCCAATCTGCCAGTACGCCCCACCTGTTATTGCTGGCGATCGAGCTATAGTTAACATTAGGACCTACGTTTTTAAGATAGGTGGTGGTCACATCTGTCTGGCTGAACTTGGGAATATACTTTGTTGTATAAGTAGTATAAAATGTATCGATAGATAATGTATCGGGCCTGAACATCGTTCTAAACTGTATGCTGGTTTTTTCTTTAAAATCAGTCAGCCTGGTGGCAATGGAATCAATAGGAACTCTTATAGTTCGTTGCTGACCGGATGCATCGGTATATGTCATATCAGTTGCAAAAATCCCGCTCAACCTATCCATTGCGCCCCAGTCTATTACCGTGAGGCCAGCTTCATTCGTAAATGCGTTATTAATAGGACGATTTAAAAGAGTACCGGAGTATCTTTCGCCATACACCCTGCCAGCTTTATAAGTTGGCACCGATTCGTTGCCCAGATTATCGTAGGTGTAAATAATAAAATTGTGCACGCCTTCCTGCAAATTTTTTAATTCGACAATTAAAGTATCTACATTTTGAGTACGGGTTACGGGCACCACCATTGAATCGGCTTTGTTATTCCAATAAATAACACATTTGGTTACTTTAGGATCTGCCAGCAAAAGTCCTCTTATTATAACCCTGTTTTTGCCTGAATATATTTTTATAGAATCCAGCTTTCCCGTATAGGTTATTTCGCCTCCTTCTGTAAATTTCTTATATGCATCCTCTTTAGAACAGGAAGCAAGCAAGCATGCAATGACGCAGGCAATTGTAATAACAACAGCACTGAAATGTATAGATTTTATTTTGATCATTTGAAGAGATTTAGTGATTACAACTGTTTTATTACCTGGGATCTCCAAACACACGAACTTCCGCTATGGCGAAATAGGTTGTCCCCTGCCAGTTTTTATTGCTTTTGATGCGCAGGTATTTCACTTTAGGCGTTCCTGCATCAAAAGTGTAACTGATACCCGCCCTGGCTACTTCCAGGTCTTCGGCAGTATTGACACCGTAAGGAGTACCGGATGGCTTCACCGATTTAAATGTTCCCAGCTTTACCCAATTGTTAAAACTTCCGTCAGCCGGGGGATTGTTAGAACCCCACACCTCAAAATCGAGCAGGTTTCCTGCGTAGAAATAGGTACGGCCGTTAAAATATTCGCCATAATCATAAATAACAATACGGCTTAGGGTAGCCAGTTTACCAATATCAAAAGTGATCCACTGTGGAGTAAGCACTGCCGAACTGGTCATAGTTACAGCAGGCCACCAATCTGCGATACCGTCCCACATTCCGGTCATTGGTGTGGACGGGTGCAGTCCAACATCTCCGGGTAAAGTCACTGCCTTAAATCCTGATCTCGGAATTTCCGCTTCATACAGAGGAGTAATTTTTGCAAATAATGTGTCGCTATAATTCAGCCAGCGGTCCCGTACGGTAACCGCAAAATTCCGGGGAACAGAATCATAACCCCGGATGGTTCTTATTACATCTTCAGCCGAGGTGTATATGTTGTTAGCCGTTGGTTTAAGAACGCCGGTGCTGTCTTCTGCAAACACTTCAAATGCCATGCTGGATTTGGAGATGTTTTTAGCCGTAACTCTTATCCCGCTAAAATCGGGTGAAAGCGCTAGGCTCCTGAAAACACCCCAAATAGGATTTTCGAGAGGAGTGATCTTTACTGATACCGGCTCAGACGCCATCTCGCTCCTGTTCACAGCATATAATTTTACCTCGTGTTCTTCTGTATCTCCAAAACCTTCGACGGTTAAATTATTGATGTAGTAAGAAGCTTTTACTTCCATTTCACGCCCGTTAGCCAGATTGTAGACGGCTTTTACATATAGCAAGTCCGGGTCTGAAGGAAGCGCATAGGTAATGGTTGCTTTGCCCGGACCGGCGGTCCACTGCACATTAGATATTCTCCCCGGGGGAGTACTGTTTTTTTCAAGTGGCTCCAAAGTTCTTTCCTTACCGCAACCCAGCCAGAGCAAAGCAGCGAAAGACCAGATGAGTATATATACTTTATTCATAACTATAAAGTTTTAAGAATTTTAATTCGTTTTTATTACCAACCCGGGTTTTGTACCAAATTGGGGTTTACTCTCAAATCATCTATACGTATAGGCCATAAATAGTCGCGTGGCGATACAAAATTTTGTGTATAAATAGTACGTACCCTGTAGTAGTCGGGCGTTTTATCCTGGTATACACTCCATCCGGTTATAGCCTGGTTAATAGACTCTGCCGCCTTTTTCCAGCGACGGAGATCCCAGAAACGTTGTCCTTCAAACGACAATTCAATACCTCTTTCCTGATGAATAATATCGCGCATACCATCCTTAGTGGTATACTTGGTTGGATTAGTTGAGTATTTAGACCAGGCAGCTGCCACCCCTTCCAATCCGGCACGCGTTCTTATTTTATCAAGGTATACCAATACATCCCCGATAGGGCCCTGGCTTTCATTGAGTGCTTCGGCATACATTAGATACAAATCGGGTAAACGTATTTCCGGCCATGGATAATCCCTGTAATTAATACCCTGGTTGCTGTTGGTATGTGTTGCATTCCAGTCTACCAGCTTCTTAACAAAGTAGCCTGTTTCGTTTAAAAAACCGAGGGCATCGGTTGCTCCGGAAGCCTGTGTATACTTAGCCTCTACCACCCAGGTATTCTCATCAGTATTGGAAGGGCTATCATACTTATACCACACCCCACCGTCAAAACCAAGAAAAGCATAAAACCTTGGCTCCCGGTCGAAGTTGATGCGGGCGGTTTCATAACCTTCTTTTATATAAAATCGTTCTGAAGAAACTGCTAATCTTGTGGTATAGCGATTACTAAAGTCAATAAGCTTATCCTCGTTAATAGGTACTCCATGGCTGGAGTAAAACATCTCTACAATTTTCATAGGAGCAGCAAACTGCATACGTGCCTGCCCGCTCGCTTCAGCAGCCAGTTTAGGCATAGCACGGGCCTGCATATCAAATCCTGCGCGACTGTTGGGATTGGCCCACACATGCTCTGTGCTCCATCTTTCTGTCATAGAGGTCCTGATACTTAACTGCAGCAGGGTAGTGTCAGACAGCTGAAAGGTAGTTCCTAAAAACCGGTGCAGGCTATGGCCTGCGGCTTCAGCAGCATCAATTGCAGCTTTTGCATACTCCGCGGCCTTGTCCCATTTAGCTGCATCATAGCTGGCAGGGAAAAGATTCACTCCATCCTTATCTTTAAAATTTATGTAGTCGGGATTACCATTAAAAAGCGGGCTGGCGGCTAAAAGCCAAAGTTTTGCTTTTATGGCCAGGGCAATGGGCCTGGTTATTCTACCCAGTTCAGTTGACCTGTCTAAAATAACAGGAGGGAGATTCGGAGCAGCCTGGTCTAGCAGACCAGAAATGTAATTTACACACTCATCAAATGGCTTTCTCTTAATACGTACTTCTTCTTCGGGTGCACTGATATCAATATTCACGTCAACTAAAGGAATAGGGCCATACATGCGTAGCAGATAATAGTGGTAGTATGCTTTCAAGAAGGTAACCTCTGCTATCCATCGTGTACGCTCATCTAACCGGAGGTCGCGCACCTTACTAAGGTCTTTTACATTTTCCAAAAATATGTTGCAGTTGCGGATAGCTTTCCAAAGCCCGTATCTGTCTCCCGGGCCTCCGCCCTGCCACCAGCCTCTCCAGGCATCCAAACGAGGCTCTGCTGCATTTTGCCCGCCGGTTGCTATGCCGGAGATATTCAAAGTGCCCCAGGCGTAAGCATCCAAATCCCTGGGATTGCGGGGAAGCCATATTTCGTCACCTCCTAAAAGCCCGATATTATAAACAGGATCTCCGTTACGGGGAAGAAAAGAGTAGCAGGTAAATAAATATTTTTCTGCTTCTGTACGCATCGTAAAAGCATTATCAATCACCGCGATATTATCCGGAACAATATCAAGGTATTTATTACAGGAAGTTCCGGCTGCAACCAGGATAATTCCTAATACCATTATATGCCTTTTTACAGCGCCGGTAAAAAAATTATAGATTTTCATTTTTATATTCAGTTAAATAAGACAATAATTAAAAAGCAATCTGTAACCCGAAATTGTAAACACCCTGAATAGGATAACCCAGCCCAGAACCGCCCATTTCCGGATCCCACATCTTAAACTTGCTCCATACTGCCAGATTGGTTGCACTCAGGTAAACCCGCATAGAGGTAAGACCAAACCTTTTAATCATGCCAGGCTTAGGGTTAAAGCCCAGCTCGGCATTCTTAAAGCGCAGAAAGCTGCCATTACGCATCCACCAGGTGGAGGTTTCGCCGGCTACTGTTTCCCTGCTATTATTGTTTACAAAGTTTTGGCTGAGACGCGGCCACATCGCATAAAGATTTCGGTTTTCTTCGCTCCAATAGCTATCAGCAATTACCTGTAACAGTGCATTCTGGCTGCCATTGTTAAATACAAACGGGGCTATGTTCTCAGAGTTAATGAAGAAGGAAGACCTTGCAGAGCCTTGAAAAAACACGCTCAGGTCAAAACTTTTATAAGCTATTGTCCCGCCAAATCCATAAATAATTTCCGGAGACGTAGGAAAACCTATGGCTACCTGATCACGGTTATCAATAACGCCATCGTTATTAACATCGCGGTACTTAATATCTCCACCACCATATGATCCTCCATTAGCCACACCAGGCGTACCGCCAAATTGTATAGGCGAATTCATAGCTTCATAGTCATCCACAAACAAACGCTCTGCTATATAGCCATAACGTTGCGCCATTGAATTCCCTACGCGAGAAAGATACCATTCATTGCTGCCATAAGTAGGTTCGTCATATTTCAATACCTTGCTGGTAGCATAGGTAAAATTTCCCCGTAATTGAGTGCTCCACCCTCCGCCAAAGTCTTTATTGAAGGTGGTCATCACATCTACTCCCTCGCTCTGACCTTCGTTCGTATTTGCTATAATGTTGGCCTGAAGCCCCATGGTTGTAGGTATGTAGGTACGGCCGCTGAGTATATTGGTTCGTTTGTTGCGATATACATCTACATTAAGCTCCCAGGCCTTGAAGAGCCGTAAGTCCATCCCTAAATTTATTTGTTCCGATTTTTCCCAGGTAATATTGGGGTTAGCATAGCGACTTACTAAAACTCCGGGCCTGTTATATCCATACAGTTCTCCAAAAGTAGCCCCATAATCAGCATTGTTCATTCCTACCTCTGAAAGATAGAAAAAGCGATCAGCCGCATTTCCAATCTGATCGCTGCCTACAAAACCATAGGTAGCCCTTAACTTAAAATTATTAATGACATTAGTAAGTGGCTCAAAAAACTTTTCATTAGAAACCACATAACCCAGGCCGAAAGAAGGGAAAAAGCCAAAGCGGCTGTTTTCAGCAAAACGCTCAGACCCGTTATAACCAAAGTTAAACTCGGCCAGGTAACGGTTATCGTACCCATAGTTAAATCGTCCTGAAAGGCCCTGGTTTCTTGCCGGCAATGATAGTTGCAGGCTGCTCATATTGCCGGATACATAATTACGCATTGTAGTAATCAGCATGCCTCCAACTGTATGCTTCCCAAAAGCACGGTCGTAATTGAGCGCCGCCTCGGTATAGAAAGTAGCCAGCACATCTCTTGCGCCTGCAGAGAAGTTAAGGTATTCGGTACCTACGGTTCCTATCGACCCTAAGCCTCCGCCATTCAGTCTTAGCAGGGTTACTTCACCATCGGTAAGTTGCGTAGTATAATAATAGGGATTGTAGTTCCTCGATACACTCAGGTACGACTCCCGTCTTACGTAAGACATCAGGCGGGCGTTTAATCCCCTGGTGATTGCATTGAGGTTTTGTTTCAATTCGATCTGCGCCTGTACATTCGAACGGTTATATTCCGAATAGCCTTTCACCATTTCGGCATAAGGATTTACATATAAGCCGCCGTTAGGCGCTATAGCATTACCAAATAATGGATGAGTAGGAAACTCCGCCATCGAAGAAGGATAAATAGCAGGAAACATCACCGGATTGGCCCAGATAGCAGTGCGAAAAATACGGGAGCCTCCGTTTTCCCCGTTCGCACCTAACAGAGGCCCTTTATAATCATCGAACTGGGCATATACTCTTACTGCAGCGTCGGTTGTACGTGTAAGCTTAAGATCAACATTCGACCTTACACTGTAATTGATCAGCTTTACATTACTATTAAAATTATTGAGCTTTTCAGCTTTTAATACACCGTTATCTACGTTAAAAGTACCGGCGATATAATAGCGGGCTTTCTCGGATCCTCCTGCTATACTTAAGTTATTCCGGGTGTTAACGGTATAATCCTTCACCAGCTGTTCAATCCAGTTATTATTAGGGTATAACAGCGGATCGGCATCCGGCCTTGCTGTTGCATCTATTTTTGTTTGAAGATAAGGTAAAGGAGCCAGCGGATTACGGGTAAGTGCCGCTTCATTAGCCAATTGCATATAAGTTATATTATCTGCAAACTGGAAGTTTCGCGTGTTGGAAGATGCGGTTACTTCTGAGCGTAGGGTAAATTTGGTTTTACCTGCAGCACCTACCTTGGTAGTAATTAATACTACGCCGTTAGCACCCCGCGCACCATACACAGCAGATGCAGTTGCATCGCGCAATACGCTAAACGCAGCGATATCATCTGGCTGCAAACGAGCCATATCCGTGTTACTGGATTCGATACCGTCAATTAATATCAGCGGATCTTGTTTGCCGGTACCAAAAGTGCCCAGGCCCCGTATAAAAAATTGCGCATTATCTGCTCCCGGCTCACCGCTTCGCTGATAAGCAATCATACCGCCCACTCTACCGGCCATCATCGTAGTAAGGTTACTTGTAGGGCCCTTTAATTCCTCCGGGTTAATAGTAGCCACTGCACTAACCATGCTGGAACGTTTCTGTTTATTACCAAACGCTGTTATCACCACCTCGTCGATAGTAGTTGTTTGAGCGGTTAAACTGGCATTAATAATGGGTTCGCCCTGTATGGCCCGCTCAGTTCGCGCAAAGCCTACAGCAGAAAAAATAAGCGTACCATTAGCGGGCACCGCTAACTGATAGCCGCCATCCGGCCCTGTTAATGTAGCCCGGGTAGAATCGCTTTTCAGGAACACGGTAGCGTTGGCAAGCGCCGCTCCTGCATCTGTAGTAACGACACCCTTTACTACAATGTTTTGCTGCTGCGCGCAGGCATTGCCGTGTATAAAGAAGGCAAGACCAACTGCGAGCAGGCATCTAAAGTAAATTCGAATAAGCATACCTGATTTGTAAGGTTTTGGTGAAAAATAATTTTAAGCCTGTAAAATTTTCATTGAAGCACATAAACTCCCCTGCCAGCCCCGGGAGGCCGGTTGTACAACTTCTAAAACGTATTATTTATCTGCTACAGCAGAATGAAAGGTGATGATCTGTCAATAAAATTCAACTTTCACTACCCCGGCATCATCGAAAAGTTTGGTTTATCATTTAAGTTCTTCTATTGATTTTACAAAGTCTGTTGCAAGCACGAGTACAATATTTGTCAATTATACTTTTATAAAAGTATCTATATTTTCTTACTGCATATTGTTAGATTTTAACCGTTGTTAACCAAAATTTAACTCTTGTATCAGCGGTCTTCTGTTTTTCTGTAATGCAGTATCCACGGCACTTTGACCGTGATCCGGCATGATGACAGAACGGTTGTGCACTAACTATTTCCCGTCTCTTAAAGACGGCAGCTACTCTTTATGTTTTATCTTTTATATTACTAATAGCGATCGTTTTATTTGATCAGTTGGGTTGGTTTGTTATATAATTGAATTGTTATTGCAGAACCATGCACTTCCGTTTTTTTTAAGGGCAGTAATTCCTCGTCTGACCAACGCTCCCCGGATCTCTTCCAGAGCATCAACGTGATAAAAGTATGCTGTGTATCACCATCCACGTTGGCTGCAGTATTGATAACCCGGCTATACCTGCTCTCAGGATGCACCAGCTTAGTACTTACATCATACATCTTTTTCCATCCCATCCAGTTTACCATTGCCAATTGATAAACACCATTATCTACAATTACAACATCTTTGCCTTTTACTTTCCTGCGCGTAGTAATAATTTCCTTACCTAACTGTGGCAACGCATAATGCCCTAGTCTTATCTCCGTAGCAACAGGTGAACTTACTTTATCAACCCTAAGGATACCATTGGCAATAGGCATATCTGCCAATTGCAGTTGAATGCCCGGATTGGTTTCCAATACAGCATCGCGATAGTAAACGCCATCCTCAAACTTCTTAAAATCATACAACCGTAGCGGTTCCCATTCCTTTTGTTGATTTTTGACGAGGTAATTCATAGATACTACGCCGTCTACACTATCGGCCTGCCAGGGAAATGCACTGTTATAAGAAAGCCGGTTATAGTTTTCACTGGCGCGAAAAGTTTCCCAGGCGCCTATCAACTTTACCTTGCACCAGGCCCTGATCTCAGAAGCGCCTATATTTGGATAATCGGTAATAAGTATGTTCGAGCTGTCAGCAAAATGATTGTATACTTCACCCTTCTTCATCCGGTTTTCCCAGTCGCCGTCATTTTCTGTGGCTGTCCAGAAAGGACTATCCTTTGGTAACATTAATGCGAAAAAGGCCTTGCCCATCCAGTATACGCTACCACGGCAACTGTAGGGCTGAACCGCAGGTTCGAATGAACCATACACACCTAATGTGGGCACATTGTCTTTCATAAAATCCGGATGTGTTATAAATTGCTTCATTACACCCGAAGCAATCCGCCGCATCCAGCCATAATTAACAGCAGGATCATTTTGCAAACCCATCAGCGCAAACGGAACAATAGCGCCGATCCTGTAAGTCATGCTTCTGCCCCATACAATCATCTTCCCATCCCTCCCAAACATATACGGGTATTCCTGCTTGAGATCGTCAAAGTTTTTAAGGAATTTCTGTGCATATTCAGGATAATATTTCTTTCCAAAATATTCCGCCCATAAAGGACCATACATCTGGAAGGCCCACATGCTGTAATAATCATAAGCCGGGTTATCGTTGTACCAACCGGCTCCCCTGTAATGCTCCAGTGATTTATTAAGGTATTCGACCAGCAACTTTTCATTGACCTGATAGCCCTTGTCTTTAAAAAAGCTCAATACAAAAATGTTAAAGAACTTCCAGTTAGAAGGCACCGTCTTACCATCCCCATAACTAAGCATGGTATGCGCCAGCAAATCTTTTTGCTCTTTGGTTAAAGGATCAAACAATACTTCAGGCGCGTAAAATAAGGATACCGCCAAAGCGCCAAACTCTGCCAATATCTGGCTGGGACCACCATTTTTTTCCTGCGGTTTAATATAAGATTCGCTTTGTGGATTTAACAGGTTTAATATCTGGTGACGGTAATAATCAGCCACTCGTATATTGTTCAATACCAGGTTAGAGTCTTCTTTTAATAAAGGCGCCGCTATAAATAATGTTCTGCTCAGCCCTTCCAGTTTTTCTGTAGGAACCTGTGAAGCCTGCCTGGGATAGCTCTTACCCCGCTCTTTAGGAAACTGCATAGGGTCATTGATATTACCTATATAACTAAATGCTCCTTTAAGTAAATACAAAGCCATTTGCTTCCAATGCTCGCGGGTCATCCCCGTGTGCGGGCTGATTGTATAGTCTGGATGGGTTATCTTAAAGACAGGCTGATTGGGCACACTCTTTTGCTGCAATGACTTCTCCCATGTATCGCCGGCTGGCTGTGATTGAGCTATACTACATGTGCCGAGCAATATTACACCTAATACAACCGATTTGATATGTATGGCTTTTTTTATCACTATCTTATTTCTTTTCTAAAAATTTATACATTTCTGTTGCGGCCAGTAAAAAAGCGCCTACGCCGAAACCGGCAGTAGAATCTTTATTAACTACCTGACCGGGTATCGCCCGTTCCCCTATGGGTTGTACATAACCTATCTTGCCATCGGGCTGCATCGCCGTTTGTGTAAGATAGTTCCAGGCCTTTTGCACGGTTGGCCAGTATACGGTTTTATCCAGGTAACCTTTGTTCATCCCCCATAACAAACCATAAGTAAAAAAGGCGGTACCGCTGGTTTCGGGACCCGGGGCGTGCTGCGGATCCATCATACTGCGGGTCCAGTACCCCTCCTGCTGCTGCAACCGTCTTACGGTAGCAGCAATACCTAAAAACTTCTCTTCGTATTCCTTCCTGTTTTTATCCGCCGCAGGAAGGTCTTCCAATACTTTTGCAAGGGCTGCTATTACCCAGCCATTGCCTCTCGCCCAAAAATCTTTTTTGCCATTAATGCTTTTATGCTTGGGATAAATATACTTCGCATCCCTGTAGTATATTTTTTCTACAGAATCGTACATAATACTGTTGGCATAAGAAAAATAGTCGGCCATCTTATCTAAGTACCTGGAATTACCGGTAACATGGTACATTTTGGTCATTACCGGCATTACCATATACAAGCCATCAGCCCACCACCAGTAGTCATTTTGCTGCGTGCTCATCTGATATTCCATCACTTCCTTTGCCCGGGCAATCTTTTTGGGGTCTTTTACTTTGTCCAGATCGTACAGGTCGATATAAGTTTGAAAACATACCTGCCAGTCGCCAAACAGCACGTGTTTATTGGTTTCTCCATAGTTATATTTCCATTCGGCTTTGTTGTTGGAAGTAGCTCCCATCCACTTATTTTTTTCCGCCCATTTTTCGGAATAGGCTTTATAGCTTTTATTACTGGTAAGCTTATAAGCGGCCATGTTACCGGTATGGTAGGCCGCTACATCCCAAAAAGCCCAGCCGGGCTTGGTATTGTTGCTTTGCCAATAATGATTGACTTTTTCAATGCAGGACAAAACTTTTTCCCTGGACGGATACTCATGATCCTGCGCTGTATCGCTTTTATGTTGAAGCAAAAAAGCTATTGCAACGATTAAGAACTTCAAATTCATTGATAATTAGGTTGATTCCGATACAGATTTAGGTTGCACTATCGGAAGATCTCTGTTTTTATTTGCAATATCTTTTATCTTCTCAGCGGAAAGAGGGGCAAATTCATTTTTTGTAGGGGTAATTCCATTAAACTCAAAGAGGGCTGTCCCAATAGGTGGTTATACTAAAGAAACAGCCCTTTTATTCAGGCGGCCCGGCTAATAATATTATTGAACCTTTGCTTCATCGGCAACGGCTTCTTCCCAGGTATCCCATTTGGGCGTGTTCGCATTGTAGCCGTCGTATCCAAAATTTTGAGCTAACTGCCCTTTGTTATTAGCAGTAATTGCCGAATTGGGGATCGGCCAGTAGAGATTATGCTTCGCCATGCGGTAATTAATCGTACGGGGTCTTACAGCAATCTCTCCCTTATTATACATCCCATAACGCACTACGCGTTGATACCAATAGCTACCTCCCGCAGCGCCTGTTCCTTCCTGCTTGTCGTAGGTATTAACATCATAAGTATTACCCCATTCGTCTGGTTTTCCACTTAAAGCCAAGCAGTAAGAAACCCGGCTTAACTCCATATGCCTCCACTCCTCCAGGTACAGTTCGCGGGCTCTTTCGTCCATAATTTCACCGATAGTCACCGTATTATACAACTGGGTACAACCGGCTCTCTTACGAACCTCATTAACATCGGCTGCGGCTCCCCCTGCATCTCCCAAATAATATTTGGCTTCGGCACGTAACAGGTACGTTTCAGCCAGGCGATACAGGTACCAGTCGGCGTTACTGCCATTAGTAGCACCATTAAACTGGTTGGCACCCTGGTTGGCTTCGGCTACTACATCCTGCAGGTATATTTTATAATGGGGCCAGTCGAACCATACACGTAGAGAATCAGTACATAGTAAAGCGCCTGTTGTCGGATGCCTGAAGAGCAGGTTTTTACCAAACCAGGTACTTGTAGGATCATTGTATTTGATAGAATCCATTCTACCCCAGTTGCCTACTGTGCTGTTATGCCTCAGATCGCCTAAATCACTTTGCCCGTTAACATTCCACATTTCGTTAGTTGCAAAGGAAGTCAATCGCCAGGTAGCAATACCCCGGCCTATGGCTCTGATATAATCATAGTTCTGCCGGTAGCTGCCGTTGTTGCGTGCATAGTTTTGTACGGCCTGTTTACCATCTGGCGTTTTTAAATCAGATCCACTCGTATAACTTGGACCAAAAATTCTAAGCGTTAAGAATTCGATCATAGATTCGGCAGTAGCTCCCCGGTTGGGCATCCCCATGATCACCTCCCTATTGGCTGCAATAAGTTTATTCTCTGGGCGATGTAAATCCCAGATTACGTTACGCGTTACCTGCCAGGTTTGTGGTGAATAAGTGTTTACGAAGGTTCCGAAGGTATTCTTCATTAATTCGTAGCCCGACTGATTGATGAGGATATCTGCCTGGTCTTTTGCCTTTTGAAACTGGCCGGTGGCCAGATAGCACTTTATTAAAAGCATGCGACAGGCACCCTTGTTCACCATGCCTTTATAGATCATATCCTTTTGCTCGGGCACCCATTGCACGGCAAACTCCATATCCTTCGTGATCATCTGAAGAATGGCTTCGCGCTTAGTTGACCTATAGTTTTGTTTGGGAACCTCCAAAATCTTCGTCACCAACGGTACATCACCAAATTGAAATACGAGGGAGAGGTAACGAAAAGCGCGGTGAAAATAGGCTCTCCCCAAATAAGCGTTTTTGGTAGCTTCGTCCAATCCTGTAACATTATTAATAAAGCTTGGAATGGTATTCGCATATTTAATACCCTCATAGGTTTGATCCCAGAAATAGGTGGTCCAGTTACCCGCATCATAGCCTGGGCCTCCAATTGGAGTCAGCTGCGTAGGTATATCCGCAAATAACGCTGCATCATCCGTTTTTGATGCCACGCTGAGTTCTGAGAAAAGATACTCTGTGCCGATTGGAACAGAAATGTTACGATTCTCAAAGCTTGTCCAGTAGGTACGGATATGCCGGTCGGCCATGGCGAGCGCAGCCTGCAGTCCGCTCTCCGTACTAAACGTGGTGGTAGGCTCGTAAAAAGACAATGGGTCTGGTTTTAAGAACTCCTTAGAGCAACCGCTTAAGAACACTGCGCTTCCGATAGCAGTAGCGAGCGTAAGTGCATATAATGCTTTTTTATTTTTATATATCGATAAATTCATGTCTGTATATTTTAGAAAGTAACATTTAAACCCAATGAAAAAATACGTGTGGCTAATCCTCCTGTTTCGGGATCGCCATACTCCCAGTCTTTTTGCCATACGGCCACATTGCGTACAGATCCGTATATTTTTACATTTGACATTTGATATTTACTTGTCCACGTTTTAGGCAATGTATAACCCAGCGATATACTTTCGAAACGAATAAAAGAGCGGTCGTAAACTTTACCAGGGGAAGCCACACCACCCGGCCCCTGGGCATCCAGCCTTGCGTACTCATTAGTTGGGTTTTGAGGAGTCCAGTATTCTTTTGTGAATGTATTCAGACCATTAGTAATTAAGGAACCATCATTATCGCGATTCAGGTAGTTCCAGTCTATCGACTTATGCCCCATATAGGAGTATAAGTTGAAAGAAAGGGCCAGAGATTTCCACAGCGTGAAATCGTTTCGTAACTGCCAATGTACCGGCGGCGCAGTAGGACCCATAAATTCCCGGTCTTTATCATTGTACACTGGGGTTGTAGAACCATCTGCATTTTTCTTGTCATCTGCAGTATAATTATTCGCTACTTTAGGATCACCCGGCTTTTGACCATATTTCTTGGCCTCTTCTATCTCGCTCGCCTGCCATATACCGGTTACACGATAGTCCCAGATAGCACCAATAGGCTGACCAATAAACCAACCATTGGTATTGTCGTTCATTTCCCTTGTACCTATCACATTTCCTGCCTCGTCCAGCACATTTTCATATTGATAATACAAGTGTTTGATCCGGTTTTTGTTATAGGAAAAATTCAGGGTGGTGCTCCACTCCAGTGTATTGCTTTGCAAATTCAACGTGCTAATAGTAAACTCAACACCTCTGTTAGATACTTCACCCAGGTTGGTGGCAATGCTATTGAAACCAGAGAAACCCGGAAGTCGCTGGCTCATGATCATATCATGCGTGTTCATAACATAATACTCAATGCTACCAGAAATCCGATCGTTTAAGAATCCATAATCCAGGCCTACATTATAAGCAGCAGTTTTTTCCCACTGCAGGTTAGGATTAGCCAAACGATCGACAGACAGGTAACGCATATTTACCAGCGCTCCTGAACCGTCTAGATAGCCCTGGAAGCGGCCGGTACCTGAGCCCAGATTTGCCAGTGCGATATACGGATCTGCCAAGGCACGATTACCGTTCTTACCATATGAAACGCGCAGCTTTCCCGTGCTCATAGGTTCCCAGTTAAAGAATTTTTCATTGGTGAACGCCCATGCCGATGCTACGGAGGGGAAAATACCATAAGGATTATTAGCACCAAATGCCGAATATCCATCGCGACGTACTGTAGCAGTGAGCATATACTTACTATCGTAGGAGTAGAACAAACGTCCAAATAGTGCGTTCGCTGTCTGGCGGGAGTCGGAAGATGAAAAACTACTCCTTGTTTTATCGCCGTTTGCTGTGTTATGAAATCCTAAAGCGTCTGAAGGCAGGATATTACGGGCTTCAATGCGATCCTGCCAGTATCTGCGCTCTTCGGCTTCCTGTACAAGGGTAAGGTTCACCCGGTGCTTTTTTGCAAAAGTCTGCTCCCAATTGATCGTATTGTTCAGCGACCAGTCAAATCTTTTGGCCTGCTCCCGGTTGACTAACCCATTATTAGACGCTTTCCAGTCAGGATGTTTAGACGATTCAAAATAACGATCATAGAAAAACTGGTAACGTGGTGATGCATTGAACGAATAGGTGATATTGAACGGCAGTGTTACTTTGGCAGTAAGAATACTGTTAAGCACCGTATAGCCTTTTTCCAATTCGATGAATTGCTTATTAAAATCGAAATTGTAGGCATAGCCTTGATTCTGCCCCATAGGGCGGTGAACCAGATTACCCGCAGAGTCCCTGTAAGAAGCATATGGGCTCAGGCGTATTTGATTATTGTCCCAGTAGTTCATACCAAGGCCCGGCTGCAAATCTCCATCACTGCGATCCTGGAAATTTACATTGGCTCCCAGCTGTAGCCATTTGGTTATTTTACCGTCCAGCTTCATATTGGCACGCGTAGCCCGATACACATTCCCTACGACAGCGCCCTCATTTTTTAAATGACCAAATGATAAATAATAGTTCATCTTATCGCTGGCACCTGATACGCTGGCGTTGTAGTCCTGGTTAAAGCCGGTACGAAACGTGTGATCATACCAGTTAAACGTTCTTCCAGCCACATAATTAGCGAGCACCAGGTCGTTCAGATTAAGACGCCGGGCGTATATGCTGGCATCTGACTCTCCCGCTGCATTAGTAGTATAGGCCCGCCATTGCTCTAACGTAATCCCATACTGAGAAAGATTATCGGGGCTGTCGTAATACCCCAGCTTTCCTTTTAATGTACCGGTTTGGTAGGGCTCGTAATTACCGGTTTCTGCATTAAGTCCATAAGTGTCTTTTTTGTACCAGTCTTCGCGAAACTGCATGTAACCGTCAGGACCATATACCCCGCGATAAGCGCTTTTGGTTGTAAAACCGGCATTGGCGCTGACATTAATTACCGGCTTACCAATCTTTCCTTTTTTTGTGGTGATAATAATCACCCCATTGGCGGCCTGTGCCCCATAAACTGCCGCCGCAGAAGCATCTTTTAATACATCGATCTGGCCTATATCATCGGGGTTTATTTCGGATAGCTCCCCATAGAAGATCATACCGTCTAAAATGATTAATGGATTATTATGCCCACCGGCAGTATATACAGATCGCTGGCCCCGAACCTGGAGGGAGCCTCCTCCTTTTGCTGACGGGTCGTACCCCACCTGCAGTCCCGGAACACCACGAAGAATGTCCTGCACGGTATTAGGATTGGCATTGGCCATATCGTCAGGCTTTATCTGCACTACAGACCCAGTCAGATCTTTTTTTCGCATGGTGCCATAACCTACAACCACCACCTCGTCCATAGACACATTTGATGCTGCTAGCTCAATATTGATGATGGCATTGTCTCTTACTTCTGCTTCCTGAGAAACATAACCAGTACCTGAAAACTGAAGCTTGTCTCCCTTTTTCGAATTAATGGAATATGCTCCCTGTTCATTGGTAACGGTTCCATAGGTAGTACCTGCAACTATAACAGATATGCCGGGAATAGGAGCTCCATCGGCTTTGGTAACAGTGCCCTTAACTGTAACCTGTGCATTAATAACAACCGGGAGTGCCATTAATAGAAATACCAGGACACCACAATTCAGTAGTTTTAATCGCCGAAATCTTAATTTGGCTTGCATAAACAATCGCTTTTATATTTTAAATGAATACTACACTAACCAGCCAAATAACATTAGCTCGTTTGCATGATGAAAATAGATCATGATGTATAGGAGGCCGGGGGATAAATCGTTATAAAAGAGGGGTGATTTTAGTACAGCGAAAAAAACTTTATTTGATGTAAAAGACTAAAAATCAACTTATAAAAAGAAGAGAATATCAATATGTGTTTTACACTATACTTTTTTTTCAGCAGGTTTCCGGTATAGTTGGCTATACGGGCAGTAATGCCGCGATAAACGTTCGGTTTTTTGTAAGAAACACAGTAAGCCAGGCTGTATTGCTCAATGCCAGGTAAAACAATCTAAATATTCTAAGTTGAGTATATTCTATCTCCCCTTCAATCTACCATTGTCTGCTATTTTTTCTGGTACACTCTTACATAATCCACTTCGTACCGACTAGGAAACTCAGTTTTTGAAGGGTCGCCACCATTGTCGCCGCCTATGGCCAGGTTGAGCAGTAAATAATGAGGTTGCTTAAAAGGATTAGAGCCATCGGGATTATTCGCATCGGTCAGCTTTACCTCGTTCAGTAGCAGATCATCTACAAAAAGTTTGATAGAATTTTCATCCCAATCCATACGCCATACGTGAAAATCCTGGTCCCAGTTGGGTTTAAACGAGCTTACCGGTTTATGGGTGCTGAACCATTTCGCATTCCAGCGTTGATTGGTACCGGTCGCCACATTGGCCAGGATGTCGCCTTTGTAATATTCCATGATATCAATCTCTCCGTTCCAGGGCCACTCGCCATTGACACCTAATGTCCATATAGCGGGCCATAAGCCCGGCTTTGCTATAATTTTAGCACGTATCTCAAAACGACCATACTGCCATGTTTTAGAATGACGTGTATTGATGCTGGCAGAAGTGTATTCAATCTCCTTTCTTTTTTCCCGCCAATCGCTACTTCCTTCTTTGTACCTGGGATTCGTTTTGGTTTCCCTGCGTGCTTCAATGATGAGCTTACCGTTTTCGCACCAGGCATTTTGCGGCTGGTACCATTGCAGTTCGTTATTGCGCACAAGGCCTTTTTCGAATTGCCAAATCGCTGTATCTACGGCACCATTTTTATTAAATTCTTCTGACCATACCAGCTTGTAATCATCACCCTTTTTCTTTACGTGGCCGGAATCATCCGGGTTGCCAATAGCTAGTAACGAACCAATAAGTATGGAAATCATTGTAATATCTTTTTTAATAACTGTTCTGAACTTGTTAAAGCGTTACGGTTACACTCTTTAATCCGGGTGCAGTGAATACTATTTTAACCAGACCTGGTTTTTGATTTTTCTTCACATAAGCCAACAGTCTGCCTCTGAATGTTTTTTGTACATTATCCGTATAGTCGCCCATATCACTATTATCACCGGCTTCAAGTCCGAGTAAGGTACCACCGAATACCGTGCAGGTTATGTCGGCATTGGCCGTATAAACAGGATTACCCTTTGCATCTACCAGTTGTACCGCTACCTGTTTAACCGCGTCATCTTTTTTGCTATCATTGATCACTTGTAAGGCAGTGGCGTCACCGGCAGTTGCCACCGCATAAGTAACTACCACATTACCGGCCTCATTCAATCCCTCCACTTTTAATGTACCTGGTTTAAACGGAACATCCCAGTAAGTGATGCCGGTTTTAGTATCATAGTTTTTAATATCACCCACCTGTTGATTATCCAGCAGCAGCCTGGCTTTCGCTGTATTGGTATAACAAACTACTCTTACCGTTTGCCCTTCTTTATAGTTCCAGGATGCCCAGGCATCTACGGATAATTCTTCTTTTCTTCCTTCTGACTGCGACAAAACATCCTGTGTATGATCACCGCCCTTAACGGGGTAAGTGCCCAGGTAAGCTACAGGTTTTTCGCTCCATAAAGATTGCCTGAAATAACCTCTTGGTTTAATAAAGCCGCCAAAGTCTAACAAGCCTGAATAAAAACCACGCGAAGGCCATCTACCCGATTCGCCCAGGTAATCGATACCCGTCCATAAAAATTGCCCGAATATGTGTTCATTATCTGTAACTGCTTTCCAGGCGCTCAGGTCGTGGCGGTTTTCACTACCGAATATGACGCGGTTTGGGTATTTTTTATGATCGCTGCTATAACGGTTTTCTGTATAGTTATAGCCTGCAATATCCAATGCCGATGGATATTCTGTTTCATTAGACATAGCAACACCGGCCAATCCTGCAGTTACCGGGCGCGACCGGTCGTATTGTTTCACCACGGCCGCCAGCTTTTTTGCAATTTCGCCCAGGCGCATGGCATCGGGCGCATCTTTTTTATAGCCGCCGAATATTTTTTGTGTAAAGCCGGTTTGCGCACCGCCATCCAAAACAGGGTGTGAATAAGGATCGTTGGGGTAGTCTACTTCATTGCCAATACTCCAGGCAAATATGGAAATATGGTTCCTGTCACGACGCACCATATCCCCCAGGTCTTTTTCACCCCACTCCGGGAAAAAATCATAAGTGCCCTGGTAGCCCGGTGTACCTGCGTTCCATCCTTCCAGCCATTTACGTTTCGGAAATTCCCATTCATCAAATGCTTCATCCAACACCAGCAATCCCAGCTCATCGCAAAGCTCGTACAATGCAGTGGCCTGTGGGTTGTGGCTGGTTCTGATGGCATTCACCCCTACTTCTTTTAAATTTAATAAACGGCGGCGCCAAACCTCTTTGTACATGGCCGCTCCCAGAACGCCGGCATCATGGTGCAGACAAACGCCTTTTACCTTCATCCATTTGTTGTTCAATGCAAACCCCTTGTTGGCGTCAAACTGGAGTTTTCTAAAACCCGTAGCGGTTACCGATGCATCTATTTGTTTACCCTCTTGCAGTATTCTGGTGCGCAACTGATACAGTACCGGGCTATTCAAATCCCAAAGTTGAGGGTTGGCCACTTTAATGGTGGTAGCAGTTTTTTCTGAACTATTTGCTGCTACAGATACCAAAGTGCTGCTTTGTCCTACTACTTTCTTGTCGGGCCCCACCAGCTCCTGCACCACTGTCAGCTGTTGAGCTTTTACATCTGTATTGGCTAAAGTAGTTTCAATATTCAAAGTGCCTGCACCATCCGTTACCTGCGGGTAAGCATACACGCCCCATTGTGCAATATGCACCGGGTTGGCATATACCAGCCAAACGTCGCGGTAAATACCCGAGCCGGTATACCAGCGGGAGTCGGCATCGCGGTGATGATCGGCTTTCACCAGTATTTCATTTGGCTTGCCTGCTTTTATAAAAGGAGTGATATCATACATAAATGAGATATAGCCATTAGGTCGCTTACCTACTGATTGCCCGTTCACAAAAACCTCGCTACGGTTATATACCCCTTCAAAATAGATATACACTTTTTTATCTGATGCAGGTATTACTACTTCTTTTTTATACCAGCCGATACCTCCGGGCAAATAGCCCATGCTGCTGGCATTTTCAGGATCCAGCTTTTGCCGAACGCTCCAGTCATGAGGCAGGTCTACCGCTTGCCAGGATGCTGACCCTGCGGGCCTTTCAGCCACCGTATCAGTACTGTTCAACGTAAACTGCCATGCATTATTCAGTTTAACAGCGTTACCGAAGCCCGGTTGAGCGAAACCATTAAACGTTGTGATAATCAGAGAGAATAGGAAAAGAAAGCGCACCATGAGAAGGTTTTGATTGAATGAATATTTATTGAAGATTTATTTTATTGAACTAATTCCTTTATGTGTGGGGATCGTTTGGTTTATCGAACCGTCTGCCGCAAATTCCAGCTTGTCTATACAAACCTCCCGGTTATATCCTGCTGCGCTGCCCATTTTTATACCATTAGGGTAAGTAAACCGGTGGTAAACGATATACCAGTCGTCAGTGCCCGGTATCTGTATCACCGAATTATGCCCCGTGCCGTAAATACCTTCCGCCTCATTTTTTTGTATGACTATATTATCAGCAGGTATCGTAAGCGGGCCTGTGGGCGATGTGGATGTGCCATACCGTACACGGTAGTTGGGACTACGGGTATCATCTTCGCTCCACATAAAATAATAAGTGCCTTTCCGGTAGAAAACATATGTGCCCTCGCGGAAGGTTTTATCTACTTTAATAATTTGGGGAGTGTTCGTTTTAAAAGATATCATGTCTTCATTCAGCTCTGCCACTGCCATGTAGCCATTGCCCCAATACAGGTAGCTTTTGCCGATTTGAGGGTCTGTAAATACATCCGGATCGATCTCCTGGCCGCCTTTTATTCCGGCGGGCTTTTCTGCTACCAGCGGCTTGCCCGAATCAACGAATGGCCCCGTTGGCTCATCCGCTACAGCAACGCCTATTTTCTGGGCGGCCGTGAAATAATAGAAGTATTTGTACTGACCGTTGATCTTTTTTTCAATAATACAGGGCGCCCAGGCATTACGGTTGGCCCAGCTCACCTGTTTAGGCAGATCCAGCATTACGCCCTCATCTTTCCAGTTGGTGAGGTTGGCCGAAGAAAATACCTTAAAGTAATTACCCGCCCAGCCGGTGAAACCATCGCTGGTAGGATAGATATAATATCTTTTGGTTTTTTCGGAATACAGGATCTCCGGATCAGCATAGTAGCCCGCCAATACTGGATTCCGGTTTTGTAACACCTGCACCTGCCAGGTCTCGGGTTTGCGGCCCGGTATGGAAATAGTATAAGCCACCGGCTTTTTAGAAAAATCAGATCCGGATGCCGTAATCTTCACACCCGGGAAGCTTTTAAATTGCGGATCGAATTTACTGAGTGCCGTATTGTCTAAAACGGGTAACCATAATTTCTTAGCCACCGTGTCGAGCACTACATTGTTCTTTTTGATTTGTCGAGACTGTGCCGTACCCAATACATCTGCAGCACTCAACCATCTCGCCGTTAAACGCTCTATTTCTTTTTGGGTAACTGGAAACACCGTTCCGTGCCGCGGATGAAAGTTCATAGATACCTGCTCATCCACCACTTTAAAATTTTCAAGGTCCGTTGTTTTGGTAAACTGGTAGCGGCCTTTGGTATACACGTCGTACATTAATATATACCCGCTGCCATCGTTCAACTTAAATACACCTGCACCTTCAACAGGGTCTTTGGTTTGCTGTACATAAGCATCGCGCAGCGTATAGCCTGCTGTCAGCTTATCAGATACCGCCACCTTAATGCCCGCACCCTGCCCTTCTGTTTTAAAGAACAGGTGGAACTTGCCGTTTTTCTCTACAATATCTCCGTCAATACAGGCGCCGTTGTTCGGACTAAAAAATAATTGTTTGGGTTCGGTTTCCAATCCTGTAAAGTCTTTATTGGCATAGGCATAATAGATAATATCGGGGTCGTTCCCTGCTCTCATCGACCAATAAATCATGTATTTGCCCTTTTGGGCATCATAAATGGTTTGAGGCGCCCAAACACGGTTCACTTTTTCAAAGGGTTTAAAGGTTTGCGGAATATTGACAATTGCCGAAGTCCAATTCACCAGGTCGTTGGATTTGAGCAATACCATTGCCCGATTCGAATCCCAGCCGTTGGCCGACACCATGTCTGTCGCTACCATATAAAAGGTCTTTCCATCTACTCCCCGCAAAATATGCGGATCACGCACACCGCCCGTAGAGCTGATGGCCGAGGAAGCTATTACCGGCTGGTTATTATTTAGCGCTTGGAAATGGTAGCCGTCAGTACTGATCGCGAAACGAATGGCTTCCTCCTCTTTACTATTGCCCGTAAAATAGGTGAAAAGGTAACCTGCATATTTTGAAGGCGTTGTTTTTGCCTGGGCTTTCACCAAAGCCGGAAACAATAAAAGAAAACCAACCCACCAGTAATTTTTTTTGGTCATAAGCTGTTACACTGTCGTTAAATAAAGAATGCACTATCAGACCGCTTTATAACAAGCTATCGGCAAGCCCTGTAAAGTTGCTAAAAATCGGCTGCGGGAATCGTGGAGAAATTCGTATAAAAAACGGGGTAAATTAGTTTACCTATCAGGAGAAATGAATATTAACCACCCCAAACCGGCTAATTATTATCAGAATTGCCAATTCTTAAATTACCGCTTACCTTGCCCCTATACTGCTTGATGTAATCTGTCGGCTTCATTTTAAACAGTTTGGTGAACTGTTCGCGGAAGTATTTTACATCGCTGAAGCCAACCGAATAAGCTACTTCACTTACCGTATCATTGGTAGTGATCAAAAACTCAGCAGCCTTCCTTAACCGCAAAAAGCGGATAAAACCGTTTACTGATTGTCCTGATATCAACTTGATCCTTTTATATAAATAGGAGTGGCTCATGCCCATTTCACGCGCCAGGGTTTCAATATTAAAGTCATTATCGTCGAGATGCTTTTCTACAATAGCAATACATTTATCCAGCAGCTCTTGGTATTCAGCCGGAACATTGGGCTGCTCCGCCACATCTTTTTTAAGGGTAACCTGGTTATAAAAATATTGCTGCAGGCTGGCACGGCTTTTAAAAAGCCCGTTTACTTTGGCCAGGAGCAGCTCTTTATTAAACGGTTTGGTCACATACTGATCAGCCCCTTCTTCCGTCCCTTTTAATTCTATTTCCTGCGAAGTGTGGGCCGTGAGCAAGATAACCGGTATATGGCTCGTATTAATATCTGCTTTTATGGCACTGCAAAGGGAAATACCGTCCATTTCCGGCATCGAAATATCCGAAATAACCAGGTCTGGTTTTTTGGATGCCACCAGCTTCAGCGCTTCTTTACCATTGGATGCTTTATACACCACAAACTCCTCACCGAATACGGAAGCTACATAATTGCGCATTTCCTCATCGTCGTCTACCACAACGATGGCTTTTTTAGTGGTCAGTAAAGGTATTTCAGGCAACGGTATGGGCGCCTCCTCGTCAGAAGGCTCAAAATCATCCATGGTCATAACAGGCGATTCGTCTTCTTCATCCGCTGTTTCTGTTACCGGGATAGCCCCAAAATGATCGCGCCCTAGTGGTAACTGAAGGGTAAATAGCGTACCCTTGCCCACCTCACTCTGGTAGGCAATAGTGCCCTGGTGCATTTCAGTAAACTGCTTCACCATGTAAAGACCAATACCAAAGCCCAGCTTTACATGCCCCTCAGCCTGGTAAAAACGATCAAATATGGCATTACCGGCACTCTCCGGTATACCAGCCCCGGTGTCCCTTATTGCTATTTGCAAATGATCGTCATACCCAACAATATCAATATTGATCTGTCCCTCCCTGGGTGTGTATTTAAAGGCATTGGAAATCAGGTTGTATAAAATGATCTCGATTTTATTTTTATCGCCATACATTTCGATGGGTTCTTCAATACCCGTAATGGTATAGGCTATATCCTTTGTTTTTGCCTCGTGCTTAAAATAATAAAAGATGGTAGTACATAATTTGCTAAAGTCGAACCGGCTCACCTGCAGGCCTTCCGCGCCCTCTTCTATTTTTCTAAAAAGTAATAGCTGATCGGTGAGGCTTAGTAGTCGCGTGGCATTTAAGCCGATGATCCGCAATTCTTCCTTATCCTGCCCCTGGGATTGTTTGATCAGGTCTTTAACCGGGTTAAGGATCAACGTAAGCGGTGTTCGAAACTCATGCGAGATATTGGTAAAGAACGACAGCCGTTTTTGGTTTATTTCTTTTTCCTGCGCATTGATCACCCGCTCTGTTTCCCTTTCAGCTTTTTCTTTTTCGTACTCCGCATGTGCCTTTTGCAGTTCTGCCTTCTGCACTTCTTTTTCCATACGTTCACTCTCCAGTTCCGCCTTGCGCATTTCGGCATTCACCCGCGAAAGCTGCAGCTCATATTTCATTTTGGCCTGCCGGGTTTTATACCTGATATACAGAATAGCCAAGGCCGCCGCGCCGGATAAATAAAGCAGGTAGGCCCACCAGGTACGGAACCAGGGCGGCAGTACTTTTATGGTCATCACTTTTTCTACCGTATTCCAGGTACCTTCGGCATTGGTTGATTTAATGCGTAAAGTGTAGGTACCCTCCCGTATATTATTATAGGTCACTGTCCTGGTATTGCCGGTCTTGTTCCAATCCTTATCCCAGCCTTCAAGATAATAAGCATATTGAATTTTATTGGGCGCCGAATATTCTAAAGCAGCAAATTGCAGCGACAATAGGGCTTCGTTATAAGGAACCGTTAGCCGGGTAATATCCCCGCTTTTGTTCATTTCATAATCGAGGTCGGGAGAAAGATCTTTATTGTTCACCCGCAATGAGGTAATAACCAGTGTAGGAAAAAAGGTACGGGGCTTTATTCGTTGCGGGTAAAAGATATTAAACCCGTTATTACCGCCGAAAGCCAGCTCTCCTGATCTCAATTGAATAGCGGCACGGTAAGAAAACTGGCTGCTTTGCAATCCATCCGATTCATAAAACCGGTTGAACTTACCCGACTGCGGGTTGAATTTATTGAGACCATTGGTGGTACTGATCCATAAGTTGCCGGTGCTGTCTTCGAGTATATTCATTACGGTATTGCTCGAAAGGCCTTCGTCTTCGGTATATCGTTTGGTAATCTTACCAGCCTTCCTGTCGAATAATACCAGGCCCCCGCCCTCAGAGCCTACCCAGAAACGACCCTGCCGGTCTTCATAAATGGCCCTTACGGTTTTCCCTATTTCATAATACTGGTGTTGCTTATTTGCCTGGTCAATGCGAATAAGCGATTGCGCATTACCAGCCCATAAGGTACCGGTGCGATCCTCTTTTAGGGACATCAGGTCTCCCAGCGATTCATCAAAAGTTTCAAAACGGTTCAGTTGCTTATTATATAAATACAGGTGCCCGGTTTCATAGGTAGTTACCCATAAATTCTTTTTTGAATCGTAGTAAATGCGAATGGCAATCTTATTTTCAAACCCGTCCCGTTGGTTGATCAGCCTGAAATGGTCCGCTTTCCCTCCAGGCCCCAAACGGGTAACACCGCCTCCGAAAGTAGCCATCCAGATATTGCCCTCTGCATCCTGGGTCATGCTACTTACCGTATTGCTGGACAGTTGCGGTTCCTTATACGTTGAAAACCGGGTGCGATCTGCATTCCAAACGCTAACGCCGCCGCCCTCAGTGCCTATCCAGAGATTGCTTTTCTGATCTTCAAAAAAAGAAGTGATAAAATTGCTGCTAAGCCCGGGATAAGACGCATTGCGTTGCACGGTACGAAACTCGTTGCCGATCACATCAAATACATTCACTCCTCCTTTATTAGTTCCTACCCATTTGCGCGATTCCTTATCTATAAATATTGTAAGCACCGACTCACTGGTCAAACCGCCGGGTTTATTCGAACTATTGCTACTGCTGATTTCGCCGGATTTTGTGTTTAGTATATCTACTCCTCCCCCGTCTGTGCCAATCCAGAGCTGGTTATTACCATCCAAGCTAAGCGCTGTTATATAATTAGCGCTTAACCTGCCGTTGGTTGTATTATAATGAGCGCTAACCTGGTTGGCAGATGTTTCGTATTTCAGCAGGCCCGTTGAAGTGCCCAGCCATAAATTACCCGAGTTATCCGCTACGATTTTGTTTACGAAGAAATTACGGATATCGGCATTGACCAAATCCAGCTTCCGGGTTTTATAATTAAAGCGGTATAACCCATAGCCCGCCAGGAAGATCCAGGTACGTTTTTGTGGGTCAACATGCATCGCCTGAACGTACGCATATATATTGGAGCTGCCATCTGCATTGTAAAGTGGTATCTGCACCGCTTCTTTTTGATCCTTAAACCGCACCAATACACTCAAACCGCCGGTACCTAAAAAAATATTCCCTTCGCTATCTTTCTCTATACTATTAATATAAATACCAACCTTATGTTTTTGCGAAGATCGGTGAGGATAGTAATAAACAGGTGACACTACATTGGTAAAACTATTGTAGGTTACAGCACCTTGTCCCATGCCGATCCATAAATTATGATCATTATCCTCATTCAAAGCCGAAATATAATTATGAGGCAATGAAGTGCTGTCGTTAATACGGTTGCGCAATACTTTAAACTCGTACCCGTCGTAGCGATCCAGACCATCATAAGTACCAAACCATACAAAGCCCTTGCTGTCCTGGAAAATACATTTTACGGAGTTGTTGGATAAGCCCTGGTTACTGCCCAGGTATTTTACCTTATAAGCATCCTGTGCTTGCAGGGACACCACAAGAAGCGATAGACAAATGGCTGAAAGTATGGTATTGCGAAACATATCGGCTCTCACAAGGTAATAAAAAGCACCTGGTTCGGGCCCAAATTACATGATTTGTGCAAAACTAAGGCGATAGTTTTGCAGCTGTTAACATATGCCCACTCTTTGTTAAAATGTGCGTATTCTTTTTTTAAAACAGTTTTTACTTTACAGCTCATCTGTTCATTAATGTTCTTTCTATGCGATCTATATATATCGCCGCTTTTGCGGCCCTCTTTTTTTCGGCCGATATTTTCGGGCAATCTTACATACCCGAAAAAAACAACAAGCTGTTTAAAGTACAGCCTGCTATAAAAGCCGGGGCCTATGCTTTTAGCTTAAAAGATGTGCGGCTGACCGGCCAAAGCCCCTTCAGGCATGCCATGAAGATCAATGGCGACTATATGCTATCGCTGAAAGCAGACCGGTTGCTGAACCGGTTTTATAAAAACTCCGGCCTGAAGCCTAAAGACAGCGCCTATGGCGGATGGGAAAGCGAAGGGCTCTCAGGCCATACACTGGGGCATTATTTGTCCGCCTGCTCTATGATGTATGCATCCGAAAAAGATGCGCGCTTTAAACAGAAGGTTGACTACATAGTAGACGAGCTGATCAAATGCCAGGATGCCCGAAAAACGGGTTATGTGGGCGCCATACCCAAAGAAGATTCTATTTTTTACGGGGTACAACGCGGTGAGATCAAAAGCGGCGGCTTTGACCTGAACGGCGGATGGGCGCCCTGGTATACTGTGCATAAGGTAATGGCAGGACTGGTAGACGCTTACCTGTATTGCAATAGCACCAAGGCTTTAGGCGTAGCCGTTAAAATGGCCGATTGGGTGGGCACTATTGTAAACCCCTTAAACGAAGAACAACGATTGAAAATGCTGCGCTGCGAGTTTGGTGGGATGAATGATATACTGGCGAATATTTATGCCATTACCGGCAATAAAAAATACCTGGACCTATCCTATAAGTTTTACGATGATTTTGTAATGAAGCCATTGGCAGAAGGTAAGCCCGATCCGCTGGCAGGCAAACACTCTAACACTAATATTCCTAAAGCGATTGGTTCGGCGCGGCAATACACGCTTACCGCCAACCCAGGAGATGCCGTTATTGCCGAAAGAACCTGGGATCTACTGGTTAACCATCATAGCTATGTAACTGGTGGCAATGGCAATTACGAATACCTGGGTCAACCCGGCAAACTCAATGATGCGCTAAGCGATAATACGGCCGAAAGCTGCTGTATTTATAATATGCTCAAACTTACAGGCCACCTGTTTGCCTGGAAGCCTTCGGCTACTTTGATGAACTATTTTGAAAGAGCCCTGTACAACGATATACTGGCGTCGCAAAATCCCAAAACCGCCATGATGCTGTATTTCGAGCCTTTGCGTATGGGTGCTAAAAAACAGTTCAGCGACTCTCTGCATAGTTTTACCTGCTGCGTAGGCAGCGGCATGGAAAATCATACCAAGTATACCGAGAACATCTATTTTGAAGGCGCCGATGGCAGCTTGTATGTAAATCTCTTTATACCATCGGAGCTTACCTGGAGAAGCAAAGGCATTAGTATTACGCAAAACACATCTTACCCCGAAGGTAATACCACCAGCTTCACGGTTACCACTCAAAAGCTCGCTACCTTCTCTTTTAAAATACGTCAGCCCTGGTGGGCTAAAGGTATACCCGTGGTGAAGATCAACGGCAAAACAGTTAATAGTACTATTAATGAAGAAGGATATATTGTTGTTGCTAATAAATGGCGCAATAACGATAAGGTGGAACTGTCTTTTGAAATGAACCTGTATGCGGAAGCCATGCCCGACAATGCCAATCGTGTAGCGCTTATGTATGGACCGTTAGTATTGGCGGGTAACCTGGGCACTAAAACACCCGACCCGGTCTATGGTATTCCCGTGCTACTAACCGATAATAGAAATATTACTGACTGGATCGTAAAAGACCCTGCAGCGCCTTTAACTTTTCAAACCAAAAATACGGGCAAGCCATTTGATGTAACGCTCACTCCTTTTTATAAAAACATCGATAATCATTACAGCGTTTATTGGGACTATTTTACCAATGCCGATTGGCTGGCCAAACAGGCCGAATATGAAGCGGAGAAAAAACGCCAGCAACTGATAGAAGCACAAACTATTGATAACTTCCGTATCGGTGAAATGCAGCCCGAACGTGATCATGACCTAAAGGCCAGCGAACAATCTTATGTAGATGCGGCTTATGGCCGCAGCGGCCGCGAAGTAAGAAAAGATGGCTTCTTTTCTTTCGATATGAAAGTAGAACCTGGTAAACCAACCGCCTTGTTGTTTAGCTATATCGGCGACGATAAAGGCCGCAGCTTCGATATATTAGTAGATGAGGTAAAAGTAGCTTCAGTTGAACTGAAAGGCGGAAAGCCGGGTAAGTTCTTTGATGAGGAATATATGATCCCGGCCGGGCTGATCAAGGATAAAAGCACTATCCGGGTGAAGGTACAATCTACCAATGGCAGAACCGCCGGGCGTGTATTTGGTGTAAGAACCATCCGCAAATAAAAGTAGCAGATATAAAAATGCCACGAATTCCTACGTTCCTTTTAGGATTGATTTGTTGGTAATTAATTACGCTTAACCCCGCCTGAATCGGGCAGGCGCGATGGCGCGAAGACGCCAGGAATTAAGAAGGATTAAGGAATTGTGATACAAGATTTTCCTCGCGCCTTTGTGTCTTGGCGGTAAAATAACATTCCGTCATAACAGCAGATCAAGCCCTAATTACTGAGCCTTCAGTACTACCGTTGTTATTTCTTTCTTCAATGGCAGCGAAAATCGTCCCTGCTCTAAAGAAAGATTCTTTACTGATTTATATGTTGCAGGCGATGCAGCCGTTGACTCTAACCTGAAATAGGCCGTTGGCGTATAAGCATCAGCCGGTGCAAGCATCAGCTTTATTTCTTTGGTACGTTTGTTATACACTACGGTTTTTACCTGCCCGGCATCAAAGCTGATCCACAGGCTAACCGGAGCTATAAAAATATTTCTTTGTGCGGCAGTAGTAATATCCACAGTTACCCAATCGCTATTCTCGCTTACATTACCACCAAAGGCCAGCCAGCCCAACTTTTTATCCTGCGTTAGATAAGTGGCGGTATTAATCGCATACCCATAAAAACCAGAACCATAATCCCCGTTAATGCCATCGTTCTTTAAAGTAGCCGGGAAAGCATGAAAGGCACAGGGCGCAAAACCATCTTCTGTTATATTAGAGATGCCACCCAATACACCACCATAACCTACGCGCAGCAAATACAGGTCTTCAGGCTTTCTTCGGTATTCGGTCAATACCGGTATCGCATTCAGTTCCGACCCGTAATGATGGATCATCCGTTCTATACGCTGTGTTTTTCCGCCATACAAAAAATCCCAGTAGCGGCGCGCATTCCCATTATAAGCCCACGATGGTAGCGTAGGCATATAACCCAATATGGCATTCAGGGTAACGGCAGCTTTATCTTCATAACCGAAGAAGAGGCACCAAATGTATACCTCTTCCTGGCCGGTAGAATCCCAGGGCATTTCACTACCAAAAGGGAACTCCAGCTTATTCCATTGAATGGCCCGCTTTTTCATCAATGCTTCCAGCTTGTCGGCCAAAGCCGTTTTGCCTTCTGTTTTGAGGTCTTTAAGTATAAAGTAAAAAACGGAGCCTTCCATTAAACCAAACTGGGTGTAGTAAGGTGCGTGCTCCATCATGCCGGTAATGGTATGGTAGGCATGCTCCAGGTACCAGTCCGAATTGTGATTCGTCACTAATCCCTTATGGTTTCTCGCCATGCGATACAGTACCCAATAGGCCGCAGCTACATGCGGGTAGTTGTAAGCACGACCTAAATTATTGGCTTCTTTTAAAGGCCATGCAGACCAGGTTTTAAAATTAATAGCACTAGTGTAGGTGCCGTTAGGCATCGAATCCGGTTCGTAATAAAAAAGGCTTTTTCGTACACCGTATTGCTGAGGCCCGTCCTTTACCTGTATGCGCCCCAGCAGGGTTTCGTCTACAAAACGCTCCAGTTTTGCTATCTCGTTTTTGTTGGGAAGCACCAGTTGCTTCATCATGGCTCCTAACCATCCGCCGGCGCCACCCTCATCGCTTAAGCCCGCAATCCATGCCCGGTTATCCTGGTCTACCTGTTGTTGCTTTTCATAATCGTAAGTAATAATACCCGGCGATCGGTGAAAGGGATCGTTACTGTTATCATACCATTGTTTAGTGGTTAGAAAGTCACCAAATGCTTCAATGGTTTTACGCTCAGGGTTGATCACTTTATAATGGATCACCTGTTGCATGCCATCCTGGTAGGTAATGGTCAATCTTGCTCTTCCAAAGCGCTTACCGTCTACAGCATATGCCTGTATAGCTTTATCGGCAGCCGTAGCTTTTTCAACGCTCAACGCACCCTTTGGTTCTATATCTATTTGTTGTACCGGGCTCTTATACTCCAGGAAGAGTTTGCCTTTTACATCGGTGGGTAGTACATAGCCCGGTATACCTATTGCTACCGGCCGGTTGTTTTTTCTCAACGTGGTTTCAATATCGCGGGGTGTGCCAGACAATACCAGTTGTACGCCGTAGCTCTTTGTTTCGCCCGGCTTCAGCAGGATTGATGTAGGCCTGTTCCAAGGCTCCGCTTGTTTCCATTCTTTTTCAGCGTAAGCTTTACTTAAAGCCATCCACTCATAAAAGCCTTCAAACACAATACCGCGTGGTGTTGGGTCATCCAGCAAAGGGTTATAAGCTTCAAAAGAAGTATTGGCTTGTGGCAATACCAGCAGCGACGGTGCATGACCGTTCAACCGGGTTACCTGCAGATAGCCTGCTTGTCCACCTATATAAGGATCGTAAAAAACATTCTGTACATGTGCCTGTTCTAGTGTTCTTCTTTCAATGAGATTATTAAAGATCATCGGCATACCCAATGCACCTATTTCAATCGCCTGCTTTGTTGGATTATGCAGCACAAATCTTAGTACCAGCTGGTTATTTTTTACCTCCCAATACCGTTGCACCTGCAAAGGCATGCCGCTGGCAAAGGTTTCGGTAAGATCAGCCGCTGCCAATACAGCACCGCCCGCCTTAATCGCTTTTACGGGCTTACGCGCGGCGGCTGTTGAAAAGCTTTTCCAGGCCGTATCGCCCGGCTGCTTTAACCGGATATTAAGATCGCCCAGGTGGTACAGCCCATTGCTGCTGCGCACTTTCAGGCTATCGCCGGGTGTGAAGTCGAAAGCCGGGTCGCTGGCGGGATGCAGGGCTGCTACGGTTTGCGAGGAGCGTACCAGCTTTATAATAAACTCCGGTGTGCGGTAGGTATCTATGCCTTGCTCCAAGTGCAGTGTGGACGGGGCTTTGGACAGCCGCTCCCAGGGGGTTTGGGCTAAGGATAATACACTTACATATAAAAGAGATATAACAAGAAGAGTTGTTCGCATATAAGGTATTTAATAGACGGAACTATATGAAGTGGCCATGCCAGGTTCTTTTTCCACCTTTTTCTTGATAAAAAGGTGGAGCCAAAAATCAAGGCTGTGAAAAAATTTGCTAAAAATAATTTTGTAAGCCTAAACCCGCTGAACTCGCTCCATAGCTTCATTAATGTGTTAGACCCAACTGCGCTCAAACAACAGCGGCTTTTTAACGGCTTCCTTCAATTATTTTCTTAACGCAATTTTTTCAAGGCCGGTCCTGGCTTAGCGATAACTTCGTTCAAAGTTATTGCCAGCTTATTGAGCCAACCATAGATTGACAGTGGACACGATTCCACTCAACATTCACCTCAACCATTTCTTTATTCGCTACTAAAGTAGCCTGATGCAGTAAATTATGCTGTATAAGAATTAACCTCTTTTAACCAGATTTAAACCAACCGTTCGATTAACTACCGGGACGATACTCCTTGCCTACTACCAGGCGGTCGCCTGAATCGTCTACCTCAAAAAGATGGGGAATGCGAATGATTTGACCGGGCTTATCTTCTCTATGACTATGTACAGACATCAGCAGTTTGCCTTCGAAGGTTTTGAATAGCATACCATGCCCAAAGTTAGGAGGTGTGATGGGTTCTTTTTCGTGCACCCAGGGACCATCGAGTGTGCCGCTTTCAGAATAAGCTACTCCTTGCGTGTATACGTTAAAGATCCAGCTGGTCCACAACATGCCGAGGCGGCCGGTTTGTGTATTAAATAAAAAAGGACCGTCAGTTACTTTATTAAAAATAATATTGCCTTTTTCATCGCGCTCCTTACTCCAGGGCGATGCACTGGCTTTAAACAACAAATGGCCCTTGCCGATGCTGCCGCTTAAATCGGGTTTCAGTTCTATCTTTTCAATAGTACCGTCCCAGTTTTGCAGCCATTCGTAACAATACACCATATAAGGCTTCTGATCCTTATCTACCCAAAACGTTCCATCTAATGTGGGCATATTAGCCGGCAGGTAAGTTCTATCTTTCATCGGCACATACGGACCGTCAGGCTTGTCGCTTACCAGCACATGGCTGGCCCTGCGTTCAATGGGGTTGCCCTTTACCGTATCAATCATTACCGCCTGGTTGGTAAACGTGGCGAAATTATAATACCGCCCTTTATACTCATGCAGTTCGGCAGCCCATATCATCGGCCTGGGGCCCATCCAGGAATTGGTATCAACCTGCACTACGCGGTACGGTCCCGTCCAGGTTTTCAGGTCTTTGCTTTTCCATAACCCACCGCCGGTACCGGTCATATAATAAGTGGCAGTTTTTTTATCGGCCAGTATAAACGGATCGCTTAAGCGAATTGAATCCAGCGGAATATCATTACGAAGCACAGCCGGCCTTTTTTGAGCCAGCACCATACAGTAGCAAACGGTAAAAGCTAGTAGCAGGGCTGGTTTTATCAATCGTATATTTATTATTTTCATAAACAAGAGGGTGGTGAAAGCAATAAATATACTGCAATTCAAATGATTACAGCAATAGCGATACGCTCAAAAACACCAGGAAATGCCATTGCAAAAAGGGAATTATGGACAATTATAAGTTTTTATATCTGTCCACAACTAAGTTTTTTATGCCTTTATGGACAATTATAAAGATGTAAAACCATCCACAAGTGCAGCAAAAAGTAGCCGTTTTTACCGGGCAGACACAAACCCGTAAAACCATTTTCCCTACGCTGATCACTACTTTCGGCGTAAAGAAAAACGAATATTTTACGGGGCCTGTATAGTCGGAAGTTACCTTAAGCGACCTGTTTACCCGGGGTTAATGCAACACCGGCACAGGCCGCCCTTCGGTAATCGATCCGGCAATAAATTAATACTATCCTTCCTGCAGCTCCAGCAGCCGCGATGCCGCATACACCAGCTTTTTCAGGTATTGGATAAATATAAAAATATGCGTGGCTTCCATCTCCTCTGCTACCGATCCGTTTGATAAGGCGGCTGTGGTAAACAGGTGTAACCATTGCTTCCAGCGCCGTAAAGACCGCTTCTCAAAAAAATCAGCCAGGAAAGCCATGGGGTTGCTAAACTCTTTTGAAGTAAGCAACATGGGGAATTCGGTTACCGGCACAGCAACCGGGTTATAAGATTTTGATGCATGCTGCCCCGCCTGTTGATGCAACAGGTAACAGGCTTCTATCAACAACTCCAGCTGTTCGCCATAATGCAAGGCATTAGCCGGGCTGCCGTGTTGCCAGCTATAGCTGTCTTTTAATGCAGCCCGACAAAAATCATCGAAAGCCTTTATTTGCTCCGCCCTGCCTGCATAGTCGAAGAACGCTTGTAATACTTTAACCGGGTTGGCCTTAAACGGGTCGCTGTTATAATGAACAGCAATGCGGTTTAACCAATAACCCGGCGAGACATGATGTTGCTTTTGCATAGGTAGTAGTTTTAGATTAACGGATGATTGATATAGCCCGGAAAGGCAGTAATAATGCGGCCTGCAGCATCTGACACTACGGTAAGTACCGATACGGTATTGCCCTTATCATCGTAACCGATAGGTTCACCGGCATCCCATACCCGTTGCAGGTTGCTGCTTTGCGGAATGGGTTCCGGTTGTTGCTGAAACGCATCGCGGATATAGGCAATGATATACGGGATATCGATGGTGAACTTACCCGTGGCCGGGTGCCGGGAGATTTTGTAGTAATGCCTTTCTACAATATGGGCCAGGGTGGAGGCGCCCAGGTACCAGCTTTTGCGCAGCAGCTTTTTATGATGTTTAAGCGGCAGGTGGTAGAGATGCTGTACCTGCTGCTCCTGCAGCCATTGCTCGGTATCGCTGATGGTAAAAAGTACGCGAAGCCAGCGGGCTTCATCAAAAACAGGGCACAGGGGTGGCGGTGCCATAGCCTGTTGTTGTAATGGTGTTAACATAATTGTGTTTTTAGCATAGGTTAAACGAATAATCGTATAGAAATTCTACACTAAGGTATAGAATTATTTTTTATTTTCAACCTATGTGGTTCGTGTTTTTTCTGTTTAACTTTATTACCAGAATTTTGACATCTAAAACGCTAAAGGTCAATGACTAAATTAGGATTGTTTTTGTCGCAGCGTTCGGTAAACAAGTCGGAAGCGGCGCGTAAAGCCGGGCTTTCAAAGGCCCGCATGAACGAACTGACGCTGAATGATCGCAGTCATTTACGTGCGGAGGAATTGTATTTGATTGCCCTGGCTATTGGCGTTGATCCCGGCAATTTACTGGAGTATGTTTGTGCAGACCTGAACCCTGCAGAGCAGTTGCCGCTTGCAGCCGATGAGGAAACGCCTTATGAAACAGCCAAAACAAAGAAGAAGCGTAAGTAACGCATAGCTTCTTTATCATTGATTCTATTTTTAGAGAACGCAACTTTATTGCGGTGGTCGTTTCACCTAAAAAGTCGAAGAGATTTGCGGAAGGTTTCTTACGAAGACCATAGCCTCTTTTTTTATCGTCGTTTCGACCAAGCGCAACGCAGTGGAGCGCGCGGAGAAATCTCCACTTACGAAGACAAATCCTCTCTCATTTCTTTTTCCGTTCTTTTGCCATTGCCGCAAAAGAACCAAAAAGGCTAGTCCGCCTTGAGGCGAGCAGCGCTGCGTAGCCCTGGCGGAAAATGGGCGCTTCAGGCTTTGATTCCGCTTGTGGCGGAATCGCCGTTCCGCTTCATTTTCCTTTTCGCTTGCAAGGCGGACGAAACTCCTATTCAACATTACTATCAAAGACGATCATCCGAGCATGCTGGCTCAACCGTTCGTCATCTCATCCAAGGCTTGATGAAACTTCAAGGAGATTCCCTACGGAGGCCATTGTCTCTTTTTATCGTCGTTTCGACCAAGCGCAACGTAGTGGAGCGCGCGGAGAAATCTCCCGTTAAAAGTCGTACACCTTTTGCCTCATTACTCATTTCGCCATCTCCTTCGGAAATAGCTTTTTTCCACTTTTGTCTTAACACAAAAGTGGAGCAAAAAGTCAAGGCTGTGATGCCCTTGCTAAAAATGGACTGCGCTTCACTAAAATGCCCAAACTCGCTACTTAGACCGTAATAGTTACTATGATACCACTGGCTCGAACAGTGGGCATTTTTGGCGTTTCGCTCCATCCATTTTCTTAACGCTCGTGCATCAAGGCCGCTTAAACATTCGACTTAATGATGGCACTAGTACCATATTGAGATATTTAACCGGAGTCAATGATACCGCGACGAGAACATTCATATTCACCGACCAGCGTCCGCCCATAGCACGGTAGGTACAGAGGGGCGGACACACCACTATATTCACAGGTGATAGTAGCTCCCATCCCGGCGGCAGGCCCGTAAGTGCCGCCGGGGGTCTTTTTTGGGAACCTTTTTGGACAAGCAAAAAGGTTCGAAGAAATTAAAACAATCCTGTCAAAGAACTAATGCTTACAATACTTTGCAGGAGGCGCCCGGCTGTGGGCATCATAAATAGCAACGGTATGGTTAGGTCTTTTCATACTCATCCTGGTTTGCGGTGGATGAGTCTTGGAAGTAAGTAAAATAGATATGGAGTTTACCTACCATGGCCCATTTAGTTTCTGACGCCTTATGTGACATGGATTTACAGCAAACCCCATATCTATAGATTGACAAAAATAGTCGTTCTTTTAGATAAGGGGTATATTTTGCTGTCTCGCGTCACGGCGTCAGATTACAGGCCGCAAGACTCATATATACCCTAAAAGGTAATGATCAAATTATCTTACCTCAAATATAGAATTAATATTTTAATAATGGTACATGTACCTTTGATTTATTTTTAAATTTTCGCTCCCTTGCTGAACAATGGGAGATTTCACCAAAATAGAATCATTTATCATTGAAAGGGTAAAAGAAAAGCGAATAGAGAAAGGCTGGAGCCAGATTCTTTTATCGCAAAAACTTAACATGAGCGATAGCTTCGTGGGCCATGTAGAAACACCTAACCGGAGGGCTAAGTATAATGTGAATCACATTAATGCCCTGGCAAAACTCTTTAAATGCTCGCCTAAAGATTTTTTGCCTGAGAAGCCACTTTGATTTACTAAGCACAAGCCTAGTTTATGACTAGAGAAGAAATACTAAAAATCAGAAAAGAGTTTGGTGCTTATCTAAAAAAGCACCGTGAAGAAGTATTGTAAGAAAAGAACCTTTTGGCTTTTTCTTACAACTCAGAACTGGATAACAGCAAGCTGGGGAAAATTGAAAAGGGAGAAGTGGATATACAGTTTAGCACCTTGATTGAAATTGCAAAGACCTATAAATTGTCGTCCAAAAGTATCTTAGGGTTTAAGGTATTAATTTCCGATTAAGTTTATACTATAGCTAACCTTTAATGTCACAGTATAGAAATAGCGATTTATTAACCGGAATAGCTGTAGTTGCCAAGCAATTGAGAGAAGCACGTAACCCATCTCCCAGCCAGGAGGAGGTAATGACTGAAATAAAAATCAAGACCAATATTTCTATTCATATTGGCAGAATTGAAACCGCAGTTACTAATATTTCTATAAGCAGCCTTAGCCTCCTGTGCGACTATTATAATATCTCTTTATCTGAGTTTATGAAGAAGGTAGAACTGGAAATTCAGAAGTTGAAAAGGAAGAGGAAATAAACAGTAGGTAATATTGTGCTTACTTCAATATTTTCTTTGTCTTCTTTTTTGCGAAGTGATAAACGATGTTAGGCACAAATGCTAACCACCAAAAAAATAAAGCCAGCAAAATATGTACTGCTGTTGACGCCTCGTTTCTTGTTAATAAGAAATACTCTGGTGTTTCTTCCTTTAAATTCCAATCGTTTGCTAGATATAACTTGACGTCTTTAAGAGCTTCTTCTCTTGATACTTGTTCGGTTAAGTTTTGCATAAAATGTTTTTTTAAGATCAATGTTCTTTAGATCGCAAACATCTTATACTTACAGGAAAAGTTTTTACGGAAAGCCGTAACAAAGCCATGGAATCTTCTGAACTTTTGGAAATTCCAAAGTGGAATTACGTCTCGTAAGTGATGGCATACTAAAACTATGGCATTATGTGATTAACTGCTACCACTATTTTACTTAAAATCGTTTCTCCATTAGAAATTTAATACATTAATTCAAATATTCTGATATAAGCTCAACCTTCTGCTGAAGATAATTGCAAACAGCATCCGAATTCATTTCATTTTCCTTAAAGCCAAATACATCCTGCTCACAGCCACTACAGTACACATTCATATCGTTAGATTTTCCACAAGTACAAACCCATATCTGTTTTTCTTTAGATGACAATAGTTGTTTCTTAGATGTTATTGTACCACGTTCTCGGAAATTTTCCTGAATATAGTTAATCAGCTTCGTTAAATCTTGAATATCTTGTCTATTATAAAATGGTTTATCATATGTAGATATACATAACGCACGCTTTTGAACAAGCCAATTATTATTCGTCAACAAGTCCATTGTTCTATAGAAATCAAATAGATTTAAATCTTTGATTATTTTAGTAAGCCTCAAGCCAGCTCTTTCATTTGGCTCGTTCGCCATTTCGTTATACAATAGCGCTAATTTCTTTTCGTCTGGTAGTGCACCCAAGTAGCCCAACATAAGCTTATAGAACCTTTCAAAAGCACCTTCATCTGTATGATAGTATGACATCGCCTCGGAAAATTTTTTCATGACAAACGGAAAAACCTCATCAACCCGGTTTACTGTAATAAAGTTCCACATGTCGTCATTAAGAGTCCAAGTATTAGCACTGGCTTTTTCGATAACTGCTTTTTTCTTCCTTAGCAAATTAATTTTATCGGCACCTATATTCTCCAGCCTTAATTCAGATTCCGGCAGTTCAACCTCTTCTGTTGTTATCTTTTCAAGTATCACCGCTGTACCAACCGCAGTTAGCATAAACATAGATTTTCCCTTTCCCGATATTTCATCCATATCAATACTAAGGCCAACAATACAGTTGGCCCCTACTTCATACGCAGCATATTTTATTTTCTCTATTGCTTCATTATAAAGCGAGGTTAATTGTTTTTGATAACCACCTGAGCGACCTCCAAAAACGTCCGCCAAGCCACCTAAAAAGTCGCTAAATATATTTGTTCCTGCTACAACATGAGCCGATACAGGTTTTAGATATTGCTTTATCTTAATTCCTTCAACTAATGAAGAGGTAATTACTAAAATGTCTTTAGGGTTTGCCATTTATAGGATTTGATATTCAACGCTCTTAGAGCTTAATTTTGTTTTGTCTGATATTGCTACTAGCAGTTTTAGTCACTAATCTCTGAAAAGTGTGCAGTTGATCTGAGAATAAAAGTTTTAAAGTCATTATATAAAGTGGTGTACTCGGCTGTAGTAAAAAATACGTCCCAACAGTTTTGTCTTGCTTGATTTTTGTCTGCCGATATTCCTAGATTAGCCATCTCTTGGAACAAAGAATGGTGGTCCGTATTTCTAAGAGCCGTAGCTAATTGAGTGTAATGCGGATTTGCAGTTAGGAAATACTGAACCAAAAACTTCTCAGGAGCAATATATGGATATAAAAAGAATGAAAATTCACTAGGATTATTGTGATAATGGGAATAGGTTGCATTTGACCTATAGTCGCCGTCAAATACACAGGCATAGCCCATTTTTAACCGCATTTGGGCAAAATTTCTTTTATGAGTTTCATAATCATTTCGGACTTGATTAACTGGCCCCGATTTTATAACATTAATTAGCCTATCAAAGTGTTTATAATCATCATTAAGTTTTACAAGCAAGTTTCGAATGATAAATTCCGCTTCTGTGTCCTCACAATACAAGTGCAGTAAAGGAAAAGCTTTTGAATCCATTTTAGAAAAGGCAGCATTAACAGAAATCTTACTAATTGTCTCATAGTTTCCACTCAACTTTCTATCAACGAATTTTCTCGATTTGCTCGGAAACGCGGCAAGAATTGAAGGTGAATGTGTCGTAAGTATAAATTGCTTTTTATGCAACCAAGAAATATATTGAATGACATCTGATAATTTCCTTTGAATAGACGGATGAAAACCAGCTTCAATTTCATCAATCAAAATTAGTGAGTCGTTCGGAGTGTCGATTATATCTATAAGTATGTTGATAAGAGATTCTTCGCCTGTTGCTGCATTATAACTAGAGTATGGTTCTGTAGAATATGAAATTAAATAAGCAACCTTATTTATGTGTGAACCAATCTTGGTTATCTGCACCGAAGTAGGAATATCTAGTATATATGCGAAGGCTTGTTCGATGTCTGCCGAAATGCGAGTACCGCCTGTCCCCGAGATTTTTCGAATTAAGCTATTTGAGAAATTTCTAGCTGGCAGTAACCTTTCTAGGTCAACAAGCCTTACTTCTCTGTCTTTAATTTGTGAGTTAACTCTGGTTCCAGAACTATATTTACCTAAGCCCGTCCAAGATTGGCTCGTTGCTAGGCGTTTACCCTCTCCAGTTCTATTGTCAACCCCAACTCTCCAAAATAGTTCATAGGAATAGTTTCGTGTAGTTGTTTCGTAGGTTGTGAATGTTAGTACATCCCTCCATGTATGTCTTCGCAAAACGGTATTTGGCTTAGTTGCATCGTATTTTTTGAAATTATAATGGCTGCAGGCAATCAGAAGCAATAGACTTGTCTTTCCGATTTTATTAGTGCCGGTGATAACTGTTACTGGATGGTCAAGTGAAATTTCTAACCCTGTTATATGTCTAAAGTCATTAATTTTTATTTTGTTGAGAAAAAATCTAAAACTATTTCCAGGCCCCGAAAAGGTAGATGGGTCGTAGCTCAACAATTTTACTTTAGCGTCTGAAATATTTTGTAACTGTAGCATTGAATGTCTATAAAAACTGTTAGTAACCAAATTATTTTCGAACCAATTCTTTAATAAAATATTGCTCTATAACTAAATGTTTATGATTAATCGTTTATAGGTACTTATAAACAACTAAGCAAAATGTGCTTTTGCTACCCGCTAAGAATCGTTCATGTTTATTCAGTTTTGGTACAGTCATAAAAATAAAAAAACATCAGCAAACTATAAGGGGGGTATTTTTCCCGTATTCTTATTTCAGCCATTTAATCAAACCTGCGGTGCCCGAAACAGAATAAATGATCGCCCCTACTATGATTGCAATTACGATGATCACCAGCCAGGCAATGGTTTTCATATGGTCAATATCGGCCCGGTATTCGGGTGTACCATTATCGTAATTATACCGGGCCTGTTCTCGGGCTTTGCGTCGGCCGTATTTTGTATTGAGGTTATATTGTTTGCGCTGCGCCATATTATGGTTTATATGGCTTCAAATTTATGGTGGCGCTACATGTCTTTCTTACGGGAAACCGTAACGCGGGTCCCTGGCCAAAAGGAGGCGAAAGATCGCTTTAGTTTTGGCGGTACTGAACAAATTGATACAATTCAACTCAAAGAATGGGGGCATCTGAAATACCTACCTCAATACCAAATGCTTTCGAGGCACTGAACCTGCTATCTTAAAAACATTCCCAGATCTGCATTAGATAAGGCATTACCATTATCTACTTCTCTGTACTGAAAACGGAACAGCAGCTTACCTGTAGAAGCAATAGTGCCGATTTGTATATTGACAATTTTTGCTGTCAGCTTTTCCAGATTAATAGCGTCATTTTCGTTTTGATTCGACCTTTCTATTGCCCAGCTATACCCATTCCATTGCCCGAATGGCGTATTGGCGAACGTAGCTATGGCCTGTTTGAAAGGTATAGTATCATTTCGTAATAGCCATTGATTATGCTTTTGGTCATAAGAAAGGAACTCGAAAAACTTTAATAACCTATGATTGCTATTAAAAGTGATGGCAGACTTGCCTCGGGTAACTGCAACTAATGCAGAATCTCTGACTACTACCTTCGTAGCTGTTTTATCCATCGACTTAATCTTTTGATACTCTTCTTTTGTCATGCCAAAGTTTTCATGGTAAGGCAGCCCCTCTCCTTCTTTATAATTTTCAGAATAAAATTTGCTAAACCATTCTTTTTGGTTAGCAATTGATTGTTGCATTTTAAGCATGACAGCTTCTATTTCTTTATCGAATACAAAATCGATTATTTCAGCCTTGAAAGTATTCTTTGAGAATGCGCTATCAGCAAAAGCAGTTGCTTTTAAAGGCGCATCCTGCCCACGGCTAGCAGTTGAAAATAAGATGAGTAAAATAGTGATGTATCGCATAGCAGGTAAAGATAATAGCCAATGACATTATTACGTCAGCCTATTTTTAGCAACGCCTGATTGTCTATTCATTACTGAATGGTAATAGCGTATAGCGACAGTTCTTTATTGAGCTGCATAAAATTGCGTTGAAAGGTTAGGCCCAGCCGCTTCAACAGCTTAATGGATTTTTCATTTTCCGGATCGGTAATGCCGGTAATAGTGGGGCTTACTTTGTGTTGTACCAGTTCATTAAGGTATTTGCTGGCGGCTTCAAAGGTGTAGCCTTTTTTCTCAAACTGGGGTAACAGGGCAAACCCAATGTCGGGAAACTCCTGGTTGTCGCGGTATAAAAAAGTGACCAGCCCAATAGGTTGTTGGGTTTCCTTCAATTCAAAAACGCTGTAAAAGAAATTTTGGTTGTCGAGGATCTTCTGAATATATTTTTCAGCATCATTGGTATTGCTGATATTCCGGTCACCAATAAATTGCAACCAGCCGGGGGTGTTTACCAGTTCAAGGATAAATGGGCTGTCTGCCGTTGTTATAGGCCTTATTAAAAGCCGGTCGGTTTCTAATTGTTGGTACATATGGGTATGCCCTAAAAATAAATAAACGGCGGCTATTTTGATCATTACAAAGAGCGATCTGCTAATAATGTAAAAAAGATGACTGGTTGGTGAAAACACCCAACCAGGGCAAAAAGAGGGATCGATGAGGGGTACCCAATGGAATAGGGCTGGTTGGTGAAAACACTCCACCTGCGCAAAACTAGCAAGCGGGATTGTATGGTATTTGTGTTTCATTTTAAAACATTTGCCGATTATAAAGTTAGGATATCAATGGGGCGGTTTATTTTTTTGATCCCTTCTGACCTCTTCTGATCCCTCCTGACCTCTTGTGATCCCTCCTGATCCCTTCTGATCCCAAAACGCATGTTTTCTGTATCCTTTCTGTATCGTTTGTATATCGTTTCTGTATCCCGGCTGTATCCTTTCTGTATCGCTTCTGTATCCTGGTTACCGTGCTCGTATATCCTTTCTGTATCTGTAAGGGTGTGCATGCGGCTTTATGTTGTTTTGGCAAAACACCAATGCATTTTTTGCCATTGTTGGCCTTCCCCTACACTCACGGGGTAAAAGTGCTTCATCAACGGTCTTACTCCAACTTACTGACTAATGTTTCCAATCTATTTGCCTTTGCCAACCATATGTTTCTACTTCCTCATTGAGCATTTTGTTGTTCTAACCATTCTAAAATTAATTGAGTAGTTTCCTCCGGCTTTTCCTGCTGTATCCAATGGCCACAATCCAAACTAGCAATATCCAGATTAGGAACAATATTTTCCAGGTTTTCAGACTTGGGAATGGTGTCCCGTTCACCATAGATCATAAGGGTGGGCTGGTGAATAATGGGGGTTATGTTCGCCATGAAGTGCCAGTTTTGATCCAGGTTTCTGTACCAGTTGATAGCTCCTGTAAACCCTGATGATTCGAAGGCAGCAACAAATACAGACAGCTCTTCATCTTCCATCAAGGGTTCGCCCAATGGCTTTTCCGCTCTTGCCAGATTGATCATTAACATGCCGGGCTCCGGAGGTGTGGGGGGCAGGTTTTTACGGAATATGTTGCGGAGGAACCGGGAGGCATTTTCATTCATAATAGCGTCTGCTACGCCTGGTTGCCGGTTGAAGTGAACAAAATAAAAGTCTGCTCCAAAGATGGCTTCCATCAACTCAATCCATGGTTGTTCTCCGCGCTCCTGGTAAGGCAAAGCCAGGTTGATTATTTTATTTACCCGTTGAGGGTGCAATAAGGCCAGGTTCCAAACCACATTTGCGCCCCAGTCGTGCCCAACAAAAGTGGCATCATCATACCCGTAGTGATCGAGCAGCGCAACGAGGTCGCCTGTCAGGTGTTCAATGCCGTACTCCGTTACTTCGGCCGGGCGGGATGAATTGCCATACCCTCTCTGGTTGGGAACGATGACATGATAACCGGCTGCAACCAATGCCGGCACCTGGTGACGCCAGGAAAAAGCATGTTCGGGAAAGCCGTGACAGAGTACAATAGGTTTTCCGGCATTTTGTTTACCTGCTTCAAACACCTCCAGTTGCACACCATTTACTGAGATAAGAATAGGTTGGGGAAAATTCGCTGAGTTGAACATTGAATGGGTTTCGTTTGTCATTTTTATTCTTTAAAAGATTTATTAATGAGGCAAACTTATATCCGCCCAATGACAGCCTTATGTCAGGGGTCAACAATCAATTAGTGGTATCTCTCAAAATACTCCTGCAAGGTTATTTTGTGAGGTTCAAATTGGTCGGTCAATATTTCTAATTTATTAATTCTGTCCAAACGAAAAAAACGGAATTCTTTTCTTAACCGACAAAAGGCAACGAGCAACCAATTGTCGGTGCTGAGTAAGGCAAATGGCTCAATATGCCGGGTGGTGGTTTTGTTTTGCTCATTGGTGTATTCAATTTTTGCGATACGAAAATTTGTAAGGCAAAATTGTAAGTCGGATAAATTACTGCTGTTTCTTTCCAGGTAATTATTTTGGTCAAACCGTGTTCTTTCTGCAAGTAAGTTGGCTTTGTCCTGTATATTGTATTTCAAAACCGATTTTATTTTTTCAATGGCTTCTGTATAATCTTTAACGAATGAAGCATCCTTATTTTTAAGCACTAATTGTTCTGCCGTAATTAACGCATTGGCTTGCGCTTCTGTAAACATTACAGGCGGCACTCTGTAACCTTCCATTAGCGAATACCCTTTCCCCTCATCTGTAATGATGGGAACACCGGCCTGCTCCAGCGCCCTGATGTCCCTGTAAATGGTTCTGATACTAACCGAAAATTTATCTGCCAGTTTCGTGGCTGTTAAAAGTCGCTTTGTTTGCAACTGTGTCAGGATGGCTGTTAGTCGTGAAAGTCGTTTGGTATCGTTGTCGTTCATGGGTCAAATTTACGGTTTCAGTTTTGGTGTGGGATGTGGGTTAAAATGGGTTATATATCACAATATGGGCGAAGCGATTCTGATACATATTAGTAATCGAGGTTTCTTGCCATCGCCATTTTCCGGCAGTAAGATATAGCAATCTTTAAAGTGTTTAATACTTGGTTGTAGCTGGTTGGTGAAAATATTAAGCCAGAGCGAAAAATTCATGACGCCGAAACATGATGATATTTTTCATAGAATGTTTGACGAGTTTGAACTTAAGTCGAATGCCTAACAAAAATTGAATACTCATCCTCATCCCTCTATGTCTCCAATCGCCTACTGGTTATTAGTGCTTATCCGTTATTGTAGGTACAATCTTTTCGGCAATAGTTTTGTTACCTTGAAAAATTGTAAAATAATAATTTTCTTTTACTCCATTTTTTAACAGGTCTCCCGGTATGGTCTTAACAGCTAGGTAGGGATCAACAACGTCAGCATACAAAGTCATTTCACCACTGCCAATATCTCCGTCGTCACAACGTCCATTACCTGTCCATCCAAGATGTTCAGTTATAAAATTTCTGTAGTTTTCTCGTCTTTCAAGGTCTCCAGATGTTCCCCAAGTTTTTAGTTTAAATGTAATTGCCAAAGTAAATTGCTTATCATCCGATATTTCTAAAAAGCCTTCTTTTATTTTTTCTGCAATTAAAGAATTAACTGAGTCTTTTAAAGTTGTAACATTTTCTGTCGTCACAACTCTTTGTTCTCCATAATTTCCCAGTAATCCCCAATGAACTATTGCAGTTTTGTCGTCATTGTTCCATGTCTCCCAGTAGGAAACTTCGCCATTATCTTTTTTATATAGCTTGAGTAAAATTTGGTTTCTCTGATCAAAATAATTCTTCAGTATTATCTTTTTCATCGGTTTATTTTTTGCTGTAGTTTGCCCGCAACCGAATACTGCACAGGTTATAACTACGAAAAAAGAAAAATTTAATGTAGAAAATCTTGTCATAATTGAATATAATTTATCATCACTGCCAACTCAAAATAAGAAATAGTCTGCACTAGATTATTGCTTAAAACTCATATTTTCTTCCTTAGCTTTTCGTTTAGCAATTGTACAATTACGCCCGTTCCAATTATTCTTGATCCTTCCCGAAACTCAAAGGCCATGCCTTCCTGTAACCGGTTTTTAAAATGATCTACTGCAATAATACGAATAGATGCTTCTACTTCTTCTCCCGGATTTACAACAGCTTTATTAATAAACGTCTGCTCACCGGAGGTTTGCATATCGTCGAAATCAAACTTAATTTGTGGCCGGTATTTTGAAAATGCAGGAGTTTTGCGTCCACCTTCTGATGTATCTAAATATTTAAGATGTGCCAGGAAATCTATCTTTTCTAATTGCTTTTGATAATAGGTAATAATGTCTTCTATGATCTGATCAAAATCCAATTGCTGATCAACTTTCTGAGAAAGCCTGATCATTTCAACAAGGGAGCTTCCGGCCTCATATTTCCAGGCGCTATGATCAATAGGCTTGTTATTGATTGTATCTATTGTGAGTGGCGCACCAAAAAAATCTTTTATTTCCTTAATAAATTCAACGATGCTTATCTGACCCTCAGTATCCCAGTCGTTCATAGCACCAACGAATAAAGATGCCATTTGCTTTATCGGATGCGCTGCCGGGTTAATGGCAATTAAAGTTTCTAATTGATGGATTGTTGTAAGTGGCGTTTGGTTGAGCATTTACTTTTATATATTAGCTGAAGTACAATCGAAGTAGCCTGTGATTTTGGTTATTGCTGAATGATTAACTCTTAAACAAGTGCATGTAAATAATTTGCCGCGTCAGTTAAACCGGCTTTTCTTAGTCTGGCCAGCACTTCGTATTCATCCAGATCAGGGTTTCTCCTGTTCACAACCAATTCTCTGAACGCTTTAATGGCCAGCTCTTGATTTAAGTCGATGATATCCGTAAGAAAGTCATCAGCCGATTTTACATCCACACCAAAAGAGGCCAGGTACTCAGTTGGAAAATCTTTAAGATTGTTAGTTACTATAACATTGGCATTACATTTTATGGCTGCTGCCAAAACATGACAGTCTTTGGGATCGGGCAATGTAAGCCCCTTTATCAATCCATTGTATTTGGTAACCAGCGCATCCGGAAAAGCTAGATTGGCCCTGGCTGTGCGCTTTTCTGCTTCTTCTTCATTAACACCCTTGCGAATCATGACATCCCTCCACTCATCAAATACATGTGTACTCCATTTGGGCGTGTAAAGATCATAATGCGCAAACCAAAATAACAGATCCCTTATCTCTACCGGATAAATGACATTAGTATCTAATACTGCTATAAACCGTACACTATGAATCATACAAGCCGCTTTCTTCATCAAAATTCATAATGTCGATAATATGACGTTTTTGCTCGGCTTTCATTTTTTGCTTGTACTGCACAACATCTTCAAACTTTATGCGTCGATGCTTACCTACCTTGATAAAATCGAGATCGCCTTTTTCTAACAGCTTAACAATATGAGGGCGCGAACACCCCAACATTTCGGCAGCCCGTTGCGTAGTTACTTCTGTAGCAACCGGTACCAGGGAGATCATTTTACCGGTGCTCATTGCTTTTAACATCTGCCCTAAAAACTTTAAGGCCTTAAGAGGCACTTTAATTTTTTCCCCGGTTTCTTCTATCTCAATTTCGGGGTTGTTCGATCTTAATTGTTCGATAACGGAAGCCAAGGCATCATAGGACGCCATAGCAACTTTTTGTTCAGCCTTGCTCACTTTTTCTATGGTTTCCATGATTTTTATATTTAGTTATAAGCAAAACTAAACGAAATAAACGAAACGGCAATGAAGTCGGAGTTAACTATCTCTTAAACATTTGACTCTCAGAATATGTGATTGCTTCGGGATAAAACACAACTCGTTGCAGGATAAAGAACTGCTCAATTACATTTTGCCTTTGCCGTGTTTTTTAGTTAGCAAGTGTACACACAGTGACATAGACCGGATAGAAAGAAACATAAGGAGTAGACAAAATCGGGTTGATCAAACACCTGGCCGGGGCGGGTATTGGTTGCCAATGTAAAACAAGTCCCTGGTATTGCCTTCTCTAAACCTAACAGGAGCACAAGCTGAAGTATGCACTTCAGCCCTGCCTTGTCAAAATAAAGTATTACCTGCTGTTCAGTTTGTCAGCCCGTAACTTTCAGTGACTGTATCAATTCGTCTGCTATAACTAAATGATACGATAGCACAAGAGGACTCCCGGGAAAATTGCCCGAAACCTCTGCTTTTAAAACACTTTCCGACTCTTTCTCTTCAAAGCCAACGGGTTTCATTGTAGCCCTGTAGCGCTCGTTGGAGTCTGCAATCCATTCTTCAATTGCTGGTCTTCCCTGGTGTGTTTTGCCTTCATCAACAACCACGGCTGTTTCAGAAAAACATTGGGCATAGCCAATGCTGTCGAAGCTGTTTTGTGTTGCTACTAACCGGGCTATCACATTTGGTAAATTCATTAGCTGGAATTTTAAAAGGTTTATTAAATAGTGGGCACCGTGCCACCATCGATTACAAAATTGGTTCCCGTTAAATATTTGGCTCTTGGCGAAACTAAAAAGCCAACAAATTCTGCCACTTCCTGCGGTTCGGCGGGTCTGCCAAAAGGTATTCCGCCCAAAGCATCTATAACACTTTGTTGCGCTTCTTCTACCGTGCTGTTAGCGTTTCTGGCAATCTCACCCAGCCAGGCTTTCGATGCTGTGGTATTAATCCACCCGGGCGAAACCGTGAGCACACGAACACCTTTGGGCGTTACTTCGTTGGATAAACTTTTACTGTAATTAATTAATGCGGCTTTGGATGCGGCATAGGGCAAGGTAGAATCGTACAACGGCAATATGCCCTGGATAGAAGCGATGTGAATGATAACACCGGCTTTATGCGCTATCATTTGTGGCAGAAAGCCCCTGTCCAGCCGTACCGGCGCCAGCAAATTAGCCTGCAGGGTTGACTCCCAATCTTCGTCTGACAGTGCAGCAAAGCCACCTGCCGGTGTGGATGATGCGCCGAGATTGTTAACGAGAATGTCGAGCCTGCCGTAAGTGGACAACACTTCGTTAATTACCTTCCTGCTTCCTTCAGCTTTGCTTAAATCGGCGGCTATAAAGTGCATGCTGCTGTTTTCCTGTTCCGGCGCATTTCTTGCCGTGATGATCACCGTGGCTCCGGCCTGTACAAGCCGCTCTGCTATTGCTTTTCCCGCACCTTTAGTGCCGCCTGTTACTAACGCTATTTTGCCGGAAAGCTCGTTGTTGAAATTAAAATCCTGTGTCATTGTTTATTTATTTAGGGCAAAAATGAGACTTATGCTTAGTTCTTACAAGTACGGAAATACGATTCATATAGGGATAAATTTATCCCCTATTGCACCATTTGGAACATAGGTTTACATTTGTTGTATGTATGAAAGAAAGATTATACCGAACCTGAATTGTGGCTTGGATTTAATAGGTGAAGTGCTGTATGGCAAATGGAAGATCCGTTTGCTGTGGTTTATCCACCAGGGCCATCAACGCCCGAGTGAGCTGCAACGAAAAATTCCTGATGCCACCAGGCGCGTGCTCAATATGCAGCTGAAGGAACTGGAAGATCACGAATTGATTCAAAAGAAAATTTATGCGGTAGTACCGCCAAAAGTAGAATATAGCTTAACGGAGTTTGGTAAAACACTGGTTCCCGTAATTGCTATGCTGGGAACCTGGGGCGATGACCATGAAAAACGGTTGCGGGATGTAATTTTGAAACGACTGGAGAGCTCGGCAGCGGAGTAACAACTGTGGCTTGTTCAATAAAGTTACCACCTTAACCAGCCGGTATTAATCAAAAAATGCCCAGTAGTATTACTCTATTGAGTATTTATCCGTTAACAGTGACATGGGCATTCCTGTTAAAAAAATGATACTTAATTACGCTGCTGCTACTATGTGGCCAGGCATACGCCAAAACTTGCCACCGCAATTGCCAAATGTCTTTCGTAAATATCCCCGTAATATTTCACTTAAAAATCGCTTAACCCACCTCCGCTGTAAGTTCGCGGAGCTTATTACCAAGTGAGCGAAGGTCTTAGGGGGCGGAATTTTAAGTGTCCCTACCTACCTCGGGGGTGGGTAGGCCTACCTAAGAGGTACCCCTGTTGGCGAGTTGATTGGGAAACCATGGCACGACAAAAGCTGCTCTCAGTCTTCAAACATGGTTCGTCAGGCTCACCATGACATTTGTTTCGCTTTGAGGAATATCCGTCTATTCAGCTACCCGACAAATGAACTGTGAAACAGGCAGACAGCTTACTTCAATTACTTTTTTAACCTGCCTGACGACAGGCAGACACTATTTTTTCAAGACCGCCATTTAGTACAAAACCGGCACAAGGGATAAGCCTAAATGCCGGTTACTATTCATCTGTCTAAATAAGACGGCTTCTATTATTTCTTAAATATCAGATCGATAATGATACCAATAGCTACGGCTACAATAATAAAACTGAGGCTGCCGAGCAGGTAGGCAATTAAAGCCTTGATGTAGCTGGCGGGTTTCTTTTTGTCGAAGAACTGGCCAATGGCCCAGGCCGAGTAAATAAGGGCCGCAATACCTCCAAACTGCATGAGGTTGAAACGGGTAACACCCTCTAAAAGCGCAAACACAGCAAAAAGCAACATACCTATCCCCATTACAAAACAAAGGAGGATGAGTATTTCGAAAATATTATAGCCGTATTTGCGGAAAAAGATCTTCGTCCACCAGGCGATGAATACGCCCATAATCATATTGGCATAGCCATAATGCGCCTGCACCCATGCGAAAATAACGCCGGTGGCAGATGCCTCATCTCCATCAAAGCTCATGTACTCCTCTTCGATATGAAAGAAATGGTTGATGAGCGAGTAAATCAGCGAGGCTACGATTAAAAAAATAATAGGCTTTACCAGCCGGCTGCGGTTTTCGGAAAGAAAATGCCGCACGTTTTGTCCGGGCCGCAGGATGAGCTCGCGGATGGTATAGAAAATACCTTTTTCGAAATGCAGGACATGTTCTATTTCATGGATGATATAACGAGAATCGATGCGTTTGAGTTGGGCGGGTTGGCCACAGGCGGCACAATACTTACCGCTGAGCGGCTCGTTGCAGTTTTTACAGTTGCTCATGTATGCTTAGTTGTTCGTAAGGGATGGATCTTTTACCGCTGGTTGCAGGGCATTGCCTGGAAAAGGTTTTTGCCCGTGAGACCGGTGGTCTAAAAAGGCGGCAAAGATAGATTAAAAAGGGATTGGAGGACGGGTAATCGTGCGTGTTTGTCAATTGGTGATATCAACAATAATAGAACGATGCTAAAAAAGAATCGTCACCTTGTCCCAAAGGACTCCCCTGGAGAGCGGAGCGTAACGGAGTGGAGCGTACCGAAGACATCTGAGCTGGCCCAGAGAAACGCTATCTTCTTTTTGCCTCCTTGTCATTACAGCAAAAGAAGGAAATCGATAGCCATCTGGATGGCTTATAAAGACCCCTCATTGTGGAGATTCCTCCCTGCCCGTACCGGAACAGGCGGGCGCTCGTTTTGCTTAGAGCAAAACTTCGGTCGGAAAGACGGGCCCGGGAAACTTATGCTGATTTAAAGATACTTCTAGGTATCTAATATTACATTATCCCATTCATCAGCATAATAAGTAAGCCAGTTAATGGCATAATGCCGCTCCATGATAATGCCTAAGTTTAATCCGGCAGGCATAGACTCATTATTTAGGTTGGCGTTTTTCGTTGCCCAATGCAGCCGGTACACGAGATCAGACATATCCAGAATTGCTGAAATGGGTCTGCCCATAGCCTCACTAATAAAACCCGATGGATCACTTAAAAACTCAGGAAGCCTTTCCAAAATGTCGGCGGACGCAATTTCTTGCGTAGGGAGTGCCAGTTCTTCAACTTTATTGATAGCCCAAAGCAATAACCAAATAGCTTCTGTACGCCAGGAAATATTGATTTCTTCCTGCCTCGTTAGCTTTTCCTTTTGGAACAGTTCTTTTTCGTCTGGCGACACTTTGTCCCAAAGATCATTCGTTTTTAAAAACGCTATCACTTCGGAAGCGCCGCCCGGAACTTCTGACACATAATTCAAATAGGTTAAAATTAAAATGCGTTCAGCAATCTCAGGCGCAGTTCTAACTACGGCCTCATGTTCCTCCTCAATGACCGGTAAATGATCAAGGTAAGGAATATTCCACTCCCTTAGCAATTTTTCTGTTCCTGATTTTCTTTCGGCGTCTGTCTTCATGGTATCAAATTTCCGGATAATAGCAATTAGATTAGTCTATCTTTTTATTAATTTCAAACAGCTTTAAAGCTATCATTATTGCTGTCTTCTACCCAGTTGTATTCTATTTCGCTGGCTACTTTTCTCGCGAATTCAATTCCATGTTGATCACTCAAAAAACCTAAACACATATCGATGCCTGCACTTACCCCGGATGAAGTGTAGAATTTACCATCAACCACCCAGCGGGCATTCTTATCCCATTGTACTTCTGGCCCGTTACCGGTTACCCAGGCGAAAGCCCGTTTATTGGATGTTGCTTTTCTATGGTTAAGCAACCCTGTTTGGGCCAGCAGGGCACTGCCGGTGCACACCGTTAGCACATATTTACTTTGATCAGATACTGCTTTTATTTTTTCGATCAGCAACAAATTATTGACTTCTGTACGTGTACCTAACCCGCCGGGAAGCAGGAAAATTTCTATCGGGGTGGTGATAGCTTCAAGTGCAGCCGTTGAAAGAGATACGCCATGCCTGTTGCTTATTAGTCCCCCGTGTAACGAATAGAATTGCAGGGTATATAAATCAGTTAACCTCCCAAATACCTCCACGGGTCCGAAAACGTCCAGGGTTTCAAAATCATTAAAAAGTAGTACCGCAATATTCATTTTAAATATACACTAGGTTGGTGCAATCGTTCTTGTGAGTGATATCATTTTCTCGCCCTTGCTGGTGTTTTTCACCAGCAAACCTTCCAGCCTTCAAGCCCTCAATATCTTTTCCATCTTCCTGCCTTTGGCAAGCTCATCTATCAATTTATCCAGGTAGCGGGCTTTTTGCACAATGGGGTCTTCGAGCTCTTCTACCCGGTAGCCGCAAATAACGCCTGTTATTTTAGACGCGTTGGGATTGATCTGCGGCGCTTCGTTAAAAAAGGTTTCAAAGGTTACTTTTTTATCGATTTGCTGCTGCAATGTTTTGGCATTGTAGCCGGTGAGCCAGAAGATAATTTCGTCTACCTCCGTTTTGGTGCGCCCTTTCTTTTCTGCCTTTTGGATGTACATGGGATATACTCCCGCGAAGATCAGTTTGTATATTCTTTCTGAGTGATTCATGGAATGTATTGTTAGGGTTTAGCTTTTATAAATTAATGTTTAAACCGGCCTGTAACTTTTGTTTTACTGATTCGTGAGGACACGAATCAATGCTGTGCAAACCGGCCTGTCATTCTTCCTTTCCAAATTACACAAAGAAGTAAGAAAAATTACATCAAAGATTATTCCTGGCCAAAAATTATGCAGATGTGCTAAGCTTTTGAGATTGGTCTTACTGATTCGTGAAGACACGAATCAGTGCCTTGAGGACACAAATCAGTGCTGTGAAGACACAAATCAGCGCTGGAAGGACACGATCAATACTCCAGTTACCCGCCAATGTCGCTATAAGTTACAAGCCAGCTTACCCAGCTGCTGTAGTTTAGAACACAGGCTATCCGTCCAGGGCAGGCCGATACAAAGCCGGATGCAATTTTGAAACTGGTCCTGTAAGGTAAATATTCTTCCCGGGGCAATGCTGATGCGCTTTTTCAAGGCATCGTTATATAGCTCAGCTGTATCAATTTGCTTTGGAAACTCTACCCACAAGGAAAGGCCGCCTTGCGGCTGGCTGATCTTAGTACCCTGCGGAAAATGGTTAGCGATAACATGGGCATAACGATTGTAATTTTCCTGTAAGGTTTTACGAAGCTGCCGAAGATGGTTGTCGTACCTGCCGGTAAGCAAAAAATTTCCAACCGCCTCGTGAATAATAGTAGTAGCAGATAAAGATTGAATAAACTTCATCCTCAATATCTGCTCTTTATATTTTCCCGGAGCCACCCACCCTACCCGGTAACCTGGCGCCAAAGTTTTGGAAACAGCACCACACCATAACACGTTCCCTTCCTTATCGAAGGACTTGCAACATTTTGGTCGCTCCGCGCCAAAATGCAGATCGCCATAGGTATCGTCCTCAATCAATGGAATATTGTGTTGCGCTAAAATGGATACCACTTCTTTCTTATGTGTATCGTGCATATAGTATCCCAGTGGTGTATTAAAATTGGGTACTAAAAGACATATATCTATTTTGGGCAATAGTTTTCTAAAAGCATCCATCTCTATTCCCGTAACCGGGTGTGTAGGCAGCTCCAGAACCTTTAAACCAAAGCTAACGGCCAGTTGCAAAATGCCCGGATAGCAAGGGCTTTCCAATGCCAGGGTATCGCCGGGTTTAGCTACAGCCATAAGGCACAGGGCCAGCGCATTCATACAGCCATTGGTAGTAATGATATCACTTTCTTTTAAGCGTCCGCCCCAGTTCAACGAGCGGGCTGCCACCATTCTTCTTAGCTTTTCGTTACCCTGCAAAGGCTCGTACTCGGTGCCCCCATCTTTAAGCTCGCGGGTTGCGGCAACAATTTCCTTTTTTAACTTGGCCAGTGGCAGCAAATCGCCCGAGGGCACACCGATAGAAAAAAGCGTGAGCTCTTTATGAGCGATGTTAGAATAAACACTATTAATGAGCTGATCGGGTTCTGCGCTTTTGGCAATAGCCAATGGCCTGCTGGCTTCAGGCAAAGGCAGCTTCATATAACCCGGCATGCTTACGAAGTATCCTGATTTAGGTTTAGATTCTACCAATGATTGTGCTTCCAGCTCCAGGAAAATTCTCTTGGCAGTATTGATACCTATACCATGCTGCGTACTTAACATCCGAACCGATGGCAGCCGGTCTCCCGTTTTTAAAACGCCGTTCCTTATTTGATGCGCTATATTACCCGCTATTTCGTTGTATAAAAATGCCTTCTTCACACTGCAAAGCTAACTGTGTCCATCAACATATCAAAAACTGTGGCTGTGTTTATCTGTATCCTTTACCGAGCTTTGTTTTTTAAATCACTACCATGAATGATATAAGCATTGTTCCGGCAAAACAATTAAATGCCAATGGTTGGCTGAATGGTTTTATCGGCGTTTTGTTGTTTAGCGGATCATTGCCTGCTACCAAGCTGGCGATACTGGGTTTTAGCCCTTTGTTTCTTACGTTTGCCCGTGCTACTATTGCCGGACTACTGGCCCTGGCGGCATTAACCATTTTTAAGCAAAAGCGGCCTAAAAGGAATCAGATTATTCCATTGATCATTGTAGCGCTGGGTGTGGTGTTGGGGTATCCTTTATTGAGCGCGTTGGCCTTACGGCATATTACATCTGCTCATTCCATTGTATTTGTAGGACTGCTGCCTCTCGCCACTGCCCTGTTTGGCGTATGGAGAGGCGGCGAACGCCCCAGGCCCTTGTTCTGGCTGTTCTCTACGCTAGGTAGCTTGCTGGTGATCGGTTATGCGGTGGCACAGGGACTTACCGCTTCACCCATTGGCGACCTGCTGATGCTGGCGGCCATTATTGTATGCGGACTGGGTTATGCGGAAGGCGCCTGGCTTTCCAAATCCCTGGGCGGCTGGCAGGTGATCTCCTGGGCACTATTGATCTCATTGCCCGTTATGTTGCCGCTGTCTTTTCTTTATATGCCCTCTGGTTTTGAAAACATCAATGCGGGCGCATGGATCAGCCTTGCCTATGTGTCTTTATTCAGCATGTTCATTGGCTTTGTATTCTGGTATAAAGGGCTGGCGCAGGGCGGCGTGGCATCAATAGGTCAATTACAATTACTACAGCCTTTTTTCGGACTTGCACTGGCGGCTTTTATATTGCATGAACCCGTGAGCTGGGGCATGTTGCTGGTGACGATTGGAGTAATAGCCTGTGTGGCAGGATCGAAAAGGTTTGGAAAATAATTAGCTCGCTAAGTTAATGCCATATCTATACCGGCATGTGTCTTCACATGCCGTGGCCGCAACAAAATATCCCAGTGGAAAAGCCAGGTTTCCACAGAAACCCGGCTTTAAGGACTGGTTTGTATGTTGTAGTTAATAATTGATCGAAACACCGGCTCCGAAACCCATATCGCTATCGTAATGCGTGCGAATGCCGATATTTTTTGTAATGATATAACGCAGGTCTGCCATATACTCCAGGTCGGAGTTTACCATAAACCCGGCTCTTAATCTTTTGGAAACCGGAATATCTTCCCGCATCAGCGACAACCGGAATATACCATCGTGATATACTTCTGCCTGCACGTTTACCAGCATAGGCAGGGTATACATTACACCCAGGCTCACAGCAGCCCGGTTGTCTTTTTTATTTCCCTGCCCAAATATATTCTTCTCGTGCTCATCTTTGCCCATTTTGCGGTAACGCCAGTCAAAACCTATAAACGGCATCAGCCATTGCATTTTTCCTATATAACGTCCCAGGTGGGTTTCTACTTCGTAGCCATGCATATTATTGTAACCCAAGCGCCATTCTGTTCCCAAGCTCCAGCGGGCATTCATCAACATCAGCTCCCCATCGTTGCCATTGGTAGCAAAATCGTTCTGTATCATAAAATGAGGCATATTACTTTCGCGCTGCAGCATTTTATAAGCTTTTGCCTTATCGGGGAGGTATGGATTTTTATAATCATCCACCGCAAAAACGCGGTTCATGCCTGCCATCATATGATACAGTATATGACAATGGAAAAACCAGTCGCCCTCTTCATTGGCCAAGAACTCGATGGTATCTGTTTCCATCGGCATAATATCCAGTACATTCTTTAACGGCGATTTCTCTCCCTTCCCGTTGATCACCCTGAAGTCGAAGCCATGTAAATGCATAGGGTGCCGCATCATAGAATTATTGTAAATGGTAATGCGTAGCACTTCTCCTTTTTTTACCGGTATCTTGTCGGTTTCCGATAATATTTTATTATCCATGCTCCATACATAGCGGTTCATATTACCCGTAAGCGTAAACTTCAATTCCTTAACCGGGGCATTGGGCGGAAGCTCAGTATTATGGGGTGATTGCAGCATGGCATAGTTTAATGTAACTATGTCACCCAACGCGTTGGCATTATACCGGTCAGGATCGCTATCCATATTCATGTTGTGCTGGCTGTGATCCATTTTTTTCTTGCCCTCTCCTGTTATTTCGGGGTACATGACCACGTTCATATCCATTTGGTTCAGGCTCATTTTCATGCCCATATCATCCAGGTCGCCATTCATCTTCATCATGTCATTCATCATTTTCATTCCCTCAAAATATTTCAGGCGCGGCAGCGGGGAAATCAATTGCTTGATGCCATTACCAACAAAATAGCTTGCAGATTGTGTTCTGTCTTCGGTAGTTGCCAGAAACTCATAAGCCACCCCGTCTTCAGGAATCGTAACTACTACATCATAAGTTTCTGATACGGCTATAATCAAACGATCCACTTCTACCGGTTCTACATCATTACCATCGTTGGCCACTACAGTAATTTTGCCCCCGGCATAACGAAGCCAAAAATAAGAGGAGGCGCCCCCGTTGGATACCCGTAATCTTACTTTGTCGCCTGCCTTCAACGCCTTTCCATTCACCGATTTCAGGTCGGAAGCGTTGCTGCCGTTGATCAGTATCTTATCATAATAAACATCACTTACATCCATAGCCAGCATTCTTTTCCACTCATTGGTTAGCTTGGTTTTAAAATGCCCGGCGCGAATGGCTTCGGCATAGGATTGGGTCGCATTTTTTTTAATAGCAGCCCAATCATTAGCATTATGCAGCATACGGTCAATATTATCCGGATTCAGGTTGGTCCACTCGCTTAAAATAAGCGGCACTGCAGGTAAGTCATCTATTCCCTTTCTGAAGGTTTTATCATCTTCCCTTTTTTTCATTATAAAATTTCCATACATACCTATCTGCTCCTGCAAACCCGAATGGGAATGATACCAATGGGTACCGTGCTGGATAATGGGAAAGCGATAGGTATAAGTAGCTCCCGGTTCAATAGGCTTTTGCGTAAGCCATGGCACACCATCTTCCTTGTTGGGTAAAAACACGCCATGCCAGTGTAATGAAGTGCCTTCCCTGAGCTGATTATGCACCACAATTTCTGCAGTATCGCCTTCGGTAAATGTAAGCGTGGGCATCGGTATCTGTCCGTTTACCGCAATAGCTCTTTTTTCTTTACCTGCATAAGTTACAAGCGAATCTTTAACATACAGCTCGTAACGTACTACTTTCTGTGCAAACAGCAATTGACTGGCTAATAACAACAGAACAGCCATTAGCGCCAGCTTACAGGTATTTTTATATTTATTCATTGCTTGAGAATTATTTATCAGAAACTATTCATGGCTTCCTACCCAGTCGATCAATACTTTAGCCTGCATCTTATTCAGCCTTGCATTTTTGTGCATCAGCGTATATGAAGGTGGGGGCATCTCTTTAGTCTCTATTTGCTTTTTTATTGAGGTTAATAATCTTTCTTTTTTCCGGTTGGAGTAGGTTCCCCATTCACTAAAATCCAGGTCTTTTCGGGCCCTTTTAATATGGCTTTCCATCATCATTCGTACCGGCTGAATATAATCGTACCATACATGGTTGGTATTACTGCTATGGCAGTCGTAGCAAGAAATGTGCAGTATTTTTTTAACATCAGCAGGAATATTGTATGACCGGGCGATATCCATTGTTCCGCCCTGTTCTTTATTACTATTACGGGCAGGTTGATAGAACTGGATAGCAATGAAAAGAAACAATAAAGCCAGTACTGCCGGCTTAATCTTTCTCCTCATTTCAATATTTCTTTTTTACAGATCCGCAGGTAAGCATCTCCCCTCCATAATATGGATTTTTTATTTCCTTAATCTCGCTAATCCATATAGCGCCTTTGCCTTCATTATACATCGGGCAGTGTTGCTGGTATAGTTGCTGCGGTGTGCCAAACATGGCTATCAAATCATTTATATCCTTACTCAGGGATGCGAGATGCTCGCGTTGATGTGCAATTTTTCCGGCATTATCGCCAATATGTTCTGCATTTTCCATCGCATCGTCGGCAATATCCATATACCCTTTATGCTTACCCGACGGAACACTTTTCATATCAACCGTTTTTAAGGTTGTTAGTAATTTTCTACCTGCATCTGCGGCCAACTTACCATTGTCTGCAACAAGGGCATTTTTTAAAGCCAGGTAATCTTTTATAATGGGTGCGATTGAAAAGTTATCAACGTTCTCTTGCACTTTCTCCTGTTCAACATTTGTGTTGATGGTATCTGCTGTTGGAAGAACAGGAGTGCTGTCTTTTCCTGCAACCGCGTCTATTTCAGCAACGGCAGCAGTGTCATTATCCTGGTTATTGTTTGAGTTATTTTCAGATGAATTGCAGGACAACAGGGTAGCCGCAATTACTGCTGATAGAATGGTTGAAAAAACGATTTGCATCTTTTATATGTTTTAATTTTTTCCTGATTAATTAAGATTTGAGTGGTACCGGTATTGCGGCACCTGGCTTTTTTCGCAATAAAACCATTTATTTAATTGGATATCGTTTCAACAGTACTGCCACAGGTCATCATTTGCGCCCCATAAAAGGGATTTTTTATGGCGCTTTGTTTACTCAGCCAATTGGCACCTTTGCCATTATTGTACATGGGACAATGCTGGTAGTAAACGGGCACATCCTGTTTGGACACTTTAGCCAGTTCATACATGCTTTTTGAAAGCAAAATAAAGCCCTCTCTTTGTTTTGAAATATCTTTGGCTGCAGCCACCTTTTCGGTGTTAGCCGTCAATTCTTTCGCAACGTTCATCCAAACGGTATGCTCACCGGATGAAAGCTTTGTCATCTCTACTGCTTTTATTGCCTTGGCAAGTTGCGCAGCACCTGATGATGCGGCTCCTGCATCTGTTTTTACCAAAGCGTCTTTCAGCAAAAAATAATTATCAAAAACAGCTTTCAGCTCCGTAGTATTCTGCTTCGCCATTTCTTTAGCCTGACCCATTTCCGCGTGGTTGTGAGCACTATGTTCGTTTTGAGCAGGAGCATTATGGCCGTGAAATTTTGCAACAGGTTTTAATGCCCTTTCGTACCGGCAGCATTCCGGCAATTTAGCATAAACGTCGTCGGGAGCCAGAAATTTTTCGTTGTCGTAACCCGCCAGCGCAATGCGTTTCAATATTTCATCGGGGTTGGTTTCCTTACTATTATAAGTTATTTCGGCCATTTTGGTTTTTTCATTCCACGCTACTGCAGCCACTTTTTTAATATTGCCGGCTTTTTCGATGGTTGCCTTACACATATCGCAGTTACCGTAAATTTTTACAGTTCCCGTTTGAGAATTTGAAATCTGCGCAAAGCTGCTTACTGATGATAGTAATACGATAACGATCATCCATATTTTTGATACTGGATTGCTCATGATACTAATATTTTAATAAGACGGAGCGAGCCCCGGCCTATCGTGAAAGTTTGATTGAATAAAATTGTAAATAAATAAACTGCAGAATAGCGTCCCTTTTGGTCGTGCCCGATAATTTTAACTGGGCAGCGCATGAAAATCTTCATTCTTTAGAAGAATAGTCCTGCAAATTATTACGCTTCAAGAACAAAGCCTGAACACTGGCTCCTGGTGAAACATTCAGTAAGGGCACACGTATGGCTGTCAGGCCCTCGTTCAGCTTATTTTAGGCGGCAGCCAGATAGATAAATAGCCTGAAGAATAGCAGGCTTCTTCAAAGGAGTATTTTTGCTTTTTAACCGTAACAAAAGAGTTTTTTTCCTTCGCCTCAGTCAACGGGAGCCAACTAAACAAAGATGCTGATGCGCCGCAATAGCAGGAGTCCTGTTTACATTTACCTCCGCAATCATCATGATGCCTGTTCTTTTTACAAGCGTTTGCTTTGGAGCGCTCTTTTTTTGATTTCTTTTTTGAGCAGGTGGATTTTTCGGTTTTAGTGGATGTTTTGGAGCAAGCATAGGACAGGTTGGGCGCTATAAAGAACCCCAGGACTAATAAAAGCAACAAGCCTATATGTTTTTTCAAATTGTTCAACTCCGCAAAAATATTTATAATAATAATTAAAATTAAGCCAAAACTAAAAATGTCCCCACTACTATAAACGCGCCTCCAATAGGTTTAATTGCAATAAGGACATTTTTATTAATTCTATTGTGCCACCGGCTCTATTTTAAATCCCGCTTTCTGAACGGTTTCTATTACTTCCTGCTCGGTAATACCTGTAGATTTCACCGTTAATACTTTGTCTTTATTAGCCGTATCTACCGACCAATGGCAAACACCCTCTGCATTATCCAAATGAGGTTTTACTGACGCTACGCATCCTCCGCAATTAATATTTGTTTTAAACTGAAACTCTTTATTTTCCATTGTATTGATTTTTTTATTGGTTATAACTCATGTTTTAAGGGAACGCTATAGCCCGCTTTTTCAATAGCCGCTACGACTTCTTCCTTAGCGTTGTCAGAAGACAGGGAAACGGTTATTTGCCCAGCTTCCTGGTTTTTAATCTGAACGCCGTTTATTTCTTTGACCGCATTATTCACTCTTGCCTGGCAATGTACGCTCTGCATGTCGGGTATCTGAATAGTTACGTCTTTCATTTTTATTATTTTAGTATTACAAAATTGGCCGGCTTTTCGATGACCGCTGTTATGTTATTTCCTGTTTGATTTATAAGATTTTGGGATGATAAATCTCCGCCTGATTATTTTTTCCATTTCAAACGAAGGCTGTTGCCCACTACACTTACACTGCTTAGCGCCATTGCCGCTCCGGCAATCATGGGGTTTAAGAGGAAGCCGTTGACAGGATAAAGAATACCTGCCGCTAGCGGTATGCCTATTAAGTTATAAATAAACGCCCAGAACAGGTTTTGTTTGATGGTGCTTACCGTTTGTTTGGATAAACGGATGGCCTGCGGAATTTTTGTAAGATCGGATGAAATGATCGTCATTTTAGCCACATCCATTGCAATATCGCTGCCCTTACCCATGGCAATGCTTGCATCTGCCGTAGCAAGTGCAGTGCTGTCATTGATCCCGTCTCCTACCATTGCAACCACTTTACCCTGCTGTTGCAGTTCTTTTATAAAATCGGCCTTATGTTGTGGTAATACCTCTGCCTTGTAATGCTGGATTCCCGTTTGTTGTGCAATGGCTTTTGCAGTAGCCTCGTTATCACCGGTAAGCATGTATAGCTCTATGCCCATATCCTGCAGTTGGCGAACCGCTTCCACCGATGTTTCTTTGATCTTATCGGCGATAGCAATAACCGCCAGCGCCTGTTTACTATTGGCAAACCAGATAATAGTTTTGGATTGCTTACCCCACTCCTCGGCATACTTTAAAAGCTCATTGGCAATAGTTATATTATTTTCAACTAATAGTTTTTTATTGCCTACTACATAAGCTTCATTATTATAAACTGCTTTTACCCCTTTTCCGGTAATACTGTCGAACGACGAGAGCGATACGCTGTCAACACCTTCCAGCTGTTTCACTACCGCTTCTGCCAACGGATGCTCCGACTGCTTTTCAAGGCTTAGCAAAATAGTGCGGGTAGTATCATCATTGCTATTCCATTGAATATTGGTAACCACGGGACGGCCTTCTGTTATCGTACCGGTTTTATCTAAAACAATGGCGTTTACTTTTTTGGCTAACTCCAGGCTTTCCGCATCTTTTATCAAAATACCCTTTTCGGCGCCTTTACCTACACCAACCATAATGGCTGTGGGAGTCGCCAGTCCTAATGCACAGGGGCAGGCTATAACCAGCACTGTAACCGCCGCCAGCAACCCCTGTACGATCCCATTTTCTCCACCTAAAATCAGCCACAGTACAAAGGTCAGGATAGCAATACCTATCACAACCGGAACAAAAATACCCGCTATCTTATCTACCAGCTTTTGTACAGGCGCTTTACTACCCTGGGCTTCCTGTACCATTTTAATAATATGAGCCAACATGGTTTCTTTACCCACGTTCACCGCCCTAAACTTAAAGCTGCCTTTTTGATTAATGGTTCCTGCAAACACTTTTTCATTTTCCTTTTTTAATACGGCAACAGGTTCACCGCTCAGCATACTTTCATCTACATAAGAATTGCCGGATATTACTATGCCATCTACCGCGATTTTCTCTCCTGGTTTAACCAATATTATATCACCAGCCTGCACTTGTTCAATAGCTACCTGTTGTTCTGTTCCATCGGGCTGTATTACCAGTACCGTTTTGGGTTGCAGGCCCATTAACTTTTTAATGGCTGAAGACGTGTTACCCTTGGCTTTTTCTTCGAGCAGTTTTCCTAAAAGTATAAATGCAATTACAACGGCGGCCGCTTCAAAATATACATGCGCGTGCAGGCCTCTCTGGTGCCAGAAGGCAGGAAACAATACATTAAATACACTAAACAGGTAGGCAATACCCGTGCTCAATGCTACCAGTGTATCCATATTGGCTGACCGGTGCTTGGCCTGCTTCCATGCATTAACAAAAAAATCTTTACCCAGCCACAATACAACAGGAGTAGCAAACAGCCACATTATTTCATTAGCATAAGGAATATTCATAAAAAACATACCGATTGTTACCACAGGTAGTGATAATAATATAGCCCAGATCGTTTTGTTTTTTAGCTTTCGGAATTTTTCTGCGTGGATGGCTTCCAATGTTTCCTGTTGCCGGGTTTCATCTTCTACCAACAAATCGTAGCCAATGGATTGAACCGCTTTCTGCAATCGGGAAGCATCGGTTATATTGGGCAAATATTCAACCGTAAGATTGCCCGTAGCAAAGTTTACAGAGGCGCTAACGACACCCTCCTGATATTTTACGATACTTTCTGTGCTGGCCGCGCAGGAAGCGCAGGTCATGCCCAACACGGGGAATGTCTTCTTAACCGTAGAAACCCCGTAACCGAGGTCCTTGATGGCTTTCACAGCATCAGCTACTACTTCGTTATCTTTTACGGTAATAACAGCCCGGCGGTTATTGAGCTCTACCTTATGGCTTTCCACGCCTTTTACCTGGGCCAATCCTTTTTCTACTATAAGCGCACAGTGCTCGCTTTCAACATCTTCTAACGGGATGTAAACAGGTTCCCGGTTTGTATTTGCAGTCATATCTCTTGCTTTATTTTATTCAATAAAGGTCGCAAGAGATGCGCTGGCAGCTATTGTGTAATTATGTGTTTGATTTGTAAGATTTATACCTGGTCTAGCGGTTTTCTTTTTTTTTCCCTGATTTGCTTAAAATAGCTGGGGGTTAGTCCCGTTATTTTTTTGAACTGGTTGCTTAAATAAGCCACGCTTGAATAATTGAGCCGGAACGCTATTTCACTTAAAGACAATTCGTCGTACACCAGCAGCTCCTTTACTTTTTCTATTTTTTGGGCTATGAAATATTTCTCAATCGTAGTTCCTTCTATTTCCGAAAACAGGTGAGACAGGTAATTATAGTCCTGGTGCAGTTCCTTACTCAGTACTTCCGAAAGATTGGTTTTAATATCATTGTCCTGGTAATGAACCAGGTTAATAATCACATTCTTGATCTTCTCAATAATCCTGGCCTTTTTATCATCAATCACCTCAAAGCCAAAGGACAACAGTGCTTTTTCCAGTTTGCTCTTTTCTTCACCCGTGAGCTTGTTTTCAACGCTCACTTCTCCTAGTTTGATGTCCACTACTTTCAAACCCAGCTTTTCCAGTTCACTTTGCACCACCATGATACAGCGGTTGCAAACCATATTTTTAATAAAAATTGTGTTCATATTGCTTCCTTTACATTACCCATCCAGGTAAGTACCGGAGCAAAACTACGATTTAAGTTGACGCAGGTACAATAATGCCGTGCAACTAAAAGTATAACAGGCTGGCATAGGATTCATTTAGCATAAAAAACTCCAGCACATGCTGGAGTTTAAAAATGTGGTCCCACTCGGGCTCGAACCAATGCCGATAGCTATCGGCACTCTGATTATGAGTACTTATTTAATAAGTTTTTTATCATCT